>Ga0315279_10009676_pt1 | contig 11444 bp, 5 predicted proteins | sample YL17G06_20_MG_FD_203694 | JGI IMG/M metagenome (GOLD analysis project Ga0315279, IMG submission 203694) | Sediment microbial communities from Yellowstone Lake, YNP, Wyoming, USA - YL17G06_20 | ecosystem: Environmental > Aquatic > Freshwater > Lake > Sediment | place: USA: Wyoming | collected...
GCGGAACTCCCACTCCGGAAACCACAGCTCCTCGGTTGAGCCATACATGCTGGCCAGGTCGAAGACGCCGCTGTGGGTGACCAGGCAGCGGAAGCGGTCGGTGTGGCCGGCGATCCAGTCGATCATGTAGCCGCCGTAGGAGCCTCCGGCCGCGCAAAAGCGCTCCTTGTCCACGTAGGGCAGGCGCTCCACGTGCGCCACGCCGTTCATGATGTCTTCGTAGACCTTGCCTCCCCAATCGGCGTTGATCTCATCGGTGAATTTCTGGCCGTAGCCGGTCGAGCCGCGTGGATTCAGCAGGGCGATGACGTAGCCGGCGCCGGCAAAGACCTGTGCGTTCCAGCGGTACGTCCAGCCGTCCTCCCAGGCGCCCTGCGGCCCGCCGTGGATGAGGATGATCACCGGATAGCGTGATTGGGGGTTGAAGCCGGGCGGCTTCACCAGCCAGCCGTGCGCCGTGGCGCCGCCGGCGCCGGCGTAGCTGAAGGGCTCCGGCGCCGAAATATATGTATCGGCCAGCAGCGGCTCGTTGATGCGCGTCACCGGCTGCGGGTTGGCCGTGGTCGCGGAGGTGGCCGCCCGGAAAATTTCGCTTGGCCCCCGGAGGCTGTTGCGGGTGAACACCAGCATGGCGCCGTCGCGGGTGACGCCGGCATCGTCGTTGTTGGCGCCCGTTACCACGGCCCGTGGCTCACCGCCGCCGGCGGGGATCGCCATGATGGGGCGCGTCGCCTCGCTCTCAGTCCCGAAATAGATCCGGGAGCTGTCCGGCGACCAGAACAAGTATTCGACGCTGCGGTCCCACTTTTCGGTCAGGCTGGTGTGCCTGCCCGACTGGCGGTCATACAGCATCAGGCGAAAGCGGTCCGCCTCATAGCCGGGGCGGCTCTGCGCCCGGTAGGCGATGTAGCGCCCGTCGGGCGAATAGACCGGGGTGGCATCCCAAGCGGGATTGGCAGTGATCTTCTTTGCCGGGCCGCCGCCGGCGGGCGCCACGAAGATGTCGTAGTTGGTGCTGGTAGCTTCGACCGCGTCCAGGCAGGTGACGTAGGCCACCTCGCGGCTGTCGGGCGAGAAGGCGTAATCGTCGGGCCCGCCCAGCGAGAACGGCGGCACATCGTGATCGCCGGGAGTCAGATCGATCGGGCTGCCACCGTTCGCCGCCACGATGAACAGATGGCTTCGCTTACCGTGCTTGAAGCTCGACCAGTGGCGGTAGAGCAGGCGCGTGAACTCTTCCGCCTTGACCGCATCGCGCTCCCGCTCCTCCTGCTTCCGCTTGTTGCAAGCCATGTCCCGGCACTCGGGATCGACGTCGGAAGTGAACAGCAGGCGGCGGCCGTCGGGCGACCACATCAGCCCGTCGGCCTCCGTGGGGAGGTCGGTGAGTTGCCGGGCGTTGCCGCCGTCGGCGTCCATCAGCCAGACCTGCTGCGAGCCGCCGCGGTTGCTGATCCAGGCGATGCGCTTGCCGTCCGGCGACCAGCGAGCGCGCTGGTTGCGCGTTCCCTCGCGCGTCACCTGCTGCGGCGCTCCGCCTTCTAGCGGCGCCCGCCAGATCTGCGACGGCCGCGCGTTGCGGGCCACGTCCGGCGAGGTCACCGTGAACAGAACCGTGGTGCCGTCCGGCGACACCTGCGGATCGGCGATCCGTTCGAGCGAGAGCAGCTTCTCGATTGAGAATGGCTTTTTTTGAGCAGCCAGCGGCCCGGCCGCCAGCAGGACAAGAAGGAGCGGTCCAACAAATCGCATTCCCTCCTTGTACCACAGAGACGGTTCACCAAGAAGGCGCAAAGAAACGAAAGGCCACAAAGAACCGACTTGGTGTTCTTTGTGGCCTTCGAGGCTTTGTGGCTCAAAACACGGTTAACGGACCAGCGGAATGACGGCGCGGCCGGTGGCCGGCGAGCCATCCACCGATACGACTACCGGCACGTTGTCGCCCGCCACGCCGGCCGGCACCACCACGTTGATCTGGTATAGGCCGACCCATCCCGGCGCCGAGCCGGCATAGCGCACGGCCGCGGGTACGCCGCCGATTGTGGCAGTCACGCTGCCGGCTACTTCATCGGCACCCGGCGATGCAGCGCCCGTGCTGATGGGCGTCTTCAGCAGGCCCAGGCCGGTGGCGTAAAGCTGCAGTACCTCGCCCACAGTGACCGGACGGGCAGCGTCCACGGGGCTGTTGTCGGCGTGCAGGAATGCGCCGGGGCCGTCGCCGGTCTGGCTGGCGGTGAACAGCGCGGGCGCGGTGCCGATGGAGATGGTTTCGGGCACGCCGATGACGCCGTTGTTGTTCACGACGATGTCGGCCTGAACCACGCCCGCCAGCTCGAACGGCGCCTGTACATTGATCTGGTCGTAGCCGCTGGAGGAAGCCGCCGGAATGGCGACTACCAGCGGCGCGGGCACGCCGCCGATGGTGACTGAGACGCCGGAGAGGCTGGTGGGCAACGGCACGCTCCGGGCGCTGCCGCCTGCGCCGGCGATGCCGCGGCCAAACAGCGACATCAGGGAGCCGGGAGCCAGCGGCGTCGGCGAGGGCGCGAAACTCGCGGCGCTGACTCCGCCGCCCTGGAACACCAGGCTGGGCGATACCGCCGCCGACTCGACGTCCCCGGTAACCGCGAACATCTCCGAGGCCAGCGCCTCGGTCTCGGCCCAGCCGGTCAGTGTCAGCGGCCCGCTCGACAGCGGTCGGAACAGGCCCGCGTAGCGGCCGCCGCCCAACTCGTCCAGAGCCAGGTCCGGCTCGCCGTTCGAGAAGCTGACCAGCACGCTGGCCCCCTCGACCGCGACACCGGCCGCATCGACCAGCAGAACCGCCACGTTGAGCGGCAGGTCGGCCCGGCTGATGAAGCCCTCCGTGGGGCTCTCGACCAGCGCCAGGACCTGTCCCGCGGCCGCGGCCGACACGGCCGGCCCCTGGTCCTTGCCCGGCGTGGCCGCTGTGGCGGTCACGGTGAGTTTGACCTGGAGGGAAACGGGCGAAGCGCCGCTCGAGGCGACCGGCGTGAAGACCACCGTTCCCGCGTACACTCCCGCCGGCAGCCCGGACGTGGAGACGGAGACGCTGACGCTGTTGGGCCCGGCTGCCGTGGCCGTGCCGGAGGCGGGCGTGAGGCTCAGCCAGATGCCGCCCGAGGCCGTAGTGGCCACCGAGGTCCACGGCACGCTGCTGGCGCCCTCGACCTGCAACTTCACTGTTTTCGGGTCCGGGTTGGCGCCGCCCCTTACGCCGGTGAAGGCTAGGGAGCCGGGTTCCAGCTCCAGGTGCGGCGTTTCGGTTGCGCCCGCCGCCGCGACCTTTAGGGCCACATAGACGGTATAGGTTTCCTGCGCCGCGCCCGGCGCCTTGATTTCCACCGTCGCGCTGTAGACACCCGGCGCCAGGCTGCCCACCGTGACCGAAGCTGTCAGGGTAGCGGGCACGCTGCCGGAGACCGGCGTCACGCTCAGCCAGTTGCCTCCCTGGGCGGTGGTGGCCTTGGTGGTGAACGACAGGCCGGTACTCGTGCTGTCGATCTTGATGGTGCGCGAGGCCGGCGAAACAACCCCGCCGACCGCCGTAAAGCTGAGCGACTTCGGTGTCACCGTCACGCGCGGCTTGCTGGGACCGAGCAGGCGCAGAAACACCTTGGCTTCGGCGCTGTCATTGCCCGCGGTCACCACCACGCTGCCGGCGTACATGCCGGGCTGCAGACCGGTGGGGGCAACCCTGATCGCGATCTGGCCCTTGCCGCTGCCCGAAGCGGGGCTGATCGACAGCCACGTGCCGTTGGCCGGCGAGCTGACCGTGGTCTTCGCCGTCCAGTTCAGCGTTCCGCTGCCGGCGTTGCTGACGTTCAACGTCTTGGGCGCGAGCTTCTGGTTGGCATCGTTGACGATGAAATTGAAGGCCCGCGGGTCGATCACCAGCTTGGCGGCCTTGGCCGCCTCCAGGACCAGTTCGACGTCCACTACCGCCTTGCTATTGCTGCTGGCAACGGTAACCTGTCCTTTATAGCTGCCCTTGGCCAGGTTGGCAGGGTTCACGTCCACCTGCAGCACCCCCTTGCCGGAGCCGGAAGCCGGCGAGACCTTCAGCCACGTGCCGCCGGCCGGGGTGCTGACCGTGGCGGTGGCCGTCCAGTTGAAGCTGGCGCCGCCGGGGCTGTTGATTTCCACCTGGCGGCCCTTCGGCGCGGTCCCATTCTCGACGCCCTTGAACTCCAGTTCATTGGGGCGCACGATGAGCGCGGGCGGCCCGCTGGGTCCGCCGCCCGTGTTCCCCTGGCCACCACCGCCGCCCTGGCCCTGCCCCTGCAGTTCCAGTGTCACCTTCACTTTCAGCGGGCTGTTCGAGAAGCCGGCCGCGGTGGCGGTGATGGTGACAGTACCCGAATACTCGCCCGCGGCCAGACCGTTGGTGTTGACGCTGACGGTCAGCTTGCCCGGGCCGTTGCCGGCGGCTGGCGTTACGCTCAGCCAGTTGCCGCCGGACGAGGTACTGGCGGTCGCGATGAACGACGTGAGTGTGGCGTTGCCGCTGGCGCTGATTGCCAACTGCTGCGCCGCCGGCGCGTTGGCGCCCGTCTGCCGGAAGAATAGCGAATCGGGGCGCACCACCAGCTCTGGCGAGTCGGCCAGCGCCACCGCCCCCACACTCAACACAGCCACGCACAGCCACAGGAACTTTCTCGAAATTGACATAACGGTTCCCCTCCCGACAAGTGTTTTGGGGCCGGCGCGGTCGGTCCCGGATTTCCAGATATAAGCGTGAACAAGTCGCGCTCCACTCACAATCCCCCGAACGGGTTAGGGGGCTATTACGCAAGTACTAAGGCGTGCGCAGTTGTGCCGCCGTGGGGACAGGCCGGGAGGCCTGCCACCACAACGGTTTCTCACCCTGTGCTCCATGTTCGATTCGCTTGCCGCTTTCTGATTCATGCCGCCCCTGACGGGGCTCTGCACTGCTGCCACGCGTACCCAGTGCTTGCGCACTGGGCTAGTCGCCGCGGCGACCCGCCCGCTTCGCGGGCTTCTCGGTCTTGCCTCGTGGCCACCACACTTTTGGGAGAAGAACCTAACTCGGTAGAGGTCAGGCCGATGGAGCGGCCGTTCGCACGCGGCATTGATCTAGGCGAACGATGGGTGCACCCAGGCCTTGGTAGTCGCGCTCCCGGCAGGTAAGGACGATAATCTGCATGTTTTTCGCCGCTTTGCGCAGAATCAGTTGCATTCGGTCGAATCTTTGGGGGTCCGCGTAAGCGATCGCGTCGTCGAGGATCACGACCGCCGGTTGGCCCTTTTCCCTGAGCAGATCGGCGAAGGCTAGGCGCGTAAGGATCGCCAATTGCTCGCGCGTGCCCAGGCTCAACGCCTCGAATGGTTCCAGCAGTGACCCGCGCTGCAGCCCGACGATCTCCATGTCTTCGTTCAGCTTCAGCTCGGCCTCGGGCAGCAGAATGCGCAGGTACGGCTGAACGCGCTTGGTGACCGGGCTGAGGAACGTTTCCTTAGCGCTGCGTTCAGCCTCGGTCAGCACCTTGTAAAGCAATTCGATCGCTTTCGCCTCGCGCGTGATGCCTGCCTGGTAAGCCCGGGCCAGCGCCAGTTCGCCCTCCAATCGTTCCTTGTCCTCCCCCAACCCTCGCTGGCCAAGCGCTCTCAACTCGATCTGCAGATCGTGGATGGACTGCCGCAGGCGGTCGATATCGTCCTCGATGTGTTTCAAGGCCGCCCGCGCTTTTTCTAACCGCAGGGCCACGGTTCCCGGCTCGGCCCGCTCCAGTTCCAGCCTGACTGCATCGGACGCGGCCTTGGCCTCGTCCAAGCGGTGGCGTGTTTCACCGAGCGCCTCCCGGAGTCGCCCGTCGGTCTGTTCGTCCCGGGCTTTGCTGAGTTCTTGCTCGAAGGCCTCGAGTTGCTCCTCTGCCCTCCGACTCTCGCCCTCCACCTTGGCAAGCTCCTGGCGTGCCGTGTTCAGTTCGCTGGTGGCCTCCTCCAGCTTCCGGCTGGTATCGGCGGCGGCACGATCAGCCGCCGATTTCTCTTCCTCGGCTTGCCTGAACGTCTCGGCAGCCTTCTCGATGGAAGCGACCGCAGATGCCCCCCGCTCCCGTAACTCCGCCGCTTGCGTCTCTCGGGTGGTGACCTGGTTCTGAAGTTCCTCGAGGCCCTTGGGCGCATGGGCAAGCAGCAGGGCCTGGTGCTGGTCGGCTTGAGTGAGCAACTGCTTCTTGTGCGCTAATCGCGTCTCGGCGGCTGCCGTATCGGCGAACCCGAGGTGGCCGAGCGCCCGCCGCAACTTCGCGTCAGTTCCTTGGGCGTGGGCGCGCAACTCTTCCAGGTCGCCGCCCGGAGAGACGGTGATGCGGGCGCAGCCGGGAAAATCCAGGCGCGTGACTTCCGTCAGGCGAAGACGGAACGGCGGCGCCAGATCCTTGTCGTCGATTCGCACAGTCTGTCCCTGCTCCGGTTCGATATCCACGTTGGTAGCGACGCCGGCCAGTTGTTGCGCGGCCGCCGCCGCGTCCCCCTCGAGCTTCTTGAGGTGCTTGAGATCCTTGTCGTCCACGGCGATGGCCCTGGCGCTGGCGAGCGCCCCATCGCGATCCTCCCCCGCCTCACGCGCCCGGTCGAGATGAGTTCTCAGCCCTTCGAGTTCCTGGCGCAGCCGTGCGAGCCTGAGTGCCCGATCCGCTGATTTCAGCCGTTGGTCGGACTGCTCGACCAAGTCGTGTGCCAGCTTGGCGGCTGCGGCCTGGGTTGCTGCCTGCTGCGCGAGTAGCCCAACGGCCGACGATTTCCCTCCCAACTGCCCGGCCAGCGTCTCCTTGCTCGCGCGCGCGCGGGTGACGGTTGCCACAAGCTGTTCGCGTTGCTTGAAGTTCGCAAGTGCCAGGTCGAATTTCGCTTGGGCGACGGTCGCGGCTTGGTCGCTCTTCTTGAGCGTTTGCTCCAATTGCTCGATTTGGCGCTGGACCTGCTCGGCGGCCTGGACTTCCGTGTTGGCTTTCTCCAGCGTGCAGTCGGTTCGGTGCCGCGCCAGGGCCTCCATGCCTCGCTGCAGCCGATCTACCTTTTCATCGTGCTGGCGCAGTTCCATCTCGATGCCGTTCAGCTCGGCTTGGAGTGCGGCGGCACGCTTGCCCGCCTCGGCATAGTCGCCGCGGGGCCTGCCGCCAGCGGTGAAGAACCGTTGGTACTCCTCGCCGATGTGCGCCAGCAACTGCTGGCCCCGCCGCCCGCCGAGCACATCGCCGACTTCGCCTTCCAGCGTCGCCCGCAGCGTCAATCGGCTGCGATCGTTTTGCGCCAAAGGAGCAGAGGCCTTCCCCTGTTCCACCCAGAACAACCCCCACACGCCCTGGTGCTCCTCGCCGGAAGCGCCCCGGCCCGGTTGGCTGAAGCGCAGCAGTTCCTGGAGCTTCTCTTCGGCGGCCGGCCCGGTCGCCACGCCGGTGGGCATTTGCAGTTCTGCCTCCGGCCTCTGGCAAAAGGCCTTGCGCAGCAGGTAGTGCCCGCCGCCCAGGTCGAACTCCACGCTGATTTCTGGACGCACCTCCGAACCGTACGGCAGGAAACCCTTGGCCACGGCGCCGCCCAGATTGTGGCGGTCGAAAAAGGCGCTGCGGAGTGCCTGCAGCAGCGTTGACTTGCCCTCTTCGTTGTCTCCGACGACCACGGTCAGTCCCGGCCCAAGCCCCTCCAGCGCCACCGGGCCGGCTAGCTTCCGGAAATTGCGGACTTCGAGACGCCGTATGATCATTCCCGCTCCCTCCCAACGAATGCGGAGTAGAGTCTCACCAGCGCGTCGCGGGCATGGATGCCGTCGTGATTGCTGGGATCGGCCTCAATGCCGCGGAGTTTCTCGACCGCCGCGCGTACGAAACCGGCCTTATCGATCCGGTCCAAGTCATCCTCGGTCGGCTGGGGGATCAGCTTTTCACTATCGAGCGCGAGCCAGCGAAAGCGGCCTCCCCAGTGGGTCAGAACTTCGTCGAGCAAGGCGCGCGACTGCAAATCGATTGTGCCCGTTAGTTGCAGTGAGACCACGTGTCGGTCCCGTGGTTCTCCCAAGCCGCTCAATGGAGCTTCCAGCGCGGCCAGATCCGGATGGGGTAGCACGCTCAAGCTCAACTTATGCCACCGGTAATGGCCAACCGGAATCCGCTCGATCAACGGCGGTTCACCGGGCGTGGCAACCGAGACAAGCAGTACGTTGCCGGGGTCGTTCTGCTTGAAGCCGTCCGGCTCCGGCGTTCCCGAGTACCAGGCGCGCGGGCCGACCTGTAACGTGCCGTGCCAGTCGCCCAGCGCGAGGTAGTCAAGCCGGGCGCTGTCGGGCCGGCCGGCCGGGATACTGTTCAGGGATTCGCCTCTTTCCGGCAGCCGCTCCTCGACGCACCCATGGGCCAGGCCGACGCGAATCGCCGACCCAGGAGTATTGATGTCCGGCCAGCCTTCGGTCAGGTCGCGCGCGTCATGGCGCCGCACGAGCGGTGCGGGCAGTACCGCCAGGCGGCCGTCGGCCAGCAACAGCGGTTCTGGGGAAAGGGCCAGAACGACGTTCGGACGGCAGCCGAAACGCTGCAGCCGCGTCCACACCGATTCCGCCAGAGCCGGGTCGTGGTTCCCCGGAAGCAAAACCCACGGCCCCGGAAAGGGTCGCATGGCCTCAAGCATGCGAACGATTGTTTCGTCCTTAACCGTGTTGGTCTCAAAGATGTCGCCCGCCACCAACACCGCTTCGACCTCTCGATCTGCCGCCAGGCGGGCGATGGCCTCCACTGTTTTGTAGCGTTGTGCGCGCAGTAGCACCCTCGACTCCTCGGGAATCGAACCGAACAGCTTCCCGATTTGCCAGTCCGAGGTGTGCAGGAACTTGATGCTCATGGCCGGCAAGCCTCCTCGATGGTTCGGCATTATGGCACCAAACACCATCCGAGAGGCGTCATAGACGTTTGCGGCGTGAAAACAGGATATGCCTGGCTTTTGGTGCGGACCGCCCGGTGAGGCGACGGGGCTGTAACCCGCGACCTACTTCGCTTCGCGGGTGATTTCGACGTTGGCGGCGGGCACCGACAGTTTCATCACCCGGCCGGCATCGTCGGTCCACAACTCGATGTCGAGCTGGTCGGTGTGGGCCAGAAGCTTCCTCAGGGACTGGTCGGGACCCACGTACTCGACCGTGACCACGCCGGGCAATCCCTCCTGCGGCACCAGCACGGTCATGTGCTGCTGCCCGCCCTTCAGGAAATCGTAGTGGCGCACCAGGAAGGTGTAGTGGTGAAAGAAGTTGGTATCCAGAATAAGGACGTTCTTGGGAACCTTGAATTCCACGTCCTGCGCCTGGCCGTCGGGTGTGACGTAATGGACCGTCGCCGAATTGCCAGTGAAGGCCACGGTCACCGACCCGCGCTTGGGCGCTTTCTGGATTCGCTCATAGTGCGTCGGCTCGCTGCCGCCGGCCAGCAGCAGCGTGGCGGTCTCGACGACGCGGCCGATTTCCGGCTGCGTGATCTGCAGCTCGGCGGTGGCGCGGAGGCCCTTGTTGGTGGGCGCGATCTCGAAGCGCTCGGTGGCGATTTCCTTCCCGCCCGACAGGATATGGAACACGCCTCGCTCAACCCCAACCTGGGCGGAGCCATTCACCACGAAGGCACAAAGAAGGCAAAGGGCACAAAGAAAACACAAGACTGTTCTTGGTGGCTGAGTGGCAGGCATCATCGCCCCTGGCTCTCCTTCAGTTGCGCCAGGATTTGTTCTACCACATCGACGACCGGGAGCGTAGCGTCCACACGCCGCCGGGCCCGTTCATAGAATGGTATCCTCTCGCGCCAGAGTCTCAGGAAGGCGGCGGGGTCGCGAGCCAGCGGGCGGGTGGGCGGGTGCTGCCGGCAGCGCTCCAGCAGCACCTGGGGCGGGGCGTCCAGCCAGACCACCGCCGCGCCCGCCTGATCGATCAGTTCCAGGTTCCGCTGCTGAGCGAAGGCCCCGCCGCCCAGAGCCACAACGCATGCTGTATTGCGCGGCTTGGCCAGCAGGTTGCGCAGCTCGCGGTGCTCCAGTTCGCGGAATGCCGGCTCGCCCTGGCGGTCGAAGATCTCGGCGATCGAGCAGCCGGCCGTCAGCTCGATGAGCGCATCCAGATCGATGAAGCGGGTCCCCAGGCGACGGGCCAGCGCCGCCCCCACCGTCGTCTTGCCGCTTCCCATAAATCCAATCAGGAAAACCACGTTGCTCTTCCGGGGTTTTTATGGAGCGCTGGCGTCCCGCCGGCCCCGGGGATTCTTGAGTGGCCGGGGAACCGGGGGCCGGCGGGACGCCAGCGCTCCATAAAAACCAGGTTCCAGGTTCCAACGGCATCATAAACCTGAAACCTGAAACCTGAAACCTGGAACCTGAAACCTATTTTAGGACGGCTTTGCCCATGCCGGCGTTGTTGCCCATGTCGTAAGCGCGAAGCACGATGACGTGCTCTCCGGGCTGGAGCGGATCCAGGCGGATCAGGAAGGTCTCAACGCGGGAATCCACGATGCCGTCCTCGGAGTAGACCGGCGTCCAGGCGCCGGCATCCAGGGAGTACTCCGCCCGGCGCAGCACGGAGGCGGCGTCGGCGACCTCGAAGCGGACTTCCGCGCCCGCGCCGGCGCGCTCCTGCTTCAGCACGCGCACCACGGGCGGCGTGTTGTCAATCAGAAACGGCGCGCTGAGCTGCTCGGCGGTGCGCGCGGTTCCTGGCGGGTTGGCCTCGGCGTCGGAGGCCACCACGCGCACCTGGTACTTGCCGTCGGGCAACGTGTCCGGATCGGGCTGGTAGCGCGCTTGCCGCACGTCGTCTTTCAGCAGCCGCCACCGGCTCTCGCCTTCGCCGCGGATATAGACATCGAAGGTCAGCGAGTCGCCGTCGGGATCCTCGGCCTGCCAGGAGATCGTGATCGTGGGCTGGGCGGCGCCGGAGCGAGGCGGTTCGCTGGAAACCGGAGCGGCGGGGCTGGTGATGTTCTTGCTGCCGCCGGTGTCATCCACCACCACCACCATCGGCTCGGTGCCGCCGATTCCCGGCGCGGCGACCGCGCTGTCGGCCGAGCGCGAGCGGCCGGCCGCAGCCGCCGGCGTCACGCTCACCGACTGGATGATGGGCGCCCGGTTCTGCGGCAGGTAGGCGACGGAAACTTCCTCCAGCGTGGCCGAACGGCCGCCCGACGACTTGAAATTCGCCTTCCACTGCACGTAGCGTGCCGGTGGGCTGTCGATCTGCTCGTCGAACAGGTCGGGGCGGCCGCCGGCGCTCTTCACCGGCGTGGTCTGCGCCCACTCGCTCCAGGTCGGATCGGGGTTGGGCGAGTTGCCGCTGCGGACGAAGAACTGGATCTCGGCGCCGGCCTCCATCTGCGCGCGCCAGTGCAGCTTGCCCCAGCGGGAAATGCTGCGCGTGTCCTTTACCGGGGATTCAT
>Ga0315279_10009677_pt1 | contig 11444 bp, 11 predicted proteins | sample YL17G06_20_MG_FD_203694 | JGI IMG/M metagenome (GOLD analysis project Ga0315279, IMG submission 203694) | Sediment microbial communities from Yellowstone Lake, YNP, Wyoming, USA - YL17G06_20 | ecosystem: Environmental > Aquatic > Freshwater > Lake > Sediment | place: USA: Wyoming | collected...
ACAGTATCGGGGATGTTAACCGTGGTTGCTCCAGCGCTTATCACTGCCTCCAGAATCTGGTAGATATAAGCAGGGTCAGCACGACTGGCATCCATCGGTGAGAATTCAACGTCGTCTAAATAACTCCTAGCTCGAGCCACTGTTTCCCGAGACATCTTTAGAACCTCATCTCGACTTTTCTTAAGTTGGTGAGCAAGGTGAATGTCTGAAGCTGAAAGGAAAACGTGAATCCGGGGATGCTCGGCTTCTTTAACCGCCTCCCAGGCCCTGTCTACGGCTTCAATATTGGCAAGGCTCAAAGCGCAAATTGTGGGACGCTTAAGCTCCCGGGCAATAAGGCGGACAGCTTCAAAATCACCAACCGAGCTGGCAGGAAAGCCAGCTTCAATAACATCAACGCCAAGCTTATCCAGCTGCCTGGCTATTTCCAGCTTCTCCTGGAGGTTCAAGCTCGCTCCCGCAGCTTGCTCACCATCTCGTAAGGTAGTATCGAAAATGATGACCTTTTCCATGATTCTCTCCTTCAATAGAATGGGCAATCTCTGTCGCTTCTTCGGCAGATTTTATCCTGATTTCTGATTCTGCTTCTCCTTTCTTAAACCCAGATAGCGCATAAAGAATCACACGGTCTTTGAAACCCTAGCCAAGATGTCCCTTTTCCGCTATGATACAGCAAATAATATCTGCACCAAAAAGGCCTGCTTGTGCCCGCACAGCAGACAAGTGCTTGTAAAGAGACAACGATGAATAGGATAAACGCCAAAGACAAATTTGTCAATGACGGCTAAGTGGAGACATAATTTAGTGCTAAGAAATTAACCACATTGGGAGGAGCAGGACTATTCTATCCTGGCAACAAGCTTAAAAAATGGTACTGATAATAGACAATTATGATTCCTTTGTTTACAACCTCGCCCAATACCTGGGAGAACTGGGCTGGCAACCAGTGGTCCACCGCAATGACCAGATTACTTCAGCTCAAATCGAAGAGCTAGCCCCCAGCCACATCATTATCTCGCCAGGGCCCTGTACACCCTTAGAAGCAGGCATCTCTAACGAGGCAGTGCAGCACTTTGGTGGGAAAATCCCCATACTGGGGGTGTGTTTGGGGCATCAATGCATTGGCTACGTCTATGGGGGCAAAATTGGTCGGACCTTGCCAGTCCACGGCAAGACCTCCATTATCCATCACGATGGCAAAACTATCTATCAGAGCTTACCCAATCCCTTTCCAGCAACACGCTACCATTCCTTAATTATCGAAGCTGAGGGATTTCCATCCTGTCTCGAAGTCACTGCCAAAACTCCCGAAGGGATAATAATGGGGGTGAGACACCGAGATTATGTAGTGGAGGGGGTTCAGTTTCATCCCGAATCCATCCTCACTGAAGTAGGACACGATATTTTGACCAACTTTCTTCGTTTTATCCGTCCAGTTTGGAGTTAGGGTGATGGTGAAATCATGGCTGAAATTATTTATCTTAACGGCCAACTTATCCCCCACTCCAAGGCTAAGCTATCTCCCTTCGACCATGGCTTCCTTTACGGATACGGACTATTCGAGACCATGCGGGTTTACCAGGGGCATATCTTTCGCCTCGACCGTCACCTGGCTCGTCTTCGCCGTTCTGCCCAGAGCCTCGGCCTGACACATAGCATCCTGAACATAATGGAAGGAAAGCAATCTCTGGAAACCGCCTGCATGGCAACCCTGGAATCTAATAAGCTCAAGGACGCCCGCCTGAGGCTCACCGTTTCGGCCGGAGAAGGCGACATGACGCCTGACCCAAGCACATGCTCCAGCCCCACCGTCTTAATCACTGTCCGAAACCTTGTTCCCTTACCACTAGGAAAATATAAAACAGGTTTTAAAGCAGCTCTATCCTCCCTGCGCCGTAATAGCCAGTCGCCCTTATCCCGACTAAAGTCTACCTGCTATATGGAAAATATCCTCGCCCGGATGGCTGCCAGAGCTGCTGGATGCGATGAAGCTATCTTGCTCAATGAACAGGGCTACCTGGCCGAAGGCAGCACGACTAATATCTTCCTGGCGAGTAATGGAGAGCTCATCACCCCCTCTCTGGAAAGTGGCGTACTGTCTGGAATTACCAGAGAGGCAGTTCTGGAAATAGCTCGGGCTTCAAATATCAAAACTCTGGAAAGACAGGTGGAGTTAAAAGAGCTAATTGAGTCTGAAGAAGCCTTTGTTACCAATTCCATACTGGAGCTTATGCCCCTGACCTGGTTTGAGGGTAAGTCTATCGGCCTAGGCAAACCCGGCGAGCTGACCAGCAGATTGATAGCTGCCTATAGAAAACTCGTAGACGAAGCATTACAATAGATAAGGGAAGCCATGAATTCAAACAAAATAGGCGAGCTCCTTTTCGGAACAGCCGGCGTTCCTGTCAGTGCTAAACTCCGTTCCACAGAGGCTGGTATTGAGCGTATTGCCGAGCTTGGCCTTGGCTGCATGGAGGTAGAATTTGTCCAGGGGGTAAAGATGAGCCCTCAGGTTGCTGTCTCTGTAGGAGAATTAGCAGCTAGGAAGAAGATAGTGCTCACTGCTCACGGACCTTACTTTATAAACCTAAATGCCGTTGAGCTGGAAAAAGTATACATGAGCAAAGAAAGGATACTGCAAACTGCTCGCATTGCCGCTCTTTTCGGCGCCAAAAGTATCACCTTCCATGCTGCCTTTTATCTCAAAAACACCCCCGCAGAGACTTACACCGTCGTCAAAAGGCATCTGCAAGAGGTGGTGAATATTCTGCGGAGGGAGGGAAACAAAGTGACGATTTCCCCCGAAGTTACCGGAAAACCCTCTCAATTTGGCACTTTAGAGGAAATACTTCAGCTTAGTAGTGAGATAGAAGGAGTCGCCCCCTGCCTTGATTTTTCTCATTGGCATGCCCGGACAGGAAAGGCTAACTCTTATCAAGAATTTCTCAATATCCTAGACCAGATTGAAGGGAAACTGGGCAGGCAAGCCTTAGATAATATGCACATCCATCTATCCGGGATTGCTTACGGTAAGAAGGGAGAAATCAAGCATTTAATGCTCCCGGACTCAGACTTCCAGTATGCAGAGCTACTTAAAGCCCTAAAGGAACGGAAGGCAAGGGGAGTAGTCATCAGCGAAAGTATGCCTTATTTGGAAAATGATGCTCTGCTCCTGCAGCAAACCTATCGGGAACTGTCCTAGCCAAAATTATTGAGCGCCTTCATTGCAGACCCTGCCCGCTTCCATTCGATGCCGTCCGTCTCTCTGCAACCCAAGCAACTTCCTAATTGTGACGCGTTTACGGCAGCCGGCGACGGAGCGATTACTGAAGGTAAGTCATGAGTATTCAAGATGCCTCACAGAACGGCAGTTTTCGTCTTGACATCAACAGGGACTATTGCTAGAATGTCCATACAGATGTATGGAAGTATGTATGGTTAGCAGGAGTATATGACATGAAAAGAAAGGTAACGTTAGTATTTCACGATGAAGACCTTTACACGCAGCTGAAAATAGAGGCGATCAGAAGGCGTACAACCGCAAGCAACATCGTAGCAGATGCTGTGCGGGAATGGCTGGAGAGCCGCGAAGATGCCGAGTTGTTGCCCGTAATTGATTCAGCCCGTGCCGAGTGGAAAGAGAAGGGTGGGCGCCCGTGGTCCGAAGCAGAACATGAATTGGAGGAATCAATTAGGCGTCGAGAAGGGCGCGCCCGGGCGAAGCGTGTATAGAGTTGAGATTTCACCGGCTGCCGACCGCGACTTAGAAAGACTTAAGGGACGAATTCGCATGCATGACTTTGAGCGATTACGGAATGCCGTCAGGAGCTTAGCCGAGAACCCTCGTCCCCAAGGAGTCAGGAAGATAAGAGGCGCGGAGAAAGCTTATCGCATCAGGGTCGGCAATTACCGGGCCGTTTATGACGTTTATGACAGCGACAACTTGGTATTGATTTTGCAGGTTGCGCGCAGGAGCGAGACGACCTACCGCCAGTAGTGGCGGTGATCAACGACAGACTGAAGTCCATGCCGAACTATGCACACGCTATTGAAAAGTCTCTGTCGCCTGTGTCGAAGCTAGGAACACCGGAAAGAGCCTAGGCAAGGCTGGGGAGACTGAAGGGAAATGGAGTAATCATCAGCGAGAGTATGCCCTACTTAGAAAAGGATGCTCTGCTCCTGCAGCAAACCTACCGAGAGCTCCCCTAGCTAGTACCCCACGAAAATTTCGCTTCGCTCTTCTAAATAGCTACAAAAAGGATTTGGCAGCTCCGAGTTGGACAAACCGCTACTTCGTGTGACAAGAAGAACTGGGTGGATCGCAGTTTCCGCATGAAAAGCAACCACCTTTCATGCTTTGGCAAGATTTCCCTTATAGCGAGATATAGCATTCTTCAAGACAGCCTCCGCTAATTCAGAGCAGTGTAGTTTCTCAGTGGGCAGCCCACCCAAGATGTCAGATATATTCTCGTTCGTGATATTTAGCGCCTGGGTAACCTTTTTTCCTTTTATCATCTCGGTAAGCACGCTAGCGCAAGCGATGACCACCGGGCAGCCAAAGACCTTAACCTTGCTATCTACTATAATGTCGCCTTCTATCTCCAAATATAGACGAATGACATCCCCGCATTCTCTATTTCCTCCGTTTCCTATTGCGCTTGCGCCTTTAATCACTCCAACGTTCCTTGGGTTCAGAAAATGGTCTAGTACCTTGTCACTATATTTGTGGTTATTCTCTGCTTTGTTGGTCATAGTGTCTCTTTGTCCCACAGGTCAAAAATTTTCGTCTCGTCTTCAGGACTAAGGATGTTAATTCCTATCACCTTTTCTAAGTCTTTTAGTTTTTCATAGAGGTTTTTCCTTGCGTTTAGGTTCAGGGGGCCGAGGTAAGTATGCCCATTATTGTTCCGCAGCAGTCGATTTTCAGGATTACTTCTAACATCCAACATCAGATCCCTATATTCTAGGAAATTCTCAAGCCAATCCCAGCCTGGAATTTGTGCGAGACCCTCGGTGCATCTATCTTTTTTGACAACTGTGCAGACCCAACAGCCGAATCTAATTCCTCCGCAGAAGAGAGAGCAACTGCTATTCCCACCGGTATAAAGGTGCCTAAGTAAACGATAATCCGCACCCCAAGGCGGGTCGCTATCAAGCAAGTAAGTCCAAACGTCTTCAATCGATAACTCCAAAATAGGTGCGTAAATTGTAGCGCCATGGAGACCCTCGAAGGGCATCCACTTTGAATAGCCTCTCTTGGTTAACCTCCTGTCTCTCTCTTGACTTTCTTTCAGACGCATCCCTAACAAAACGATGCAAGCACCATGTTCTTTCACAAGTCCCCTGATGTACTTCTTTATCGGTCTGATCTTTAACCGCTCTGTGCACCACCTAAACCATCTTGTCGGTGGAAGGTAACCTTTCCCAAGCATTAGGACAAAGAAATTATCATCGACGGTCGGGTAGACGATTTTTGCCTTTATTGGTAAACTGTTCTCCCGAGCCCAATCGTCTATCTTACTCAGCAAGTTTGTTGCCTGTTCGATGACCGGTGGTGGTTCTACCCTTGTGTCGGCGTACAATATGTGGACTTGCTTTCCTGGTGATTCGGCTACAGTTTCTAGAACCAATTGCAGGGTCATGGTGCTGTCTTTTCCGCCACTGTATGCGATGACCCAAGGTGTTTCGTCAACGAGATAAGAATCCCTTATGTCAGTTCTAATGAGCTCTATCTTCTTTGAGTCTTTGTCAAGTGTTATCATCCGGTTCCACGCCTTCCAGAGTCGATTGCCCCGAAAATGTCGGTAACTTCAAAAGATTCCGTCTCTCAAGCACTCTGATCAAATTCTCGGCTGTTCTGTAGTCTATCCACTTCTTCTCATCATCCATAAAGGGCGCAGAAATGCTGTTATCTTTTAAATACTGATAGATTTTGTACGAACAAGCTCCTATAAACTTGCGCCCCTCTTCGTATTGCTTACCCGCTACAGGCTTAAGTCTTTCCGCTATACCTTGAAGTTCTTCCAGCACACTCTTGCCGTGCTTACGCTTGCCAGATAGAATTGCCGAGAAATGTTCTTTGCCGAATTCAAATACCTTTGCAGGGAAAACATACGGCTGTAAGGGAGCACTGTAAATGTAGGTATTGCCTACGAATGTCTCCATACTTAGGAAATCAGCAGTAACGCCATCGTAATGTGGATTGGCCCTTTTCAAAGCGTCGATGTCTCCCTTGTTTAAGAGATGCATGACAAAATAATTATCTGTCTGGCTAACAATCTCTTCTGCAATTGCCCCGGGTTGTTGAGTCACATATATCAAGCCAAGCTGGAACTTACGTCCTTCTTTAGCCCACCGCGTGAAAACAGATTTTGCCTCTTCAACCGCCTTTCTATTTAACACGTTTTGAGCCTCTTCAAATACAGCGATTGTGTTGATAATCTTACCTGCCGTAATACCCTCTACATTGTAGTCAAACACTCCATCCAGTACTAGGTGTGCTACCCGGTAAGCCATCTCAAGCGTCATTAAACTTAAATCAAGGATAACCACCCTTTTCATGGCTAGGTGGAATTTTATATCCTCAACGATATTACAAGCTTCGGGCTCATCCCACTCAAGTATTTCTCGCAAGTTTCTGCGCAAAGCATATTGCTGACTTATGTCAGGCTTATCTTTGCCCTTTTTTGTAGTCACTGTACCGCAGAAATCAAGAAGAAGTTTATCTTGCTGTTCCCTCTTATCCCTTTCATTCCTATAGTTGTCCAGAAACCCCTCCCATTTTTTTGTGCTGCTATATTTAAACTCTGGCAAGATTTTTAAATCCTGATCCATACAGAGTTCCGCTACTAGAAATGGTTCGAGGAAGGCGAGATTTAGCGTCGGGGAAATATATACGTCCTTATAAGTATCAACGACACCTTTCCTTTGCGTATATACAACAAGATTGGGTTTAATAGGCTCTAAATCTGCGAGTCCTAACACTTCTTGCCCCGTTGCGGTTTTAATCTTGAAGGCATACTCGCCGTCCATGTCGAGGACTAAGATACCACTATCACCTATGAGAGACGCCAGAGAGACAACCACTTTGCACAAATTGCTTTTGCCATAACCTGTCCGGGCAAAAATCGCTGTTCTACGTCTTTCAAATTTCCATGGCTCAAAAAGGATATCATTTGTTTTCTCCTCCTCTCCTATGACTAATTTACCGACTTTCAACGCCTTATTAGGATCCTGAATTCCAGCACTGGTAATTACGGCATATTCGCCATCGGTTGGAGACCTGCATACCGAAGATAATTCTGGCAGTAGTCTGTACTCCGTAACAATCTTCTTCCCATCAGAACTGAACTGCCCCAGAACTTTCAAAGCGTAATGTCTGAAGAATAGGGTTTTCTTTTCTTCCTCGGATAGTTCCCTGCCATACCCGGCAATTTCACGCATATATTTTTCGACGATAGCCCGAATCCGTTCATCTTTAGTAGCCTGGAAATCTCCATAGTTCATGTCCTCAACTCTGGATAAAAACTTCCTTTTCATAAATTCTTGCTCTTCCACAATCAGAAAACTACCGAGTTTAGGTGCTTTCTCTCGTTCTGAAAATGCTACCACCATTTCTAGATGGTCTTGTTCCCTCCCTCTCCCAACAATTACCCCAACTCTTTCACTATTCATCGACACCTCCCTCAGAGCCCCAAACTTTTAAGAAAATCATAAATGTCTGGTGACACCGACCTTCTCAAAGTATTTTCCAGAAGGTAAACCTTATCATCAGTGAATACAACCTTATCATGGACTTTCCTCAAAGCAATAGGATAACCAGGAACCGGGTAAGAGGTGGCAGTAGATTGCTGCGCCACCCCTGAGAGCAAAACCAGTGTTTCATCTAAGTTGCTAATTAAAAAGTCAGGTATGTCCACAGCAAATAGGTTTCTACTGCCTGGCAAAGGGTCGAAGCGAACAAGCGCATATCTACCAAAACGTGTCCCCGACTCTTCGCCGCCAAAGTATCTTTCAAGTCTCCAGCCCAGTCCTTTGAACATTTCAGTATCAATAGTTATCACAAGAGGGCCACCTTGAGCATAAACGCTATGGCGCAATAGCCATAATACAATAACCGGGCTTCTTAAGAGTGCAGACCTTTTTGAAATTCCTAGAATAGGCACTTTCAAATTACGAAACAATTCTCCCAGTGGCTTACTAACCCCCTCTTGAGCGTGACCAAATCGGAGGGTTCCATCTCGCAAGAGTATTGGCTGAATACCTGTGCCTAAAGAGCGAACTTGGGCCAATGCCTTCCCAACCTCATAAAGCTTAGCCCATTCCAAAAGTTCCCTTAAAAAATTGCTTAAGGCAGGGGCAGACGAATAACAGGATGCTGGCATTACCCCTTCCTCATATACTTTGCCCCATTTCATAGCTTCAACGAATTCCCGAACCATAGCATATTCGTTGAGGAGTCTCCCAAGCCGGGCTTGAATAGCCACCCGTCTCTCATCTTCTGGAAGATTTGGGTTGACCCAGAAAGCATATGATTCTGGCTCGTCGCTTTCTTGAGAACTGGCTACTTGGAAAAGTGCTACCCCTACTTCTCTGAGGATACCCCCAAATAGCGTCTGGCCAGTGTCCACCGCCACAGCGGCACAAATGTTGAGAGTGCTTCTTCTGTTTAGCAGATAAATTTTGGGAGGCTCCAAAGCATTGACAGCTTCTCTTATCTCTTTCGTTGCTTCGTCAACGACCTTACTGACGTTACTGGTTATCTTGGACAAATCTTCCACTTCAACCTCACATCAAAGTCTGTTTTCGCACATTCTATCACTTTTCTATAGAGACGGCCACCTCCTGAAACTTTGCGTATAGGCTACCGAGATGGTGCGTAAAGTATCTGCTTTCGTTCGAGTGAACAAACTACCAGATTGTTCACAAGAAATGAGGCATAACTAGAATTCGCCTTTGCTGAGTGAAAAAATTTGAAGGAGATTAGAACTTGTCATGAGCCATCTGGCTTATCACCCTCACCTTGATCCTCTCCGTCGTGGGAGAGGAAATCACCTAATAACGCCGGGAAATGTGATGCAAGCGGATTCCCCATCCCTCTAACTCCCCTCGCCAGGGGAAGGAGTATTATAAGGATTTTGCGCTTATTCAGGAGGCTTTGACCTGGTATCTGGCTTTGCCTTCTTCGTAGAGGTCACCGCCGTAAATGTCGTTTATGACCGTAACAGGGAAGTCTGCCACCTCCAGACGGCGAAGGGCTTCAGCACCAAGCTCTTCGTAGGCTACCACCTCTGCTTTTTTGATGCTCCTGGAAATCATGGCGCCGGCACCCCCTATTGCCCCCAGATAAACTGCTTTGTGCTTCACCATGGCATCTTTCACTACTTTGGACCGCAAGCCTTTGCCAATCATCCCCTTCAGCCCTTTGGCAATCAAGCGGGGGGCATAAGCATCCATCCTCCCACTGGTGGTGGGACCAGCCGAGCCGATTACCCTCCCTGGCCTGGCCGGGCTAGGCCCCATGTAGTATATGGTTGCCCCCCTGATATCGAAAGGCAGAGGCTTCCCCTGGTCTAGAGCTTCGACCATCCTTTTATGAGCGGCATCGCGGGCAACATAGATGACACCGGTGAGCAAGAGATTATCCCCGGCTTTGAGGTCTTTCAAGATTTCGTCAGTTAAAGGAAGCGTAACTTTTTTAGACATAACTCTCAACCTATATTTACCACTATTCTTTGCTTCAAGCTCGATCTTTACCTCAGAGTCCCCAAGTAGCTTACGGTAAGCTGCTTTTCCCTTACTTCAGGCGTGGTATAATCGGGAAGGAGCATCGGGGCTACTCTATCAGTTATAATCCCGGCTTCTTGGAGCTCTTTATGATATCTCTTTACGTGCTTCAAGGTTAGCTTTCCCTCTTTTGCTTTCTCTCTGGCGAATATAGCAGCATTTCTACCGGCAATCCTGCCAAATACTACAATATCCATAAGCGAATTGCCCATCAGCCTGTTTTCCCCATGCAACCCCCCAGTTACTTCCCCAGCAACATAAAGCCCGGGCACAGCAGTTTCGCATTCGGCATTATCCTTAAGCCCCCCATTCTGATAATGGAGTGTGGGATAGACCAGCATGGGCGCTTTGGATATATCAATCCCCAGGCGGTCGTAGACCTTCCATTTCCCCACAAAAGCAGTCCGCACCCTTCCCTCGCCGTGGAGGATATCGAGCATGGGGGAATCGAGCCAGACCCCTACCTTACCGGTAGGAGTGGGGACACCGTTACCATCCAGACATTCCTTGATAAAACGGGCTGACTCCACATCCCGGGGCTCGCGTTCATTGACAAATTTCTCCCCGTGGACATTCACAATGTCCGACCCCTCCGAGCGGAACCTCTCGGTAATGAGCCACCCCTCTATTTGTTCCGGGAAGACAACGCCCGTGGGGTGATATTGGACGGTATGCAGGAAAGACAGAGGCACTCCCGCCCTGTAGCCTATGACAATACCATCGGCGGTGGCGCCGTAATGATTGGTGGTCATGAAACCCTGAACGTGGAGCCTGCCAGAACCACCTGTGGCTAGAATCACCGCCTTGGCTCTGGCAACAAGATACTCCTCGGTCTCCATGTTATAGAGCACTGCTCCGGCACACTGCCCATGCTCATTGAGGATAAGCTCCACCGCCGGGGAAAATTCCAGGACTTTGATGTTTGGCCGGTTACGGGCCTCATCGCGCACGGTGCGCATGATTTCCATTCCACTGAGGTCGGCACAGTAGTGCATCCTCTTCCGGCAAGTTCCCCCACCGTGCATGGCCTCCAGCCTGCCGTCGGGAAACTTGGAGAACATGACCCCCAGGCTTTCCAGCCACTGGAGAGCGTCAGGAGCCTGTCTGACAAAAGCGGCCACAATGTCCGGGTCATTTTTGAAATGCCCTCCGCCCATCACATCCAGGTAGTGATAGTACGGAGAATCCTTCTCTCTTTTTACGGCAGCCTGAATCCCGCCTTCAGCCATCATGGTATTAGCATCGCCATGCCGGAGCTTGGTGGCGATAAGGACCTGGGCGCCATTTTCCTCGGCGATAAGGGCAGCTATGGTGGCAGCCCCACCGCCACCAATAACCAGAACGTCGGTCTCATAATCAACCCTCGATAGATCTACTTTGTCAGGGTCAACCCTGCTCTTAGCTTCCAGCAGGTCGACAAACTCGTGAGCTATTCTGTAACCCTTACTCGGGCCAACTTTTATCTCCCTCCTCCCTTCTTCTTTATAATCGGGGTGATACTTCAACATCTCCTGTCTTTCCTGCAAGGACATGAAGGGAAACTCTTCCCCTTTTTTCCTTTTCTCGACACGGGCAGGTCTGGTCTGCTCTACCTTCTTGATATAGGGCTCGAAGAAATCGGGATATCCTAAGTAACTCATCTTGCCTCCTACAGGTAT
>Ga0315279_10009678_pt1 | contig 11443 bp, 11 predicted proteins | sample YL17G06_20_MG_FD_203694 | JGI IMG/M metagenome (GOLD analysis project Ga0315279, IMG submission 203694) | Sediment microbial communities from Yellowstone Lake, YNP, Wyoming, USA - YL17G06_20 | ecosystem: Environmental > Aquatic > Freshwater > Lake > Sediment | place: USA: Wyoming | collected...
GGGAGACAAGGTTACAGCGGATTTGATCAGGCGTTACATCAAATATCATCATGATGAGATCCAAGGTAAACAATTAAAATTGTTTTAAGGTTTTAAAGCCCCGCCCTGTGGGCGGGGTTCTTTACTAAACCCTCAAAAATCCAAGAATCTAACTTATTGAAATCATTAGAGCCAAAAAAGAGCCGAAAATTAAAAATAGGCATTTATCATAGTAATGTTTAGTAAATGGTGAATCTAAAATATTGTCTGTTCGAAAACGTTAAGGAGGGTATGGGTAAACCAATATTTGATCCATTTTGATTGAAAGTTTCACCTACTTATCTGCAACAGAGGGATGCTTCAGGAGTCGAAGATTTCCGATAGAAATCATCAGGCCAGATAAATATATGAAAATCAAATATAAACATTTTGGATGATATGAAAACAGCACATCTATAGCAGATATTAAAATCTCTTCGATATCATACCGCCAGGTTCTCGGCCCCGGGTACCAAGGATTGGTTTGATCTTCTTGCTGTGGACCCGCGGGAGGCTATGATCATAATCGAATTGAAGCAGGGCCACCTTAGACCATTGAGCGGGGTTGATTTAAAGAAGAAAAGAATCATTGTTTGAATTCAATGGAGCCAATCTAAATCGTCCAAGGGCACTTCAGGATCTCCTCGACCTCGTTCAAAGCCTCGCCCTTTTCAGGGGTTGAAGGCGCTGGAAACCGAGCAATAAATTCTTGACCAATTAATACCAACCTATTTGAGACCGATCATTCTTCGATATTCGTCAGCAGTGGCAATTTGACGACCAAGCAATTCACAAAGTGCCTTTGCTGACTGAAATGCCTGAAGATTACTCTCCAACTTTTCATCACGATGAGGATAACGCCAAACAGTATCCTCTGTGCCAACCCGGAGATGAAGTCCCATCAAAATAGCTAACGTCCCTATATAAATCGACGCTCTTCCTGAAGAACAAACTAAGATCTGACAATCTGGATCCAGTTCTTTAAGCCTATTGACCAAAAGTGCAAGTCCTTCCACCATGGCTCGAGGATTAGGTATATAAAAAGCTCCCGGAAGATCTGGGAGTATACAGAAGTAATAAGGTTTTTTGAGCAAACCCGGTTTGATTAAAAACCGCTTTAAATTATCTATGCTGGCTGTATCGTGAACCGAAACCATAACCTTTTTACCGAGTGCTTGGAAGTATTCACACTGTGCTCGAATAGCCGGTGGTGTAAGCCAGCGTACATTCTCACTCACGAATGTACAAACAGGATTAACAATCCCGACCTCAAACAACCCTTCTGTCACCGGAGCACAAGCCTCCTCAAAATTCTTTCCGAAAACGGGGCACCCATCGATAAAAACCTTGTCTCCGTATTTTTCTCTGATAGGTTTTACGATTTTTCTATATTTCTCGACATCACCTATATTGCCACCCTTTTCATCACGAACGTGAAAGTGTAAATACGTTGCACCTGCTTCGATACAGGCTATCGATTCGTTAAGTATTTCCTCTGGCGTATAGGGCTGTTTTGGATTTTGGCGTTTATCAATAAATGATCCTGTTATTGCCACTCCTAAAATAACCCTATCCGGAATATCCCATCTTGGTACAGAAATTAAATCACAATAAACATCAGGATCATACCGAACCACCTCAACAACCTTTAAATCTCGATACTTTTTTAAAATCTCGCTCGCCTTCATAATTTCCTCCCTTCATTCTTAATCATAAATTATCCTTGAATATGATTTTATGCTGACATTATTCCACCATCTACAAGGAATAGACCCCCCGTACAAAAATCCGACTCACTGGAAGCAAGAAAAACTGCCATATTAGCGATATCCTCGGGCTCACCCATTCTCGGAATTGGCAAGCTTTCCACATAGGCTTTCATAGCTTTGGAATCTGGGGTGTCCTCTTTAAGATACGGATCAGTCAGACGAGTATGAATGATCCCCGGCGCAATAGCATTTACAAGAATTTGGGGGGCCAACTCCAGTGCCGCACACCTTGTTAGCATCGCTACTCCAGCTTTCGAAACACCATAGGCGCCCCGATTACGGTATGGTTTTAGAGCAGAAACGGATGCTATATTTATTATTTTGCCTTTGCCTTGCTTAATCATGTGGGGGGCAACCTCTTTTATAAATAGAAATTGAGCGGTTAAATTGACTGCTAAGGTTCTGTTCCAGACCTCCTCAGGAGTGTCTAATAACAAGGTAACGGACCTAACCCCTGCGTTGTTCACCAAAATATCGATTTCCCCAAATTCCTCCAGAGTCCTTCTCACTACATTTTTCACATCAGAAGAACTCGCTATATCCGATTTAATCACCAGACACTTGCCGTCTATTGAGGTGATCTCTTTCTCTGTATTTCGAGCTGCCTCCAAATCTATATCGGCAATTGCTACCGTCGCTCCCTCCAAGGAAAACTTTAACGCAATCCCCCTTCCTATACCCTGTCCTCCACCAGTGACAATGGCTACTTTATTTCCTAATCTCATAATCAAATTCTCCTTCGATTATATTTTGATTATTGAAAAAGAATGTAGCTTTTACATTTTATCGCTTACCTAAAAAATAAGATCTTGCCCTTCAACCGTTGATAGATTCCTTCAGCACCGCCATAAATGCCGCCTTTGAAGAACATGACCACCACAATAAAAACGGCTCCTAAAATAAGCAACCAGCCACCTCCCATAGCTAAGAATTTAAATCGGTTTAGCAAATCAGATAGAAATATGAACACCCCCGAACCGATAACGGCTCCTTGCAAGACAAATGTTCCACCTAAAAGAGCCATAATTACTATCTCGCCTCCGGTGACCCATGAAGCCAGATGCTCGCCTACATATTCCTGGTGCAAGGCAAAAAGCGCACCCCCTAAGCCGCAAATCATACCACTGATAACAAAAGCAACCCACTTGTAAGTTACTATGCTGAATCCAATGGCCGTGGCCCTCAATTCACTATCTCGCATTCCCTGAAGAACTTTTCCAAAGGGGGATTCTATTAGTCTTTTTACAAAAAAGAATATCAATAAAAAGAAGATAAGAACGAGAATGTAGAAGTTAAATGAAGGTCTGATATCTATTGAAAAGAACCCGAAATCTATGAAGGTACGTTTAATGCCCCAGATGCCATCAGCACCATTAGTTAAGCTTCGCCACTGAAAAATAACAAACCAGATAATTTGGTTAAAAGCTAAGGTCAATAGTGCAAAAATAAGTCCTCCTTGCCTTATACAAAAAAAACCCATAACACTTGCAACGATACAGGTCATCACAACTCCAGCCACGATGGCTACCAAAACATGCACGTTGTACCGTGATAGGAGTATGCCTGCAGTATAGGCACCGACAGCAAAAAGACTCCCCGTGCCAAAGTTAAGTTGTCCGGTATATCCAAGCAGCAAGATAAAGGCTAAAGTTGGGAGAGCCATAATTAGAATTTCGGCAGCCATCATTTTAGAGGGTAGGATTGGTTGGAGAAAAAACAATATTGTGGCTGTGATAATAAAAGAAAGCCATTCTCTGCTACTTGGTTGCGATTTTTCCCTCATGTGCTTATCTTCTTCCCTAAAAGTCCTTGGGGTCTGAAACCCAATATAATTCCCATAGCAATAAACATAACTATTTCCGAAGCTGGTGCCCAAAACAAGCCAGCCAGGCCTCTTATCACCCCTATAGTAATCCCAGCAAGTAATGCCCCGCGTATACTACCCATACCTCCCACTACAACAACAATAAAGCAAACCAATATAATTAAACCTCCTATGGTATGCTGGAGACCACCAATCATAGGGGCGTGAAGGCCGCCACCCAGCCCAGCAAGAGCCGCTCCGAGGGCAAAGGTTAATGTGTAAACATTAACGGTTTTGATGCCAAGTGTGCCGGCCATTTCGGGATCCTCAGCACAGGCCCTGATGATAGCACCCCAGGTACTTCGTTCAATGAAGAACCAAACGGCAAAGATCACTATGAGTCCGATACACATAGTAAAGAGATAATAGAGTGGATATTTGAATAGTCCAAGGTTGACCTCCCCCCTAAAGAAAGGAGGAATTCCTAAAGGTAGAGGGTTTGTTCCGTATATCATTCCTACCCCTTGTTGAATAACAAGTAATAATCCAAAAGTGATTAGAATCATATAGACCACTGGCTGCCCATACATTCTCCGTAGCAAGAATTTCTCGATAATAAAGCCAACAAATCCCATGAAAATGAAGGAGAATACCAGTCCAAACCAAAACTTCCCCGGGATGTCCAAGACTTGCACAACCGACCAAACTAAATAAGCCCCCAACATATATAAGGAACCGTGGGCAAAATTAATAATACCGAGCATACCGAAGATAAGCGATAGGCCTGTGGCCAACAATGCCACTAGAACCCCAAACTGAATCCCATTAAAAATCTGAGATAATAGGCCAGCAAGACTTAGGCTTATCATGTTTTTACCATAAAGTTTATTTAGCTATTACAAAATGTAATTTGAGCGTCACCTCCCTTTTATTTCTCTCGGGAGGCGACGCCCTTTTTAAATTTAAGATCCTACAAAGGTTCTTTCCTCCTGTCGAATTCAAAACCTTTTTCGCCTTGTTTCGGATAGACCATGGCACCACCGATCACTTCTACAAAGTCGTCATCATATTTTTTCTCTTTACATGCCTTACCTCGCTCCAGAAGGAATTTGTGTTCGATCTGATGGTACCAACCCGCCATAAGTTCTTTCCCTGTAGGTCCATCGAACTCGCCGAAATTTTCCAGTGCTGGAATGAGAACCTTAGGATCAGCGCTGCCAGTTTGCTTCATGACCTTATTCATAATTTGACAAGTTAAGTACCTTGCCGCCGCAAAATCAGCGGGAATGACACCAAATCTCTTCTTATATTTCTCAGTAAAGTCTTTGGACCACTTATTACCTATTGCATGGTTCCAGTGGTCGGCAAGCCAAAACCCCTCAATGGCCTCGCAACCTACCCCACGCAACAGGTTTAATGTACCCGTAATAGACAGTACTTTCATAACATTTTTCAGCCCAAACTCATGAGCTTGTCTTAAGCCAATGGCGAAGAGATTTCCATATAACCCTAATACGTAAGCATCTGCTCCCGAGTGTTTAGCTTCAGTCATAAAAACGCTTGCATCATTTGCAGTCACAGGTATAAATTGTTTCTTAATTATTTCAATGTTACGCTGTTTCAATACAAACTCCGTATGCTCCATTAAATCATAACCCCATGAATAATCAAGCATCAAACAAATTACCTTCTTGATACTAGGATTTCTGTCAAGAAATGCCGCTGTTGATGCTCTGGCAATGGTGTAGTTTGGACTTGCATATCGAAAGGTATATCGATTTCCATTCGCTCCAGTCAACTTTGTATCCCAGCCCTCCGTCCAGAATAGAGGGCCCCTAGTTTTCCCTATAATATCTGCTATAGCCAATTGTACGGCACTGCTATTGCCCGAGAATACCGCTACAGGTTTCTCTTCAGCTAAAACTTCTTGAAGCCGACGAACTCCAACAGCTGGCTTAAGCTCGGAGTCGCGGGTTACTAGTTTCACCTTAAAAGGGCCTACTTTACCTCCATTCTCTTCCAAAAAAAGGATTATTCCATTATGGCCCTCCTGACCAATTGCAGAGTATGGACCACTAAAATCATCAATGACTGCCCAAACAATCTCTTTCTCCGCAGCTTGGGTTGATGGGGTCCCAAAAAGAATAAGTGTCCCTATTACCAGAGCTATCCCTCTTAAAAGTGTTTTATTTATTAAATATTTGTTCATGGCAACCTCCTTACTTTAAGAATTTCCACACAAATTACACATAACTCGTCATTAGTTTTACAGTTTCTGTCTTGAGAACGAAAATCATCCTTTTATTACAGAACATCTTTTGCCCATCATCTGGATGGCCCATATCACCTCCTTTCCCTACCGTGTTGGTTATACTTAAATTCTGAAATACTTATCTAGTAATTCACGGTCTTCCATAAGCTGCTGAGTCGTTACTTCACAAGCGACAGTTCCCTGATCCATGACATAGTGGCGATTCCCCAAGTTTATGGCCATTTTCAAATTGGCCTCCACAAGAAGAACAGTTAACCCTATCTTTTTTAACTCCAGCAAGGTATTCAAAATTGTGTCAACCATCAAAGGTGCTAACCCTTCAGTCGGTTCATCCATCAGAATCGCCTCAGGTCTTCCTAATAAAACCCTAGCAATCGCAAGCATCTGTTGTTCACCACCACTCAATTGACTTCCTCCATGGTTAAGTCGCTGCTTCAAAACCGGGAAAATGTTAAAGATCCACTCCAATTTGTTTTCTTTACTTTGGCCTTGTTTCAACTTCTCGCCCTTCGCTAAATTAAGGTTCTCAGCTACGGTAAGACTGGTGAAAATCCTTCTTCCCTGGGGAACATATCCCAAACCTTGGCGAAAAATCTCATATGGCTTCTTCCCTACAATATTCTCACTCTTATAGAAAATGCTCCCAGATCGCACGTCTACTAATCCCATGATACTTTTCAAGGTTGTAGTCTTCCCCACCCCATTACGTCCCAGTAGAGTCACAATCTCATTCTCAGCCATAAGCAAGCTAACGCCGTGCAGGACATGGCTCTTGCCGTAAAAAGAGTGAATTTGATTCAGTTGTAACATCAACTAAGTCCTAAATAGGCCTTACCTACTTTTTCATCTCCTCTAATAATATCTGGAGGGCCCTCGGCAATTATACGTCCATAGTCCAAAACGGTAATGGTGTCCGAAATGGCAAGCACCATCTCAATGCGATGTTCAATGATTAAGACAGTAATTTTAGGAGTCAATTTTTTAATCGTTTGGCCCATTCGTGGGATCTCATCATATACCAGTCCACTGGTCGGTTCATCCAAAAGTAGTAGTACCCCCCCTCCCGCCATGGCTATCCCAATGTCCAAATATCGTTGTTCGCCGTGTGAAAGTTCGCTGGCCTTCCAGTCAGCCTTTTCGGCTAAATTTAAAACCCCCAGAATATCACATGCCTGATGAACCATATCGTATATGTCGACAGCTCGTCGAAAAAAGCTAAAATTTTTTCCGCTTGTGGCCTGAATAGCAAGCCTTACGTTTTCCAATACTGTAAGCTCCGGGAAAATAGTCAGCAATTGGAATGAGCGCCGAATTCCGAGACGGGCCATTTGGTAAGGCGGCACGTTAGATATTTCTAGTCCATTAAAAATTATTGTTCCATCCGAAGGTTTAATAAAGCCAGAAATAAGATTGAAAAGAGTGGTTTTTCCGGCACCATTAGGGCCCACCACTGCGTGCAAAGAACCTTTCTCAACATTTAGGTTGACGTCGGACAGGACACGTAAAGCCCCAAAATTCTTACTCAGCCCCTGTATACTCAATAATGACATGTCTCTCTATTAGCTCCTATTTAAATAACCTCAGGTTAGTTACCGAAGCTACGCCGGAAACATCGACTGTACGCGACCAAGCTTGCACGCCTTCCCGTTATAGTTCGTTATTTATCGTTTCCAACCTGGCAGCGTCCATGTCTGCCAAGGCTGTTTTAGCCCCAAATTGTCCAAATCCCCCAACAGGTTTCTTTAGCCAATCCGCCTGCAGCACCAACCACCAATACATTTTTTTCTACTAAACTGGATAGATCTTTGTAGTCCACTGTACACCGCATTATGCTATCCGATTTTCCCTTTCGCAGCCGAACCAGAGAATGTCACACTATTCCAACTCTTTTTGTATATTTCCCTACTTTCTCGATTAGATCAATGGAAAATTTTCAAGAACTCTTTTCAATTCGCCATATACAGATTTCAGATGCATCTCCATTTTTACTCGGGTGAGCCCTGCGTCCAACTATAGTGCGGCATCAATGATTTCCTGGTGTTCCTTTGTATGCCGCATAATTGAATCTACGTTTGTCGTCACAATAAACTGGTATCGATGTACACGACTCCTCAGGTCATCGATTATTTTGTAAAGGGTGCGGTTTCCACAATTTTGGGCAAAAAAGGAGTGAAAGCGAATACCCGTCGCTAACCAATCCGAATACTTTCTTTTCTTTGCATATTCATTAAATAATTTCTTAAATTGTCTAAGGGCATCCTTCTACTTTTCCCCGAGCCTTTTTACAGCCAAAGAAGCAGAACAACCTTCTAGAAGGATTCTGAGTGAATAAATCTTATCAATCTCTTCAACGGATAATTTCGTTATGGTGGATCCTTTCCGTTTCTCTACGTCAGCAAGTTGCTCACTTTCTAATTGACGAATCACTTCTCGTATTGGGGTTCGGCTGACTCCATATTGAGTGGCTAACTTAGCCTCAAGAAGGCGTTCCCCCGGTTTAATTTTCCCTGAGGTGATATCCGTTTTAATTGCCCTGTAGATTTGTTCTCTCTCGCTCATCTGAAGCCACATTCCACAGGCATTTTTCGTTGCATACCAGAATGTATGCTATACAAACCACAGCACAAGAATCTTGTCAAGTGGAATTTAAGACAAATTTTGTACCCTGTGCAGGGATTCAATTTCCTTAGGATTAGAAGAAGGGAGACTATTCCAAACTTGTTTGGAGTATTCTCTGAATTTTAATAAATGGGTATGAAGCCAGGATTTATTCTGATGAACAATATGGAGTTTATTCAAATTGACAATCGGGAAGAAACAAATAAGGTGGTGACGAAGAATTCTAAATTCTAAGCTGCGGATATCTTGCCAATATACGCACCTCCTTGAAGGTTGCGATATGGAAAAGAAATCAAAATCCTAGATCTATTCCGTTTATTACCACTTGAAATGTTGCATAGAAGAGTAGAAATTGAAAAACAAGATTTCAGGAAGAAGTTAAGCGGGAATCCTTATCCGAAATGTGGCCTCGGTCAAAAAAAGAGCTTGTGAAAAAATATGAATCGAAGTAAGAATGGCCAGGTATTTCTTGAGAAGTATGCCTACAAGTCATTACAGACAACCATAATCAGGAATCGAAGGTTACGAGTTGAAAGAGAGGATTACGAAGTAAATAACCCGCCGGGGCAACCACCATGAGTAAAACCCGACCAGGCTTATTTCCGGTCGGGTTGATTGACTTGTTGTGCACTGAGCTTGTCCCTCTTCGCATTGAATTTTAGTCTTACGGTTTTGTGTTGGATTTTCTTCTCAGAGTGCTTAAGGCTCGCCGGAGTCGCCAAGTCTCCTCCAATAGCTCCTCGTGTGCTTTTTTGCCCGCTCCCTTATATTTATCATTTTCTGAAGCGATTGTCTCGTGTGCTTGGGATCTTTTAGTTCTCCAATGGTGAATAGAAGGGATCGATGTGCAACATAATTCCTTTCATTGGTGATGTTATTCAAGAGGGACTTTAAAGAAGCATTATCACTCAGCCGAGAATAAATCCCTACAAGCTTTCCGAGAGAGAGCTTGCTCAGATCTGTGGTTGTGATGCGAACTGGGAAAAAACTTGCCATTTCTATTTTAGCTATTTCGATTGTCAGGTTGATGTAAACGCGCAATGTCTCCTCAACGAACTGACATTTTTCCAGTGCCGCGTGGACCTCTATCTCATATTTTCCATTTACGTTTCGTGTCATATATTTCCTTTTCGGCTTTTATTTAGGTCCACAACACTAATTTCACCGGGGGCCCGATTTCCGGGCGATCCGGTGGAACGACTTGTTCGCCGAGGGTAGTTCATTTATTCGGGAAGTGCTGTTCAAGAAAACTCCTTGGGTTATGGCTTTTCAGCAAACATACCTCGAAGTTGCCTATATAAAACCAAGTTATCAGCGACAGGAGGCCGCTTGTACTCTACGTACCAATACCAAGACTCACGCAGTTCCATGGCGGCTAAGGCGTGATCGCCTGCTTCCAAGTAGGCCTGAGTGTCAGAAGGATCAACAATAGGGAGGAGCACATTGAGGACATAAGCCGGGGTGATATTTGGCATGATCTCGCAAACCGAATTTCCCACTTTAAGAGCTGTAACGATTTGGTCCTCCCTTAACGGTTCGTATCCTTCCAACAGGCTCTGGATTAGTTTCGACGCGGTTTCCACAGGCATGGCTTTGTTCCACAGCAGAGAAGGGCCTCCAAAATAGGCCCCCTTATCATGAAGATTGCGCATGATCCGTGTCGCTTCAATGATGTCGTTATGAGACACCTGGAGTTTATTGAATGTGAGACGGCAGTACTCTTCCCAAGAGTACAAGGCTTCGTTGGCGAGTTCTTTCTGTCTCGCCAAGACGTCAAGAGATTCCTCACCTGCTTTCCGTGCAGCTTTGTAGAACAGCGTTTTCTTTTCGATGCCAGACAACTGGTCAACCGCTTCTTTGCTTAAGTTCTTGGCCCAATAATACTCTTTGGTAACGACTGCCTGTTCCACTGCCTCATAAATCCGCTCGCTTATTCTTTCCAGGTTCAGCCAGAAAATGTTTGGTAGGTCGCGTTCTCTAATAACCCGAAGGGCAGAGTTCCACGGGCTTTGCCCGTGGGTGAATGGGAACTCGCCCATAGGGCGTCAAGCTAGCTTGTGTTTTGGAATGAGTGCCACGGGCTCTGCCCGTGGGTATCTACCGATTCCTGCAGTTTCGGCTGATGCGGTCTCGGGCAACCTAATCGTCGTGGGCGATTGCTGCATTCTTGAAGGCTTGGCAATGCTCGTTAGCGCAATGTAGAACATCATGTTGTCGTTAACTGCTTGCATCCTATTCCAATGCCTTTCAGATAGACTTCTCGTATCTGTTGGAAAATCCCGCTTTTCCAGCCACCCCTTTTCATGCCTCTTCCACTTGCCGTGAACTATGGTATTTCGTAGATATTTAATGGCCAGGAAATCGTCGAAGACTTCTTTGTCAACTGCTATCCCTGCTTGACGAAAAGCATCATACAGAACTCCTACCCTTTCTCCGTTTGTGATTTTCTTGCCGGTACTGTCCGTATTGGCAAACCACGTTTTCAAAACACCGATCTTATCTTGCCTCTTCCACTCTAGCAACATAGTTTCGATGCTCCCTATCATTACGATGGCCAGCATCCTACAGTAAGAAGAATCGCAAAGCTCCTTTATTTCTCGCCTCAAGGGGTGCGTCAAGAGAGCCTGTCGTCCTTCCCGCAGGTAAAGAAGGTCGTCGGAGTAGGCGTCTATGAATTCGTTTACTTGCATATTGCCCTTATCACCCTGAGGTGTAGTTTCGCCTACCTGGTCTATACCGTGGTTCATTATTCCTCCGGCGAACATTATTTTTTATGTTGCAACCACATTTTCTAAAGGAATAAGCTCTTTAAGTGGATACCGTGTCAGGTCTTGACAGGCTGTTGCCCGAATCCCATTCAGAGAATCTGAAGCCTCAAGTTTCCGCTTTTGATATATCCAAGACTAACGAAACGTGTTAGCAAGGTTCTTTTGAGATCAGGGCTGAAGAATTCTTTCACCC
>Ga0315279_10009679_pt1 | contig 11443 bp, 11 predicted proteins | sample YL17G06_20_MG_FD_203694 | JGI IMG/M metagenome (GOLD analysis project Ga0315279, IMG submission 203694) | Sediment microbial communities from Yellowstone Lake, YNP, Wyoming, USA - YL17G06_20 | ecosystem: Environmental > Aquatic > Freshwater > Lake > Sediment | place: USA: Wyoming | collected...
CGTGGAGAGCACCAGGTGGCCGGTCAGCGCGGCCTTGATGGCGATCTCCGCCGTCTCGAAGTCGCGGATCTCGCCCACCAGGATGATATTCGGGTCCTGCCGCAGGAAGCTGCGTAGCGCGGCGGCGAAGTTCAGCCCGATCTGCTCCTTCATCTGCACCTGGTTGATGCCGGCGAGCTGGAACTCGACCGGGTCTTCGGCCGTCACGATGTTGGTGTCCGGCTGATTCAGCCGGGCAATCGAGGAATACAGCGTGTTGGTCTTGCCGCTGCCGGTCGGCCCGGTCACCAGCACCATCCCGTAGGGCTTCAGGATCGCCTTCTCGAACCTGTCCAGCGACTCCTGCTCGAACCCCAGCTTGGTCATGTCCAGCCGCAGGTTCTCCTTGTCCAGCAGCCGCATCACGATCTTCTCGCCGTACATGGTGGGCAGCACGCTGACGCGGTAGTCGAGCTGCTTCTTCTTGCCGTCGAAGATCATGCGCAGCATGATGCGGCCGTCCTGGGGCAGCCGCTTCTCGGAGATGTCGAGCTTGGACATGATCTTGATGCGGGAGATGATGGCGTCGCGCAGCTTCAGCGGCGGCGTCATGATGGTCTGCAGCATGCCGTCGATGCGGAACCGGACGCGGTACTCTTTCTCGTACGGCTCCATGTGGATGTCGCTGGCGCCGCGCTTGACCGCCTCGGTCAGGATGACGTTGCACAGCTTGACGACGGGCGCTTCGTCAGCCGCCTTCTCGAGCTGGTCCATCGTGATCTGTTCCTGCTCGGCCTCCAGCTCCAGGGCCGTGTCCTCGGCCTCAAATTCCTTGGTGATCTTCGAGAGCTGGTCCTCGGCGGAGCCGTAGAACTTCTTCAGCGCCTCCTGGATGGCCGCCTCCGAGGCCACCACCGGCTCGATATTGAAGCCGGTCATGAACTTGATGTCGTCCATGGCGAACACGTTGGTGGGGTCCACCATGGCGATGGTCAGCGAGGAACCCACGCGGCTGAGCGGCAGCACCTCGTAGCGGCGCGCCGTGTCCTCCGGGATCAGCTTGATCACCGTGGGATCAACTTCGAAAAACGACAGATTGATGGAAGGGACGCCGTACTGGCGCGACAGGAAAGTGGTGACCTCTTCATCGGACACGAAGCCGAGGCGCACCAGGCAACTGCCCAACCGCCCGCCCGTTTTTTTCTGGTCCTCCAGGGCCCGGGTCAGTTGTTCCCCGTTGATAATCCCCTCCTTAACCAGAAGGTCGCCAAGACGTGCAGACATTGAGGGTCTCCCACAGCCCACGAGTGCCGAAGCCTTCGCGGCTGATCCGCCAACAGTCCGGATATTGCTTAAAAAGTATACAAGGTATGGCGCTGGGGTCAAGAGCGAGGTTTAGGGGGAGGCTGGAGGCCGCCGGCCTCCAGTCGCCAGTCGCCAGCGGAGCGCCGGCGCGTGCTACCATTTCTAAGGGGGGTGACCGATGGGCGCCGATGTGGCCACACGCACGATCCGGGCGCCGCGGGGTAACCAATTGCGCTGCCGCGGTTGGCACCAGGAAGCGGCCCTACGGATGCTCATGAACAACCTCGACCCCGAGGTGGCCGAAAAGCCCGATGATCTGATCATCTACGGGGGATCGGGCAAGGCGGCGCGGAACTGGGCCTGCTTCGAGGCCATCGTGCGCGAGCTGGAGCGGCTCGAAAACGACGAAACGCTGCTGGTGCAGTCGGGCAAGCCGGTGGCTGTGTTCCGCACCCACGAGTTCGCTCCGCGCGTGCTCATCGCCAATGCCAACCTGGTCGGCCACTGGTCGAGCTGGGAGCAGTTCCGGGAGCTGGAACGCGCCGGCCTGATGATGTACGGTCAGATGACGGCAGGGAGCTGGATTTACATCGGGACGCAGGGCATCCTGCAGGGCACTTACGAGACCTTCGCGGCGGCGGCCCGGAAACATTTTGGCGGCGACCTGGCGGGCAGGCTGGTAGCCAGCGGCGGGCTGGGCGGCATGGGCGGCGCCCAACCGCTGGCGGCCACCATGAACGGCGCCGCCTTTCTGGGCATCGAGGTCGATCCCCAGCGGATCAAGCGCCGGCTGCGCACCGGCTACTGCGACATCCTGGTCAGCGACCTGGATGAGGCGGTGCGCATCCTGCGCAACGCGGTTCGCAAGAAGGAAGCCACGTCGGTGGCGCTGGTGGGCAACTGCGCGGAGGTGGTTCCCGAACTAGCCCGCCGCGGCATCGTTCCCGATCTGCTCACCGACCAGACCAGCGCGCACGACCCGCTGCACGGCTACATTCCAGCCGGCTGCACGGTGGAAGAAGCGGCAGGCCTGCGCGAGCGCGACCCGGCAGGCTACATGCGGCGCAGCATGGAATCGATTGCCCGGCACGTGGAGGGCATGCTCGCGCTGCAGAAGCTGGGCGCCGTCGTCTTCGACTACGGCAACAACATCCGCACCATGGCTCACCAGGCGGGGGTGGCCAACGCCTACGGTTTTCCGGGCTTTGTGCCGGCTTACATCCGCCCGCTGTTCTGCGAGGGGCGCGGCCCGTTCCGCTGGGCGGCGCTGTCCGGCGACCCGGCCGACATCGCCGTCACCGACGATCTGGTCTGCCACCTGTTCCCGGAGGACCGCATCCTGCGGCGCTGGATCGAGCTGGCGCGCCACCGCGTCCGCTTCCAGGGGCTGCCCGCGCGCATCTGCTGGCTGGGATACGGCGAACGGGCCCAGTTCGGGCTGGCCATCAACGAACTGGTCCACACGGGCAAGCTGCAAGCGCCGATCGTGATCGGCCGCGATCACCTGGATTGCGGCTCGGTGGCCTCGCCCTTCCGCGAGACCGAGGGAATGAAGGACGGGTCGGATGCGGTGGCCGACTGGCCAGTGCTGAACGCGCTGCTCAACACCGCCTCCGGCGCAAGCTGGGTCTCGTTCCACAATGGCGGAGGAGTCGGCATCGGCTATTCGCTGCACGCCGGCCAGGTGACCGTGGCGGACGGCACCGAGGACGGCGCCCGGCGCCTGCAGCGCGTCCTGACCAACGACCCGGGCATCGGCGTGGCCCGCCACGCCGATGCCGGTTACCAGGAGGCCCGGCAGTTTGCCGAAAAAGCCGGCATTCGCATTCCCATGGAATGAGGCTGTAGGCAGGAGGCTGCGGCAGGCTGCTGCCTGCCGCCTACAGTCGCCAGCCTCCAGCCTAGCTCTTGCGCGAGGTGACCGTGTAAAACTGCGCGGGAACCTGCTCGACGTGCGTGCTTCCGCACTTTGGGCATTTCACGTTTCCCTCGCTGTATTCCCTCAGGGTGAGGATTTGAGAGAAGCGCTCTTTGCAGTCCACGCAAGCGTACTCGTAAAAGGGCACTGCAATCCGCCTCCTTACTGCGGCACAGGAATTTTACCATACGGATGAAAAGCCAATCGGACGCAGATAAAGGCAGATGCACGCAGATGGGAATCTGCGTTTATCCGCGTCCATCTGCGTCCCATTTCCTATGATGCGCATGGGGTACATCCTGGCCGGAGCGCGGCAACTGTTGACCATGCAGGGGCCGGCAGGGCCGCGGCGGGGGCCGAACCTGGGCGCCCTCGGGATCATCGAAGACGGGGCGCTGCTGGTGCGCGAGGGCCGGATCGCCGCCGTTGGCTCCACCTCGGACCTTTTGCGCCGGTATGGCCGGCGCCACGCGGTGATCGACATCGGCGGCAAACTGGTCACACCCGCTTTTGTCGATAGCCACACCCACTTGGCGTTTCCCGCTCCCCGCCTGCTCGATTACGAAATGCGGATTGCCGGGCGCAGCTATGAAGAGATCGCGCGGGCCGGCGGCGGCATTTACTCCAGCGTGGAACGCGTGCGCGCCGGCTGCCAGGGCGAGCTGCGCTCCAACATCCTGTATTTCGCGCAGCAAGCGCTAACTTACGGAACCGCCACCATCGAGGTGAAGAGCGGCTACGGCCTGGACACGGAATCGGAGATCGGGCTGCTGGAGGCCATCCGCGACGTGGGCCGCGTGGTCTCGCCCGAGCTGGTGCCCACTTTCCTCGGCGCTCACCTGGCGCCGCGCGATGCGTCCCGGCGCGACTATGTGAGGCGTGTGATCGAGGACATGATTCCGCGCGTGGCGGCCGCCGGGCTGGCCGAATTCTGCGACGTCTTCTGCGACCGGATGGCGTTCAGTGTGCGGCAGGCAGAACAGATTCTGACGGCGGCCGCCAGGTTTGGAATGAAGGCCAAACTGCACGGGGAGCAATTGGCACGCACCGGGGCGGCACTGCTGGGGGCGCGGTTGGGCGCGGTCAGCGTCGATCACCTGGAGCGCGCGGGCCCCAAGGAAATCCGGGCGCTGGCGCGCTCGCGGACCATGGCCACGCTGCTGCCCGGCGCCACCTTTCACCTCGGCCGCCACGACTACGCGCCGGCCAGAGCGCTGGTGGATGGCGGCGCGGCCGTCGCCCTGGCCACCGACTTCAACCCCGGCACCTGCCCCACGCTCAGCATGCAGATGGTTCTCTCGCTGGCCTGCACCCAGATGCGGCTATCGCCCGCCGAGGCCATCGCGGCGGCCACCGTCAACGCCGCCTACGCGCTGGGCCGCGGCGAGCGGCTGGGCAGGCTGGAAGCCGGCATGCAGGCCGACATCGCGGTGTTCGATGTCCAGGACTACCGCGAGATTCCCTATTACTTCGGGATGAACCATTGCTGGATGACGATCAAGCGCGGCCGCATCGCCTGGTCGCGCGAAGGATTCACCACGGATGAACACCGATGAGGATAGGAGGCAGATGAACGCAGATCAGCGCGACAGGCTTTGTCTTGGGCGTTATTCATCTGCGTGCCATAGCCGGCCTATCCGTGTTCATCCGTGTTCATCCGTGGTTAATCCTCCCTTTTGAGATATGCGAACGCTAGTTGAGTGCGTGCCGAATTTCAGTGAAGGGCGCGACCCGGGCAAGGTCGAGGCCATCGTGGAAGCGATCCGCTCGGTGGGCGGCGTCTACATCCTCGACAAAGAGATGGACGCCGACCACAACCGCTCGGTGATCACCTTCATCGCCTCGCGGGAGAAGGTGGCGGAAGCCGCCATCCGCGGCGTGGCCCGCGCCGTGGAGCTGATCGACCTGACCCGGCACACCGGCGCCCACCCGCGCATCGGCGCTGCCGACGTGGTCCCCTTCGTGCCCGTGGAGGGCGTCACGCTCGACGATTGCGTGGCCATCGCCCGCTACGCCGGCGAGCAAATTTGGCAGCGGCTTGGCGTCCCGGTGTATCTGTACGAGGCGGCCGCCACCCGGCCGGAGCGCCGCAACCTGGAGAAAATCCGCAAAGGCCAGTTCGAGGGCCTGCGCGACGAAATCGCGGCCAACGAAGAGCGGCGCCCGGATTTCGGCCAGCCGCGCGTTCACCCCACGGCCGGCGCCACCGTGGTCGGCGCCCGCAAGGTCCTCATCGCCTATAACATCAACCTGAATACCCCGGACGTTGAGGTGGCAAAGAAAATCGCCAAGACCATTCGCGCCTCCAGCGGCGGCTTCCCGGCGGTGAAGGCCATGGGCGTGGCGTTGGGGGCCCGCAACCTGGCCCAGGTCTCCATGAACCTGACCGACTTCGAGCAGACTTCCATCTACACCGTCTGGGAGGCCGTCAAAGCCGAGGCGGCGCGCTACGGCGCCGAGCCCATCGACAGCGAGATCATCGGCCTGGTTCCCAAGAAGGCTCTGGAACTGGCGGCCGCCTCGTTGCTGAAGGTGGAGAACTTCATCCCGGAAATGATTCTGGAAAACCGTCTGGCGGCGGCGCTGGAGGAGGCAACTCACCACAGAGGCACAGAGGGCACAGAGAAACCCGGTCCCAGTGATCTCTGTGGCTCTGTGGTGAGAAAGAGCTCTCCCGGCTGCGACGCTTTTCTAGAGGCTGTTGCCGCTCCCACGGCCACACCGGGCGGCGGCACGGTCTCGGCCCTGGCCGGAGCGTTGGCGGCCGCGCTGGGCCAGATGGTGGCCGGCCTGTCGCGCCAGAAGAAGGCCTTCGCGCAGCATGAACCGGAACTGTCGCGGCTGTTCGAGCGTCTGGCGAAACTCGGCGAGGAATTGAAACAGGCGATGGACCGCGATGCGGAGAGCTACGAGCGCGTGCTGGCCGCCTATCGCCTGCCGAAAGAGATCCCCGGCCGCGAGGAAGCGATCCAGCAGGCGCTGCGTGGCGCGGCCGAAGTGCCGCTGGGGGTGGCGGAGCGGGCGGCGGAGGTCCGCGCGCTGCTGGCCCGCCTTGCGCCACTCAGCAGCCCGCGAATGGCCAGCGACCTGAAAGTCGGCGCGCTGCTGGCCGAGGCCGCCATTGAAGGCGCCCGGGCCAACGTCGAAATCAACCTGGAATCCATTTCGGAGGCCTCTTGGGTCGCCGCCATCCGCAACCGTCTGCCCTCCTGAGTTGATTTGCGGAACAGTTTTGAGGTAGTTTTCGCCTGGAAATATGGCCGAAACAGAACACAAGCACTCACCGGGATTCCTGAAGCTGGCCGAGGACGCCAAGACGCGCATCCGCGAAATCTCCATCGATGAGACATGGAGAAAACTGCAGGCCGGCGAATCGTTCGAGTTCGTCGATGTGCGGGAAGACAACGAATGGGCGGCGGGCCATGCCGCCGGGGCGCGGCACATCGGCCGCGGCGTGCTGGAGCGCGACGTGGAAGCGCTGATCACCGACCCCAACCGTGAAATCGTGCTGTACTGCGGGGGCGGCTACCGCTCGGCGCTGGCCGCCGACAACCTGCAAAAGATGGGCTACGGAAACGTACGGTCCCTGGCGGGCGGAATCCGGGGGTGGCGCAAGCAGGGGCTGCCCGAGCAGAAACCGCCCGCGGAACCGCCCCCCAGCCGGTGACAAGAGGCGACAGGAGCATTGCGATGAAAGTCGTGGCGTTTAACGGCAGCGCGCGCAAGGACGGCAACACAGCCATCCTTCTGCGCCACGTGCTGTGCGAACTGGAAAAGGAAGGCATCGAGACGGAACTGGTGCAACTGAGCGGGCAGAAGATCCACGGCTGCCTGGCGTGCCGCACCTGCTTCAGCCGCAAAGACGGCCGCTGCTCGCAAAAGGACGACGTGGGCAACGTCTGCATCGAGAAGATGGCGGCGGCCGACGGCATCCTGCTGGGCTCGCCCACCTATGTCGCCGATGTCTCGCCGGAGATCAAGGCGCTGATCGACCGTGCCTGCATGGTGGGCCGCGCCAATGACAATATGTTCCGCCGCAAGGTGGGCGCCTCGGTGGTGGCGGTACGGCGGGCCGGCGCCATTCACGCCTTCGATGCCCTCAACCATTTTTTCCTCATCATGGAGATGATCATCCCCGGCTCGTCCTACTGGAACATCGCCATCGGCCGCGAGAAGGGCGAGGTAGAAAACGACACCGAAGGCATCCAGACCATGAAAACCCTGGGGCGCAACATGGCCTGGCTGCTGAAGCGCCTTCAGCCCTGAATGGGACGCAGATACACCGGGACCATCCGAGCCGGAACCCATCCGCAGATTACGCAGATTTCGCAGATTCCAGAATTGGATCTTAATCTGCGTAATCCGCGAAATCTGCGGATCGGTTGTCTGGTCAGCGCTACAAGTCAGCGGAACCAGGAAATGCCGGTGTAGATCATGATGGCGTTGATGCCCGGGTTATGCCGGGCGATGCCGGCGTTGGAAGTGTGGTGGTAGCGCAGGCCCAGCGTCCACGACGGCCGCCCCCCCGGGACGGTCTGAATCCCGACACCGCCCTGCGGAGTGAAATTGAAACTCGAGGTGCCTTCGGGGACATCGCTGGTGGTGGCCAGCAATCCCGCGCCGAACTCGACAAAGGGCGAAATCTTGCGGCCGCCGCTCTGTTGGTAGCGTAGCAGGAAGGGAGTGACGCCGCCGCCATAGACCGCGTTGGACTGGAACTGGAAATAGGCGGGGATGAGCTCGACGGCGTACTGCACGTGCCCGCGCATCCAGCCCTGGCCGCGGTCCCGCGTGATCTGCCGTGCCCAGCGCGCGGCCAGCAGCCAGAACCCGCGCTCGCCCAGCCCGCCGGCGATGGAGGGTCCGCCGCCGGTCATGATCCCCAGTTCGGTGCCTCCGTCGCCGGATGGCCCCTGGGCGTTGACGGCCATCGCCGCGCAAAAGAACACCACCAATAGCTTTTTCATGACAAGGCGGGTTGTAACCCAACGGCGCCGGCCGCGCAAGCCCCTTCTGCTCGCGTTGCATGAAGGCGGCGGGCTGAGGCAAAATACGCGCCAGGAGGATTCAGGCATGCGCTGGTTCAGGATATCGCTGGCCGTCCTTGTCTTGACTGCGGTGGCAGCAGCGGCCCCGCCGCAGGTCAGGCAGTTGTTCAATGGCAAGGACCTGAGCGGATGGGAGCACGTCGGCCCCGGCTCCTTCACAGTGGAAAACGGGTTGCTGCGCAGCCACGGCGGCATGGGGCTGCTGTGGTACACCGGCGGGAAGTTCGGCAACTGCATCATCCGGGTGGTCTACAAGAGTTCGGCGCCGGACACCAACTCCGGCGTGTTCATCCGCATCGCCGACCGGCCCAAGGATGAATGGTTCGCCGTGCACCACGGCTACGAAGTGCAGATCCTGGACCACGGTGCCGATGAATGGCACTCGACCGGCGCCATCTACTCGCTCAGCAAGGCCACCGGGAAAGCCGCCAAACCGTCCGGGGAATTCAACACCATGGAAATCCGGCTCGAAGGCCAGCGCACGATCGTCACGCTGAACGGCGTGAAGCTGAACGATTTCCGCGGCGATCAGCCGGTGCCGCCGCGCAAGGAATGGTACGAGCCGGAGCGCGGCCCGCGGCCCGATGCCGGCTACATCGGCGTGCAGAACCACGACGAAAAATCGAGCGTGTTTTTCAAGCAGATCAGCATCCTGCCGTTGAGGAAGTAGGCTCCAGGCTGCCGCAGTTCTTCCTGTTCCCTGGAGCCTGTGGCCTGTAGCCTTCGGACCTCATGGCTACCACCGCTCCGAACGGCGTCGCGGCCCAACCGGTTGCTGAGCGCTCCCGGCTCACCACTTCCTGGCTCTCCCGCCCCGCTCCTCAGGCCGCCCTGCTGGTTGCTCTCACGCTGGTGATCTACCTGGGTAGCGCGTTTGCGCCGGCGACTTGGCTCGCATCTGGCGGGAGCCGAACCGGGTTTTTCTGTTCACCCCCCCGAGCAAAAACCGAAGTTGGAAGCGCTGGCTGGACCGGCGCGCGTCTTCGCCTCGTCCGGGGGCAAGCTCATCCTCACGAACCGGTAAGGCCAATCGCTCTCGTCGCCCGGGCGATTCTATCAAAGCGTCTTCAAGGGGGCTGCGTGTCCACCCGACCGCTGAGGGAGACAAATGTGTCACCGGATTCATGAGCTTGCGCACTAACCGCGCTCGTATGCGCCGAGAAATTCCTCTCGCGAAATCCCCGCTCGGGTGCAGATGGTGCGGAGCGTCGATGCCTTCAGCCGCGCGTGGTTGGGCATGGTCAGCGCCGTCCGACTTCCATCGGCGTTTTCGCGCAGCATCGCGATGTGCTCGTGCTCTCGGACCAAGCGAAACCCCACCCGCTGGAACGAGCGGATTACCCTGTCCTTGGGAGCGTCAACAGGGAACTTCGACATCAGATTTCGACTGTCGTTTCAGCGACGAAAACTTCGAGGACCGGCGGACCGATGTCGAGAGCATCCGGCCCGAAGGTTTCAACGTGGAAACGAATCGCGGACTTTACATCCGATAACGCGCCTTCGTAAGTGTCACCTTCGCCGACGATGACACCCTTGATCCCAAGAGGATAGGCCACATAGCCGTCCGGGTGTTTCTCGACAATGATCTTTACCTGCTTCATGGTTCCCGCCTTGGACCCAGTTTAGCACGGTCCCCAATCCAATCCTTCCTCTCTCCTGCGCCGTTTCACCGTGAGCGTGGCTTCGGGTCCCGGTGCCATGGCAACCGTGTCGTGAACCCGCACCTCCGCCTGCGCTCAAAACCGGGTATGATGTAGCACGTGACGGGTTGGGCGATACTGCTGGCGCTGTCGGTGGGGGCGGCAGGCCCGGTGCTGCGATTCTGGGAACGGCTCCCGGCCGGAAAATTGCCTGCCGCAGCGATCGCCATCGTTTGCGGCGACGAGGAATGCCGGGCCCGGGTGGTCCGGGCCCCCGTATGGCGCGCGGACCTGAACGGCGACGGCAAGCACGAATATCTGGTCGCCGATTGCCGGAAGGAGGGCTGCCGCCTGGATGTCGTGACCTCCACCACCGTGGGCTGGAAGAGCATCTTCGAGCCGCGGGAAAGCGCCCTGCTGGTCACCACGCCGGGGCCCGGCGAGATATTTCCCCGCCTGCGAAACGGCTACCGCGACTTCCGTGTCAGCGACCTGGCCTTCAAGTGGAACGGCCGCGCCTACGTCCTCTACCAGGCCGCCGACTACCACGCCATCGAGAAGGGCTGGCTGGACGAACTGGACCCGGCATCCGCCGTGCTGCTCTGGCTGCGTGATTACGCCGGCAAGAAAGAGTTTGACCTGGTGCCGCGCTACCTGCCCGGGGCCTTCGGCGCCCTGCCTGCGGCGGCCCTGGCGGGGCGCGTGAGCGACCCCAAGACGGGGACCGAGTGGATCAGTTTCCTCAAGGGCAACATGTGGGCCAACCTCCCCAAGCTGGAGCGCCGTTTCTTCGTATGGCCGCCGCTGGGACCTGCCCCGCCGCAGTTGAAGCTGGTCGGCGAGTGGCTGATCGCTTACAGCGAGGGCCAGGAAGCCGCGCGCATCCACCGCCGCACGCTGCACGTCCGCCTCGTCAAGCCGCTGGGTGAATGAACCACAAAGACACCCAGAACACAAAGGCACACAAAGGGAATACATCGTGCAACTTGGTGTCTTGGTGTCTTTGTGGTTAACTGAAGATGCACCTATGAGCTTTGAATTGTGGGTGGCGTTGCGCTACCTGAGGGCGCGGAGAAAGCAGGCGGTGCTGTCGATCATCACGGTGATCTCGATCATCGGGGTGACCGCCGGCGTGGCCTCGCTGGTCATCGCCCTGGCCATCACCAACGGCTTCCGCCGCCACCTGCAGCAGAGCCTGCTGAGCGCCATTCCGCACGTGAACCTGATACGGGTGAACGGCGAAGGCATTGCCAACTGGGAGGCGCTGACCGGCAGGCTGGCGCGCCTGCCGCACGTTCTTGCGGCCGCTCCGGCCGTCTATGCCCAGGTTCTGCTCTCCGGTCCGCAGCAGTCCCAGGGCGCCATGATCAAGGGCGTGGTTCCCGCTCTGGAGTTGCAGGCCGGCGACCTGCTGCGCCATCTGAAGGAAGGCGACATCCGGCCGCTCTCGGAGCCTTCCGGCGAGCACCCGGCGCTGATCCTGGGCAAGGACCTGGCCGACTCGCTGGGCGTGCGCGCCGGCGATACCGTCACAGTCACCTCGCCGCGCGGGC
>Ga0315279_10009680_pt1 | contig 11443 bp, 18 predicted proteins | sample YL17G06_20_MG_FD_203694 | JGI IMG/M metagenome (GOLD analysis project Ga0315279, IMG submission 203694) | Sediment microbial communities from Yellowstone Lake, YNP, Wyoming, USA - YL17G06_20 | ecosystem: Environmental > Aquatic > Freshwater > Lake > Sediment | place: USA: Wyoming | collected...
GAACAGGTGGAATATACCAAGTAGAAAATTACAACCTGGCAACTGGTGTAATACTGATAGGAGCTGTTCTCTGGAGATGTAAATGGCAATGGGTAGTAGTGACGATAGCGATGCTTGGAGCCTTATTTACTGGAGCAGACGAAGCCTTTGTAATCATTGCAGTCTTAAGTCTAGTTGTGTTGATAAGAAGGGATTGGAGCAGAAAGATATTGCCTGCTTTGGCTGTAGTTATCATTCCCATCGTATTCCTCCTACTACCAAACAACCCTGTACAGAAACTCTGGGATACTGTCCCCTTGACCATTCACGCAGTAACACAACAAGAAGTTATTTTGCTTCCACAACAAGAGGCTGACACGCCACGTCAGTCCAAGATAACATCTGACCTAAATAACAGGTGGAACATTATCACGTCTTCGCTAAAAGACGTCAAGCTCTTTGGTCACGGATACAAACCAGACAACGTGGAGACGTCGACAATTCATAACGTGCCTGTAAGAGTCCTCTGGGAACTTGGGCCACTAGGGTTGTTATGTTGGTTAGGGTTGATTATTTGGGGCCTGCTAAAAACCTCTTGGAAATATGCGTTCGTCGCGGTTATAGGAGCAAGTTTATTTGACCATTACGTGTGGACACAATTGGCACCCTACTTCTTTGTGTTGTTGGGTGTTAGCATGTGGTTACCAAATAAGAAGGATTGGATATTCAAATGAAGAAATACATCCCCCTTGCCGTCTTTGTCTTCTCGCTTACATTCCTCACAATCCTATGTGCTAAGGAATGGACCTGGATTTTTACCAGCAGCGACTCAGGAGACTGGCTAGCTTCTGCTGTGACTTGGATGGCGCCTCAACCCTTCGGAAGTCCTTTATACATACTACTGGGTAGGTTTGTTAACTTATTGCCAGGGAATCTAGCTCTAAATATGACGTTATTGTTGTCAGTACTACCTTCTGCCATCACTGTCTTGCTCGTGTATTTGATTATTAAACGTCTAACGGATAAGATATCAATAGCACTCGTCTGCTCCTTAACACTTCTAGGTTCTGCAGTCTTTCTGTCACAATCAACCGTACTAGAGGAATACGCTATAACCATCATGTTCCTAACAGGCGCCTACTACGCTTACATTAAAAATTGGCGCTATCGAACAGTACTACTTCTAGGCTTAGGTACAGCAGTACACATGTTCGTCGCGTTAATTGCTGTCTTCTGGATATTAGCTGACAGAAGGTGGAAGTTATGGTTAGGTAAGCCTTTGCTGGCATACATAATGACAGGCATAGTACCTTACTGTCTGATACTAATACTTATGGCTTGCGATACTCCTCGACTAATAGCTGGAGGCTTGAATCTAAAGTCTATAATGGATTATACTACAACAACTGCAAAAGGTATAGTAGGTAACCTAAGCATCTTCGAGGCGCCTGCTAGATTGTTAATCCTTGGAAAGCTGACGCTAGTATGTTTCGGTCTAGCCTTAGTTCCTCTAGTTTATTACATCCGTGACACTCTTACACACAAGTCACTTACAAAGCAAACTGCAGTACTACTTGCGACAGCAATTCTGTGCTTATGGTACTTCGCAACAAATATGGATGTTCTTTCGTGGACTTGGGCAGCATTTGCATCGCCTTCCATTATAGTCTTAGTTGGCTTAGGGTTGGCGAAGTTATCGAGATGGCACTTGTCGTTGGTATGCTGCTCCGCATTAACTCTACTAGCCATCAATAGCATATTTCTCAACGCAAACACCCTTACCCAAGAGAATCCTAAAGCTATGGCTTATTACAACGAGTTAAATGGTTTACCAGATGGTACAGTCATAGTCACCGAGCGTGGAGAGTACAGCATGGGTCTTTTCTATGTAATCAATAATGGAAAGAACCTAATACCTCTTGTGTACCCTTACTTAGATGAATCGAACTTTGAAGACTATCGTGGTTGGCTGAATGAGAAGTATCAGTTGGGAATAGACACAGATTGGGACACACTCACACTTATTGCATATCTCAAGAGTGAAGGTAAAGATGTATACTACGCCTACGAAGGCAATTCTCGCTTCCGTAGATGTCTGATATTAGAAGAGGGCTTCACAGAAGACCCAATCAAAAGAATAAACTCTTTATCCGGCCTTCCACCTGAACCTTTTATTGAAGAGGTAGAATGAATAAGAAGTATTTGATTGCTTATGGTGTTTTGGCAGTACTAGTCGCACTGGTGTATAACTCAACTCGTAACTTTATTGTATACTCACCACTAGGTAAAATACACATATCCAACGTTACCGTTAATTATATACTGATGTACATGATTGTAGGTGCCTTATCACCTCAACTTGCTTGGAGGCTGTTTCCCAAAGCCCCTAAGTGGGTAGCAATGCCTTTCACCATAGGTGTGACACTTACACTTCTTATGTTATTAAGTTTCTGGTATCCACTAAGGTGGTAAGAAGTTCTATACGTAAGAGGGAAGCGCAACAGCGCGCTTACAGACAAAAGGTAATAGATGCCTGTAATCGTTGGCGTCCTAGCCTGGCGGCTAAGAAGCATAAAGTAAAACGTGGAGGTTAACATGGGCACAGCAATCGTAGCATTCATCTTCGCAATATTGGGTGCAGGAGGAGCAATCTTCGCAATCCTCAAAGGTGTAGACATCGCAACAAGGAAGTACCCAAAGAAACAGGCACTTCCGTCTGGACAGTACAAACTGCATAAAGTCGACGGCACTGACGACGTCTATGACCTCGATCTGGTCGAGGAAGAGAAGGGAGAAACCAAATAATGGCAACCAAAGGCTCCTTTCTCGACTCCCTTGGGAAGCTCTTTGCCTCGCCTCAGCAAAAGGAAGTAGAGAGACAAAACCACCAACGGCGCATTCAGTACTTAAAGAAGAAGTATGGTGGAGAGCACATACACGTTAAGCGGAAGGGTGACAGTCTTGAGTAAAAACGGAAGAGACAGAATACGTACATATCGCGTAAGATTCCGTGAAACAGGTAGAGGGCGTGACGGAGGTCTTGGCGACGTTAAATCCTGTAAGATGAGTCTGCGCACCCCTAACCAAGCAAGCGGAAAGCTTAGGAAGCGTGGCATCGTTGTCTCTGTAAGAGAGATAAAGACGACGCGATAAAAGCTTTAGTCTGCTGTACTGGATAACATATTCTAAAATAGCATATAATAAGGTATGGAAGATAGAAAGACGTGTAGGTGCAGTCGCTGTAAACATCTCTGGCTGTCTAATGTTAAACTTCCAGTTATGTGCCCAAAATGTCATTCGCCTTACTGGAACAAGCCTTATTCACGTCCTGATATGTTAAGAAAGAATAGGAGATAACATGTCAGTAAAAACATTGTACCGAGATTACCGACGCGAAGAAGCAGAACATAAAGAGCTTAGTCACGCTAAGGAAAGGGAGCGAGAGAAAAAACGTGCTTTCGAAGACCAACAGAGACTTAAGAGGTCTCAGGAGCGTGAAGTACTAGCTCGTGAAAGTGCTGTGCGCGGACAAGCACTTGCTGAACAGACAGCTCGCGAAAGAGAAGCCTCACAACAGCGAGCAAAAGCCTCTGCTGCGTTGCGTCACGAACGGTTCGAGACCATCAAGCAAACAGTCAAGCCCTACTTCAAACCCGTCGTACTCGGTGGCACAGCACTTCGCTACATCGCGCGTGGTGGAGTTCAGAAGTTCTATGTCCTGGGAAGTAAGCCCAGTACAAACTCTCCCTCTTACGACATTCTGTATCAAACCTTCGAACACCAACCTTTTACAGTTGAACAGGCTGTTGAAGTTATCGCCAATACGCGTCAGACAGGTTACGGGGATGCGTACAATAGACTGAGGCTCATGAAGAGCTACGGGATGATAAGAGAGGGAGTTTAGTAAGTGAGCGTCATATGATGCTTATTCAGATGATATTATAACCCAATTATTAAAATGATTACTATACCTACAACAAAAATTTAGAAAGAAGGTACAACATATGACTTATAAATCGAGCGACATTGTTAAATTAAGTTCAAAAGGAATAGCTGCCGTACACGACCTTACTCAGGCTCCCCCGGAGAACGCTCTAATGAACGTTCTACACTATCTCTGGAATGCAGGCGGTACCGAGTACAAAGCTACTATAGACGAGATAATAGAAAGCCTCAACTGGAATACTACAGGCAAGACGGACTTCAATCGTGAGTTCCAAGCGCTTGTAGACAGGAAGTATGTGACCATTACCTCTGCTACCCGTCCAAAGGGTTGGGACGTCCAGCTAGCGAGCGGAGTAGTGCGTCACGAGGACACCGGTAACTACGACGACATGATGGACAAGTATCCTCTGGCTGTAGACATAAGGAAGATTGAGTGATTCAATACAAACTAACAGCGACAGGCAAACACGCTCTTCAGACAGGAGACAAACTTATCTATCTGATTAACGAGATAGCGAAAGACGGTGTAGTGTCTTCTGAAGAGCTGATGAAGTATGGGTTCAGTGAAGACGAAGCTAATGTGTTGATTAAGCTTCTGCTGCGCACACACCTCATCGAGGTAACTCTTTCACCAGCGGATAAAGCGAAAATTCGTTATAACGCACAAGGAGGATATATAGTATGATTAGCCAGACTTTGGTAAAGCACTTTGACTGTGTAAGGGTCAGCAATGCCGACTCAATGCGCGAAGGGGGATGGTCGAGCGTACCTGAAATTACCGAACATAAGGAGTTTGTGAACCTAAAGACTGTCTCGGTCGCGACTCTCAACCAGCTCGTCAAAATGAAATACGTAGAGAAGAAAGCTGACCTCTACCGTGTTACTAACGCTGGAATATTGTTCTTCGAAACACAAGGACAAGGCGGCGAAGGTCCTGGACCATACAAACCACCTGATTACCCACCGGGACAAGATGGATATCCACCTGGCCAAGATGGTACACCGCCTCCTGACGGCGACCAGTATACCCGTGGTGGCGGAGCTCCTGCAGGAGGAACCGGTATCGCCGTTCCTGTACCTGTCTCTGGACTTGGCGAAAGTGTTATCAAGAATCTGATGTAATATGAACAACAGTGACAAGGTCAAACTGACGAGTCAAGGCCGTAGAGCTGTAAAGACTTTAGCGGGTACACCTCATACTATCGAAGCAAAGATTATATCCTACCTACGTTCTGACAGAACTGCAACGGTCGAAGAGCTTGGGGCGAACCTAAAGATACCTGAAGGCAACCTAAAATCTACGCTCGAAAAGCTTCAAAAAAGTGGGCACGTTGAAAGAAAGTTTGACATCGACACATCCCCTGTTGTCGTCAAAGGTAAGTCAACCGATACCGTCTTGAGAGGAGACACCTCCACCTCTAGTACAGACAAAGTTATCGGCTCTGGAGTAGACACCCTCGCTTCTGGTGCGAGCAAAGTTATAGGTTCTGGCGCAGACAAGGTTATTGGCAAAGGTGCATCAAAAGTTGTTGGCGCGAATATATTCCTAGTCTGATGTACTATCTATGAACGTTGGAACGTGATATAATAAGATATGAACAATGAAATAAAGCTTCTAGCGCCTCCTAAAGGAAAGACGTTTAGAGTGCCCGAGGAAAACCTCGAGGCGCTTCGTGAGAAGATAGCGAAGCTTAACAAGGAAGCTGGGAAGCTCGGCTGTGTACCTGTTAAGCTCGACATCGTGAGAACGGAAGAGCATAAAAACCCAGACACAGGTGTAATCAAAACACTCTATCATGTCTACGTCGAAGGTGAGGCCCCCAAACTTAAGGGTTGGACTTTCCTCGGAGCCCTCACGCACGCACCAGAAGGGAATGTTGTAAGATTAGTTCCTGGAAGGAGTGTTCCTGAGTCCTATCGTACTTCACCACCTAAGTGCGACTATTGCAAGAAGGATTGGATAGTCCGTCGAGACACATATATTGTGCAAGACGAGAGTGGAAACTACAAACAAGTCGGTGGTAATTGTCTAGCTGACTTCCTTGGTCATCCTGACCCTTATCGCTACGCCAGTTACGCCGAGTCGTTAGCAGGACTGTCGGGAGAGCTTGAGGAATTTGAACGCGAAGGTGGTGGAGGCGGAATTAGGTTCGACCGCGAAGACCTTGAAATCTTCCTCGCAGAGGTAGCGGCCGTAATCGACAAAGAAGGTTGGGTATCAAGAGGGTCCGCTTACCAAAAAGGTGGTATAGCGACTGCTGATAAAGCTCTTGCTGAGCTGGCAACCCCAACTTCCCGCACACCTATTCGCCCTGAGAAGAAGCACATCGAAGAAGCCAAGAAGGTTATCTCGTATATGCGAATGGAGCTCAAACCCACAAACGATTACCAACATAACCTAAAAACGCTAACAGCTCCAAACTCATTCCTCGTCAAGGAAGGCTCTGGTATAGTCGCGAGCGCTGTTCCTTACTACCGAAGAGAGATGGAAAGGCGCATTCAGGAAGAAAGAAACGCCAAGCAGTTCGCAAACAGTCAATTCGTCGGTGAGATTGGAGATAGACTGTACAACGTACCAGTTACTGTTGTTGGTTATCAACAGATTGAGGGCACATTCGGAGTTACAAACATCATTCGTATGCAAGACGACAAAGGCAACGTCTTCACTTGGTTTGCGTCCACAGGCAAGACCTCCATGCGAATGGAAGTTGGCCAACCGTATACCATCTCCGGAACAGTCAAGAAGCACCAAGAGTGGAAAGGCCTCAAAGAGACAATGCTATCACGAGTAAAGATAGAGGAGTAGTATGAAAATACAACCAACGCCCGCAGAGGCCACCGAAGCAGAACAACTTTTACCGCGACAAGTCCTGAAGACTTACGAGCGATACGTATGATGATGAATGAACTTCTTGTCGACGTCAAGTGGTATTTTAACGAAGACGATTCTAAAAGGAGATAAGGCATGTCAAAACTAATCGATAGCATCAAATACGTAGAAACACACGCAGGTAACGGCGACGTCATTAGCATCGCACTATATCGAAGACGCCACATCTTCGAGACAGAAGGTTGGAGGTTAATATGAACAGTTGTCCAGTTTGCCACGAACCATACTTAGGCAAAAAAACACATGGAATCTCTCATGACTCTAAGGGCGCGACCTACTCCTCACATTACTACCAACACGAGGACAAGGAGTGTGTACTACAGAAGGTCTACTATCCTAACTACTTCGGTAAAGGCCCTAAGACTGTTGTTCATAGCTGGTCAACAGCTAGAGAGAAGAAGCCAAAAGAGACCATATCTTTCTATGCCGATTATAAAGGTAGAGTACGTCTAAACAAAAACGTATCGCATGACCTTTTCAACAAACTAATGAGAGAAGGTGCTGTCGTCCTACCGAAGTCTAACGATAGAGTCTGGTCTTTCGATAAAGAGAAAGCACGACCAATACTTGAGAAGGAGTATAAGGTAATATGAAACTTCTACACTTACATAAACTTCCACGTACTCCTATGGCAAAAGAGGCTTTCAACATAAAAGGAAAACACAGCTAAAATGTCTCTGACGTTAGAAAAGCCTAAATTGAAAAGCAAGCTAATGGAAGCTCTCTTCCCTTTTCAGAAAGAGGATGTTGAGTTCATGCTTAACGTTCGAAGAGGATTGGTCAGCTCGGTTCTCAAACGGAACAGATGTACGCTCAGTTCACCCAGACGACGATATTTGGATACCGTAAGGAGTAAACCATGTCAACACTGATTAACAACATTAAGTACGTTGAACTTCACAACGGTGGCAAAGAGGTCGTCAGTGTAGCAATGTACAGACGGCGCCACATCTTCGAAGCAGAAGACGGTCTCTACTATGTTACAAAGAAGGTTGCGGGAGTAGCAAGATTTGGTACTCTCAAAGCTGCAGCCGAAGGTATCGACGAAGATCCTGGTACATATCCCTCAGTTCCTAAATACGGACGAATCAACGACGAAGATTAAACTCCTAGTCTGATGTACTTACCATCACCTGTTTGGTGTTGTATAATATGATAATGACAATTGAAAGGACATCAAAATTACAGAGTGCTCTCTTTCCCTATCAGAAAGAGGATGTTGAGTGGTTGTTAGAGCATCCACGCTGCATAAACGCGAACGAGTGTGGTCTCGGAAAGACACTCGAAGCGTTAGCAGTAATTGAGAGACTAAACACAAGACACAACCTTATCGTCTGCCCAAAGACACTCGTTAGCGAATGGTTCGCTCAATGCGACCGCTGGTCAAACGGCGATATGCTAACACCGCATGACCAAGGCGATAGGTTAGACGGGCTAGACCTAAACGGTCCACGCTTTGTATGCATCAACTACGACCTGCTTGCTAACAGAAAGTACTGGAGTCAGATCAACTCCGTTAAGTGGGACTGCATAGTGTTTGATGAATGTCACCGTCTAAAGAACCATAAAGCCAAGCGGACACAATATTCGTATCTACTCTCTGCACCTCGAATGGTATTTATGTCTGGTACGCCTCTACAGAACTCACCCGCTGACTTATACCCACTCTTCCGCATGATGAATCCTCGAGACTATCACAACTACACTCAGTGGATTAACTACTTCTGTGTAAGAGTCGAGAGCGAAATCTGGTTAAGAGGACCCGACGGAATTGCACGTCCACGCTTAATCAAGAGCATAATTCCTGGAAAAATTAACCACACCGACGAACTGAACTTCTTACTACACAAGTACATGGTTCGACACTCCAAGCAAGAGGTTCTCAAAGACCTTCCGGATAAACAGTACAGAACGATACCGATAGAGCTTGGTCCTGAGAAACGTCAGTACGTCCAGATGCAGAACGAGATGTTTGCACTTCTTGACAGCGGTGAACAGATAACCGCCTCTAAGGTGATCGCTCAGTTAATTCGCTTGCGTCAGATCTGCCTCGATGCCAACCTGTTGTCTACTGAACCAATAAAGTCCTCAACCCCTTCGAACAAGACAAAGACGCTTATTGAGCTTATCGAAGACACTGATGACAAGGTAGTAGTATTCACCATATTCGAACAGTACACAAGATTGTTATCGGACGAGATGAGTCGTCATAATATCACACACGTAATGATAACCGGTCAAGTTGACCTACAAGCACGTGGTAAGGCGATTGCCCTCTTCCAGACTAACCCAGACATAAAGGTATGTCTCTGCACGATAGGCGCCGGAGGTGAGGGTATAACACTAACAGCTAGCCACACGTGTATTTTTACCGACTATGCATGGAACCCCGCCGTAAATTGGCAAGCCGAAGATAGACTCCACCGAATTGGACAAAAAGAAAGCGTGCTCATCATACATATATTCAACCAAAACACCATAGAACAGCACGTCTTAGACATCGTTCGCAGCAAAGAGCAAATGATTGAACGGGTTGTGATTAAGAACGTTATCGAAAGAATGAGACAGACACCAGTATGAATCAACACGAGTTTGTACCCCTTGAGATGTCATCCACAGAAGAAAGGTGGCTAATAGGCTTCGCAGAAGGTGATGGTAGTATAGGCGTACACGCCAGAGGACTTCCGTTTATCGCATTTGGTCAAAAAGATTGTAGTATCATAAACTACATCCATCAACTTATTAAGCGTGGCACTATCAGCAAAGACAAGTACGACTTCTACAGATTAACTGTCAATGGCATCAACGACTGCTTTCCATTGGTTGAAACGTATTCTAAACAAGTAGTCAGCACGCATACCTCTGAAAGGCTAAATAAGCTACTTGAACTATATGAGCTTCCACAAGCAGAAAGGCATTTGCCCACAATCGAATGGCTTGCTGGGTTCTTCGACGCAGAAGGCTCCTCTAGCAGTATTCCAGATATCAACATAGGACAGAAAGAGCTTCAGGTGTTAGAAGACATAAAAAATGTGTTTGGTGGAAAAGTTTTCCCAATTCACACAAACAACTATGACGGGTATGTTTGGAAGCTTTACAACTCCACAGCACTACCCCTCTTAAAACAAATCTCCGTCTATAGTCACAACCCAACAAAAGTTGCAACTGCACTTCAACACTTTAATGGACCTTCTTACCGCGAAACGCACAAGAACGAAAAACGTGAGTACGACGCACAAAACCATGTAGGGCAACAAAAATCATACCTCAAGAACAGAGTAAAGATACTAGAGCGCAAACACGAACAAACCGTGAAAAACCGAGAAGCACGCAAATACTTCAAAGAACATCCAGAAGAAGAAGCAAAGTTACATGCCAAACCTTAAGAGATGTACGCAGGAACGCCGTCGAAAGAACAGATAGGAGAGAACCATGAAGGTAGTAATCAAGTATCAGGTCGTCGACTTTCTCGACAAGATACTAACTGAAGAACTAGACCCGCACAGTGGACTGAGCGACCAAGCCGAGCTAACTCTCATACGCTCCATCCGCGACAAGATACGACACCAAGGCAGCGAGCCTAACCTAACACCTATTGAATATAAGTGGCTCAAGGGGTACATGAGCCGTTGGATTGATGAGTATTAGGAGAGAATACCATGGAGAAGAACACTATGAACCTTAATCCATTCTCAAAAGAAAACGTACGTGCACTCTTCACCGCTCGTCCTAAAACCGGCGGAAAAGTGTCGCCTGCTCACGCGAAGACTATAGGCAACTCTCTCTTCGTCGACTGGCACAAAGTAAGTGTCAAGACCCTCACTCAAGGCATGAACATCGAACTTGAGCACAAAAGCACGCTTCAAAGCCTCGGCGTCAAAGAACAAGACCTCTTCAAAGCGGTCGCTCGCATCGCACTCGATCACCTGAACGAAGACCTCAAATACTACGAGAAGCTAAAGAAAATGGAGGGAAAGTAAATGAAAACATTCTACGGCAGCGGACGAGTATACGGAAACATCGGCACCTTCTTTGTCGAGGCAGACAACATGGAGCAAGCACGCAGCAACTTCTGGAATTCTACATCCAGACATGAAGGTGTCCAGTTGCCTAATCTCCTTCAGACCGCAACACCTGCCATGGAAGAGCAATTGACGAGTGCAGCAGAAAAGGGAGAGGGTCAAAAACCGGGCATAGGAAAACACATTACATACAACCTCGGCGATGGCGTGACCTTCCTTGAGTTCTTCGAGCCAAGAGAAGAGGAGAAAGAAGAGTAATATGAACAAGAAAACAATTGCATTCTACGAAGTCAACCAAGAAGCTTCCGCAATTCTTCCTCAACTAGATGAAGTCGAAGAGATAGTCTTCGACTACATCAACAACGAAGGCGCCGCAACAGAGAGTGCAATCATTCACAGCGTGAGAGACCTCTTGCCTTCCCAAGTCCGGATCGCAATCGGAAGCCTCCGAAACAAGGGCCTCATCGAACGTCGTAATGTGACATTGGAGACCGACGAGTAACCCCTATGCTCATCAAATGCGCTTGGTGCGGTAAAGACGAAGGAGTGAAGGAGCCTCTCGAAGACAAAGGCATCACCCATACAATATGCTCCAAATGCTCACGTA
>Ga0315279_10009681_pt1 | contig 11442 bp, 10 predicted proteins | sample YL17G06_20_MG_FD_203694 | JGI IMG/M metagenome (GOLD analysis project Ga0315279, IMG submission 203694) | Sediment microbial communities from Yellowstone Lake, YNP, Wyoming, USA - YL17G06_20 | ecosystem: Environmental > Aquatic > Freshwater > Lake > Sediment | place: USA: Wyoming | collected...
GGATAGTAGCCGAATTCAGCCTCTTTTGGATGATGAAGACCCCAAAAAACTTCAATTAATTCGGGAGTAATTAAAGGAACAGCTTGAAGGCCGCATCTTTTTAGTCCTAAAGCCACAAACTCCATTCTTTGCCAAAGCTGGTTTTTGTGTCTTTGAAAAGCAGTTTCGGTTAGGCCGGGGGCTTGCTGAGCCGGAGATTTCTTTTTACCCTGAGATTCTAAAGGAGGAGGATAAAAAGGCACAACAACAAAAAAGGTCTTTGTCATGATTGAGCCTCCCTTAATCATCTCTTCAACAAATTCCCGATACTCTCTGGTTTGGATTTTAAGAAGTTCGTTTTTTTGTTCCTCTTCGAGAGCTTTAAGCTTGTCTAAATATCCGGTGATATTTAATCTTCTTGATTGGACAACGATCTGGCAGGAAAAATCCAATGAATTCAAAAAGTTTTGGAACTGATACATTATGGCATTTTGCTCCTCTTCGGATTTTAAGGCAAAGTTGATTGAAGAAACTAAAAGTATTCCTCTAAGAGTCCTGTCTTTTAATATAACGATCCCTTCTCTTATCTGATCAATTTCTAAAAATTGTTGCGTTCCTGTTTTTGCCACGGTAAATAATTAATAAATACGATTTATTTTTTTCTTGTTTCGATGTCAACCGATATTTTTTGGAGATGGCTCCTTTCAGCGATTTTCAATGAAGGTCCTTCTGCTTTTTCTTCTATCTTTTTAACCTTTTGTATTTTCGGAGGCATAATTTTTCTTCTCCAGATAAAAATCTTTGTTGAGGTTGAAAAAGTGAAAAAATTTTTTAGAAAGACTGGTAAGGAATGCCCCTTTATCTTTAAAAAACTAAAGGCCAGTCCCCCTCCCATTAAGACTATTGCGATTAAGATAAATAAAGGAAAATTCTTTTTGCCAATTATAAAATAAAGTAAAAAACAAATCCCTCCTGGAATTCCGACATAGATGAACTGCTTAAAGGTTAAGGGTCCTACTATTTTTGGCTCTCTCTCAATAAATTTTGGGACAATAAACTCCATAAATATTTAATTATTCAACAGGTTCTCGGTAAGTATCTTTTCCTCCCCCCTTTGTTTCTTCAGATATTTTTTCCATGATTTCAGGAGAGTCGGTCGGCGATTCCTCAAAAAAAGAAGCCGCACCACCATAAAGAGTGGCCAAGCTTTCTTTTGCCGGATAAAATATTGATTCACTGATCTCTCTGGCGATTTTAGAAGCTAAGAAAGAGGAGATTTTTACTTTTTCTGCTAAATCTTTCTCGAAATCTTCTGGCAGCAAATCGCCAACTAAAACTCGGCCAGTTTGGTAGCTTATTCCCCTAATTTTTGCATCATCCTTTATTTCGTTTTCAAAACAAATTCTAGTAATTTCAAGAGCCGTATCTTCAGCCTTAATTAAATCTAAGAGCTTTTGGGGTATTTCAATATTATTTTTTTTCGTTGTTTTGTTGTCAGCTATATTTTTATTAATTAATGTTTTTTATTTCTAAATTCATTTTACCATTTTCCTGAGATTTTTATAGCGACCCTTTAATCTCAGGGATCAGTTTTATTAATTATAACACAAATAAGAAAAAAGAAATTACTATTGACAAAATTATTTTGATATAATATAATGTAAACACAAGGAAAGTTAAAGATTTCTTGTTTTCTGGATAATTCCAGAAAAACTTAAAAACTAAATATGGAGGTGAGAAGATGGGAAGAGAATGGAATTTAGTATGGGTGACTATTGAAGTAGCAATAGTTTTCGTTATTGCATATTTTGTTCTAGGATTCTTCTTTGACAGAATGTTAGGTCTTATTTTTTTGGCAGTCGCAGCTTTGTTCTGGGTTCCATTTTCCATACTGGCGCCGCAAAACATGTGGTTTTCTTTTATGCCTGAAGGAGCTGTAAAATTTGTTGGAAGAGGCGATGGTTTCTTGAAAGCGTTGATTCAATGGGAAGGACATACTTTCGATGAAAACTGGAACATTGTTCCCGAAAATGCTTGGGTTCAGGACGGAGAAGAAGTTAAGGTAATGTTCGATAGCACTGCTAAAAAATTAAAGATCAAAAAAAAAGATGGCAAAACGCAAGAATTTTTGGGCATAGAGGCAATAATTGAGGACGAAGAGAGAAGGTTGCTTGTCCAAAAAACAGGTGGCAGCAATGAGCTGATAGAAGGGGTAAGGAAATATGAAGAACCACGGCATCCTTTCAAAGGCTTCAGGTTTTACGGTTGGTTTCCGCTCGATGATATCCATGTCTATAAATTCAAATGGACCAGCATGACAGAGGACGGAAAACCCAAGCCCCAGACCAAATGGCTTCAGCACATGCTCTGCAAAGATGACAATTATTACCACGAGTATCGCGTCAAAGACAAAGGAAACTTGCCGCTCCTTTTAAGGACTTTCCTGATTATCAGGATAGTAAATCCAGTAAAAGCTAGATTTGCAGTTCATAACTGGCTTGAGATGACTATAAACAGGATTGAGCCACTATTATCCCAATACTCGACCAAGAAATACTACGAAGCCTTACGTCAAGAAAGCCAGAAAATAGGAGACAATCTTAAAGCAATACCGCTCTATGCGCTGATTATTGATGATTTGCGAAAGCGGTATGGCGTAGAGCTAAGAGCTATATCGCTTGAAGGGATTGACCCTCCGGCCGATTACCAGGCAACTACTCTCAAAGCGCGTACTGCAGAATATGATGCGCAAGCAACAGTTATCACTGCTAAAGCCGAAAGCAAAAAGCGAGCACAAGAGACTATGGTTCTATTGATACAAATGATAAGTGAAGCTACCGGGGAAGAAGTTACTGAGGTACAAGAGAAAATAAAGAACAATCCAAAAGTGAGGAAACAAATACTGGGTTTTGCTCAGGATGTAGTCACTAGACAGATTTCGGTTCAAGGAAAGAGCCTTTTAGACATAAGAGTCGGAGGAGCTAATGGTTTAGAAAAAGCTGCAATTGAGATCCTTGCTGCGTTCAAAGCGCTCAGTAGAAGCGAAAACGAATCAAGTTCGAGCAAATAAAAAGGGGAGATAAGCTTAAAAATAAAAAAAGAGAAGCTTATTGCTCCCCTCTTTTTTATTTTTAAATGCTTCTTCTTCCAGGTGGAATATTTCTATCTTCGCTTTCTTCGCTTTCTTCATCTGGTGTTGGAGTAGGTGGTCGGGTTTCATCTTTCTTCGGTTTTCTTCTAGGAATTTTTATAATATCAGAAATTTTTGGTATTGTTATTCCCCCCTTCTTTATTCCTTCTCTCACTTTTTTATTCAAAGATTCTCCGTACTTCCTTATTTTATCTTTAACCTCATCATCTAAATCGTTAGCCTCCACATCTATTTGTCCATGAAGTCTTAGGTATGTCTCCTCAATTCCTCCCTCCAGGTCTTTTATATCACCTTCAAAGTTTATAGATTCTCCTTTTTCTATCTTAAGACCCAGGTCCTTTACCTTATCTAGCTGACGACTCAGCTTTAATGAGATTACGTTCAATCTTTTTTCTACCTCTTCTGTTAGGGCTTCATTTAACTCTTCATCTACAGATTTCATAGCATTTTTGAAAATCGGCGCTAATCCTGATTTTTGCTCCAGCGTAAACTCATGTGATTCTTTTAATTCTTTGTCTGTCAGGTCTCGTACCTTCTGTCTTTCTTCTTTTTCTATCTCTATATATCCTTTTTTTCTCTCATCTGGTTCTAAATCTCGCGTTATCCCATTTGGTAATTGCACTGTTTTTGAGTCGTAGTCAGCTTGCGTTAGATCTTGCCTCTTCGTTGTTTTTACTGTTTTTCTAAGTTCCTTACTGTCAATCTCGTCTTGTTCCAGTTTTCTGCCTTCCTTTTCCCCTCGCCCCAAAACAACTCTATTGAGACCTTTTCCAACTTGTTTTTTCATCCCTCCTATTATTGCAGCTGCATCTGGATGTAAATTTTTTTGACTTTCGATCCATTCTCTAGTTCCCTCCTTTATTTCTCCGTATTCCTTTTTTGCTCCCGCAGCAAGTTTTTCTGCACCTTCCCTTCTTCTTCCAACCCAGCCCTCATATACTTCATCTTTCTCACCTTTTTCGTCTGTGTATATTTGCGTCCCTCTAATACTTCCCGCTCTTCTGCTCATCCAGCCTGCCACATGTCCGCCCCTTGTTTCCGGGTGTGCTGTTGCATAAGTATCCATCCTTTTCTGAAATCCTCCAACAGCTCCAGGCGCTCCTTTCGCTGCTCCTTTTGCTAATCCCATTGCTGCTCCTGCTCCAGCTGTTGCCACTATCGCTGCTGCTGTAACCGCTGCTTTGCCTATCTTTTCTGTTGTGCTAATAATTTCCCCAGCAAACATAGCGCTGGTTCTCTTTGTTTCTTTATAAGCAATCCATAACAAAACTAAAGGAATAAGGTAAGGGAGGATATTGTTTGCCAAGCCAAGTCCTCCACCGCCCCACGATAGATCCGGCTGGGTAACAAACATACCCGGACTAGCATTAATCATACTAATCATTGTGAAACCCAAATAGAGAAAAAAGCCGGCAATTATTCCAATAATACACCAAGAAATCAATTGTTCCCACCATTTACGCCAGCTTAGAAGACTCTGCCCTCTTTTGGTTACTGGCAGGATATAGGATACAAAGGCAACAGGGGAAACAATAACTATAATCCAGAGCATGATATATCTCATAATAAAAAGCAGAGAAAAGAGGATAAAAATATAGCCGGCAAAGAAATTAAAAACTATTGAAATCACAACCTGCATTGCGGCAGCTATATTCGCCCAGACATCAAAGCCACTTGTAATAAGGGAATTCCAGATGCTTAGGCCCGCATTATAGAGAAAAGTTGAGAAACCAGTAAGTCCTGTAATGCCGCTTAAAAAATAATTCATTACAATATTAGAGGCATCGATAATAAATCCGCAAAAAACCGGGCTGAAATTAATAAGCAAGGCAATGATTATTAAAGTTGTGAGAGTTTTTTTGGCTTTGTATTCCTCAATTCTTAAAACCGTTGCTAAGGCAATAACAACCAAAAAAAGAATAAAGCCCATATTAGCAAAGCCTTTAGTGATAGACAAACCAATGGCAACGAAGGGATTATACCGGGGATCAGCAGGATTAGTAACAGTAAAACTTAAAGATATGAAATCTGGACTGATGATCCAGCCTAAGATCAGTGCCATAATCGCTACGAACAAAGCGCTGATAAGAAGAGGAATTCCAAAAACGGTCAATACAACAATCTTTATCATTACGCTGAGAAAGAAATTCGCCGTAAGACAAGGGGCATCCCACCACGCGCAATTTAAGCCAGGGATTTGCGCTGTGGCTGGTTGGAAAGGGAAAACCAGACCAAAAATAACAAAAAATAAAAGAGCTAAAAACAGCCATTTTTTATTTAACATAAAGATTGAAAAGTATTTTTTAATCTTCTGGTTCATTTTTTATTATAATCCTCTGCTATTTAACAGATATCAAATGTTTTACTTTTGCCCATTATTTTCTTCAACCATTTTCTCCGCTTCCTTAATATCATCCTTGAGCTCTTCCATTCCTCCTCCAGTTTCAAATTTTGGCATTTTCTCCACTTCTTTTTTTAAATCGGGAAATTTCAGATCTTCCAAAGATTTCTCAATTGAAAAATTTTTTATTTTATACCGAACATTCATGATATATAAAGAGCACAGGATTAATCCGAAAACAATTATTATTAACCAAAAAATAATTTTCCTTTTGACTAATGGTAAATTTTGGATTATTTTTAGGCGCTCACTAAATATCATAAAAAATAAAATTTTGCTGGTCTCTATTCAAAGCTATAAGCTCAAAGAGAATCCGTGCTTTAATATGAAAATTTTCTAAGTATTTACTGCGATAGAGTAGTCGTCCTATTGACATACACAATTTATACAACTCGGTTTCGCCGGATCTGTACAGTTCGCATCAGATGTACAATTCGCCCCGCCACATCCTATTGCGCAAGTACCACCGTACATGCAAGTCATTCCCGCATTAAGGCATATATCCCTTTGATATGAATTTACTTTAGTTCCTGAACACATAAAGCACCAAGCACAATTTGGATCGGCAGGAGGATCGCATGTGGCCTGAGTTTTATGTGCTGAACAGCCCCAACCTTGAGTCGTCGAAACACCACAGACCCCTTTTTGCCCTGGCGCTGGGCAGGGTGGCCCTGAAGGGCAATCATATATGCAGACCAGCGCCGAACAATCGGTGGCAGGATTGCTACATGGACGCTCCGGTTCGTAGCTACACTTTCCACCTACGCAGGTTTGTGCAGGACAAGGATTGGCCACATCACAGATTATTGTTGTTTTTGTTGGCTGGCCCAAGATTACTAACTCGGGATTAATAGTATTCAAAATTAACCAGGCACTAAATAAAATAATTAAACCCAATAGGGCCGAAAAAATCTGGTCCTTGGCATCAGATAAGGCAGCTGGATTACCAGCTGAAGTTAGCCAGCGGAAACCGCCATAAAGTAAAGCTCCGAAAACAACTATTCCGACAATCATTAAAGAAAAATTAAAAATAGCCACTATATAGTCTGGAAGGGCAGGAAGACAAGTAGAAGTGAGTCCGGGAATTGGGACCTCAAGCTCCCTGCAGCCACCAATAGAAAAAGTGACTAGAGGGGAAATTAATAAGATTGCAAAGAGAAAAATAATAAGGATTTTTTTATGATTTAACATGTTTACTTCAGTATAATATAAATTTTAAAAAATTTCGAATTTATAAATTTAAAGGTTTTTTGTTAATTTTATCCAATCTTTAATTTCTAAAGTTTCAGCTCTTCGAGTGGGACCAACTTCATTTTTTTGCAGCCAGTCATCCACTTTTCTTTTATTCAATTTTAGCATTTTTGACAAATTATTAACAATCTGTTTTCTTGGTTGAGAAAACCCTGCCTTTACGATATTAAAAAACAAATTCGTGTCTATTCGTGGTAAATTCGTGCGGATTCGTGATATCCGAAGGATGGCGCCGTCAACTTTTGGCCTCGGCCAAAAGTTGATTTTAGATACATAGAATAATATTTTTGGTTCAGAGTAAAACTGGACCGAAACTGCCAATAAATTCATACTTGGTCGCCCTTTTGGGCGAACCTCGCCTTTGGCGGGCGGTTTGGCGCATATTCTTTGCGCCACTTCTTTTTGGACCATTAATATCATTTCTTGCGGAGGAGTTTCAGATTCTAGGAATTTTCTTATAACCGCTGAAGCAATATTATATGGTAGGTTAGTAACCACTTTGTAATTTTTAATTTTTAATTTTTTAATTTTTAAGATATCTTCTTGGATAATTTCGACATTTTTTAAACCTTTTAAAGTTTCTCTTAGAATCTCGATCATTTTCCTGTCTTTCTCAACGGTGATAACTTTTTTTGCTTTTTTGGCTAACTCTATAGTTAATGTTCCAATACCTGGCCCAATTTCTAAAATGGTGTCTTCCGGACTAATATTAGTTGCTACCACTATTTTTTTTAGGATATTTTCACTGATTAGAAAATTCTGGCCAAACCCTTTAAAAGGTCTGACATTGTATTTCCTTAGTAGATCCTTAACGACAGCTTGCGAAGAAAGATTCATTAGAATATTATATCAAGAATTCCAGGTAAAACTATTGACTCTTACGATAAAAGGTGATATGATGGAATCAGACCAATAAGTCGAAATAGCTTAAGCCCTCCTAAATTTTCTCGAAGAAAACTTGCGAGGGTAAAGTAAGTCTTCATAATTGTAAAATAATTAGTAAGGCCCAAGTTAAGTGAGTCCCGTTAGAAGTAGTATACTTTCTAATGGGATGAGTTCCAAGATTTTCTTGGAGAAGCGGCTTAGAAGTCAGCCTTCGACAGGCTCAGGCTGTCCTGAGTTCATCGAAGGATAAAAAGGTCGCTTTCAGTTTAATCGCCTAAAATTCAAAAAGTAGAATTTCGGGTATAATTATGGCTTTTTCAAAGCCTGACGAGGGACAAAGAGATTTTCAGCCCCGTCAGATGTTTAAAGGAAATTGGAAATGCGCTGATTGTAGCGCAGAAATAACAGAACTTCCTTTTGAGCCTTCTGCTGACAGACCAATTTACTGTCGAGAATGCCACCAAAAAAGGAGATCCCAATTCCGACGTTAAAAACAAAAACCGGCTAGCGCCGGTTTTTGTTTTCTTCTCGGTTTGATACAACCCCGTTAGAAATTTTCACTGAATAGAAAAAAAAGAGGAATCTTACATTTGAATTTCTAACGGGGTAAAATAATCCTGGATGAAGAATTCAATAGTTAAAAGCATATTTTCATATTTCCTGCTGGCGGTATTATTTATATCAGCCCTTTCTTTTTTAAAGAACATTTTTTTGTTAGACGCAAAAATAAACTCTCTTTATTTGCAGGCGGTAATTAATCAATCTTTCTTAAGAAAGATTGATTTTGTCACCTTGTTTTTCGTCGGTGACATCATGCTTGATAGGGGAGTAGAATTGGAAATCAAGAAAAACGGAAATAGCGATTTTAAATTCCCATTTTTAAAAATTGAAAAGGATTTGAAAGAAGCCGATATTTTATTTGGCAACCTTGAAGGTCCGATTTCTGACAAAGGCCAAAAAGTTGGCAGTATTTATTCTTTCAGGATGGATCCAAAAGCTATTGACGGCCTTCTTTTTTCCGGATTTGACGTTTTATCAGTTGCTAATAATCATATGTTTGATTACGGCCGAGAAGCAATGGAAGATACTTTTTTTCGCCTAAAAGAAACAAGAATTGATTATGTTGGAGGAGGTTTTAACGAAGCTGAGGCTTATGCTCCAAAAATAAAAGAAATTAATGGTACTAAAATTGCCTTTCTGGACTTCACTAATTTAGGCTCTCCTTACTGGGAAGCAAAAGAAAATAGGTCGGGCATTGCTTGGTTGGACAAAGAGAGATTAGAAAATAGTATTAAAGAGGCCAAGAAAAAATCAGATATAATTATAGTCTCAATGCATTTTGGAGATGAATATAAAACTTCCCCTACCCCAGGGCAAAAGGAACTGGCTCGCCTTGCCGTTGATTCCGGAGCTAATTTAGTTATCGGCCATCATCCGCACGTTATTCAGCCCGTTGAAAAATATCAAGAAGGATATGTCGCTTATTCTTTGGGAAATTTTATTTTCGACCAGAATTTTTCAGAAGAAACCATGAAGGGTTTAATACTGAAGGTATTTGTTGAAAATGGTAAAATAAAAGAAGTGATTCCAGTCGAATTTGAAATTAATCAAAATTTTCAGCCAGAAATTTAAGAAAAATCAAGCTAAAACCCGTCTTGCGACGGGTTTTAGCTTGACCGTTCTTTTATATTTTGGGAATCCAAGAAATTAAATTTTCTTTTATTTCAAATTTTCCATCAATAAATTTTTCTATCACCCAAATATTGGTTTTACAATGTTCAGTAATTTCAGAAACGCTAACTTGTGATGTCCCAGAAACCAATGCCATAAACGGTAGAATTTGATCAGCTAAATGCTTATCCAAACAGGCTTGTGACCTTTCTTCTTTTAGCAGCTCTAGAGCTGCTTCTTTGCCAACGTCCTCTGCCCTTTTTCCTAATTTTCCCAAATTATCAGTTCCAATCACTGTATTTTTAAATTCTGCTATTAGGCAAATTTGGCTTCCTGGACATTGGGTTTGGTAATATTCTATCTTTTCTTCAGTTGGTAATTTTAATTTCCCCAAAACTTCTTTTGTTCCAGCTATCTGTCTCTCTGCAACTTTTTTCTCTTTTAAAGAGTTAGAAGCACCTGAAATTATTAAAATTTTTTTAAGCGTACCTCGCTCAATTAGCTGGAGATTTTTTAACTTAGAGGGGAAAATTTTTACTTCAACTTTTGCTCCGCCCTCTGGATAATATCCGCGCTTTATTATATTAATTTCTGATTTACCCCCCATTTTTTCAAGTATTTTCAAAAAAACATATCTGAAGTGGTCAATTGTTGGGGAAAAGAAAGTATTAGTTGCGCCACCATCAAAACGGATCTTTATTGGAAATGTGGCAAAGAGGCTAGGTAATATTAGAGTTTGTAAAATTAAAGTAATACTACTAGCTGTATCAATTTTCAAATGGAGATCTTTAGCTTGAATATCTCCCGGATAAAAATTAATTTCTTCTGATCCTAAAAAATCTCCTTCTAATTTGCCATCGCAAAGTTGAGAGAGTGCTTGAACCCCTATTAAATGCTGAGTAGCCAAACCGGGCCTTGGCCTGTTTTTTCTTATATTAAAAATGCGGCAAGATTTTTTTGTGACGGCTGATAAAGATAAAGCTGTCCTTAAAATCTGGCCGCCACCCTCGCCAAAAGTACCGTCAATTTCTATCATGTTTTAGGAATAAATTAATTGAAAAAACGCTCCCAGAGCTAAAAGAATCATTAAAGAATAAATTAAAAGACCGGAGAGGTTCAGGCTATATTCTGGGATTCTGTTCCCCAATTTTTTAGCCTTTATAAATATCAATAGAGTTATAATCCCTTCAATTGTGCCCAAAATAGTGCCCACAAAACCAATTATTAAGATAAAATCTTGAAATTTTAGAAATAAAATCAGGGGTAAAAAAGAAGCAATAGAAGAAGCAGTAATTTTTGAAAGATGGTAATCATAAACAAGAGAATTCCTGAAATAAAGGCAGACTATCAAAAATGAATCAGCTATAGTTATCAAGCCAAATAGCGCTCCCAGGATGATTATTTTTTGTCCTAAAAAAGGAACTAATCCAGAGAGAACCTCTTTAGAAGTCATTTTTCCGCTTACTCCGACTACTGCTAAGGAGAAAAATAGATATAAGACTATCGAAGCAATCGAGGAAACGATTATTACTTTTTTGAAAGGCTTTCTTTCTTCCGGTGTTTTCAAAATATCCGCCATCTCTGGCATCGCTGCAAATCCAGTCAGGGAAAACATAATTACGCCATAAGGCAAGAAGAAATTCCTTAAGTTTATTAAATCGAAATTCTGGAAATTTAACTTAGGTAAAAGAAAAGAAAAAACTATAAAAATTATTATAAAAAAAGCTGAGTTTGTAAAAATTTCTATGGGAGCTACTATTTTTATTCCCCGGAAAACAAAATAAATCAAAACTAGCCAAAAAATTATACCAAAACGAAATGAAGATAAATTTGAAAAAGGAGAAAATATTATTTTAAGAAAATTACCACCTATTATTATATAAGCCAAAAGAGTGCCGGTGATTCCGATTATCATTGATATAGTAACTATTAATTTTCCATTTTTTCCCAGATATTTTTGAGCGTAGCCCGAAAGTCCATATCTTTCTTCGGTTCTAAGAATGATCTCTCCAAAAACTAAGTGTAAAATTAAAACTGCTAAGCCCAGGATTATAAAATAAAAAACGCCGGGCAAGACCCCGCTTTTTGATATTACGTAAGGAAT
>Ga0315279_10009683_pt1 | contig 11440 bp, 13 predicted proteins | sample YL17G06_20_MG_FD_203694 | JGI IMG/M metagenome (GOLD analysis project Ga0315279, IMG submission 203694) | Sediment microbial communities from Yellowstone Lake, YNP, Wyoming, USA - YL17G06_20 | ecosystem: Environmental > Aquatic > Freshwater > Lake > Sediment | place: USA: Wyoming | collected...
AAATTGTTTTTGAAGAGAATAATCCTGAAGTAATTGAAGATATAATCTTAAAGACAAAAGAATACGGAGAAAAAGAAATAAGGAGAGTGTTTGGCGAAATTGGCCGGAAGAATATAGATAATCCTAAGAGAAACTACGTTTATGTAACAAGAATACTAGGAAAGCCAGCAGATGCCAATCCTTAATCCCGACTCTCTTAAAATTGGATATGTAGTTCTGCTTGCTACGCGTAAACCTGCGATTCAAGCCTTTCAGCATAAAACAGGGTATGGCGAGAGTTCTAAATGGACTCATGTTGCCGGTAGTATCGGAGGCTATGATACGGTAGAGGCAGCAGTGCCAAAATCAAGAGTGATTAACTTACAAAAGGAGTATGTTGACAGAGGTATTGAGATAAAGGTTATGCGAAGAAAAGGACAAAATGAACATAAGCGCTATAAGATAGCGCTCTGGTGGGCCACGATGAATAACTTACCTTACGACACCCTACAATTCTTTTGGTTTCCTTTATCCATAATCTGCGGAAAAATTGGTTTAATTTTACATAGTTTATTCAGCAGTAATAAAAGGTTTATTTGTTCTGAACTGATAGCAGCGGGGTTTTATAAGGAAGGCGATTATCTTTTTGGTAAGCCGCAACAAAACGTTCTTCCTGCCGACTTTAACAATCCTGCTTTGTTTGAAGAAGTAAAAGATATTTGGCTTTACACAAAGTAACAAAAAGATTGCAATAATATCTAACTAAGATATAATCATATCTGTAAAAATAAGATATTAAGTGGTCTGGAGATACGTAAGTATCTCTGGAGGTGATTCTTAAGATGGTCGGGCCGCCATCTTGCAGTTTCGCTGCAGGATGGCGTTTTTTGTTAGGAGTAAAGATGTTACGCGCATCAGGCATAGTTTAAATAATAATTTAAAAGGGTCCAGAAGCGTTGTACTTCTGGAGGATTTGTGATGGTCGGGCCGCCATCTTACACGCGAGTGTAGGATGGTTTTTTATTTTATAAAGATAAATTTTAGTCATAGCCTGGAAGAGTTAATATGAAAATGGTCATGGTAACATATAACGAAGCTATAGACGTCGAGATAATGGAAATTTTAAATGGATGTGGCCTCGCCAACTACACAAAGATAACCCGCGTACATGGGAAAGGAACGACTTCCGGGACTCATTTAGGTAGTCAAATCTGGCCAGGCCTAAATTATATTTTGTATGTAGCCTGCGAAGATACACAGGCAAAGCAGGTCGTTTTAGGTATAACGAATTTGCGTAAGACTCTTGGTAAAGAAGGAGTTAAAGCTTTTGTTATGCCTCTGGAGCAAATTACCTAATCTTACCATTTGACGATATTTCTTATGGCGGTTTTTTTTGCAAAAAAGAGATGAAAGTATGGGGTCGTTTTTCAAGGAAAGGTTGATATGAGAAGATTGTTACTATTTATTTTACCGATTTTACTTATTGTTGCCATTGGATTCACGATCTTCGGCGTCATGCAAATTAGTTTTACCGAAGAGCGATTAATGGATGACCTTCAGAAGAAGGCCAAGGCCGTTGATGAAAGCATTGAGTTTTCTGCGCGCAGTATCTTTTTAAATAATGATTTAAAAAGCGCTAACCGCTTGGTGGAAAGTTTCCAGAAAAGAGAGAGATTACAGGGGTGTGTGGTATACGATAAAGACGGAAAGATTTTAGCAATTACCGAAAGAATTGCTGATTGGAAGGATAAAGAGAAAGCGTATCTGGCAGAAGTGGCCGCTAATAAGGCGCCGCGAGGAGCATTGGAAAAGTTTAGGGATTCTTCCGTCTATAGTTATATTCTTCCTGTTACGGATGATGAAAATAATATATTGGGAATGGTAGAGGTTATCTACGATACTTCCTATGTTTTTACCACCTTAACTGCCTTATGGAGGAAGCTTAGTATCTCGTTGATAACGTTGTTAGTTCTAATTATGCTCATTATGCTTTTGATTCAGAGGCAGATTTTTATCTTGCCAGTTCTTAGGCTTACTGAATGGTTTCACCATTTTCAAAGGGGCGATATAGACGAAAGTCATCCTATAAAAGAGAAAGGAGAACTCGGTAAACTTGCCAGTGAAGTAGAACAGGTAGCATTGAGTTTACGCGTTGCCCGAAGGACAATTTCTGATGAAGCTTTGGTGCGGATAGAAAAAGAGGAAATGTGGACAGAGGCAAAACTCAGGGATCTTATACATGCCAAAGTAGGAGAGAATGCTTTCTTCGTAATTTCCAATAGAGAACCCTATATGCATGTTGTAGATGAATCTACCGGTGTGGATAAATGCATAAGGCCGGCGAGTGGTGTGGTTACCGCCATGCATCCTGTTTTGTGCGCCTGTGGAGGCACATGGATTGCCCACGGCAGCGGAAATGCGGATAAGAAATTTGTTAATTCTAAAGATAAATTAGGCGTACCTCCTGAAGACAACCGCTATATTCTTAAGAGAGTGTGGTTAACGAAAGAGGAAGAGGATGGATATTATTACGGATTTGCTAACGAAGGCCTATGGCCGTTATGTCATAATACGCACACCCGGCCGATCTTTCGAGAGTCAGATTGGCAGATGTATAAAAAAGTGAATCAGAAATTTGCCGATAGACTTCTTGAAGAATTACCGGCTAAGCCTGCGCTTATCTTTATTCAGGATTACCACTTTACATTACTTCCCAAGATGATTAAAGAGAAGCGTCCAGATGCGACAATTGCCCTGTTTTGGCATATCCCTTGGCCCAATCCTGAAAATTTCTCCATATGTCCGTATCACAAGGAAATTCTCGATGGAATGTTAGGCTGTGACTTAATCGGATTTCACGTACAGAATCATTGCAATAATTTTTTAGATACTGCGAACAGGCTTCTTGAGTCGCGTGTGGATACCGAAAGGTTTAGCGTCACCCGCTTCGGTAAGGAAACTTTTGTCAGGGCCTTTCCTATAAGCGTTGATGGCCATATAAGCGAAGGCGGTTCTAAGGTTGAACCGATCAGGGAGATAGAGAAACTAAAGAAAGAATATGAGCTAAAAGATAAAATAGTGGGATTAGGCGTAGACAGAATTGATTACACCAAGGGTATAATCGAGAGGATATTAGCAATCGATAGGTTTTTAGAGAAATATCCGCAATACAAGAAAAAATTTGTCTTTATCCAGCTTGCCGCTCCCAGCCGAACGCATATAAAGCGCTATCATGACCTTATGGGTGAGATAGATGAGTTGGTGGAAAAGAAAAATTGGAAATATCTTGATGGCAATTGGAGTCCGATAATATACCTGAAGAGACATTTTTCTCAAGACGAGATAGAGCCCTTTTATATGCTCGCTGATATTTGTATTGTAAGTTCTCTGCATGACGGCATGAATCTGGTGGCCAAAGAGTATGTAGCAGCCAAGAAGGATTTAACCGGAAGCCTGATTTTAAGCCAATTTACCGGTGCCGCGCGAGAATTAACGGATGCTATACAAATTAATCCTTACTCTATAGAAGAATTTGCCGATTGTATTAAATTGGCTGTAGAAATGCCTATGGAAGAGAAGAAAAAGCGCATGGAGAATATGTGTAAGATTATCAGCGAAAATAATGTCTATCGCTGGGCAGGCAATATTATTACGGAACTGGCTGCGCTAAAGAAGGTTTAGAATCTAAGGGGTGAAATATGCAAGTAAAAGAAATAATGTCAAAGGAAGTAATAACTGTAAGACGTTCTACAAAATTAAAAGAATTGTTGGGGCTATTTAATAAATTTCATCTTTTTCCTCTGGTGCCTGTAGTTGAAGAGAACAGCCGGTTGATAGGGATTGTTTCTTTTCGCAATCTTATCGATGTATTTAGTCCATATCGTCAGGAAATATTGAAAACAGTTCCTTTCTTGGACGATCAGGAAGAAGATATATTTAAGGTAGAACTGACCAAGGATATCGGAAACTTAGTAATCGTTGAGGATATCATGGAGACAAAGTTCGTTTCTTTACAAGAGGATACCACTTTAGAGGAGGCTTTTAAGTTAATGAAGTTACATCTTAAAGAAGAATTTCCAGTAACAGATAAAACAGGAAAATTAGTCGGAAAGATTGGTATATTCGACATAATTCGGCGAGTCTTTCAAGAAAAGGGCGTTATTTAAGTGAATACTATATTAGGATTGGGTTTTATTCTAATTGCAGGCTTATTTTCGGCAAGGCTGATAAATAAGATTAAATTTCCCGCAGTAACCGCCTATCTTTTATTAGGTATTCTTATCGGACCTTCGATTCTAAATCTAACCTCGCAAGAATTAATTAATTCCTCGGGTTTTATCTCCAATATTGTCTTAGGTCTTATCGCATTTGGTCTGGGTCAAAGTTTTACTCGTGAGTTCTTTCGTAATATTGGCAGGCCGGTTCTTTGGATTTCTATATTAGAGGCAGTTTTACCTTGGGTTCTTGTAACCTTAAGTTTCTTTTTTATATTAAAGCAGCCTTTTTACGTGGCTCTTTTGTTTGGAGCGATCGCCTCCGCTACCGCACCAGCAGCAACAGTTATGGTTGTGCGTGAGTATAAAGCTAAAGGTAGATTCACAGATATACTTTTAGGTGTAGTAGCCATAGATGATGCTTGGTGTTTAATCATCTTTGCCTTATCTTTAGCCTTATCTAAGGCACTCGCCTTTCACTCATCGAATACTTTTATATTTAAGGTTATATTTCATTCCTTAATAGAAATAGTCGGTGCCCTAATGCTCGGTGGGTTAATTGCCTGTTTTGCCACCTTATTTTCTAAATTCATACGTACCCAAACAGAACTTCTTATTTATACCTTAGGATTTATCTTATTAACTACAGGATTGGCTATATTATTACACCTCTCTGTTCTTTTAGCAAATATGTTTTTGGGTACCGTCTTAATAAATATTAACAAGTCAAATCTTGAATTCTTTGATGTCTTAAAACTAATTGATTCGCCCTTATATCTTCTTTTCTTCGTTCTTGCAGGAGCAAACCTAGAGATAGGATTATTAAAAGGAATAGGTATAACTGGAATAATCTATATTTTCTTTCGAACAACGGGGAAAACTGTGGGTTCTGTATGGGGTGGATATATTGTTAAGGTAGAAGATAGAATAAGAAGGTATCTTGGATTGGGCCTGCTTCCTCAAGCTGGCGTAGCTTTGGGTTGTGCCCTTATTGCCAAGAGTGATTTCCCTGAAGTTGGCAGTATGATTTTTACTACCATTGTTGCCACCACAGTTATTTATGAATTATTCGGCCCTTTATGCACAAAATATGCTCTACATAAAGCAGGCGAGATAACCATTGAACACCATTAATTATGAAATATCTGTTTGCTCATTGGGTTAATTTAAAGAAAGATATAATCGATAAATATATAATTCTATTTTTAGATTACGATGGCACCCTTACCCCTATTGCGGATACGCCTCATCAGGCAATCATTCCTAAAGAAACAAAGGCTTTGCTTAAAGAATTAACGAAAAGCCTAAGAGTTAAAATAGCTATTATCAGCGGCAGGTCACTTGGCGATATAAAGGTCCTTGTAGGCCTTAAAGATATTATTTATGCCGGTAACCACGGTTTGGAAATAGAAGGCCCAAAGATAAAATTTGAAAGTCAGGTTTCGCCGAGATTAAAGTCGATTATCAGGCATATATATAAAGATGCGGTTAGTAAGTTTTCTAAAATTAAAGGGGTTTTAATAGAAGATAAGGGATTAACTATTAGCGTTCATTATCGTCTGGTAGATAAGAAAGATAATCAGGAGTTTTTGAGTATCTTTAACGAGATCACTGATTCTTATATTGTCCGCGGTAAAATAAAGATTAATTCCGGTAAAAAAGTTTATGAGATAAGACCTCCTGTGATGTGGAATAAAGGCATGGTTGTTTTATGGCTTTTGGCGAGGCAACGATTTCTATTAGGAGAAAACAAAATTTTTCCCATTTATATTGGAGACGACGTAACCGATGAAGATGCCTTTAAGGCATTAAAAAAGAAAGGCCTGACAATATTTGTGGGAGAGCAGGACAGTTCAGAAGCCGAGTACTATTTGAAGACTACAGAGGAAGTAACCGAATTCTTAAGGTTCATATCCGATCTAAGCGTAAGTAAGATATGACAGAATTAATACAAGCGAAAGAGGGGTTTAGATTTTATACAAGATTGCATTTGTCCGAGTTGACCGGTTTAAGGGCTTCTACTTTGAGCCAGTTAGTAGGACTGATAAAACAGGTTCCTGGTTCTTGTATTTACCATCATACCCATCGATTCCTTCAGCAGCATCAATATCTTTCTCCTGAGCCGCCGAATGACTTTGCTTATTGGGTAGCAGAGATTCTTGGTGAAGATGAGCTGGGAGAAAAACTCTCCAGCATTGATATCGTTCAATTCTCAACCATTCACGATCTTCGCGAAGCAATTGCCATAGCCATAGATGATTATCTAAAGAATAATACTCTGGCAAAGCTAAGATTTGCCCGTGAAGGCGAAGAATTCCATTTTATGAAATCAGTCAGTTTCATCATTCCCACAAATTACGTTGTCTATGATTTAAAAGAATTTAAAGATGTTTTGGGTAATATAACTATTGATTCGATATACTTCCATATTTTCGAAGCCCGGTTGCGCCTGGAAAGAAAAACTAATGACTTTTCTAATTGGATAGAAAATTCTATAGGTGATAAAGAGCTAGCAGAAGATATTTCAAGGCTCGACCCTTACACTCATACCTTGGAAGAGTTAAGGAAAGTAATAATTAAAATTATAGAAAAAAGGCTTTCCGTTTAATATGGCAAAAATAGATGAATATATCCCTATAGTTGGTCAATCTGTTATTGATGATTTAAAATTGCTTGGAGAGAAACTCAAAAGTAAAGTTGTTCAACACATCAACTCTACGCCTGTAGGCGGGGGCGTTGCCGAGATATTAAACCGCATGGTTCCGCTGTTGAGAGAATTAGGAGTGGATACAAGATGGGACGTAATAAAAGGAGGAGAGCAGTTTTTTGGAGTGACAAAAAAGTTTCACAATGAATTGCATGGTAGATCCGAAGAGATAACCATAAGGGATTTCGAGATATTTATGGAGACAAGCAGGGAGAATATCGCGAATGTTAACACCTATGGAGATATTGTTTTTGTTCATGACCCACAGCCAATAGCCTTGATAAAAAAGAAAGCTGCTAACAAATGGCTTTGGCGTTGCCATGTTGACGTGTCTAATCCTAATGAAAGAGTTTGGGGATTTCTTATGGATTTTATTGTTCAGTATGATTCCGCAGTTTTTTCTGCTCCCGCTTTCTCTCGGAAGTTACCCATTAGACAATTTTTAATTTCTCCCTCTATTGACCCTTTAAGTGACAAAAACAAAGAATTACCTCAGGAAATAATAGATTCTGTCTTAAGAAAATATAATATTAAAAAAGATAAAGCAATCATCACCCAAATATCCCGTTTTGACCGCTTGAAAGACCCCATAGGCGTGATCGGAGCATACTTGCAAGTAAAAAAATATATCAATTGCCAATTAATCTTGGCTGGTGGCACCGCAGAGGATGATCCGGAGGGACTTGAAGTACTTGAGGAAGTAAAAGAGAAAGCCAAGAATGACCGAGATATTCATATCTTGCTATTACCACACAATGATATAGAAGTGAATGCGCTACAAAGGGCTTCGAATGTCATTGTTCAGAAATCTCTTAAAGAGGGCTTTGGCTTAACGGTTGCCGAGGCTCTGTGGAAAGCAAAGCCTGTTGTGGCTTCTAATGTCGGCGGCATCCCTTTACAGATAAAACACAAATATTCCGGTTTATTGTGCCATTCAATTGAAGGCGCTGCCTTTGCGATAAAGCAACTGCTTAATAGCCAGGAATATGCCCAAAAATTAGGAGAAAATGGCCGGGAGCATATTAGAAACAATTTTCTACTTACCAGACATCTAAGGGATTATATGCTGTTGTTTCTTTCGCTTTACCATACTGAAGATGTAGTGTATCTGTAATAAAGGAGTTATATGTACAAAGAACTTGTTTTTGGAATTATGGGCGGCCTTGGCCTGTTTATCTATGGGATATGGGAGATGAGCGAGGGGCTGCATAAGGCTTTCGGCGGAAGGATGCGTAAGATCTTGCATAGCCTTACCGGGGGCCCGAAAAGAAGCGTATTGGTCGGCGCAGGCATAACCAGCATCATCCAATCTTCTTCCGCTACCACAGTGATGGTGGTAGGTTTTGTAAATGCCGGCCTGATGACGCTTATTCAAGCATTAGGCGTGATATTCGGCGCTAATATCGGTACTACTGTCACCGGTCAGTTAATCGCCTTTAGGCTTACGGATTACGCGCTCCCGATTATTGGTATCGGTATGCTGACTATATTTCTTGCCAAGATAAAAAGCCATAAATACATCGGCGAGTTCCTGATGGGGTTTGGTATTCTTTTTCTGGGTTTGAACATATTAACCAACGTAGTCAAACCCTTAGGGCAATACCCCTGGTTTAATAATGCATTTGTTACTTTTAGCAAGAATCCGCTTTTAGCAATATTAATCGGCATGGCGGTCACGGCGATATTGCAGAGCAGTTCTGTTACCACAGGTATGGTCATAGGTTTAGCCATAGTCAATTTAGTCGATCTTCGTGCCGCCATACTTTTGGTTTTGGGTTGCGATATAGGAACCTGTATCACGGCATTGATCGCCTCTCTCGGCACTAATATTTCCGCAAGGAGAGCGGCAGTGGGCCATATCATGTTTAATATTATCGGAGTCATTATCTTTCTTCCTTTCTTGGGTTTTTTCCAGAATCTGGTCGGCCATACATCTGGCGATCTCCCTCGGCAGATTGCAAATGCTAATACCTTGTTTAAGGTAATAAATACCATTATTTTCCTACCGTTTATTCGCGTATATGCCGGTTTGCTTACTAAGATAGTGAAAGGAGAAGAAGAGGAAGAGATCGAATATATGCCTAAATATCTGGAACGACATTTATTGAATACTCCACCTATAGCCCTGGAGGCAGCAGTTAAAGAGACAATCCGTACTTTAGGCTTAACCCAGAGAATGGTGGACTCGGCAATGAAAGGGTTTTTTAATAATGATATCAAGTCGTTAGAAAAGGTAACCAAGGGAGAAGAGGCGGTAGATTCCTTAAGAACTGCCATTACTGACTATCTGGTAGAATTAATGCAGCGAGAACTAAGCCCAGAGGAGTCCAGAAAGATTCCCCCTCTTATCCATGCCATTAACGACGTAGAGCGTATAGGCGACCATGCCGAAAATCTGAGGGATTTAGCCGAGCAGAAAATTGACGGCAAGTTGCCTTTTTCAGATATAGCTATTGGAGAACTGAAAAAAATGTATGATGATATAAATAGCATGATCAACTGCTCCCTTAATGCCTTAAAATTAAATAATGTCAATGAGGCTAAGCTTGTTTTAGAGCGGGAGTGCCAGGTCAATATCTTAAGAGATAGTTTGAAAGAAAACCACGTAAAGCGCCTGGAGCAGAGGCAATGCAATGTTCTTTCGGGGGTAGTCTTCTTAGATACTATCAGTAATCTAGAAAAGATAGGAGACCATCTGAATAACGTAGCCCAGGCAGTGATGGATGGTTTGCAGTGGGATGGCGAAAGGAGTACACACTAATGAAACTCAGCGGATGGATATTTATGATAATTTCATGGAGTTTTATTATAGGTATGGCGATATTTTGTTTTAGTAGAATATTCAAAAAAGGCCTTGGCGGAGAAGATTCCAAGACGCTAAAGCGGCTTAAAAAATAGGAGGGCATTTATGGGAACGAATTTTGCACAAAATTGGCCAGTTTATTTACTTTTAGGAGCGTTTATTACTTTCGTTATTTTTGCAATACGTAATAGCAGACAACAAGAAAAGCTAAATAAAGAGAAAGATAAAACTCAAAATAAGAGCTAAAGAGACAAGGAAAGATGGTTTTTGTTTATTTAAAATTTATTGTTTGCGCGGCAATAATTTTCTTTAGCGGAAAACGAGTAGCAAAATATGGAGATGTTATAGCTGAGAAGACTGGTCTGGGCGGCCTTTGGATCGGCGTCGTATTAGTTGCGATTGCCACCAGCCTTCCGGAAATATTCACAGGCGTAGGAAGCACAGTTTTTGTAAATGCGCCGGATTTAACCGTAGGGAATTTATATGGCGCTAACACCTATAATCTTTTAAATATTTCTCTCTTAGATTTCTTGAATAAAGGGGGGCCTTTATTAAGCTCAGTTTCTATAGGGCAACTATTAACATCTGGATTAAGCCTTATCCCATTATTAATTGCTTCTATTGGAATATTTTTAAGCACAAGATTGCCGCAGCTTAGTTTCATGAATATCAGCCTATACAGTATTTTGATTTTAATTGGGTATTTGGTTGCGATTAGAACAATATTCAAATTCGAGAGAAACCAACAGCAAATCATGAGGGAATTAAAGAAAGAAGAAGAAATTTTGTTTAAATACAATGATATTCCTCTTAAAAAAGCCTGTATTCTTTATGGGATTTTCGCAATTATGATTGCTGGGGCGGGTATTTGGCTTGCTTATATTGGCGAAGAATTAGCTCAATTTTTAAGTTTAGGCCAAAATTTTATTGGAAGTTTATTCCTCGGTTTCGCTACTACTTTACCGGAAATAACTGTTTCAGCTGCCGCTCTGCGTATAGGCGCAAAAGAGCTGGCAGTAGCGAATATGCTTGGATCAAACCTCTTTAATGTGGCAATTATCTTCCTAAACGATGTTCTCTATAGAAAGGCCCCGATTTTTGAAGTTATATCCCAACAGCATATCTTTACCGCTTTTATAGTTATACTTATGACTATAATAGTTATAGTCGGTCTAATTTTGAAACCAAAGAAGAAAATCGGGTTTGGTTTAAGCATTTATTCTTTTGCGTTGATTGCGATATTTATCGTAGGAGCTTATATTAATTTTATTTTGGGAAATAAATAAGAGGAGGTGGTCAGCATGGGATTTTGGGATAATATTAACGTAAGAATTAAGAAGATGACCGTTATGGATATAGGATTAGTTAAATGGTCAGCTTTCTTCTTTGCAATTATTATTGCTAAGCTCTTTCCGCAGTTATTAAAGATCAATTATGTCGTTCTAATAATGCTTACGATAGCCTGCGGCGCAAAACCGCTCTATAAATTTTGGATTAAAAAATAAAATGTCCACCTCTCAAATTTACCAATAGCTGTGTGCGGAGAGGTCGGCCCCTTATCGAATATTACTGCCCGTCATTATAAGGTACGCCTCTAATTTAAACTAACCTTAGAAATAAAAATTTTATTTGACAAAATTGTGGTATATGTTAAAATTTTTATGAACGAATGCTCATAACACGAGAAAGGATCTTATGAGGCCAAAAAAGACAAGATGGATAAAGTCTGTTCCGCGG
>Ga0315279_10009684_pt1 | contig 11440 bp, 8 predicted proteins | sample YL17G06_20_MG_FD_203694 | JGI IMG/M metagenome (GOLD analysis project Ga0315279, IMG submission 203694) | Sediment microbial communities from Yellowstone Lake, YNP, Wyoming, USA - YL17G06_20 | ecosystem: Environmental > Aquatic > Freshwater > Lake > Sediment | place: USA: Wyoming | collected...
ATGTAGCCGTTGCGAACGAGCTGCACCAGCAGCCGGTAGCGAAACATCGACCGGTACTGCGTGCCGAACTGGAAAACCCGCTTCTTATCGCGGACCGTGTCGCGAAGCAGGCCGGTAAGGCCAAAGTTCAGCCCCAGCGGCTTCTGGCAGTAGACGTCCTTGCCGGCCTTGGCGGCCGCGATGGACATGGGCATGTGCCAGTTGTCGTGCGCGCCGACGATGACGGCGTCGACGTCCGGGCGGGCCAGGATTTCCCGGAAATCGGCGTGCGCCTTGGTCGTGCCCTCGCCGTATTGCTTGTTGAGCCTGGCGGCGGCGGCTTCGCGCCGGCCCTTGTAGGCGTCCGCCACCGCGATGATCCGAACGTCGGCTTCCCTGAGGAGGGTGGAAATGTGGTAGTTGCTTCCGATGTTGCCGCAGCCGATCTGGCCGACGTTGACGCGGTTGCTCGGCGCGTCGGCGCCGAACAGCGGCGTGGTGACGATATGCGGCGCCGCAAATGCCGCACCGCATGCAAGGCTTCCCTTGAGGAACGCCCGTCGCCCGATGGCCCCGGCGGCGGATGTCCCGGCATTCTTACGGTCGCGTGCTGTGGTCATTGCTTATCTCCTGATTATGAAATTCGATGAGCGGATTATACACCCGCCCGCGGCAGGGTCAAATACGGAAAGACCAAATGGCCTGGGCAATCCGTCGGGGTTTGCGGGACGGCTCGGGCTCCTGGACTTGCCATCCTAGGCCTTCAGCCTCGCCATCATCGTCCAACTGTCGCCCAACAGCTTGGCGGCACTGGCAAGGATTACGAAGAACTCCAGGCGGCCCAGGAACATGCCGACGATCATGGTCCAGAGGGCGCCAACCGGCGCCGAGGGGGAGGTCAGGCCGATGGATAGGCCCGAGTTGCTTACGGCAGAGGCATACTCGAAGAGCGATTCATTGAGCCCGTAGCCGTATGCGGCCAGGATGGCCGTGCCCGTCGCGAACGTCAGCAGGTACAGGAACGCGAAAGTGCCGATCTGCCGCAGGCGCGTGTCGTTGACGAAGACTTTCCTGTCGGCCTCCCACACGTGGTTCTCGGTCACGGCCGAGCGCGGCAGCAACATGCGGCGAAGCTCCCAGGTGAAGCTCTTCCAGAGCAGGTAGACGCGGTACTGCTTGATACCGCCGGCCGTCGAGCACGTGCCGCCGCCGATGAGCATCAAGACGATCAGGACCAGCCATCCCAAGGCGTTCCAGTTGCCGTAGCCGACGGTGGAAAAGCCGGTGGTCGTCAGGGCCGATACCGTCTCGAAGATCGCCACTCGGACACTCTTGCCCCAAGCCGGGTAGAGGCCGCGACAGGTCAACAGAAACACCAGGCACGCGCCGAGCGGGATTACCACGGCCATCAGGCGGACCTCGCCGTTTCTGCCGACGGCGCGGAACTTGCCCCGCAGCAGCAGCCAGGCGGTGACGAAGCTGAGGTTGCCCATGATCATCAGCGGGATGGTCACAGCTTCCACGGCCACCGAGTTCCAGTGGCCGATGCTCTCCGGTCGTGTCGAGAACCCGCCGGTGGACGTGGCCGCGAAGGTATGATTGACGGCGTCGAACCAGCCCATGCCCGCCAGCCACAGCGCCAGCGTGCCGACGACCTGATAGCCGCTGTAGATAATCATCACCAGCTTGGCCGACTGTCGGACGTGGGACACGAGTTGGTCGCGCCCCTCGGCAACCGACACGGCCGGCCCGGTCGGTCCCGTGATGGTCGAGAGCATGATGATGGCCAGCCCCACACCGCCCGCGAGTTCAGTGATGCTTCGCCAAAGCAGGATGACGTGGCTTGCCCGCGTGACGTCCACGACTGACAGGCCCGTCGTGGTCCAGCCGCTGACCGACTCGAAGACCGCCTGCGTGAAGTTCAGGCCCTGTGCGGCCATCAAGGGCCAGGCGGAGAACAGGCACACCAGGACCCAACTCAGCAGGACGATCACGCCGCCTTCCTGGACGGTCAGGACGACATCGCTCCGCGGGCAAAGCAGCCATCTGGCTGCAAGGCCCAGCGCCGCCATGATCCCAGCCGGGATGATGAACGCCCAGGCCTGAGAGCTTTCGCCCGGCCAGGCCAGCAGGGCCAGCAACGGCGTGAGCATGAGCCCCGCGCAGAGCAGCAGGATGGACCCCGTATAGGAGAGGATCATCGCGTATCGCTGTCGGAGGTAGCTTCCTTCGCGCACGGCAACCTCCCTCAGATCGTCTCGCCGGTAATGGCCTTGAGGACCGGGCCGTGATTGGCCGGCAGCGTAATCAGGACGATCTGGTCGCCGGCGCGAAGCCCGGTATCCCCGCGGGGCACGATGGCCTCGCCGCCGCGCATGACGACGGCGATGAGGCTGTCGCCCGGAAGCGACAGTTCGCGCAGCGTCTTGCCCACGACTGGCGAATCCGGCTGGAGCCTGATCTCGGTAATGTTCACCTTGCCTTCGCCGACGGGGATCAGGTTGGTGATCTCATCCAGGGCCGTGCGCTGCTCGATCATGCTGGCGATGGTGCGCGTGGTCGAGAAGGCGGCCACGCCGAGCTTCTGGAAGACCCTCTCGTTGTCGGGGTCGTGCACCATCGCCACGGCCCGCGGCACGTCGAACAGCATGGAGGCGAGTTGGCAGATGGCCAGGTTGTCCTGGTCGTTGGGCGTGACGGCCAGAACGGCGTCGGCCCCGTGCGCGCCGGCCTCCTCAAGGATGGTCGGATCGCTGCCATCGCCCTGGATCACCGTGACCTTCAGACGGCGAGCCATCCGCACGCATTCGCCCGGGTCGCGGTTGATGACCGTTACATAGTGCCCCTTGGCCAGGAACGTGCGGCAGAGAAAGTAGACCGCCTTTGATCCGCCGACGATCAGGACTTTCATGGCCGGTTCTCCAGGGTCAGGGGGGCCGCGATGGATTCGAGGAACAACTCCGCCGCGACAGACGTGGGGCAGACCGTCTCGATGCCCAGCCGGCGATAGATGGGCTTCCGCCGCGGCTCGAACACCCTTGCCAGTACGCGCGGCACATGGAACTCCGCCCTGGCGACCTGCGCGACCATGAGGTTTACGTTGTCGTCGCGCGTTGTGGCGATGACGATATCCGCCTTGCCCACCTTGGCCTGCTGAAGCACTGCCAGTTCGGTGGCGTCGCCCTCGACGCTGAAACCGCTGTACTCCGCCGAGAGGTTGGCGAAGGCCTTCTCCGCCAGGTCGATGACCACCGCGCCGTGCCCGGCCCGGCTGAGCTGGTTGGCCAGGTGCGAGCCCAGCCGCCCGCAGCCGACAATAACAATGAACAGGTCCGACGCCATTGCCGCTACTCCTTCCGGCACGGCTTGTTCACCGTGCCGCCCATGCTCATCTGGCCGCCTGAAGTCAGGCCCGTGGTGCGGCCGAGGTTCTCCTGTGCCGGCTTATAGGTCGGGTCCAGGGCCAGTGCCGCGCGATAATCCTTCTGGGCCTCCAGCTTGTTGCCGTCCATTTCCATCAGGACGCCCAGCAGGTTGAATGCCTCGGGCTTGGTCGCATCCGCCGCGATGGCCTGGCGGACTCGCTTTGCGGCGGCGCCGAATTCCTGCTGGCCGATGGACTTCTTGGCCAACTCTATGTGCTCTTCGTAGCTGCCGGCATTCTCGGCGGCCAGCGCCTCGCGGTCGAGGACCTTGGTCACCATGGCCCGGATCTCCTTCGGGGCGAAGGGCTTTTGGATGAAATCCACGGCCCCGAGTTTCATCGCCTCCACGGCCGATTCTATGGTGCCGTGGGCGGTGATGATGATCACCCTTGCGGGCGACCTGGATTTGCGGATGCGGCGCAGGACTTCCATCCCGTCCATGCCGGGCATCTTCAGGTCCAGCAGGACCAGGCGGGCGGGCTTTTCCTTGAGCTTGGCCAGGGCCTCTTCGCCGTTGACGGCAGTGTCAATGTCAAGTGCCAGCGCCTCCAGCGCCTGCGACAGTGTGAGGCGGATGTTCTTCTCATCGTCCACGATCAAGACGGGTTTCCCGCGTTCAGGGGCTTCCATGGCATTCTCCTGTTTCTACCGGGCCACGGGCAAGGTGAACGTAAACGTGCTGCCCTCGCCCGGCGTCGAGTCTACCCAGATTGTTCCCTTGTGGGCACGGACAATTTCCTTGCAGATGGCCAGGCCAAGACCCGTGCCGCCCACGGACTTCTCGCTCTTGACCTGCACGAACTTGTCAAAGATGCGGCTCTGGTACTCCGGGGGGATTCCCTCGCCGTCGTCTGCCACGGAGAAATAAACCCACTGGCCGGAGCAGCGGGCCGAGACGCTGATCCTGGTTGCCGCGTAACGCAGAGCGTTGGCGATCAGGTTCGTCAGCACCCAGGTAATCTTATTGGCGTCCGCCCGGAACTCGGGCAGATCCTCGGGCAGATCGGCCGACAATTCGACGTGCTTCTCCTCAGCCTGCGCCTTGAAGACGCCCATGGCCTTCTCGGCCAGGACGCGCGGGTCCACACGCTCTAACTCCATCTCCACCTTGCCGGCCTCGATCTTCGAGAGGTCCAAAAGGTCGCTGATGAGGCTTTTCAGCCGTGAGAGCTCTTGCGATGCGGCGTCCAGCAGTTGCCGCTGTTTGTCGTCCAGCTTGTCGGCCGCGCCTTCCTTTAGAAGCTCAACGCTCATGCCCAAGGTCTGGAGCGGGGTCTTGAGCTCATGCGACGCCGTCATCACGAACTCGCTCTTGAGTCTATCAAGCTCCTTCAACCGCGTCACGTCACGCAGCAGCAACACGACGCCCAGCATCCCGCCTCCGTCGGAAACGACAGGCATGATGCCGAACATGTAGTGCCTGGCGGATTCGCCCTCGCCAAGAGACAGAATGTCCCCGCCTTCCTCGACCTTCGCCGCCCGGCCGGACTCGGCCGTGTCCTTCATCAACTCGAACAGCCGCTCGTTCTTGACGACCTCCAGGAAGTGCTTTCCGGCGGAAGCCGCGGGGTCGAATCCGAGGATCCGCCCGGCCTGGGGGTTCATGTTGGAAATGCGGAACTCCGCATCGACGACAAGCACGCCGTCCTCGATGCTCCGCAGGACCGCGTCGCTCTTTCGTTTTTCCGCGACTATCCGCTCGACGTTCATCCGGTGGTAGCTGCCGAGCTTGCGGGCCATGGCGTTGAAGCCCTCGGCCAGCCTGGCAAGCTCGTCGGTGCCGCTGGCGGGCGCCTGCACGTCGTAATTGCCCGCGGCAAGGGCCTCTGTGGCCTCCATCATCTGTCGGATGGGCCTGACCAGCCGTTTGCTCAGAAGCAGGCTGAACCACAGGCCAAGGCCTATCGCCGCCACGGCTACGGCCACTGTGGACCAGATCGCCGTGTGGGCGACGACCTCGGCTTTGCCGCTGGCGGCGAACATCGTGTCCTGGTTGATTTGCCGCAGCCGCTCGACACCGTCGCGGACGTGCTTGAACGAAGGCAGGACCGTCTCGTGGTAGAACACCCCGGACTGTTGCGGGGAGGACGCCCGCGCCTGTCGCAGCTTGGAGAAGTTGACCAGGTACACCGTGTAGCCGGATTCGATGGACGCGATGATGTCCGCCTCGCCGGGGATCGTGATGTTGTCCTTCGCCCGGCCAAGCCATTCAAGAAAACGCCCTTCGTTCTCCCGAAATTGCCCAAGCCCCTCTTGGTCATAGTCGAGCATGACCAGCAGCGTGGCTGAGTCCTGCCGCTCGATGGCCCCGATCATGTTTTCGGCCGCCTGGATGCTCTTGTAGTTCTCGCGCAAGATGGCGTCGCTGGCCTGGCCCAGGCCGACGAGATTCACCACGGCCCAGACGACCACCACCGCCATCAGCGCCAGGGCGATCCCGTAGCCGGTCAGTATGCGTTTTCGCAGGGATGAAACCATTACACATCATATTGTCCTTAATCCCACGGGAAACGCAATTCCCACCTGCCATGTGCACGGCGCTTTCCGCGCGGGATTACATGCGGCCCCCCGGGCCGTTTCGCATGGCCTTTGAGCTTCTTGGCGCATCGTATGGCCCTGCTTGGCCATCCTGCTCCGCTGAAGCTGCGCAGGACCGCGGCTTCGCGGGGCTGCGCGGCCAAGCCCGCGGGCGGGCCGTTGGGCTGAAGCTCACGGCCCGCCATTTTTTGCATATGGGCGAATTTCGGAGGAACTGTTCGGGGGCATTGTGTTCAACTCCGTATGAGCAAAGAGCAAGAATTGCCTTGCCTTGCCTTGGCTTGGGCAGATGTCGGCAGTGAAGCCGTTTGACCAGACTTTTTTGTGCCGCCGTTATCAAGTCCCGGCGGTTTGGAGAAGGTGAAGATCCGGCGGATCGCGGCCGGAATGGCAACGATCCGGTGAATCCCCGCGGCCTTCGGCCATTCAGCATGGCTGGCCGCAAGAACTAAAGGAGCCCAACGTGTCCGACCTGATGCCCTCGGACATCACGGGCACCGAGCTGCTCCAGGACGATCCGGCCACGCAGAACCCCATCGAGCAGGAGGGCACGTACGGCCGCTCCTGGACAGGGTTCCCGAGCCGCAACTCCTGCATCGCTTGCCGGTCATTGCTAACGAACTAACGCTTGCCAATCGTCCGGCCAAGGGGCATAATCTGCCAACCGTGCAGTTCACTCGTGGTAACCGGGGCAAACCGCAACGGGTCTCGCCTTGGTCCAATGGGGATTACGTTTATGGCAAAACGCAAGAAGGCTGTCGTCGGACGGGCAAAACGCGAGAAACCTGCCGTCGGGCGGGCAAGACGGCTGCCTCGGGCGGCAAAGTCCGGACCCAAGCCGCGCACCGCCGAGCCGCAGCGGGCGGAGAGCTACAAGCACCCGACGGCGGAGAGCCTACTGCGGCCGGATGTCGGCACGCAGGCGCAATTCCGCAAGAAGAAGGCGCCCGTCACCTACCGCTACGACTCCAGCCTGTCGCCCGCCCTGGACTGGGACGGCCAGAACTCCGCCCGCGAGCAGGGCGAAGCCCTGATCGCCGAGATCGCCGCGCAGACGGCGGAACTCAAGCGCCTTGAGGCGGACGCCGCCGGGGCACAAGATGATGCCGCACGGGCGGCCGTCGAAGCCCAACGCGGCGCCGCCATCGCCGCCATCGAGGCCGCCGGCCAGAAACTCCGCGCCCTTTCAAGGCCCTTCCTGAACTGGGCGGGCAAGGCCGAGCGCCTCTCCTTCGACGTGCCGACGCTGCCCCTGTTCGTCCACGAGCGCCTCTCCACCAAGGCCATCATCGAAACGCTCAAGACCCACAAGAAGGAGAAGACGGGTAATCTCTTTGAGCTATTCGGCGACCCCGGCCACAGCATCACCGACCAGGTTCTCAAGGCTTACGAATACGCCGACAAGTGGACCAACCGGATGATCCTGGGCGACTCGCTGGCCGTGATGAACTCGCTCCTGCGCTACGAGAACCTCGGCGGGCAGGTCCAGATGATCTACATGGACCCGCCCTACGGGGTGAAGTTCGGCAGCAACTTCCAGCCGTTCGTCCGCAAACGGGATGTGAAACACAACGACGATGAGGACATGACGCGCGAGCCGGAAATGGTCCAGGCGTACCGCGACACTTGGGAAGTCGGGCTACACTCATACTTAACTTACATGCGGGATCGGCTTTATCTTGCAAAGGACCTGCTCACGCCAACAGGCAGCATCTTCGTACAGATCAGCGACGAGAACGTCCACCACGTCCGGGAATTGCTGGACGAAATCTTCGGGGCAGAGAACTTCATGTCTCTGGTCTCCTTCCGTACGAAGATTCCCCTAAACCCGGCCCACTTGGCTAACACGGCTGATTACATCATCTGGTTTGCAAAGGAGAAGGACCGAATCAAGTTTCGTCGCGTTTTTGGTGTGCGGGAGATCGGGCAAGATTCCCAGTTCACGATGATACGTCTGCCCAACGGTAGTACCCGCCGGATGAGCCAGGAGGAATTGGCACGACCTGCGCTCCTGCCCGCTGGCGCGAGGGTCTTCCGCTTGACGGACCTTACGGCGTCTGGTTATACAGAATCTTGTCACTTCGAGTTCGAATTGGACGGGAAGAGGTACTCACCGCCGAAGGCCAGCAACAGTTGGAAAACGAATCCGGCTGGGATGAAGAAACTCATTGAAGCCGGAAGGATCATGGTTCAAGGAGAGACGCCGGCATACGTCTTTTTCCACGACGACTATCCCGTGATGGAACTGACCAACCAATGGACAGACACCCAGGGGGCATCGGGGAAGACATATGCTGCCCAGACCGCCATGAAGGTGATTGAACGATGCGTCCTTATGACCACCGACCCCGGCGATCTCATTCTTGACCCCACCTGCGGAAGTGGGACGACGGCCTGCGTCGCCGAAGAATGGGGACGACGCTGGATCACGATTGACGTCTCCCGGGTGCCGTTGGCATTGGCGCGACAGCGTTTGCTTTCTACTCCGTTCGTTTGGTACGAGTTGAAGGAAGAATCGCGCGGCCCGGCCGGCGGGTTTGTCTATAAGCGCAAGCAGAACCAGAAGGGCGAAGAGGTCGGTGGCATCGTCCCGCACGTCACCCTCGGGAGCATCGCCAACAATGAACCCCCGCCCGAGGAAGTCCTTGTTGACCGGCCGGAAGAAGATAAGAAGATCACGCGTGTATGCGGGCCGTTCTGCTTTGAGGCGACGATCCCGACGCCCGTGGATTGGGAAGGTGACGGCGTGGAGGACAGCGGGGCGGTCACGGCCGAGAGCCACGGCGATTTCGTCGCCCGGATGCTGGAGGTCTTGCGGAAGAGCCCGATCCTGCGTCTGGCGGGCAACCGGACCGTGAACCTTCGTAACATCCGCCCCCCGGCCAAGACGCTGAGCTTGTCGGCCGAGGCCCTGGTGGACGCCACCGCGCCGGGCCAGAAGCCCACCCTTGGCGAGGCGGCGCAGGAATCTATCGAGAAGAACGGCAAGAGCCTGCCCTTCACGGGCAAGCCTGTGGCCATCGTCTTTGGCCCGGAGAACGGGGCGGTAAGCGAGACGCTTGTTTTCGAGGCCGCCCGCGAGGCCCACGGCAAGGGGTACACGTTCCTGTACGTGATCGGCTTTGCCATCCAGGCCAACGCGCGGAAGCTTGTGGACAGTTGCGAGGAGGCCGTCGGCGTGCCGGCGACGTACATCCAGGCGACGCCCGACCTGATGATGGGCGACCTGCTCAAAAACATGCGGAGCAGCCAGATATTCAGCGTGTGCGGGATGCCGGAGGTGGCGGTGCGGCGCGTGAAGCCGAAGAAGGATGAGGCCAAGGACGCCCCGGCCCGCTACGAAGCAGAACTGCTGGGGCTGGACGTGTTCGACCCGGTGACGATGAATGTGGACCACCGGCCCGGCGGCGACGTGCCGGCGTGGCTGCTGGACAGCGACTACAACGGCCTGTGCTTCCACGTGACGCAGGCGTTCTTCCCACGTACGGGCGCCTGGGAGAGCCTCAAGAAGGCCCTCCGCGGCGCGTACGACGAAGCCGTGTGGGACCACCTGGCCGGCACGGTGAGCGCCCCCTTCGAGGCCGGCGAACACGGCCAGATCGCCGTCAAGGTGATCGACGACAGGGGCAATGAACTGCTGGTGGTGAAGGACTTGAAGGAGGCGGTAAGACAATGAACAATTCAATGTCTTTGAGCTTAGCGTACGCCGGCAAAGGGAATTTGCACAACACTGGTGCGATTTGCCCTTGTTGTGGACATCATTCTGTCATTCAGGCATTTGGTGCGCCTTCAGCCTTAGGGCGTGATCCCGTGAAGGTAGACGGACTCAAGATCGGTGCCATACAATTGGGAAAGTGCCCGGGATGCGATGGTTTCGTGATTGGGGTGAAACTGTACAGTGAAGGCGAACCAGTTTACCGTCTCCTATGGCCGCACAGTGTTCCCCCTGATCAAAGCCCTGCCAGCTTGGACGCGCATTTCAAGTCAATCTACGACCAGGCAAGGAGTGTGTTGGATATTTCACCGATGGCATCGGCGGTGCTTACGCGACGATGTTTGCAACACGTCCTTCGCATGAAGCTGAGTATTACGAAAAAGAACCTTTTTGAAGAAATCGCCGAAGCTATCACTCGCCCCGACCTGTCGATGCCAACACGAAACGCTCTGGACCACGTTCGCCAGATTGGCAACTGGGGCGCTCACCCTGTGGAAGACCAAGCATCCGCAATTATCGAGGTCACACCGGAGGAAGCGGAATACACGCTGCAAGTCCTGGAACTGCTCTTTCAAGACCTGTACGTGGTGCCGAAGCAGATAGCGACGATGCAGGCCAAGATTCAGAAGAAGAAATAGGGCTGTCGGCCTTCACCCCAGGCCCGAAGGGCCGGCAGCATTTGGCCGGGGGCGTAAGCCCCCGGAAGGCGTCTTCTAAATAAAATGAGCCCCGAAGGGGCGACAGAATGGCAAATGAAACAAGTGACGGCGTTTTCTATCGCCCCTTCGGGGCTCCGGGTGTAAATCATCGTCACCGGGGGCTTACGCCCCCGGCCAAAATCTATCGCCCCCCTCGGGGGCCCAAGGCCTGGCGGGGCTGGGACCACGGGCAGGATGCCCGTGCTACGCCCGGAGGCGGTCTCCGGCCCGCCGGAATCAGGAATAACGAACGATGACCACCTACGAAGTCCCTGAGCCGATCATCAACACGCCGTTTGAGGAGCCGGCGCAGCACTGGTACATCCGCGAGGGGGAGGAGCCGGAACTGCGCCCCGGCCGGAGGCCGGCGATTGTCTATCCGCCAAGGGACGAGACGGGCGACTGGGACCTGGGCGGCGGGATACTTCGCCTCTCGGCCGAGTACAGGCCGGGTTATGAGATGGCGATGGTGAACCTTGTCCGGGAACGGTTGAAGGCTTGGCGCGATTCTGGCTGGCCCGGAGTGACACGGACCACGTTGGAATTGCTGCAATACTGGCGGCGCGAGGGGCGGGACTTGAAGAAGCGGCTGTTCTTCGCCCAGTTGGAGGCGGCCGAGACGGTTATTTTCCTGACCGAGGCGCGGGCAGACTTCCGCCAGGGCATCAACGTGCCGGCGGATGAACCAAGCGAGCAGCACCGGGCCGAAGGGGCAAGAGCCTTCGGCCGCTACGCCTGCAAGATGGCCACGGGCGGCGGCAAGACGACCGTGATGGGAATGCTGGCGGCGTGGAGCATCCTCAACAAGGTGAACGACAGAAGCGACGGGCGATTCTCGGACGTAGTCCTGGTCGTCTGCCCGAACCTCACGATCAAGAACCGGCTGGCGGAGCTTGATCCTAACGGCGGCGATGCAAGCCTGTACCGCACGCGCGACTTGGTTCCCCCCCACACGATGCCATTGCTGGCGCAAGGGCGCGTGCTGGTGACGAATTGGCACATCTTTGAGCCGCAGGCCGTGCAGGTCGGCGGCACGCCCGCCCGGGTGTCCAAAGTCGGCAGGCCCGTGGTGACAAGGGAAACCA
>Ga0315279_10009685_pt1 | contig 11440 bp, 4 predicted proteins | sample YL17G06_20_MG_FD_203694 | JGI IMG/M metagenome (GOLD analysis project Ga0315279, IMG submission 203694) | Sediment microbial communities from Yellowstone Lake, YNP, Wyoming, USA - YL17G06_20 | ecosystem: Environmental > Aquatic > Freshwater > Lake > Sediment | place: USA: Wyoming | collected...
ACTCGGTGCAGTTCTGCGGGCTGACCTGCCACAAGGTGATGGCGCCGGAGTACGCGGCCTACCAGAACTCGCCGCATTCGCGGGTGGCCTGCGTCGGTTGCCACATCGGCCCCGGGGCCTCCTGGTTCGTCAGGTCCAAGCTGAGCGGAACCAAGCAGGTGTTCGCCGCCACGCTGAATACCTATCCCAAACCCATTCCCGCCCCCGTTCAGAACCTGCGCCCGGCGCGGGAGACCTGCGAGGAGTGCCACTGGCCGGCCAAGTTCACGGCCAACCGCCTGCTGGTCCGCGACCACTTCGCCGAGGACGAGAAGAACACGGCCACACGCAACGTCCTGCTGCTGCACGTGGGAGGCGAGGACGTGCTGAGCGGAAAGTCGATGGGCATCCACGGGATGCACATGGCGCAGGGAACGGTAATCGAGTACCTGCCGGCCGACCGCCAGCGCCAGAGTATTCCTCTGGTGGCGCTGCGGCGCAAGGGCGGTGAGCCGGAGACCTTTCAGCAGGAAGACGCCAAGCTGACCGCCGAGCAACAGCGCGCGCCCCGCCGCGTCATGGACTGCATGGATTGCCACAACCGTCCCACGCATGCCTTCGAGCTGCCCGAAGAGGCGGTGGATCGCATGCTGACCGCCGGCCGCATCTCCCCGGCCCTGCCCTTCGCCAAAAAGAAAGGCCTCGAGCTGCTCAAGGCCGTCTACGGCTCGCAGCAGGAAGCGGGCGAGAAGATCCGCGCCGCCTTCCGCCAGTACTACCGGGCGTCTTATCCGCAGGTGGCCGCCGAGCGGGCCCGGGACATCGACAACGGCGCGCAGGCCCTGGTCGCCATTTACAACCGCAACGTCTTCCCCCAGATGAACGTGACCTGGGGCACTTACCCCAATAACATCGGGCACATGAACTGGCCCGGATGTTTCCGCTGCCACGACGGGTCGCATAAGAGCGCCAAGGGCAACATCATCAATAACGACTGCGGCGCCTGCCACAACCTGCTGGCCATGGACGACGCGGCGCCCAAGATCCTGCAGGACCTGGGCCTGGCAGGCCAGCCGCAAGCCTCCTCGCGCTGAAGGCAGGCTGTAGGCTGTAGGCGACAGGCAAGAGAGCATTTCTCACCAATTGGCGGCTTCGCCGCTTCGATGTGCGGGACGGCAGAGCCGCCGCTGCACCGATGGGCGCTGAGAAAAGCGGGCTGGCGCCAAGAGCCCGCAGCCCGGTAGTGGCTCAGTTTCCGAGAAGCCGACTATTCGGCCAAGCGAGCGAAGGTTAACACTACGGCGTCTATCGCGGGTAATCGTCGAAAACAGGTTCCTGCATTGCGATCTCCTGCGGGCCATGGCACTTCCACGAGTAGCCCGCTATGGGACCACGTGAAGCCGGCACTTCCCGGAACGCCGTTTCTGGACCGTGACCGGCATTTGTCGGAACCCTGCCTTGGGTGCAGCGCTGGGGGATTGCATTGCCAAGGGCCAGGAACGGAACCCGTTGTCTTCCGTTTCCGACGTGCTACACTGGCGGCGGAGTGGCAAAAGAAGAAGTCCCCCCAGCCGCGTTCCCGGAGGGAAACTCCGAAGTTCTCGGAACCATGCCTGTATTGGTCCGCCGAGGGACCGTCTGGCTGCTGGCATCGGGCGTTCTGCTAGTGGCCGGGCTGCTCTACTTCGGACGGATCCACGTGGTGGTGGCTGCGGTCGGCAAAATCCTGCCGGAAGGCGATGTAGTCATCGTTCAGGCGCTGCGGCCTGGCATCGTGAACGCCATCCTGGCTCGCGCTGGAGACCGCCTGGAGGCCGGAGCGGTCATCGCGCGGCTGGATACCTCGGAGTCCGGCGCCGCGCTGGCCGAGCTCAAGGGGAGACTCCGCTTGCAGGAGAGCACCCTGGGCCCGGTCCGCGATACCTTGACGATGGCCAATCAGGCGCTCACGAATCCCGATACGTTCTTCAGCGGCAGCACGCAACGGCTTCCCACCCTCGGGAACACCATGCAGATGATCCTGGCCGTGGGCGAGGCGAAGAGCAAATTGGACGGGGCCAAGGCCGCCGTCCAGTCCTGGCCGGATTCCAAGAAATGGGTGGAGGCCGAAATCACCGCCGCCCGCGAAACTTTCAAGCTTTTCGGGGATAACTACAAGAGCCGAGTAGCGCTCTTTGAAGCCAATCAACGCGGGCTGGCCCAGAAACGCACCCAGCTTGAGAATTTCCGCAGGCTCGCGGAAAAGGGACTGGTGTCGCCGGTGGAACTGCAGCGCGAGGAAGAAAGGATGATCCAGGCCGAGAGTCAAATGCTCGAGGACCGACAGCGGATGCAGCAGCTCACCACAGACATGAACAACCAGCGCCAGATCTTGCGTAACACGGAAGGCAAGCTGGAGAGCGAACCCAGCAGCCGCGCCTACGCGGTCACGGCGGCCGGGGCGTTGCTCGATCAAGCGCTGGTGAATCTCCGCCAGGAACGGGACCGCTTGACCCTGCAGGCCCAGGAACTGGAGACCAGTATCGCCGCGATGCGCCAGAAGATCCGCCTGGCGGAAACGCAAGTCGCACTCACCGCCATCACCATGCCGGTCAAAGGCGTGATCGCGGAGATCAAGCTGAACGGGGCCGGCGAGGTGGTGGCCGCCGGGGCCCGCGTGGCTGCGGTCCTGCCGGAAGGCGTGCCCCTCATCGTGCAGGCCACCGTTGCCAACAAGGACAGCGGTTTCGTGCGCCCCGGCCTGGAAGCGCGTGTGAAGGTGGACGCCTATCCCTTCCAACACTATGGCACCGTCCCGGCGCGGGTGGCCGCGGTCCTTCCGGTGATTGGGGGAGGCGATACCTTCGCGGTGAAGCTGCAGCTCTTACAGAACACGCTGCGCCCCCGCGAGGGCGCCGAAGCGCGCCTGTTCCCGGGCCTGACCGTGCAGGCCGAACTGATGACAGCGAGGCTGCGCCTGGCCGAGCTGCTTTTTTCTTCGGGAGCCACGACGAAATGAGATTCCTTCGTTTTTTCCTGCTCCTTCTTTTTCTCCCTCTCTTCAGTCTTTTGTGCGGCTTCAGCCAGACGGTCCCCCAGACCGCGGCGGCTCCATCGCCAGGCAAGGGCGCTTCCGAGCCCTATCGCGACCGCGTCCGCCGTCAGGGTCCGGTCATGGAGCTGAGTGTCCAGGACGCCCTGGAAATGGCCCTCCGCAATAACCTCGACATCGCCATCGAGCGGATGAACGTGGAATCGGCGGCTCAGCGCCTGTTCGGTGCGCGAGGTTTCTACGATCCGACACTGAGTTTCACCGCCAACCGATCTTTCAGCCAGTCGCTGGGCATCTTTCCCCAACCGGCGTTCTCCGCCAGCCGCAACTCCGGCCTTACCCCGTCGGTGAGCGTCAACCTGTTCAGCGGCGGCACGGTGAGCGCGAGCCTGGGCAACAGCCGGAGTTTCAGCGCCTCGCGCAGCTCGATCCTGGACCCCACGTTTGCTTCTACACTGAGGATAGACTTCTCGCAGCCGCTGCTACAGGGAGCACTCCGCGGCAGCAGCGGCGTCCATCAAATCCGCATCGCCGCCTGCGACACGCGCATCGCGCGCGAATCGTTCCGGCAGCGCGTGATCGGCATCGTCCAGCAAGTTTTGTCGGGTTACTACGAACTCCTGTTCGCCATCGAGAATTACGAGGTCAAGCGCAACTCGCGGGACCTCGCCGTGATCCAACTCGAGAACACCCGGCTGCGCGTGCAAAGCGGCCTGCTGGCTGGCTCGGCACTGACGGCCGCGCGTTCCGAGGTGATGCAGCGGGAGCAGGACTGGATTCAGTCGGAGGTGCAAATTGTCCTCAACCAGAACGCGCTTCGCAACCTGCTGTCGGCGGAACGGTCGGCGGAGGTTTGGAAAGCGACGCTGCTGCCCAGCACACCGCCGGATACCTCCAATCCTCAGATGACCCTGGAGGAAGCGCTGGAGTCGGCCCGCAGGCACCGTCCGGAACTCCAAATCGCGGCGCTGCAGCGGGACGAGAGCCTGGAGAACACGCGGTTTGCCGCCAACCAGCGGCTTCCCCGTGTCAACTTCACGAGCAGTGTCACATCTCCGGGCCAGTCCGGGATCCTTGTTCCACCCGCTCCCGAGGATCTGGATCCGGCCACCGGACCCTACCTCGGCGGCTACGGCAGCTCGGCGGGGCAAGCTTTGCGCTTCAACGCGCCGGGATGGAGCCTCGGAATCAACGTGCAGTTTCCGCTGCGCAACCGGTCTCTCGAAGCCCAGTATGTCCAGAGCCAGATTGCGGACCGGCGCATTCAGGCGCAGGCCAGGAGCACGCTCCTCTCCGTGGAAACGAGTGTCATGAGCACCTGGGAATCGCTGGTGATCCAGAAGAACAACGTAGTGGCGGCCCGCCTGGCACATGAAGCCGCGCAAGCTCAGGTAGACGCGATCACGGCGCGCTTTGAAGCCAATCTCGCCACTAATTTCGAGGTCCTCAGCTACCAGCGGGACCTGGCCGAGTCGCGTGTCCGCGAGTTGCGGGCCACCATAGATTACCAAAACGCGCTCAACAACCTGCTCGTCGCCAGCGGCACGTTGCTCGAGGTGAAGGGCGTGATTCTCCCGAAAACGCCCTGAAAAAACCATCCACAGATTTTACGGATTACACCCAGGAACACCCGAGAGATGACACACATCTCTGTGGAATCGGTGGATTGATTCATTCCTGCGAGATCAGCGTGCGATAGAGACCTTGTCCCGCGGATAACTGTTGGTCAGTGCCTTGCTCGGCGACACGGCCACCGTCTACCACTAGAATCAGATCGGCCGTCCTGGCCGTGCGGGGGCGCGGTGAGACCAGGACCGTGGTGCGGCCCCGGTAAGCGGTATCCAGGTTATACAAGAAGAAGCGCTCGGCCTCCAGATCCAGGGCCGAAGTCGCTTCGTCGAAAATCATCACCTCCGGATCGCGCACCAGTGTCTGGGCGATCATGATTCTCTGCTTTTGTCCGCCGCTCAAGTTGGCGCCCTGTCCGTCGAGCGGGGTTTCGTACCCTTGCGGCAGCGAGCTAATGAAGTCATGCGCGGCGGCCCGTTGAGCGGCGATGACAATGTCGCTGAGCGCCGCCCGCGGTGCGCCGCGGGCGATGTTGCCGCGAACGGTGCCGCGAAACAGAAACGGCTGCTGCAAGACCACACCTATCCGCCTCCGCAGCTCCTCACGGGGCAGGTCTCGCAAATCCACGCCGTCGAGGGTAATACGCCCAAAGACGGGTTCGTAGAATCCCATCAGGAGCTTGACGACGGTAGACTTGCCGCAGCCGCTGCGGCCCAGAAGGGCCACGCGCTGTCCGGCTGGGATCTCGCAATCGAAGCCTTGCAGCACGTAGCGACCGCCCTCCTGATAGCGGAACCAAACGTCCTCGAAACGGATTGCCCCGGGCCGGCGCCCTCGAGCCGCACTGGGCCTTGTGATTTGCCGGCCTTCCGCCTGGTATTCTGCCGCCGCCGCTTGCGGCTCTCGCTCTTGCGACAGCAATTCCGCCAAGCGGGTGGAAGCCTGCTTCATTTCGCGCCGCGCTTCCAGGAGACGTGGCGCACCCCGAAGCGGCGCCGTTAATCCGGGCGCCAGAATCATGCAGGCCACCAGTTCGCCGGCGGTCAAACGTCCCTGAAGAACCATCCACGCTCCGTAAAAGAGCACCACCGTAGCGCTGGCTTGGCTGAAGAAGCGGCTGGCGGTTTCGGCCGCCAGGGCCCGGTTGAGCAGGCGCCGCGCCGAGTTCGCCGCGCGCACCAAGCGGGCCTCGAACTCCCAGCGCACGAACACCTCCGCGCCGAGCAGCCGGATGGTGCGCAGCCGGGCCAGCGATTCCCGAAGATAAGCATCCTGGCGCAACTTCGGATCGGCCGCGCTCTGGCATTCCCGTTGCCGGCGGGTCCCCGCCCAGAGCAGGGCCGCATTGGCCAACGCCAGCAGGAGGGCCATGGCCCCGAGCCGCCCGCTATAGTGCAGCATGAGCCCCAGGTACAAAAGGGCGGCGATCGTGTCGGTGGCCAACCCAGCGGCGGCCTGCACTTGGAAACGCGTGAGCACCCCTGCGTCGGAGAGCCGCGCGGCGATCTCGTCAGACGCACGGCGGTCGAAGAAACGCACGGGTAGTCTCAGGACCTGTCGCCACACGGTCCGAAGCAGCTTCTGCTCGGCGCCTTGCGCGGTATGGTGGGAAAGGTATGACCGGCACAACGCTGCCAGCAAGCTGAGCACCGCCGCCACGCCCATGCCCGCGGCCACCGTCCAGATCCAGCGGTCGTCCCGGACCGCGATGACGTCGTCGAGCACGAATTTCGCGAACACCGGTAGCAGGAGGTAAAGCAACTGTGCCAACAGCGAAGCGATCCCAATCTCCAAGAGCAAGGGCCGCTGGATCCGCAACAGGGGGGGGACCCTGGCGGTAGCGGGCCCCGCGCCGCGCGCGCCGGCGGTGGGCGCCGCATCCCGCGCACCGCCCCCTTCCGGTTTCTCCGCGGCCGGCGGAGCTGCCTCCGGGCCCATCCGCTCCCGTACCAGGGTGGCAAAGGAGCTGGTCAATTCCGCGTTCTGTTCCAGCAGCGTGCCGAACGTCTCTTTCGGCAGGAACCAGACGGTGGTCAGGGTTTCCGCAACCGCACTGGCGGTGCGCCTTTCGCCCCGCAGCAGAGCGATCTCCCCAACCACCGCGCCCGACTCCAGCGTTGCCAGCGCATGCGACGGATCGGCCTCTCGGTAAACCCGGAGCCTGCCCTTCTCGATGATGTAGAGGCCGTCGGCTTCGTCTCCCTGCCGGATGACGACGTCGCCGGCCGCGGCGTGTCTCTTTTCCAGGGATCGCACCAACAACTGCAACTGCCTCGGCGAGAGGGCGCCGAAAACGGTCGTGGTGCGCAGGAAGGTCCGCACCGCACGCTGCTTCTGATAGTCGTCCAGAGCGCGGGCCATCTCCGGGTCGGAGCCAATTCCGCGCTTCAGCGCCTCGCGGTCGAGCTTCAGCAGGACCGTGTCGGTTTGGCTGTACGCCGAGAAGCCACCGCCGGTCTTGTCGAGAAGAGTCGCTTCGCCAAATGCGGATCCCTCTGAAAGTACGTCAATGGTCACGGGAACGGGTTGCACCCGGTCGTCCACCAGGCGGACTTGGCCCGAGACTACCACGAACAGCGCGCCCCACTGGTCCCCGGCGCGGGCAATGAGGGCGCCAGCACGCAAAAGCAGCCACTCGCACTGCTCCACCAGTTTCTGCTGCTGCGCCTCTTGCAGTGCGGCAAACAGTTCGACGGTTCCCAAAATCTCCGGCGCCACCCCGGTAATCATAGCCAGATCGCCTCTCGGCTTACTGCCGTCCCCGCTGCCTGTTCAAGCCGTGCCTCCATTGAGGTAGTAGTAGAGCCCGCGGCGTCCCATCAACTCCGCGTGGCTGCCAGACTCGACCACCCTCCCGCCATCCAAGACCACGATGCTGTCGGCGTTGCGAACCGTTGCCAGACGATGCCCCACAATGAACATCGTGGTTCCCCCCAACGCCGATTCCAGGTTGCTCTCGACCGCCCGGGCGGTCTCCAAATCCAGGGAGGCCGTGGCTTCGTCCAGCAAAACAATTCGCGGACTGGTCAGGATGGCCCGGGCGATGGCGATTCTCTGCACTTGCCCCTGGCTGAGCGCGCTGTCCAGTTCGCCGACATCGGTGTCGTACCCGCGAGGCAGCGCCTGGATGAAATCGTGGGCCCCCGCCAGCCGCGCCGCCGCTACCACGCGCTCCGTGGCCGCATCCGGCTCCGCCATGGCGATGTTCGCCCGCACGGTTCCGGAGAAGAGGAACAGATCCTGCTCGACCACCCCCATTTGCCGCCGCAACGTGGCCGGATGCAGGTTGCGCAGGTCGGCGCCATCGAGCAGCACGGCGCCGCCGGAGGGCTCGTACAGTCCGGCCAGCAGATTCACCAGGGTGCTCTTGCCCGCTCCGCTCCGCCCCACAATCGCCACTTTTTTCCCTGGCAGCACGGAAAAGCTGACGCCATTCAGGACGTCGCTCGGAGATCCGGGGTAGCGAAACCGCACATCGCGGAACTCCACGTGTCCCTTCAATTCCGTGGCCACGCCTCCTTGCGGCGTTTCGGATGCGAGCCGCTCCAGCTCGTCAATCCGCGCCAGAGATTCGCGCGCCTCCTGGACGTCATTCCCCAAGCGGACCAGCGCCGCCATGGGCGCCAGCATGCCCGCGAATAGCCCGATGGAAGCCACCAGCGAGCCCGCCGTCATCTGTCCGCGCAAGCCCAGCACCGCCCCATAAGTCAGAATCGCCAGCATCGCCGCCTGGTTGAGAAAGGCGGCCAGGGCGGAGGTTCGCTCTCCGCCGATGGCCGCCTTCAGTTCGCGCGCCTTCTTCTGAACGATCAGCCGCTCGCCGCTCTCCGTGATCGGTTCCTCGGCCGTCAGGCTCTTCACTTTCAAGATGCCTGCCAGGGATTCCCGGGCCAGCCGCTCGAATTCCTGCTGCGCCTGGAACGCCTGCTGGTTCATTCGTTTCAGCCCAGGGGATGCATACCACAACAGCACTGCGTAACCGGCCAGGCAGGTCAGCGCCAGTAACGCCAGCCGCACGCTGAGCAGCGGGAGCACGGCCATGGCCATGACGATCGCGACAGCGTCCAGGCAGGATCGCAGGCCATGGCGCGCCATCACCTCGAGGACTTGAGTGGTGAGCTGGAAGCGTAGCGCCAGGTCGGAGGAAGACCACCCCGCCAGCAGCCGCAAGGGCAAGGAAAAGATGCGCCGGAGGAAGCGGGTCTGCTCGATGTAACTCACGCGTCCCAGCGCATCGGCCCAAAAGGACTCCCGCGCCAGCCAGAATCCAGACTGGAAGATGGCCGCGCCCGCCAACCCTGCCAGCAACAGCCAGAATAACGAGAGGTCGTGTGTCACCAGGACCCCGTCAATCAGCCATTTGGCGGCCAGCGGGGCAGCCAGCCCCAGCAGGTGCAGGCCCGCGGTGAGCGCGAGCGCCGCACCCAGGCCGCCTTGCGCCGACCGCAACATGTCCCAGAATCTGCGCGGGAAAGCCATGCCCTGGCGCGGCTGCTCCCGCAGAAGCTGGAGAACCAGGACCTTGCCGTTCCACTTGCGGGTAAATTCATCCCGATCCAGTTCCCGCGGGCCGGCTAAGGGATCGGCCAGGAGAACGGCCCCCGCCGTCGCTTCCAGCACGGTTGCGAAACGGGTTTCCCACTCGGCGATAAAAGGACACAGCGCGGGATCCAGTTGTTCTTCTCGTAAGTGCAGCACGCGCGCCAGGTATCCCTGCTCCTCGGCCAGCACCCCGAGAGAGGAGAGCGTCTCGGACGATGTCTGCCGCAAGCGCCGCTCGATGTGTTCGCGTGGCATGGGAGCCTGACCGTGTTTCGCGCGCACCGTCGCCAGGCAGGCCAGCCCGGCCAGGGTCGGCGTGTCGCTGGTGGCGAAGGCATGATGCCCGGCGAAAGGGCCGAATCGCAGCCGCGTCCGGCGAACGACAAGGCGGGCTGAGGGGGGCGCGCCCTCCAGATGGGCTTCCCATCCCGCTTCACGCAAGTGCCTGATCGAAAGCTCGTGCAACATCCGCTGTCCGCCATCGTCGCGCAGCGCCTCTCCCAGTGCTTGCCGCGCCAGGCTGAGCGTGGAGCAGTCCGATTCAGCGCGCGCCTCCGCGTCTTGCGGCGTCCCTTCGAGCAGCGGCACTACGCCGATCACTGCTCCGGGTCCAACGATCTGCGTCTTCTGCCCCTCCCCCCGGTCGCTTTGCGTCAGCCGCACTTGTCCTTGGCTGACCATGTAGCAGCGCGTCGCCGGTTCGCCTTCCCGGAAGAGAATCTCGCCCGCCGCGAATTTGCACTCCTCGATTTGCTCCAATATCTCTTCGGTCTTGGCGGCGGTCAGGACGGCCAGCGCGCCCGTCTTGCGGAGAAAACTCAGTTCCAGGTATCGCCGCGCCACCGCAGTCATCGCGGTCAGCAGATCCGGACGTTTCTCTATAAAGCGGCGGAACTCCTCCGGCGGCAGTTTCAGCACGCAGAGCTTCTCCGCCGCCTCCACCGTATGCGTCCGTGGTGTCTGCAAGAGAAGCGCCTGCTCGCCGAAGCCGGCGCCCGGCTTGAGCAGGGCTACGGTTTCTCGTCCAGCCTCGCCGCGCTCGGCAACCACGTTGGCGCTTCCGGAGTGAATGAGATAGAATGCGCCGCCCGGGTCGCCACCATAGAAGATCGGCTCGTGCTCCTCGAAGAACTGGACGGTGAAGTGCGATGCCAGCTCTAACAGGTCGTCGTCCTTAAGGAGCGCGAAGAACGGATTTCCGCGCAAGATGTTCTGGAGACCTGATATCCTCAAGTCGATTATCCCCCGGCCCTCAGTCCGAAGTCAGCGGACATAATACATCAACTGAGGGATCTTCCGTCCCGCCGACGCCATCCAGCCGCACGACAAGTCGGCTTCTGGGAAGTGGAACGCCAGCCACCACCAGACGGCCGGTTAGTCAGCTTACCGGAGAAGTGATCGAAACCCCTGAAACGTAGTCGAGGAGACAAAGCCCAAGATTACTCGCCGAAAGTCGCCTAGTGTTCACGAATCGTCCGTTGCACCTGCCAAGTTAGCGGCCGTGCAGCGCGATGCAGAAACTGACCCACAGCCCACGGGCTCCACCTCGCAGCCTGCCGTGCCGTGGTAACATGGCTGCTGTAATGCCAGCAGCACGGCGCGGTTCAGAGGTTTCCGCCGGGGCCGGCGAAGCACCACCCGGCGTCAGCCGCTCCATCCAGTCCGAGAAGCCGCCCCACGAAGTGTTGCGCCGGGCGAAGCGCGGCGGTGGGGCGTCGGGCCTGGAGCTGGTGGTGATCACCGGCATGAGCGGCTCCGGCAAGGGCTCGGTGCTCAAGGCCTTCGAGGACCTGGGCTATTATTGCGTCGATAACCTGCCGGTCGACCTGATCGTCACGTTTGCCCAGCTTTGCCACACCTCTCAGGAAATCTTCCACGCGGCGCTGGTGGTGGATGTGCGCGAGGGCGAAGCGCTGAACCGCTTCCCCGCCCAGTTGCGGAAGCTGCGCTCCATGGCCGCGGTCAAGCTGCTGTTCGTGGAAGCCAGCGACGAAGCGGTCATGCGCCGCTACAGCGAAACGCGGCGGCCCCATCCCCTGGCCGGAGAGCAGCCCATTGCCCAGGCCATCCGCGCCGAGCGTGAGCGCTTGAAGAAGATCCGCGCCCTTTCCGACGTGATCCTGGACACCAGCAAGTTCAACGTGCACGAACTGCGGGCGCTGATTCACGACCGTTTCAAGGGCAGTGAACAAGCGCGCTCCATGCTGGTCTCCTGCACCAGCTTCGGCTACCGCCACGGGGTGCCGCCCGACAGCGACCTGGTGTTCGACGTGCGCTTCCTGCCCAACCCCAATTACATCCCGCAGTTCCGGCCGCTGT
>Ga0315279_10009686_pt1 | contig 11436 bp, 13 predicted proteins | sample YL17G06_20_MG_FD_203694 | JGI IMG/M metagenome (GOLD analysis project Ga0315279, IMG submission 203694) | Sediment microbial communities from Yellowstone Lake, YNP, Wyoming, USA - YL17G06_20 | ecosystem: Environmental > Aquatic > Freshwater > Lake > Sediment | place: USA: Wyoming | collected...
AGCTGCGAGAGTGCCCGGTTCAGCTCCCGCACCGACTCCTTGATGGCCGGCAGGTCGGAGACGCCCCAGAAGCGCTTGGGCTCCCGCAGGTTGGGGTAGATGACGAAGGGGATGAAGCCGTAAGGGTTCGCCTTCGCCTCCACCAGCACGTTGTCCACCCACAGCTCGAAGTCGCTGGCCGTCCAGACCTCCACCACCTCCGACCCGCGGGCGCGACCGCCCGCCTGTCCCGCCGACACCCGTGTCGCACCGCGACCCGTCGTGCGGGGGGCCGCCTTTGGCGGGCCGTGCAGCATCTCCACCTCCTCCGGCAGCAGGCGGTAGCGACTGGCCACCCGCCAGACGCGGGAGACGTCGTCGCCCAGCCACCAGACGAAGAGCCCCTGCACGTCGGGCGCCGACACGCGCACCCGGCGCTCGGCGGCGTCCCAGGTCACCTTGATGGCGCCGTCGCCCAGGACGGCCGTGTCCAGCTCCGTGTCGAAGTCGAGCTGCGCGAGCTGGTTGGCCTCGTACACCTCCAGCAGCGCCTGCTCGGCGGCCCGCGCCCGCTCCGCCGCCTCCGGCGACGGGTCGACGGGGTCCACGGCAAAGGTTATGCCGCTTATCAGGTAGGAAGTGGTCTTCTCCACCAGCGCCTTGGCGTAGTTGAAGGTCAGGCGGCGCTCCCGCCGGCGCTGCACGCCCAGCCACTGCTCGCCCTGGTAGAAGGCCAGGTTGTCGGCGTAGGCCCGCAGGCGCTCCACGTCCATGCGCTGAAGCTGCTGAGGAAGAGTCATGCCGTTCATGCTGTCACCTCCACTACGAAGCCCGGCGTGCCTGCCTGTCCGGCGGACGCCCTCTCTTTGCCCGTCTCAGGCTGCGGAAGACGCTGCGACGGGAGATGCCGAACCGCCGCGCCAGGACGTCGATGCTCACCCCGTCGCCTCGATACAGCCGGGCGATCTCGCGGTCCCGCTCCCGCAGGAAGAGCTGTCGCGCCCCGCCCGGCTCGTCATAGCGACAGCGCGGCAGAGGGCAGGTCAGACAGCGATCCCAGAGGTCGCAGCCGCTGTCGGCGTATTCCAGGTTCTCGGGCAGGGCATCCTCCCGCACCCGTCGCGACGGGAGCAGCGAGGGCTCCTCACCCACCGATTCGCCCTGCACCATCTCACGGCTCCCCCCGCAGGCGGCCGCGGGCCGTCCGTGGTCGGGCGCCCGTCGCCGCCTCCACCGTCAAGGCCACGCTCATCAGGTAGTCGTCATGCCCTTCCGACGGGTCGACGTAGAAGTTCATGGTCCGGTTCGCCCGGTAGGAGACCCGCGCCCGCTCTACTTCCTGCCAGAGAGTCCGGTACTCGGCCGAGCCGTCGCCGGCGTAGACCTTGAGGCGGCCGCCGTTGACCGCTGCCAGCAGGTTGTAGCCCAACCGCGACTTGCTCTCGGCGCTGAAGCGCACCGGCGCCACGGTGTCCCGGCCCAGGGCCCGCGCCAGCCACGCCGCCAGCGTCTCCCCAAGGCCGGTGGCGTCCACGGCCACCCGACGCACGCGCCACACCTGCCGCAGCAGGTCGACCAGGCGCTCGTAGAGGCGGTCGTGGGGCTCGCCCACCCAGGCGCAGTGCTCCACCACCTCCAGGCGCGGCTCCTGCACCAGGGCGTCCGAGGGCGGGAGGATGACGCGGGCGATGGTGAGCACCGACGCGTCTTGCCCTGAGCCTGCTGCGCCCTGAGCTTGTCGAAGGGCCGAAGGGTCTCGCCCGCCGGGTCTCTCTTCTGGGAGCGCCTCGTCGCCGACTTCGAGGGTGCCCTGGCCCGCCAGGTCCAGCCCGGCGACGTACGTCTCGCCGGACTGCGGGCGGCTCAGGCGCGGGTGCTCCCCCTGGAGCTGGGCCCGCTGCTGCGTCGAGAGCAGGCGTCCGCCCCCGGCCAGCGTGCGCAGACAGTACTGGGTGAGAAAGAGGGGGTGGCTTTCGCCCAGGCGCTGGCGCTCCGCCTCCACAAAGCGGCCGTAGGCCGGGTTGTGGGACGCCACCACCTGCCAGTCGTACTCGAAGTGGCGGCGCAGGCCGTCCCGGCGCTCCAGCTCCAGGTTCGATTGCTTCACCTGCTCCAGGAGAGACGTCTCCTCCCAGGCGGTGCCGTAGTGGACGGTGGTCGCATTGGCCACCGCCGCCATCGGCCGGAAGTCGCGGTCGAACTTCTCCCGGTCCACCTCCTGGCTCTCGTCCACCTCCAGCAGGATGCGCGCCGTGTGCCCCACCACGTTGCTCCCCGGCTCCGCCGACAGGAACACCTGGCGCGCCCGCCCCAGGCGGATAGCCCCCGCCCCCTCGCGCTGGCACCAGGGGCCGAGGCCAGCCTCCTGGAGCCGCGTCCACAGGCGTCGCATGCTGAGGCGCGCCTGCGGCTCGAAGGTGGGCGCGCACTTGATGGCGTCGGCGTCGATGAGGATGTGGGCGGTCAGCAACAGGACCTCTATCTGGGCCGAGAGCTCGTTCTTGCCTCCCTGGCGGGCCATCATGATCGAGATGGTGAGGCCGCGACCGCCGAAGACGCTCTCTAGGACGGCCCGTGCGGCCTCCACCTGGTAGGGACGGAGCCGCACGCCAATCCCGGGCCCGACCCCGACGGACGCCTGCCTGCGACCGGCCATCTATTGCATGAGGCGGAGGATGACCTGCGTCGCCACCGTCCCGGCGATCAGGAAGATGAGGCCGTTGACCCGGCTCTTTACCTCCGCCATCTCCCGCTCCAGAGCGCGCAGTCGCTCCTCCACGGCGGCGCGGAAAGCGGCGGCGCTCCCCTGTCGCGGACCCCTTGAGCCCGTCTGGGCGCCGCGCCGCCGCCCGGCGTGCGCTGCCTGGGTGGTGAGGGCCTCTGCCTCTGTCTCACGCTGCATCGCCGAAGACCTCCGGGTAGAGGGGGGCGCCCAGGTCGCGCAGCACCGCCTCCACCCTCTCCGAGAGCTCGCCCTCCGCTTGCTGCGAGAGCCGGTAGCGGGCAGCCAGCGCCTTTACCAGTAGCTCCAGCCCTTTGAACATCAGCTTCACGTCCTGCGGATTCTCTTCTATCGCCGTTCGCAGCTTCACGCGGAGGACGGCTATCTCGTCGTCGAGGCCGCCCATCTCGGCTGCCTCAGGGAGGGCCAGCCGCTCCGCCTCGCTCAGGGCCGACCGGTAGAAGCCCGCCGCTGTCGGCCGCCGCCCCCTCTTGCGCCGGCTGCCCTCAGCCTTCGCCACGGCCGGGCGACCCTTCCAGCGCCTCCAGCAGCCCTTCCACCGCCTCCGGCGGCAGCCGCGACGCCGCCTCGACGACACCCAGAAGGAGGTAGAGGGCCACCAGGGTCCAGGCTCGACGCTCCACCGCCACCGCCAGGGGTGACATCTCTCTTGCCTCTCCTCTCCTACTGCCGCCGCAGTTGCCGCAGCACCAGGGCCGAGACGAATGCTGCCCCCAGCAGCAGCGGCAGCCGGGCCAGAAGCCACACCGGCGGCCACAGGAACGGCTCCGCCGCCCCCTGCCAGTGCCACGACGCGTAGAGGGCAAGGAAGAAGAGGCTCTCCACTACCAGGGCGGCGTTCACCACCGCCAAAGCGGCGGCCCCCAGCCGCCGCCGGGGGCTCGGGCGCCGCCGCAGCCAGTAGTGGAGGAAGTAGAGGGCGTTCAGCGTGCCACAGGCCGCCGCTGCCAGGTCCTGGGCCGCCACCAGTCCGTGCAACATGGGAGGAGTTGCCCGCCTAATCATGTCCCGCTTGATGCCGGGGCTTGTCGAAGAAAGGCCACTAGGCGACAAGAAGAATAGAATATGTGTTCTATTGCGTCAACAGGGGCCTGTCACCGGGGGGTCTGCCGAGAAGCTGAGGAAGAGGCAGTAGGGGCGAAGCTTCAGCTCCGCCCGCCGGGGTGGGGGTGGTGGGCTCGCAGGGGCCGGGGCGCACCTGAAGGTACGCCCTTACTTAGATTGGCGATTTGGCGCGGGTGACCGGCCCGGCCCTCTGCTTTCCCGCGCGAGGAGCAGCTCATTCCGGGCGGCGACGGCGTCGGGGTGGAGGGGCCAGCCCTGGCGCACCGCCTCCAGCAGTTGCAGGTCCAGGTAGCGCAGCAGCGCCCCGTCGAGGTTGGTCTCGGCCAGTCGGCGCACCTCTTCCAGGTCGGGCCGTCCCGCTGCCTTTTCCGGCTCCACCTTGTCGGCCAGGAACACCACCTTCTCGAGGGCCGACATGCCGGCCCGCCCCGTGCTGTGCCAGCGGGCCACGGCCAGAACCTCCTCGTCCTCGACTCCGTAGCGGCTCGCCAGCAAGCGCGCCGCCACCGGTCCGTGGAGGAGGATGGGCGCCGCTTCCTCTACTTCGTTGGGGTTCAAGCCCAGCTCGCGGGCCAGGTGCGGGAGTTCCTCGGGGTTCACTGCCCGGACGATGTCGTGGGTCAAGGCCGCCATCATCGCCCGGTCCTCGTCGACGCTGTGAAGGCGCGCCAGGCGCCTCGCTTCCGCTGCCACCGCCTTTATGTGGCGGCGTAGCCCGCCGGGCAGCCCCTCGATGTGCTCTCTCAGCGGCTCCAGCCCGGTCTCGCCCACCGGACGTCGCTAGCCCTCGGCTCCCAGCCGCCGGCCACCCAACACGTGCAGGTGGAGATGGTAGATGATCTGCCCGCCGTCTTCGCCGCAGTTGAAAGTCAGCCGGTAGCCACGCTTGGCGACGCCTTCGCTCTTGGCCAACTGATTGGCTACCGTCACCATGCGCGCCAGCAGCGCCCCATGCTCCTCGCCGATGTCCTGCACCCCTGGTAAGTGCTCTTTGGAGATTACCATGAAGTGCACTGGCGCCCGGGGATGAATGTCCCGGACCGCGAAGACTAGGTCGTCGTCGTGCAGCTTGGACGCCTCCATGCGACCAGCCGCCATGTTGCAGAAGAGACAGCTTTGCATGCCGTCCTCCTCCCTGAAACCGTGGAGCAAGGAAACAATCGGAACAGGGTGTCAAACAAAGTCCCCGCTCCCGGCCTCTACCGCCCTATCCTTCCAATATCGGCCTTGCCGGCGCCGTCAGCATACCGCTCTCGGGCAGACCCGACAACAGTGGGGGATTCCCGATCTTCGGGGCCGCCCGCCCCAGACAACCTAGCCAAACGGATGTCGGCCAATGGGCCGAGGTCTGTCCCTCCAACTCTAGCGCTGCCCTTTGACGCCGATACTCTTGTGAAAGGCATTTTGTCAGGAGCAAAGGTTCGATAGCTCGGCCGTGGTGGACCTAGCGATTTCTGGAGAGAGGTCAACTGGCCAACGGGCCCCGATGGTAGGATCGGCTACCAGGCGCGCCCTGCTGGCCGCAACCGCGTTCACGCTGCTCTACGGCCTCTGGCTGACCCTCCGGCTGGGCGGCGACGAAGGCCTCCGCTATCTGAGCGAGGTGGTCTACCAGTTCCCGCCCATGGTCGCAGCGGCCGCCTGCGCGTTTGCAGCGTTGCGTACCGCTGGACGAGAGCGCCTCGGGTGGGCAGCCTTCGGGGCCGGCGTCGCGTTCTGGGCGGCGGCCGAGTGGGTCTGGAGCGGCTACGACCTCTTCTTCCGAGCTGAGGTGCCGCTGTTCTCGGTCGCCGACCCGCTCTACTACCTTGGATACCCTTTCTTGATGCTAGGGGTCGCGCTCCTGGTGATCCCGGCACGCGGCTCCCGCCTGGATGCCAAGTCCTCGCTCGATGCGCTGCTTTCCGCCACAGTGCTGGGCGTGGTGGCGTGGAAGTGGTTCCTCACACCCATCTACGAGAACACAGAGGCCTCAACCTTCGATCTGATGGTGACCTTCGGTTACCCGGTGCTGGACCTGGCGCTGCTCCTGGGCATCGTCTTCATCTTCTACCGCGTCCAAGGAATCTTGGGCCTGGTGCCTCTGCTGCTCGTGGCGGGAGTCCTGGCCACGGCCATAGCCGACATCATCTATCTCTATCTCGCCACCGTCGGCGGATATGACGTCTTCGGTAACCCGCTGGAGCTGGGCTGGGTTGTCAGCTACTTTGCCTTTGGCGTTGCCGCTGTCGCTCGCATAGAAGAGCGACAACAAGAGAGCGAAGGGGAACATGGCACAGCGCTGGGCGCGAGGCGGCAGCGCGCCGTGGGCCTCGCGCTGCCCTATCTTGTCCTGGCTCCCCTCCTTGTTGCGAATACCTACAGTCTGGCCAGGGGCGACCCTGACGAGACGTTGTCTGCGGGAATCATCCTCGCTGTGGCGCTGGTTGTGGGGCGCCAGTTCCTCACCTTGGCCGAGAACCTGTACCTTTACAACCGTGTGCTGGAGCACGGCGAAGCGCGGCGCTGCCTCCTGGATCGGGTAGTGGCGGCGCAGGAGGCGGAGCGCCAGCGGATAGCGGTGGAACTCCATGACGGGCCCGTACAGTCGATGTCGTCCACAGCGCTCCGTCTAGGATCAGCGCGTCGCTTCCTGCGGCAGGGGGAGACCGAACGGGCGGCCGAGATCCTGGCCCAGGCCGAGAGCAAGCTGGGTGAGGAGACTCAAAGCCTGCGCGACCTCATGGGCATGCTCCACCCGCCAATCCTTGACGAGCGGGGCGTGGAGTCCGCACTCCGTGACTACGTGCTCGAATTCAGCAAGGAAACAGGCATACCCGTCCACCTTGAAGCCGGGCTTCGCGAACGATTGGACCGCAGCCACGAGACGGTCCTCTATCGCATTGTCCAGGAGGCGCTCACCAACGTCCGTAAGCACGCCCAGGCTACCTCCGTGACGGTCTCTCTGGAAGCGCTGGACGGTCGCATGCGCTTGGAGGTGGTTGATGACGGAGTCGGCTTCGAGCCCGAGGAGATCCCGGCTCTGGTCGCCCAGGGGCACTTCGGGCTCATGAGCATGCGCCAGCGAGCCGAGCTGGCAGGCGGTAGCTGCAACTGGGTCACCGCCCCTCAGCACGGCACTCGCGTGGTTGTCTCCATCCCGCTGTCTGGGGTGCAAAAGGAGGCCAGGGCAGCATGAAAACGTCCGTGGTGGTCGCCGACGACGTGCCGGCTGTGAGACAGGCTTTGGTCGAGCTTCTACAGAGCCTTGATAAGTTCACCGTGGTGGGCGAGGCCTGCGACGGCGCCGAGGCAGTGCAGAAGGTGGAGGAGCTACGACCAGACATTGTTCTGATGGATATCAAGATGCCCCAAATGGATGGCATTCAGGCTACCAGGGAGATCAGTGCCCGGGTTCCCAAAACGACGGTCATTGCCTACACGGCCTATGAGGACGCCGGGCTCGTCCGTGAGATGGTGGCCGCTGGCGCCAAGGGCTACATCCTCAAGGGGTCCGAGAGCCAGGATTTGGTCGATGCGCTCCTGGCCGCCGTCCATGGACAGGGGGTCCTCTCCAGAGCCGTCACTCGGCCGGTCCTTGACGACCTGGAACGGCTCTACCAGGAGGAACGCCGCAAAACCGACAGCCTCGGCGGCCTGGTGGACCACCTCCAGAAGGTGGCTACGACCGATTACCTGACCGGCCTCTTCAACCATCGCTACTTCCACGAGCGCCTCGAGGAGGAGGTGGCCCGAGCCGAGCGTCACCGGTTGTCGCTTGGGCTCGCCACCCTGGACATCGATGACTTCAAGCGGACAAATGATCTCTACGGTCACGCTAAGGGTGACTGGCTCTTGCAGGAGGTGGCCAAGATAATCCGGGATTGCCTGGGACCAAAAGAGGCTGCCTTTCGGATCGGCGGCGACGAATTCGCCATTGTCGTGCCCGGCGCGGACTTGGGGCAATGCCAGGCGATGGCCGATGCCATACGCCAGGCGATCTCAGACAGTCAGCTCGATACCGTGGGGCCGCAGACGGTCTCGACTGGCGTTGCGATGTACCCCCAGCACGGCGCCGAAAAGGAAGACCTGATCCAGGCGGCGGACTTCGCCATGTACTGTAGCAAGGACAGCGGCAAGAACCGGGTTACCGTCTACGACCAGTCACTGGAGGCGCCGTCGCGGCTGGCCTGGCGCGTCCGGGAACGGGAAGAGTACATGAACGCTGTCATGGCCGTCGCCGCAGCCATCGATGCCAGGAGTGAAGCCATCTACCGGCATTCCCAGGGCGTCTCCCGCCACGCCGTCGCCATCGCCAAGGAGTTGGGTCTACCTCCTACGCAGGTGGAGGTAGTACGCATCGGTGGCCTCCTTCACGACACCGGGAAGATCGGCGTGCCGGACGACATTCTCAACAAGCCGGGAGCCCTGGATGAAGAGGAGTGGGCATTGATGAAGCAGCACGCGTCAACGGGCCGCGCTATCCTCGGCCGGGGCATCCCCAAGCCAGTGGTGGAATGCGTCCTCTATCACCACGAGCAGCCCGATGGAAAGGGCTACCCAGAGGGCCTCAAGGGTGACGAGATTCCCTTCAGTGCGCGCATCGTCCGCGTTGCCGACGTGTTCGAGGCGATGACGACGGATCAGCCCTATCGCATGGCATTCAGCGCCGAGGAGACGTTGGCGAAGTTGGTGGCCGGCCGGGGCACCAGGTACGACGCCGACGCCGTCGATGCCCTTGTAACCCTCATCCGAGACGAGAAGCTGTCCGCAGCCGCCTGACGCCCCTTCGCCCCTCCCTTACTCGCCCGCACTGAGGCATGGTCCCTCCGCTGGATGACCGGACATCCCGTCCGCGTCTCTTGTAAGTCAACTCCCCCAAACGTGCCGAGAAATTGGTGCCCAGACCCTTGACATCGGACAGAAAATGTATCAAGATATATCGTGACATGTCACGACAGAGCTTGTTAGTCTCCAAGAAGGAGGTGCGACATGCATGAGAGAGGCCGGTGGTTCCATTCTGGGCGCCATGCAAGGTCACATCTGTTCGAGAAGGGTGACCTGAAGTATGTAATCCTGGAACTGGTCGCGGAGAAGCCGCGTCACGGCTACGACGTGATCCGGGCGCTGGAGGAGCGCTCTGGCGGATTCTACGCTCCAAGCCCAGGGGCGGTCTACCCCACTCTACAGTTGCTAGAGGACATGGGCTGCGTCACGGTCACCGAGGGTGACGGTAAGAGAGTCTACCAGATTACCGACGAGGGCAGACGGTTCCTCGCAGAGCGTGGGGAGGTCGTGCGCGGCATCCACGAGCGCATACGGGCTTGGTGGAACCCGTCTGTGCGAGATGACCTGCGACGCGTGGTAGGGGAGCTCAGCGACATGGCCCAGGCCATCAGACGCGCAGACGGAAGGGAATGGGCCAAGCCGGAGAAGCTGCGCAGGATCAGCGAGGTGGTCCAGCGCGCTCGCAGTGAGATTGAAGGGATCCTGTCGCAGTAGAGAGGAAAGTGCTTCGATGGATGAGGTTGAACGCTTCAACCAACCGGCGGGCAGGCGTGAGCCCTCGTGGTTGAGTGCTCTCTGGCCAGGCGCCATGCACCGCGCCATTTTCCGTGCGCTCGGACCCATGGCTGGTACCGAGACCATCCTCGACATTGGCTGTGGCATTGGTGGCTTGCTGCACGCTGTTCGCCGCCGCTGGCCAGGGGTGCACGCGATTGGAGTCGACCCTGCGGAGAAGGCGCTTGAGGTTGCTCGAGAGAAGACGCCGGACGGCCTCTTCTTGGTCGGGTACGCCGAGGCCCTTCCTCTCCCCACCACGTCTGCCGATATCGCCGTCAGCACCTTCTCGTTCCATCTCTGGCATGACCAGGCGACTGCCCTGCGCGAGGTGGCGCGCGTACTCCGGCCGCGAGGGATCTTTGTCCTCCTCGAACCATGCATGCCACCCTGGATAAGCAACCTGATGCGCTGGCCTCGGTTCGCCACCAAGCAGGAGACCGAATCGCTCCTTACCGCGGCCGGCTTTCGCGTGGAGTCATCGCGCTCGCAGTGGCTCTTGTGTCGCACCACCGTCGCTAGGAAGGAGGAGCGCCAGCCGCAGTGAGTTGAGCACCACCTTGATGATGGGCAGCCCTATCAGGGTTGCGCAGAACGAACAATGCAGCCGTGGCGATCGCTGCGTTCTGGCTAGGAGGGAACAGACGTGAGAGGTAGATTGCAGACCAGGACAAACATGTTCCTGGTTGCGCTGGCCGTGCTTGTCGGGCTTCTGTGGGCCGGCACAATCGGAGCTGAGATGAAATGGACGGCCACGCTGTTCGGTCTTGCCTTGGCAGCGCTTGCTACAGCAAGGCGACGGTGACGCCGGTCACCTCAACGGCCGCCGACACAGTGAAGGGGCGCACCGGCGCCCCTTCGTCGTTCAGCGTGCCTATCGACTAGGTTAGAAGCCGCCCCGGGCCATGCGGTGCAGCCTGGCCACTCGCTCCTCGATGGGCGGGTGGGTGCTGAAGAGGGTGGCCAGCCCCTCACCCTTCAGCGGGTTCACGATGTACATGTGCGCTGTGGCTTGCGTGACCCCGTTCTCGGGCATGGGCTGCCGCTGCACCCCCAGGTGCAGCTTCTCCAGGGCGCTGGCCAGCGCCTCCGGGTCGTGGACCATGCGCGCCCCGCTGGCGTCCGCCTCGTACTCCCGAGACCGCGAGATGGCCAGCCTGATGAGGGTGGCGGCCAGGGGCGCCAGGATGATGGTGGCCAGCAGGGCAATCATGCCCAACGGGTTGTTACGGCTGTCACGGCGGCCCCCGCCGAAGATGAGCGACCACTGGAGCATCCAGGCGATCATGGTGATGGCGCCGGCCAGCGTCGCCACCATGGTGTTAATGAGGATGTCACGGTTGCGCACGTGGGACAGCTCGTGGCCGACGACGCCCCGCAGCTCTCTCTCGTCGAGAAGCCGCATGATGCCCGTGGTCACCGCCACCGCCGCGTGCTTGGGGCTGCGACCGGTGGCGAAGGCGTTGGGCGTATCGTTCTCGATGACGTACACCTTCGGCTTGGGCATCCCCGCCTGCGCCGCTACCTCCTCGATGAGAGAGTGCAGCCGCGGCTCCTGCTGCATAGTCACCTCGCGGGCGCCCGACATGCGCAAAGCCAACTTATCCGAGAACCAGAAGCCCGCGAAGTTCATCACCGCGGCGATGACCAGGAAGGCGATCATCCCCCCGTAGCCGCCGATGGCCCAGCCGATGCCGACAAGGACGGCAGTCAAAAGACCAAACAAGAACACTGTCTTCAGGTTGTTCATCCCACTCCTCCGACGGCGACGGCACTGCGCCGTCACTCCGTCACCTCTATTATAGTACGTCGGAGGGACGTGCAAGAAGCTCATAATGCTGCCCGCCGCACACGGGCAGCATACGATACGCCCCCGTCGCCCGCTGTGGGCAACGGGGGCGTATGTGGTGAGCAGCGCTCAGTCTCAGAGGCCCTACAGTTTCAGGCCGTCCGCCACCAGCTCTCGGTGGTAGTCGGCGTCGCCCCAGGCCAGCTCGGCCGCCTTCTGCCTCCGGAAGTAGAGCTGAAGCTTGTAGTCCTTGGTGAAGCCGATACCGCCGTGGATCTGCTGGCCGTGGGCCACCACCCGGCGGGTCGCTTCGGCGCAC
>Ga0315279_10009687_pt1 | contig 11436 bp, 10 predicted proteins | sample YL17G06_20_MG_FD_203694 | JGI IMG/M metagenome (GOLD analysis project Ga0315279, IMG submission 203694) | Sediment microbial communities from Yellowstone Lake, YNP, Wyoming, USA - YL17G06_20 | ecosystem: Environmental > Aquatic > Freshwater > Lake > Sediment | place: USA: Wyoming | collected...
AAGGGCAGCAGGGGCCTTAAGGAGATTCAGCAGAAGGCCAGGGAAAAGGCAAAGCAAACGAAAAGCGCGTTTATGAAGTCAGTCTATGAAAAGCTGGATGCCTATCTGGACATTGTGATCCCTGAATTGGAGAAATGGACTTTCACCCAAACCCTGGACCTGGCTGAAGGGATCAATGTCATGGACCTTAGTGGCATGCGTCTGGAAACCCAGCACCTAGTCATTGCCAGCACTATTGATTATGCCTTTGCCACCCTGGACCACGTTATAGTGATCATCCCTGAAGCCTGGGAAACGATTCCACAGGGAAAAATGACACCTGTGAAGTGGGTGGCCCAGCAATTCATAAGAAAAGGGGCTGCCCTGGGAAACTACCTGTGGCTGGACAGCCAGGACATTGGGGGCATAGATAAGACCCCTTTACGTCAGTGCGATAACTGGCTTATGGGCAGAATGAAAGAAGCCCACGAAGTAGGAAGGATCCTTAAGCAGCTGCTGGGGGCCAAAATACCAGCTGAAGAAATTCAGACACTGGCCCTAGGCCACTTCTACGCTGCCATAGGAAATGACCTGAAAAAAGTCTATGTGCTGCCAGCAGGGGTCCCTGAACCTGTGGGCATGGAAGTGGCCACTGGAAAAAGAAGCCCTGAAAGTGTCAGGGAAGAATTTCTGAAAGTCAAAGTCATGGAAGGTGATGAAATGTTTAGACAGAAATGTGAAGATCTGGAAAAGGAAAAGGATCAGCTGCTTCAAACAAACAAAGGGATGGAAGAAAAGTTGAAGGGCCTTCTGGCCCGAGCTGAACCGATCAACAAATTAGAAGAAGAAAATCTGGCCCTGCACCAGCAGGTGGACCAGGACAAGGGCATCATTGACAGGCTTCAGGCTGACGCTGGCCAGCTTCAGAAGATCAGGGAAACCTTTGCTATCCTGCTGCCACAGAACAATACTACGAGCATCCCCAGTGACCCATCAGAAGTGAAGATGCACATTGAGCATTCACAGCTGGTTGTTTCTGCAAAGTTTCTAGGAGAACGTCACCTGGAATTTTCCACGAACAACAAAGAAGGCCAGATGATGTACTGCATAGTCAATGACCTGGACAAAGAAGGGTTCACTGAAATTGAATTGCTCAGAAAAGTGGCTGAACATGGCTGGAAGATCTTGCAGACCACAGCAAATATCACGTTAAGAAAATGGGCAAGTGCAGGGCTTCTGATCAGGAATGACAAGAATTACAGATTGCCAGCAAAAGTGGTCTTCAAAGCGGTGGACCAGAATGGCTGATAATACTGAAACTTATCTAGGGCAAAAGTGGGAAGACGAGCATCCAAAGCCTGGGGCAATGGACAGACGCATGTTTAGGCACTTCCAGGTGGCAGGCATCCTGGTTAGATGCCCTGATGGTCATGCTAATGGCCCAAACGCGCTGATCTGCTGGAAGTGTGGGAAGCCTATACCCAGGAAGAAGTGCAGCAGTTGTGGCACGGTCCAGGATGACAGCAGGACTGTCTGTGAATTCTGTGGGAAAATATTGGACAAATGATGTAGATTGGTGGCTTAAAATGTTTGAGTCATGCATCGACCGTGATGTTCTGCACTTTCCAGCGACTTTTCAATCTTCTGTCAACTGCATGACAACCTCTAGGGGACACTCGAAGTGAAGCCGAGGAAAATACCTCTTGAGCCAGAGGATTTTGTCGAGCACATAGGCCTGGTTCAACTTCATGCAGTCAAGCATTCTTCAAGAACGTATTACGTTACAATCGAACCGACAACCATCCACGCTTACGGCTTGCTTCCTGGCGACATTCTCAAAATCAGCATTATCGAAGCCCGAAAGCATAGAGAGAGAGGAGAACAATGACAAAGTATCTGGCAGATCTTCCTGATGAAGAATGGAAGGCTTTCAGGATCTGCGCTGCCCTTCAGGGCCTGAAGATCAAACAAGCTGTCCACCAGGCTGTTCTGGACTACATAAAGGCCCATGAAAGCAGCCAGCTAAAGATTGACTTCAAAGTGGTGGAAGATAGGAAGCAGAACCTTCTGACCTTCATCTATGAACAAGAATTGAAGATGCTAATAGAAGGGGTGGTGGCAGCCAAAAAACATCAGGCCCCAAAATCGCACATGGATGAACTGAAGAACAGGATGCTGGAAATCGTGAAGAAGCACCCTGCCATCCCCAAAGAATTGGCTGAAGAAGTGGTCCAGACCTTCAAAGCCCTAGCACCATAGTTTTTTTACAAAAGTCCGTAACCGTACCATACATTGACATAGCGTGGAACAGTAAAACTTATATGTGGTACAGTACCTTACTATATCTTACAGCAAAAGGTGAAGCAAAGTGGAAGCCCAAACAGAAACCCAGCAAGTCTGTGTTTTCCCCCAGGAAGTTGATTCTTATATAAACGAGAAGGTAGGAAAGAACGGTTCAGGTGGAAGGCCCCACTTCTTAAGCACAGCTGCCAAGACAGGAAACCCCAAAGAAGTCCTTCTGGATATTCTGGAAGCAGCCTGGCTCAGAAACAAGACTGTAGGAGCCCTGGCCAGAAAATATCAAACCAGTTATCAAACTCTTTGGCGCATGCTTCAGGATCTCGAACCCTGGAAGCAGGCCCTAGTCACTTTTATGAAGCAGGTCCCCCGAAGAAAACTTTTCTACAACGCAGACGGAGACACGAGCGACTATGAAACTGTCCAAATTTACATCAGAAGATGCCACAGGGATGGCGTAAGAGCATACAAAGACCAGATTCACAACTCAGAAAAATGCTGGCAATTCCTCAAATACAAGGACCCTGCAAACTGGACGGCTGAAGACGTACACAGCTTCCTTCAACAGCAAAAAGAAGGTAGCCAAAGCGGTTTTCTAGACGGCGTTCGCATGGTAGCGCCACAAATCAAAGATCCAAACAGCCAGCACTACATCAGCACCGGCAGATTCAGAGAAAAACTACGCTTACGAAAGAAGGACCTGTTTTCAATCGAAGTCAGAGATCTCATTAGGGCCCTAGAAAAAATGGGCCTCAACTACCACGCTACAATAGTGAAACTTGCCATTTCAGTCGGGCCAAGGGAAGGCAAAGACGGCAAAGCAGGCATCACAGGCATCAGCTGGGACCGCTTCAAGAAAAATTTCACCCTGGTAGATGATTATGAAACGAAAGTCAGGGGTGGGATCTGGTGGCGTGATTGCCCCATAGACCTGTTCTGGCCTAGTCTTCCAGAGGATCTGAGGAAAATCTGGGTTGACCGGGGGAAACCAATTACTGACAAACTGATCATGGGTGGCTATCCCGAATTAACAAAGATTTATCGAGAAATCAGGGAAGCCCTGGCCATCTACTTCAAAGACAAAGTGGATCCCAGCCTGTTCAAAGAATACATAACACTGAAGCCCCATGATGCAGACAAGATCCACTGCAATCTGTTATGGGAAGCTGAAGTGCCCCTGGAATCAGTGGGTGGCCAGTTTTTGGGAAGGGGTGAAGGTGTTGGCTTGTTTGGAAGGGGCTGGTTGGACATCAACACCATAAAAAAGTACTATCTTAGCCTGACCCAAAGAAGTGAACGTCACCAGAAGGTCATGCAGAAAGTGCATGATTACAGCCACAGATTCAATGGGGGCCACTGAAATGGTGGACACCCTGATTAGAAGCCACGAGCAGGGGAACCATGTAATTGTGGAAGTGGTGCCTGGCCCGGACATGTCTGCACTGATCGTGCAGACCAGCCTGGAAAAGGCTGATGTGGATGCCACTGTGAAAGCTGCCCTGTCAGTGCTGGAAAGGAAAGGCCTGGTACTGACTTGGCGTTTTGAAAAAGAAGGGAAATTGAGCATCAGCATTCTGGCTGACAGGCTGGATCACCTGCTTCTTATGCATGACAAAACAGGGGGGCATTAGCTTGACTTCACAGCTTCAGCTGCCTAGGATTCACATCGTGAAGCCGCCCACAGCCTACTGTGACATTCACGGAGATCTTTCAGAAGGCACGATGGAAAAGAAGCAGTGCCAAGCCAAAAACTGCCCACATCTTTCATTTGTGAAGCTGATCATAAGCTGGAAAGAATAGATGACCTGTGACTATGAATGCGTCTGCCAGACATTTCAGAAGACACACAAATGCCCACCTAGTCCCCTTAACTGCAAGACCAGGGAAAAACTGCACAGGAATGCCCTGAAATCCTTCAGACAAACAGCCCCACTGTCCATCATGTCTGAACCCTACTTTGACCAGGTTGAAGTCTAATGTCAGGTCACAATAGAAAGCAGAAAACATCAGGCATGGGGTTCTTCAATGCGCTTTTCCTGCTGCTGTTCTGGTGCGTCTTCCTTTGTTTCATAGTGGCCAATTTAAGACCACAGCAAAAGGGGGTGATCGAACGCAAAGGAAAAAGCTGATCTTGATAGCACTGACGCTGGGCATCATCATTGCAGGTGCTTCCACAGTTTTGGCTGCCATCACGCTGTATTATCACATGCCACAAAGCGCCACTGTTCCACCACAGGCTTCCCTGACCATGTATGTGGAAGGCCAGCCCTGGATTAACGGCACTGAAGTAGGCTGGGGCACTGTGAATCCAGGGGAAATCAAACAGAAAACTATGGACATTTACAATTTAGGTGGCCAGACATTGCAGGTGAACATGCTGGTTCTAGGGCTTCCTTCAGGCTGGGATCTGGCATACAACAGGAACAGCACCACGCTGAATCCTGGACAGTGGCTTAATGGGACTATGGCTTTGACAGTGCCCACATCAGCAGCAGCTGGAAGTTTCTCCTGGACTGTGGACATCAGAGCATCTTAAAATCAGGACCTGGGATCAGTCCCAGGGTTTCTTTTCCTTTTAATCCCAAAGTTTCTTCCTACTTTTCTTCCATGCTTTCCCAACTGACTTAACCGTGTCCTTTTCATAAGCAGAATAGACAACCACCATGAGAACACAAACAAAGATTATCATGGGCATCATGACGTTTACTGGCACCTGAAAGCTGCTTTCTCCTACCGCACTGGTGTCATTGTTTTCTGATGGCGTTTCCTGGCTAGGGGGACTGTAAGGAGGATTATAAGGATCTGTATGAACTGGGTTAGCAGGGATCGCAACGGAGAACGTAACTGTTTCTTCATCGCTATTGCCGTCAGTGTTGTTTGCCCAGCCGTAGAGGGCATAGGTGCCATCTGCCAATCCCGTCATCGAAGTTGGCGTGGTGTAGGTTTGGTTTGAAGCGTAAATCCAGCTTGTGCCTTTCTTGCAGTTCCACCAGATCGTGTCGATGGTTCCGCCGCTTGCGCTGAGACTCAGAGAAATTGAACTAGACGTGTATGTGGTGTTTGTTGGCAATGTAATGGTAACTGTGACCGTAAAACCTCTCAACCCACTTTCCATTATCGGGTCTGGATAAACGTATGGTACATAGGTAAAATTATCTTGCCCTTGGGTTGGTGCTCTTAAGTAATGGTTAACATTGAGAATTGAATCGTAAACGTTTTTGGCAAGTTGACCGCCTCCATCGAACGAGTTATCCCAAATATAGGTATTGTTGATGTGACATTGTGGAGAGTAAGGAGCATAGTTTCCAGCATCGTTTTGCAGTCTGACGAAATCATAGTAACCAACGGCTGTATTATTATAGATCACTCCACAACCGCCACGGAAATTTACACACCATGTTGAACCTGGCTGATAACGGGGATCTGGGTCTTTGAATGTATTGTTATAGATTTCGGTACAACGTGTTCCGACCGCGTCAGGATATGAACCATCAGCATAAGAACCGTGTGAGTCAAAACTTGCCGAACCATAATCTGCTTCGACAATATTGAATCTGAGAATAACGTGGATTCCGTGATTGATAGCCACACAGTGCCGCCATTTACTGAAGTAATTGTTTTCAATTATGACCGTGTAATTGGTGTATTGACCGAGCACATTTGATAGATTAGTATCCCAAACATCGCATGCCCAGCGTCCAATCGCAATACCATAAGTCAAGTTTCTGTCATTCCACTCATCAGGATCGCCAATTCCAAATCCAATAGTGTTAACCAAACGGTTGTGATCTATGACTCCACTGACTGGTCTACGATTGTGATTTGAAGATTCTAGCGGTTGCATGGAAATTGCACTGCCACACATATCTTGAAAATTACAATGGTGTACGTGAATATTTTGCATACCTGTAGTTACCGTATCGCCCCAAGCGCAGTTGTAGATAGCAACACCACAATATTGTGTTGAAGAAGCACTATTGAAATATCGGTAACCAACTAATTCAAGATTTTTGACCTCAACTGTCAAAGATAAATCGCTTTCGTTCAGAGTCCACATAAACCATATTGGTTGATTATCTGGTCCTGAAGTGGCATATTCATATGGCATTTGTAAACTAGTTTTCCACTGTATAACAGAGCCATTTGGATACAATGAAACTGGTGCACCGTATAGATTGATCCCAGCAGGGATAGATACCGCAACATCGCTACTCCAAAGGTCATTATCGGCTGAAACAGTGAAGTTGAATGTTCCTTCAGGGATTTTGGTTAGATTTTCCCCGTATAGGCTGGCTAAGTCAACTGCCGTTTGTATGTGTTTGTAGTAACCATCTATTGCGGTAACACCATAACCACGTTGGTCAACGTAGATGTTGAAAAGTCCAGTTGTTGTGGTGTTACCTACGGTGTTGTTTACCCAAATTTGGCATTGAACCATAGCTTGGTAAACATTCGGTAAGGTTACCGATTTGTTGAACCATGCGCTTGTTCCGCTTAATGCAGTTGCCGAGCTATTTGTGAAAGATCCACTCACATTAGAACCGAAAACGCCATAGTCCAAATCGCAACCTATTGACGTCCAATCGGAATAAATTCCGCACTCTTCACCTTTGAAGGTGTCGTTCATCCCGAAGTGAGAACCAGCCACTACTGAGGAGGGCACCGCACCGATTGTGTAGTTAGCAAAGACGCTGAAAATAACATCCCAAGACTCGATGCTATCTCCGAATGGGTCGTCAGGATTAGTTGGTTCATCACTATTATATGTTGATTGATTCGTGCTTCCTCCCGTATTATACTTAATGCGTGGTGACCAATCTGCGCAAAGGCCAATATAATATACTCCAGCAGTCGCAGACACATTGGTTGTGAACGTGAAGAGTTCCCAAGCGTATCCTGCGTCAACGGTGTGAGACGAAGTATAACCCAACCTAGTGGTAGGTTCTACACCATTGCTAGCATACACAATTCCGATGACATTAGCATCATCTGCTTCCATATAAACGCCGATTTGAAAGATTTGTCCATCTTCAGGTAACGTGAACTTGGAAACCATCTTTTTATTTGACGCTTGATAACATTCGAGACTTCCGATCGTAGGGTACCCGAATGAACTGTCAGTTGCGTAGGCAGGTTTGATTTGCCACACGCCCACAAACACGCTTAGAAATAGTAGTGCCAGCATGGAAACCGTCAGTAGTCTAAACTTGACTTTGGGAACAGTCATGCTTGTTTGCCCTCTATGCTTCTGCGTATCCACCAGCCAAACATCATGGCAATGAACCAGGCTAGGAAAAACCCCAGGGCTGTTTCTGCCACGCCTATCTTGTGGCCCATGCTTGCCAGCCAATCATTCCAGCCTGATTGGAACCAGATCTCGTAGATGGCCATAGCAAAGGACCAGACTAGCCCTGTGATCAGGTATTTCCTGATGTTTGGACCCATCAGCCCCTTTTTCTCCTGCCACCTTTTTGTCTGGACATGAACAGTGCTGTCCACAGTCCAGGATTGAAGGCTGAGACAGCAATAATGACAATGACCATGATCACGAAGAAGGTCCACAACAATCCTGTGGGGCTGCTGAAGAAGTCAGTGATTCCTGTGGTCCAGGCGCCTGCCCCTGTGGTGGTGATGATTGTGGTCCCCTTTGTTTCGACCTTTTCAGGGAAAGTCAGGCCGCCCTGGTCCCAGGGTTTGGTTACTTCTTCAGTCCACAGATAGGTGAAGTTGCCATAAACCCCATAGATCATTCTGACCCTGAAATAGGCTTCTGGATAATAGACGTTCCAGCCATTCCAAAAATCTCCATCAGCCAAACTGCCAAAGTTTTCGATGTTGATGGGGAAGAACATGATCTTCTTCATGGTGCTGTCTGGCGTTTTCACGTCAGAAACCATGGCATTATTGTTTGACAGGTCCCCAGCTGTCAGGTCTGACTTGTACTGGAAATTGACATCAGGGCTGTTGTAAAGGCTTAAGAACTGGCCCACCATTCCTGGGCTGAAGCTACATTTTGCCATAAGCGCGTTTTTCAGGGTGCCCAGCTGGTCAGCTGTGTAGTATGCGTTGCCATCCTTTCCCTCTCGAGTGGCCCACACTGGCCCTTCCTGTTCAGACATGGTGCTGGTCCAGCCAGCCTTATCCCAGCCCTGGATCCAGCCTGCAATGGGGAAGCCACCCCGATAATCAGACAGTTTCTGTTCGTTCAGGATTTGGCCATCATAAGTGCTGGTGAAAACATTCTGTTGGGGGTCATCCAGCCAGCTGTCCTTATAGGCATTGTCCCAGACATTGAAGTCCAGTCTGAACCACATGACAATGCCCTGCCATTCTCCTTCGCGCCAGCCTGATCCTGTGCCCCCTGTATTGGTCTGTGAAGGAATGAGATAGAAGCCCACCCAAAATTCAGCAGGTGTCAGGATGAAGGATTCTTTTGTTAATTCGTATTGGTAGGTGATGATGGTCTGGTTTGTGGCAGTGTCGTTCCTTTCGCTGACTTTCACTGCCTTCTTTGACCAATATTCTATTCTTCTGCCATCCATAGGTGCTGAATCATTCCAGTGCAGTGGGTCCCCCTGCCTGGTGATGTCCTGAAGCTGGATGCTGGATTCAGTGTGGATCTTCAGGTCAGGTCTATCTCTGACGTATGTTGTCAGGCCCTGTTCTTTGTACTGCCAGCCTAGTCCAGCGTCATTTGGTGTTGCCAGTGATGTCCAGCTGATCGTGTCAGTTGCAGTTACCCATGCCAGCTGCTGTGATTTAGAAATCAGTGTGGCTTCAGCATCCTGGTATCTGTGCAGCTGGTCAGTCCCTGAAAAGCTGGTCCAGCTTCCAGAAGGGAAATAGGACCCAAAGAACGTGCATTTTGCACCTTCAAAGCCAGGGTTTAAGACGCCTAACATAAAGGGGGAACTTAACAACAGAAGGCCCACTGCCATAAGGGCCAATCCTTTTTTGGATCTGAACATTTTCAAACCTTTGTCAATTATGTCCATGTCTAACCACCCAGGGCTGCTGCCCTCAAGTTATTGACTATGTGAGCCAGCATGCCAGGACTGAATCTTCTGGACCTGTATGCTGACCAGGACAGGATCAGGCCTCCTGCAAAAACGTAGATCATGGCGTCAGGTTCAGTTCCATATCTGGCAATGTGATAGATGGTGAAGGTGAAACCTGACGTAAGCAGCGCTAAGATTGGCCTTTTGATTCTGGCCAGGCACAATTCTGTGATGAAGCCCCTGAAAAACTGTTCTTCTGCAATGGCCATCAGGGCGCCATAGGCAAGTGCTGAAAAGCCCACGAATATGGCAAAGGGAAGTTTTGTGGTGCCATAACCCACCAGGAAGATCCCGAAAAGGGACAGGATTGTGTAAACGCCTATTTCCTTCCAGCCAGCTGTGGTCATGGTCTGGTCACTGATGTCTTCCCTTTTCTTTTCCATGAACCATTCCATAACTAGGCCAAAGGTCAGAAGTAAGCCTGGAAACATGATCAAGTTTGAGTTTTCAAAAGTGGATAGATAGACAGTCAGCATCATGGCTAGGACTATCAGCATTTTGCTGATCTTGTCATGTCTGATCATCCTGTCTTCCTTCTTCCTATGCGTTTTTCCCCATTTTTGGGGTTTGATTCCCAACTAAAAAAGGGGGGGTTCTATTGAATCTTCACAAATAGGCCGTCATAATAGCCGGCTGTTGGGTTTTGGTCTGAATGCGCTGGAATTTCTAGCAGCGTGTTTCCTTCAAGTTTGACAGTGAAGCCATCCCATGAAATCTTGGCAATTTCGATTCCAATGGTTTCCCCATCTTCACCTGGTCCAAAGACTTGCATGCATAATTCAGGGTCCCCATACCTTTGCCAGATCCAGATGGATTGGTCATAGGTTTTGCCAGGCATGAAAATAGTCATGTATTTTGCCAGTGTTGTGGTTCCTGCATCCACACATTTTGGGTCCAGATAGATGTAGCTAGAGATTTCAGGGTGATTGCTGACCAGAATAGACATCTTCTGAATTAATGCTGCATGCTTTGAAGGTGGTGTCACGCCTGTCTGCTGGGCCGTTAGATAGCCTACCACGCCTGCATAGACAATCAGTGCCAGCATGAACAATGAAGCTGCTTTATTGTATGCCATCAAACTTTCACCTTTGCCTTCTTTATTCCTGCCAGAACCACTGCCACACCCAGGATCATCAAAAACCCTGCTGTGGGCAGATTCAGCCACGAATTCTGCTGTTTGGGATATTGGTCTTCAGGGGGTTGATTGCCTTCAGGGGGTTCATTGCCTGTTTCGTTCGCAGCCAGCTGTCTGAAGACAGGCTGGACTGTGTGGCTGACCTGCATAGTGATGTTTATGGGGTTGCCCAGGGTCACTGTGGCATCCACTGTCCAGTGCGAAAAGACATAGTTTGCAACTGCAAAAGCGTTCATGGTCACAATGGAATTCGCTGGATATTCCCAGGTGCCAGATGCTGGATCTGTCCACCCACCTGTGGCTGCCAGGACTGTCAGGGTCATCGTGGAAAGTGTTGTGCTGATGTAGAATGTGCGTGGACCGATTTCACTTTGTAACTGAAATCCATTATAGATCGTATAGCCAAAATTGTATGCGCCAGGGGTGGTGATTGAAGTGATGTTCTGGCCCCAAACTTCCCAGGTTTCCATAGTACCCGAAAAGACAGGAACCTGGACATTATAGAGATGCTGAAGCTGATAGAAATGGGGGGTGGATGATCCACCTGCCACTGGGAACTTCAAAGAAATCTCGCATTCTATTTTTGCAATGCCACTTTCGTAGTCTCTGGCCCAAAAGATCAGTGTGTCCACTTTAGAGTAGTTTCCATTGTGCGCTGGAAACATGTTTACTTCTAGGGTTTGTGGTGGGGTGAAATCATTTTCTGGAATGCCAATGATCCCCGGCCAGCCAATACTGCTGCCTGCAATGAGCAGCACCATTCCCAAGACTAGCAAACCGTTGATCTTCATAATGGACCCTCTGAACAGCAGTGGAATGGCTATTTGGTGCCGGCTGCCTTCTGGATCCACTTTTTCCAGATTATCCAGATGAACAGGGCTGGCACAAATGCCGTCATTAAATATCCTAGAACGCCGGTGGTCTGATTCAGGTTGAAGAAGTTGATGACCCAGCTGCCTGCATAAG
>Ga0315279_10009689_pt1 | contig 11434 bp, 8 predicted proteins | sample YL17G06_20_MG_FD_203694 | JGI IMG/M metagenome (GOLD analysis project Ga0315279, IMG submission 203694) | Sediment microbial communities from Yellowstone Lake, YNP, Wyoming, USA - YL17G06_20 | ecosystem: Environmental > Aquatic > Freshwater > Lake > Sediment | place: USA: Wyoming | collected...
AGAGAATTTAATCTGGACCAGCTGGAAATGGTTATTAAAAAATCACCCTCATGATAGTATCTGTGGCTGTAGTATTGATCAGGTACATAAAGAGATGCTAATCCGTTTCGATTGGTCCGGACAGATTACCCAAGAAGTAATCAATAAAACTTTAGATTATATTGTTGGGAAAATCAAGATTGATTATTTAAAGGAAGATGAGTTGGCTCTGGTGGTCTTCAATCCTCTGCCTTATCCCATTGATGAGAATGTAGAGGTAAGGGTTAAATTCCCTAAAGAGATTAACTTAAATGGCGTGAAGGTTTTAACCGCGGGAAGAGAAGAGATTCCTTATCAATTAAAAGGGTATGGTTTAGACCATAAAGCTCCGGAAGTAAATTATGCGGATATCTCTTTTACTGCTAAAGATATTCCTGCTTGTGGTTATAAAACTTTTATCCTTAAAGCAATTAATGAGGTAAGGATGTCTAAAGAATATGAGACTGATATAAGAGTTGGCAGTGATTATATTGAAAATAAATATTATAGAGTAATTGCTGAAGAGGGTAAGGGAACAGTAACTATTGTAGATAAGTTAAATAATAGAGTATTTGAAAATTGTAATAGATTGGTAGACGGAGGAGATGCAGGAGATGAATATACTTATTCCCCTCCCTTGAATGATGAAATAATAGTTAGTAGATTGAATAACCTTAGCATTCAAGAAGTGGGTCCCTCTGAAGCTACCTTAAAGATATCGGGAAAGATGATGTTACCAGTCGGATTAAAATCGGATAGGAAATCCCGAACAGATAAGAAAGTAGAGTGTTCTATTGAATCTGAAATAAAATTATATAGTGAGGTTCAGAGAATAGAATTTAAAACAAAATTTGATAATAAAGCCTGTGATCATCGTTTGCGGGTAGAATTTCCTACTGCTATTAAAACCGATCAGGTTTATGCTGAGGGTCATTTTGATGTAGTAAAACGGCTTATTAAGTTCCCTGACAGTGAAGGATGGGTAGAAAAAGCTTATAAAACTGCTCATAATTCAGGATTTGTAGATATTAATGATGGCAAATATGGACTGGCGATATTAAATAAGGGGTTACCTGAATATGAAATAATACCTGATCATAATACCATAGCCTTAACTTTAGTTCGTAGTATAGGTTGGTTATCGAGGGGAGATTTGGAATATAGGAAGGAGAATGCTGGTCCTTCACTACCAACACCAGAAGCTCAGTGTTTAGGAGAAAATACTTTTTCTTATGCAGTGATTCCCCATCCGGGCAATTGGGCTGAGGCTCGTATTCCCCAAAAGACCAGACAATACAAGACCAAAGTATTAACTAAACAACTAAAGAATCAACCAGGAAATCTAGCAGATAAATATAGTTTTATAGAATTAGAAGGTAAATATTTAGAGATTAGTGCCATTAAAAAGAATGAATTTGAAGACAAATTGGTAGTCCGAGTTTATAATCCTACTGATAGAGAGACCACTGGAAAGATTAAATTAGGATTTGATATCCATAAGGTCTATCTGAGTAGGTTGGATGAAAGTTATGGAGAGGAACTACCCTATGATAATGGAATTGAAATAGAGATTAAACCAAAGGAAATAAAGACTATTATTTTAGAAGTACTATAAATTAAGCCTAAATAGGTAAAGATAAGATATTAGTTATGACTGACATACGAATTCTGCGTGAGCCTTTATAAAATCTTACTCAAACCATTAAAAGTTTTCTTGTAATTTAAAAATAATATAAGCTTTTCTATTAATAAAATAAGTAAAGGAGGATTGTATCGTGAAGATATTTATATCTGTAGATATGGAAGGAATTTCAAGTGTGGTTACTAGAGAGCAAACATCTCCTGGAGCCAGAGATTATGAAAGAGCTCGTAGGTTTATGACTAAGGAAGTAAACGCAGTAATTGAAGCTGCGTTTGAACATGGAGCTAATGAAGTTATTGTAAATGATTCTCATTGGGATATGGACAATATTTTGATTGAAGAATTACATCCGCGTGCAGCTCTAATTAGCGGTAATAATAAACCCTTAAGTATGATGCAAGGTATTGATAATAGTTTTGATGCCGTATTTTTTGTGGGATATCATGCTAGAGCAGGTACTCCGGAAGCAGTGATTGATCATACATATGACTCTATGGTGATTAACCTTAAGATTAATGGTAAGCTAATGGGAGAAGCAGGAATTAACGGGAGATTAGCAGGTTATTTTGGTGTTCCTGTAGCATTTGTATCCGGAGATCAAAAAGCAATAATGTGTGCTAATGAGGAATTAAATAATCCTGTTGGCGTTGTTGTGAAGGAATCAATCAGTCGGACTACAGCTAAGATCCACCCTTTTCCTGTAGTGAAAGAACGTTTAAATATTGGTGTATCCAAAGCAATGAAAAACTTAAAATTATTTAAACCTAATGTAGAAGAAGGTCCGGTGAAACTTGAGGTTTCTTTTAGTATTTCTGATATGGCTGAAATATGCCTTCTTATTCCAGGAGTAATTAAAGAAGATGGGCGGACTGTAACTTATACCGGAAAAGACTATATGGAAGTTTTTAAAGCATTTAGAGCAATGCTCCGATTAACTGATGGGATTAAGTAATTGTCTTAAATTATTTAATTTTTAAAATAGAGAGAAAAAGTGAAATGAATCTAATGCAACCACCTATATGTGCTCCTAAGGTCGAATGGTTTATGTTAAAAGCAGAATATTGGATAGAACAGGTTAGAGAAGCAGAAGAATTAATTTTAAATAGAGAAGAAATAAATAAGTTGAATAAAAAAACCTTTAGACAGATGAAATCTAAAGGACTTGAAGAATGGTTGTATGATTTAGAAAAATATCCTAAAAAGATAACCAAAGAAAAATTATTAAATACTATGAAGGCCTATTCATCTAAAGAAGTATTTCCAATAGAGCTTTGCTATAATAGGTCGGCAGATGAAATCTCAGAGGCAGTAAAGGAAGAAGTTCTATATCAAGCCAATTTCGATGGTATACCTGATGAAATTCAGGTAGAATTTGGAATATTAACAAAAAGAAAAGACCTAAGAGCCTTTCCTACTAATATAGTTTTTGCTAAAGAAGCAGAAAGTATTGATGTAAATCTTTTTCAACTTACTAATCTACCCATTGGAAGCCCGGTAGCAATTTTACACAAAAGCAAAAATAGAAAGTGGTATTATGTTCAAAGTGCTATATATAAAGGATGGATCAAATCAGAGAACCTTGCTTTAACGAGAAACAAGAAAGAAATATTTGATTATTTAAACACAAACAAATTTTTAATTGTAACTGAGAGTAAGGTCGAAACAGAGCCCAACCCCTTCTTAAAAGAAGTTTCTAATATTCTTTTTCAGATGGGGGATAAAATTCCTTTGATCGAATTTGATAAGATTCCAGAGTCAATTCCAATCAGTAATTTGCATGCCCAATCTGCAGAGGGTTGCTATGTAGTAAAAATTCCGGTAAAAGATGAGGATGGATATCTTCAATTTAAATTAGCTTTAATTGCCCGTTCTCATGACCTCTGTGAAGGTTATCTTCCTTATAAAAGGGGAAATATAATTCGCCAAGCATTTAAGTTACTAGGGGAAAGATATGGGTGGGGAGGTATGTTTGGCAGAAGAGATTGTTCACAGTTTATTATGGATATTTATAGAACTATGGGCATTATTATTCCAAGGGATGCTGAAATGCAAGAGGAAGGAGTAGCTGGAGAATCTATTAAATTTACAGGTTCTATAAAAGACAGAGAGAATTTACTAAATCAATTACAACCAGGTAACCCCATCTATTTAAAAGGACATGTGGTAATGTATTTGGGTAAGGTTGGAGATAATTATTATGTGATTCACTCTGGAGCTGGATATAGGATAAAAAATAAAGATGGAAGTATAAGATCAGTAACTGTTCACGGGGTTTTTATTACAGAAGTACACCAATTACTTATGAGTGGAGAGAAAAGATATTTAGAGGCATTTACAACTGCATGTAAGTTTCAGTAATACTAGAAATTTCTGGAATGGAAAGAGAGCTATTGAATAACTTTGAAGTAAAAAATACCTAATTAGGAGTAATTTAAGTTATACCGAAATTCTGCGTGAAAAAATTTAACGCAGAATTTCGGTATAAGAGGAGATTTACTTATTCCTCATCTTAGAGATCTTCGGGCGGTTGAAAATATCAAGGCCTATGTAGATAGAAAACTCTTTATAGAAATTAGTCTTTTAACTTCTATACAAGCAATTGAAGAGATCCAAAGCGAGTTGAAGAATTTTTAAATTATCTATTATCAAACTTTTTCTTGATTAGAGGCAGAGGAAATTGAATTTATTTAACCTTAAAAAATCACCTTCTTTGAAGGTGGTAATGGGAAAATGGTTTTACCGAGTCGAGGGTATTGTGTAAGCACTATAGGTTTGGACGAGAATAAAATCAGAAGATATGTAAAATAGGGGACAAATAAACCTTAAACCTATAAGAAGGTGCAGGATGTGCTTATAAGAATTTAAAGATGGCTAAAATAAAGATGAAAAGCTAATACAGCTCCATAATAAATAAAACTTGAGTTTGGCTTTCATGAAAGGAAGAAATACAAAAAATAATTGAAGGGGGGATGTAGTTTAATTAAAATTGTTGCTATTGGTGATAATGGTGTAGATAAGTATATAAATTTAAAAAGATTTTTCCCAGGTGGAAACGCATTAAATGTAGCAGTATTTGCACATAGATATAGTGCAACCACCGCCTATATCGGTTGTATTGGCAATGATCGAGCGGGCAAACACATCTATAATTCGCTAGAGAAAGAAGGAATAAACGTTTCTCATATAAAAGTGGTTAATGCACCAAACAGATATGCAATAGTGAAATTGATTGATGGTGAACGTACCTTTTTGTCAGAAGGAAATGTAGAAACAAATAAAATGCTTAAACTTAATATGGAAGACTTTGATTTTATTAAGCAATTTCACTTAGTTCACACCAGCGTATTTAGTTATATCGAAGAAATGCTTCCTGAATTAAAAAAGATGAAAAAAAATATTTCATTCGATTATTCTGATAATTTTGAACCCGATTATTTGAACAAAACTTTACCATATGTTGATTTCGCTTTTTTTTCAGGAAACAAAATAAAATTATCTAAAATTAAATTATTTCAAAAAAAAGTCTCTTCCAAAGGTCCAAAAATAGTGTTAGTTACCAGAGGTTTCAAAGGAGCAATACTATATTATAATGGAAGATACCTGATGCAACCTGCGATTAAAACTAGTGTTCTTGATACTTTGGGTGGAGGGGATTCTTTTATCGCCAGCTTTTTAGTGAATTTTTTAAACAAAGAAAGTATAAAAAAATGTTTAAAAAATGCGGCAATGGAAGCGTCTAAAACATGCACTTACTATGGAGCTTTTGGATACGGCTTAGATTATAAATAAAAAAGGAGAGTATAAAAAAGGCGGATTCAAACATTTTTTTTGACAAATAAAATTTAAATGATATAATAAATGTTATAAAAACGTTTGCGCAATATTTTTATAGAAAAGGGATTTATAATGGTTTTTCCTGAAAAGTCAAAAAAGTCAACTATGCAAGATGTTGCAGAATTGGCTCATGTTTCGGTATCTACTGTTTCTCATGTTATCAATAATACACGTCATGTCGATGAAGAAACGCGTAATAGAGTTCTTGAAGTTGTAGAAAAACTCAGCTATACTCCCAGTGTATTTGCTCGCGGATTAAGAGGAAAAAAATTTCGAATAATTGGGGTTATAATATCGGACATAAGAGAAAGCTTTTTTGCGGAAGTAGTCAAGGCAATTGAGCTAACTGCCTATAGTGAAAGGTATAGTATACTTTTGTGTGATTCTGAGGATGATCCATTAAAAGAACAATTACATATTAATATGCTTCTTAAAAATGGAATTGAAGGTTTAATATTTGCTCCAGTTAATAATTCTACCCGTGCTTATGATTCCATAATTCCCAATGAACTTAACACTATTCAAATAGATAGGAAAGTATCTGGACTTTCTGTAGATTTTATCGGAATTGACAATATAGAGATTACCAAAAAAGCTATGAATCATTTGTTTAATCATGGTTATACGAATGTAGGTTTTATTTCATATAAGACAAATGCATATACAGAGGAACAACGACTATTAGGCTATAAAATGGCAGCCCAACAGTACAATTCCTCGAAAAAGATAAATGTTAAATACATTCAATATAATGACAAAGATGTTAAAGAAAGTATTAAAAGCTGGTTATACCAAAATAATAAAATAGATTCTATTTTATGCGGAAATGATAATATATGTTATCAGGTTCTTAGAGCAATTAAAGAAACACAATATGAGGTCCCAAAAGATATCGGACTTCTATCCTTCGATGATTCCAAATGGTTTAAACTACTCACTCCACCAATCACTGCTATAAGACAACCAACAGAACAGATAGGCAAACTTGCTACCAATTTACTTATTGCAAGGATAGAAAATAGAATAAAATATTTTACTCCCCAAAAAGATTACATCATAAATGCTGAATTAATTATAAGAAAATCTTGCCGAGAAGGTACCAAATAATCGTTTCTATAACCACGGTCCAGAACTATATGGTTCAGGGTATGAGTATAGGAACAATAAAATAATGAATTAGGAGGAATACAAAATGACTAAAAAAACTTTAAATGAATGGCAGCTTGAAGCATCTGCGTATATGACAGGGGGGATGTCTTCCAGCGCTAGGGCAAATCAGTTTACTGGTGTCCCTATGTACGCGGAGAAGGCGGATGGGGCTAGGTTTACCGACCTGACCGGTAAGGAGTATATCGATTTTTTCATGTGTCATGGCGCGGTACTGTTAGGACATAATCATCCTGAGGTAAAACGCGCTCTTATTCATGCTATTGAAAAAGGTTTTTTTGCTGGGATTGATTCTTCGGAAACAGTTGATTTTGCGAAAAAGATATGTCAGGCAATTCCTGCAGCTAAGGAGATCCGATTTGTAAATTCAGGCACTGAGGGTACTCTACTATCTCTAAGGCTTGCCCGTGGATATACAGGAAAGGATAAGATCATTAGAATCGATGGACATTTTCATGGTGTACACGATTATTTACTCGCTAATAATCTAGCTAGTAAAGTGGATTATGAGAATGAGGGTAACCGGGTATCAAGAACAATCGGCAGAACTGCTGGCATACCAGATATTGTAGATCAGGTTGTTATTCCCATCCCCTGGAATAATATTGAAATCATGGAAAGAATACTAAAAGAGCAGGGTGACGAGATTGGTGGGATTATCATGAATGTTATTGATTACAATAACGGATGTTTCCTGACTACCTCAAAATATCTGCAGCAGGTACGCACGTTAGCGGATAGGTATAACGTAGTACTAATATTTGATGAGATACTATCTGGTTTCAAAACAGGAGTTTCCTGTGGCCATGGATATTATGGAGTTATACCAGATATCTGTACCTTGGGGAAAGCGCTTACTAATGATGTACCTCTGGGAATCGTTGTTGGGAAAAAAGAGATCATGAGCAAGATCATGGATCCTGTGAATCCTGTTATTTGTGGAGGTACTTTTTCTGGAAATCAGCTTGGTATAGCTGCGGGTAATGCTGTTATGGATATTATATGTAGACCGGGATTCTATGAGGAATACTTACCTCGAGTTGAAAAATTCTATGAAGAATTGCAAAAGCTCTTCAATTCTTATGGATTTCCTGCTGTAGTTCAAGGATTAGGAGCAGGCTTCCATATCTATATTGGTACAGACGAACCTCTTGAGACTTATAGCGACCTTAAACGAGTAAACAAACTGCTTACTAAAGATTTTTTTATATCATGTATTCAACACGGACTGTACTTTCATACTGATTTTACGATCTCAGCAGCACATGACCAGAGCACTCTAGATGAGACCCTTTCCAGGTTTGAGGATGTGCTAAAGGAATTTTAGGAGGAAAGTAATGCTTATGCAAGATTATCTGATTCGGGATAGTCAGAAGTTAAAAATACAATTTGTAAAAACTAAAGGAGGTATTAGGTGAAAAAGTTTAATTTTGATGCAAAATTACTGGAAAAAAACAAACAAACAGAAATTTGTTCTATTTATTCTGCTGCAGACAACATCGAAAGATCGCTTGAGGAAAATAAGGAATCGATCAAAAATTTGGCAAGAGAAATATCTAACTTTAACCCTGAGCAAATTCTATTCGTGGGAAGCGGTGCTTCGTATTGTACTTTATACACAGGCTACTATTTTTTAAGAACAAATTCATCCATGTGGACAGTGCATGCGTTTGGTCCTGAAATTATGTCTGATAATCCTTTATTTTTAGAGAAATCACGTACTTTAGCAATACTTTCATCTTATTCAGGCAAAACAGAGGACACGCTTTTAGCAAGCAGCTTTTTAAAGCAAAAAAATATTCCTATATTGGCATTAACAAAAAGTGAGGATAACCCACTTGCTCGGTCTGCTGATTTTGTTTTAGCTTACCACGATAAATGTTTATATACATCGGCCATGGCGAATCTCTTAATGTTGCTCTCAAACTATATGATACTAAATGGTGAGTCAGATAATGCGATTAGCTTGCAAAGTGCATTATTAAAAGTTCCGGAAAATATGAGACGCATTCAGGCACTTAGTGAAGAGAGAGCATTGATTGCTTTGGAAAAAGTAAAGAAAGATAATTTCTTTTATGTTTTGGGTGATGGTGCCTTATGGGCCCTTGCTTACCAATTTGGTTATACAAATCTCATGGAGTATTCACGTGTACATGCTGCTTGTTTAAGAAGCTGTGAATGGCGCCATGGGCCTCTGGAAGTATTATTTAGAAAACCGGCAATGATAATGTTTGTTGGAAATGATGCATCAAGATCGGGGGCTATAGCTACAAAGAATTACTGTGAAAAAAACGGTGCAAATATTGTGACGTTCGATGTGGAGGATTATGTAAATACCCATCCAGTTTTGGCACCGTTTATTCTACATCAGGTATGTCAGTTTTTCCTTCTATATCAGAGTACACAGCAAGGTATTGACATGGACGATTATTTAGAGATGCATGTAAAACCATACAAGCCAGAAGAAAATTATTTCTGACAATATAGAATTCTATATTTGTTATAAAAAGGGGTCAGGTCTCAACATTTAAAAGAAACAGGGGACGGTTCTCTGTTCTTTTTCTAAACGAAGTAGTTCGATTATTTTAAGTTATATGAAAGTCAGCTCGTATAATGAAGTACAATTATGGAAAGACCAAAGATATCATTAATAATTCCAGCCTACAATGAGGGAAAATATATAGGTAGGACTTTGGAATCTGTAGTAAAAGCAAAAGAGTCATATATTAGGCCGCATTTAATTGAGGTTATAGTGGTGAACAATTGCTGTACTGATAAAACAGAGGAAATTGCTAAAAGTTTTGGTGTTGAAGTTATCTTTGAAAAGGAAAGACGGATTGCTGCGGTGAGAAATAAAGGGGCAAAAAGTGCAAGAGGCGAAATACTAGGCTTTTTAGATGCGGATAGTTTGATAACTCCTAATATGTTTAATTCAATTGACGAAGCAATGTTGCATGGTGAGTATATCGGAGGTGGCACAAATATAAAATTTGCCAGAAGTTCATTAGGGCTCTTTTGTACATTGTGTATTACTGTATTTCCATTCAGGTGGTTATTAGGTGTGGCTGGTGGTCTGATATTCACCAGCAAAAAAACATTTGAGGAATTGGGTGGATTTGATGAATCTCTTTATTGTGCAGAAGATTCAAAGTTTGTATTGGAACTTAAAAGATATGGCAGACAAAAAGGGAAAAGATTTAAGATTATCACCAGCGATTATGTGATTACTTCAGCAAGAGTATTTGATAAATTTGGCGACTGGTACTATTTCAAACACCTTCCGAATTTTTTATTAAATATGAGGAAGATGGCAAGAGATAAAGAGTTTTGCGATACATTTTGGTACAATATAAAAAGGTGACTAAAAAAATATTTTATATGAAAAAGAATAGGGGGTCAAAAAGAAACAGGGGACGGTTCTCTGTTCCTTTTCTCAAACGAGGGTTTTAAAATTTTTATATTATGCTATGATAATAAATATAAAATTAATTACTAAGATCAGGATAAAAATAGAATAAGTGCTTAAAAAGCTGAAAAAAGCAAACTATCTGAAAGGATAGGACGCAAAGTTTTGGGTTTAAGGCGCTTTATTGCTATGATTGCCAGACTGCCGACTTTTTAAAATTAAATAGAGTTAGCAGTTTTTTATTTAAAACTAAGACTATAAATTGTTTTGCTAATTCAGAAAAACCATTCCAAAATTCAAAAAACTCCTCAAAAACCTATTATAGACAACATTTTTCAGATGATACAAAAGGAGGCGATGTCTATTGATTATATCGAAATGATTCAAATTTGCATTTCAATTTTATTAAAAAAATGAAAGGGGGGAATTTTAATGAAAAAGTTATTGTGTTTAATAGTGGCAATAGCAATTTTAGGGCTTCTTATTGTATCTGGATGCTCCATACCTCTAGAATCTGTAGTCCCAACTTCAGAGAAAGGAAATCCAAAACCCGAAATTAGTACACCAGAAATCGAAAGAGGTATGTTTGTTGATCATGGATACAGTTCTCCACCTTGGTATCCACCTGAAGAGGAAACAGATCGTTATCAATGGGGTCCAAAGCTCCACTGGGCCAGCACGGGTCTTCCTATAGATTGTATGGTTTATACTTTTGGTACATCTGATGGTGCATTTGACGCGGTAATGCAATCCTTCGCAGAATGGGATGAATATACCTCAGCCACCATCTATGGTACTGTGGAGGAGGACGACGATGAGAAGATTCCACCGGGTGCAGTTCTCGATAAAGAAAACACTATATCGTGGGGAGAAATAGATGGCTCTGGCGGTATTGTAGCCATTACCTACTACTGGTACTGGGTGAATACAAAGGAGCTAGTAAAATTTGATATTATCTTTGACATAGCTGACCTCTGGGGGACTGGCTCAGGTGATTTCTTCGATATTCAGAATGTAGCTACTCATGAAATAGGACATACTCTAGTCTTGGGTGATTTACGCTCTCCAAAAGATGGAGCTTTAACTATGCATGCCTATACTTGGTGGGGTGATACAATGAAAAGCACTTTAGGATCAGGAGATATTTCAGGAGTTCAGGCCATTTACGGAGAGTAAAGATTAGCTGATCGTTATATTGAAAATGTTAAAATAAAGACGAAATGTCGAAAAAAGGAAAAAGAACAGGGGACGGTTGTACTAGCTCAATAATTCGGTAACTTTTTCTAACTTTTCGTAAGGGGTGAGATAAGCTAGTCCCCCATGTCTACGTAGATGATTATATTCGAATAAGAAATTTCCTAGATTAT
>Ga0315279_10009690_pt1 | contig 11434 bp, 7 predicted proteins | sample YL17G06_20_MG_FD_203694 | JGI IMG/M metagenome (GOLD analysis project Ga0315279, IMG submission 203694) | Sediment microbial communities from Yellowstone Lake, YNP, Wyoming, USA - YL17G06_20 | ecosystem: Environmental > Aquatic > Freshwater > Lake > Sediment | place: USA: Wyoming | collected...
GGCGACTACCGCGACACCGAAATCGATGAGGCGCACGCCCTGTCTCCCGTCTTGACAGAGTTGAACAGAGAACGCCTGCTCCAGTCCATCCAGCTGAAACGCATGTCCCTGAACGATATTTCAGAGATGATAAGACAGATTCTGGAGCAGGACGAGGTTCCAAGAGAGTTCTGTGAGTTGGTCTATGAGAAGACGAGAGGCAACCCCTTCTTCGCTGAGGAAGTCATAAGATCTCTCAAGGAAGAAGAGGTTATCTACCGTGACGGGAATAAGTGGAAGATCAGGGAAGTCTCAAAAATAGAGTTCCCAAAAACCGTCAAGAGTGTAATAAAAGCCAGGATATCCCGCTTAGATGACGAATGCCAAAACGTCCTGACCACTGCTTCTTTCGTTGGAAATGATTTCAGTTTCGAGGCTCTCCGTGGCGCCACCGGTGTGGAAGAAGACAAGCTACTTGAGTTGCTCGAGAAGTTGCTCAAAACAGGGCTCATCAAAGAGAAGCTGATCCGTGGAGAAGACGTCTTTTCCTTCGCGGACGTGGTGGTGCGGGATGTCGTGCATGAAGAGGTGAGCCTATTGAGGCACAAGAAACTCCACAACACCGTTGGATGCGCATTGGAGAGAGTCTACGCCACGAACGTCGATGAACATCTCGGGGAGCTTGCGTATCATTTTCTGGAAGCTGGAGACAAGGAGAAGGCTCTGAACTACTTCTTGAGAGCAGGAGAAAGGGCCGCGAAAGTGTATGCTAACGGAGAGGTAGTATCATATCTTCAATCCGCGCTCGGTCTCCTTGAGGACAGGGAAGGTGAATCGCGAAAGAAGGCATGCGTTCTTGAGAGGCTCGGCGACACCAAGAAGCTGACCGGGGAATATGATGCAGGTGTGAAGTATTGGACTGATGCGCTGCTGTTGTGGGAAAAACTGGATGAGAAGGAGACCACCGCAGCACTGCACCGTAAAATGGCGAATGTTTTTTGGAGTAACCTGGGTGACAAAGAAAGAGCCAGAGAGCATCACCAAAAAGCTTTGAAGATCTTGGAAGCAGAAGCTGAGAGCGTCGAATTGGCACGGTTGTACGAGGACATGGCCGCAATGATTTGCATGGGTGCTACTGGAAAGCTGACTGAAGCCCGTTCTTGGGCGGAAAAAGCAGTTGAACTTGCCAAGAGACTGAACGCCCACGAAGTGATCGCACGCTCATATGCCTCTCTAGGCGAGATCCTAGGCATGTCTGGAGAGAGGAAAAAAGCTGCTGAATGCATGGACAAAGCGTTGAGGATGGCACTTGACAATGGTTACCTGGACACAGCCCTGTGGGTCTACACTGACACCGGTTTTCTCCCTCCAGAGCAGCATGAGAAACGCTTGGAATACTTGGAGAAAGGGTTTGAGTTGGCAAAGAAGGTTGGGGATCTGTCCTATATGTCTTGGATTGGCACCAATCTGGCGGGGACTTGGGTTGGCATGGGAAACACGGACAAGGCAGTTCATCTGCTCGAAGAATCCGTCGCCTTGGACAGAAAGGGCAACTATGTCACTCACCTACCTTTGTCTCTAGACATACTCGGATGGACCTATCAGATACTTGGAGAATGGGACAAAGGCGAACAATACTACCAGGAAGCTTTGAGCATATCGCAGAAGGTAGATGATTATCAAGCAGTCAGCGCCGCTTTTGGATGTCTCGGATGGTCCAATTTTGAAAAGGGAGAGTACCTCAAAGCAAGAGAGTTTTTTGAAAAAATGTTCGCGGTCTATGGAAAGCATGGAGCAACAGCACCCCAAATGGGAACCTCTCAGTATGTCATAGCTACGTATGTTGAGCTTGGGGAGAAGGAGAAAGCAGAGAACCTGATTGACAAGATGCACGAATACGCCCTCGAGAAAGACAATAAGAATCTGATCGCTACCTCAGACGGATTGAAGGCAATGCTATTTAGGGCCGAAAAGAAATTGGAAGAATCTGTTCAGCTTTTTGAAAAGAGTCTTCAGGAGTTCGAGGCTCTGGATGCGAGACACTGGAACGTCTACTGGTTCGCCAAAATGGTTCTATGCGAATACGCTAGGACATATTTGGAGAGAAACCAGGAAGGTGACAGAGAAAAAGCCTACAACCTCCTCAACCAAGCGCTGGAGATATTCCAGAAAATTGGCGCGAAAAAAGAAGTAGAAAGAATAATAGCTAAGAAGAAACTGCTCACAGCCTAACGGGCACGGTTATTCAACACTCAATGCATCACAATACAACGTAATTTACTAGGATGAATCGCTATTTTTTGGGGTTTGGGTTTTGGGGGAAAGTTTTATCCCAATCCAACCCCCAACCCAATTTTTCGACGTTGCGGAAAAGTTATAGCTAACTCGTAACTCCCAGTTCTGAGTTTTGCTTCATTACCATGAAGGCTTGGAATGACTTGAACATTATGGAAGATTACTTTACTCAGCATGCTTTCCATTTTTCATTGACCTGATGGACAATTATATGTTGATGCCCGGCAGAATCTTGTCTAATTCTGTCTAAGGACTGAAATAGAGTTTAGGCTTTTTTTCTTTCTTTAGCAACTTCTGTACTGATTTTTATGGCTTCGTATAAGCCTCCGAAGATAAGGCTAACACCAAGACCCATATACAGGCCTGAATCAAACAGCAGATGGTCTCTCTGTTCTGACTCAACCGTGTTCTCAAAACTCATTGTGAAGTGATAGGCAGTTCCAGGTGTAGCCATTACGCCAGGGTTCGTTATGTCCCAAACGATGCTGCTTCTGGTCTGAAGTGTCTGTGCCAGACTTTGGACAGGAGGGATAATACTTCCTGTGTATTCACAGTCTTCAGGCATCTGGATCATGAATTTCACTCTGATGTCTTCCCAGTGGGCTGATGCGTTTGGCAAGCGATCGGACACTTCCTCGTGAGTATCACCTTCAGAGTCAGCCAATGGGATAGAAATCATATAGTTCGAGAAACTCTTCTTTCTTACTAGTCCCTCCCAAGTGAACTCGTATTGCACTTGGTACTTCTCGATCAGCTGGGACGAGGAAAACCTGGCATAGACTAGAGTGGTATTAGTCTTCTCGGAGGTCGGTTCTTTCGGGTCTGCGTCCTCCAGATGAACTGTGCTGACGTCCGATACTTCAAGATCTCCGGTTTCACTCGCTACTGAGAGCTTTTTGGAATCACAGAAATGCGGGATTTGAAAACCTATCACTTGCTCGCCAGTGGAAGTAGGATTTACACGGAATTCGCAGTACACAAGGGCTTGGGCGGCTCTCTCATTTAGGGATATCTGGTTTATCCAGAAGTGTGCTTCAGTGCTCCCCTTGGAGAGATGCATTGTGCTGAATACCAGGAACCCATAGGGGTTCACTTTGGGCTCAGATGGAACTATATAGGCCTCATTCAGTTTGCTTGCTCCGAAACTAGTCAGCAGAACACCAGTCACAGTAGGAAACAGGATAACAGCGATTCTGAAAACAAGTAACAGTTTAGAAACCATAGATACCACTGTTTAGAAGTCTGGTTGCAGGAATAAGTTTTTTCCTAGTTCACAACACGTGATGAGAAAAAAAGTCTCACTATCTGGGAGAATTCAGATCCAAAGCAATAGATAGTTGCTAATAGTAACCATAAGAGGAGAACCATGTCACTTACACCAGAATTTGAGTTGGGTTTATGGAATGCTTGGATTTTCATGCTTCCTTCTCTGTTGCTTATGCTTCTTTGGCTTCTCCTGATGGCAAGAAAACACGCACCACTACCTCCGAAAAGTGCACGTATGTCCAAGACTGCGGAGGGATTCAACATTATCTCTAAGTTAATCTACTTTCCAGCCGTAGTATACTCTGTTTTCATGCCTCTAAAACTAGGGACAGTATGGTTCTACATAGGTCTCCCAATCACGGTTTTAGGATTGGTTGGGAGCTTGATTGTTGTAGTGAATTGGGCTAACACTCCAGCTGGTAAACCAGTTACCAGAGGAATTTATCGTTATTCCAGACATCCCGGCTATGTCACTGAAGTCTTGCTTCTTTTGGGTGTAAGTATAATTTCGGCTTCATGGATTTTCTTGTTGTTTCCTATCATCATTTGGGCTGGAGCAGCACATTTCATAAAGATTGAAGAAGCCTGCACCCTTGGACATTACGGCAAAGCCTATAGTGAATACATGAATAGAACTCCACGATGGATAGGAATACCGAAATCGAGGAATTGAAAAGGTTGTGAGTTAGTCATTGACTGTGAAAGGTATGTTCTCTTCTATAGATCTCCTTCCAGTATCCGTAATTTTGTAACAGTCGCCTTCTCTGTGAACAAATGCTCTCTCGTGTTCAAGTTTCCCTAACGTCAGGTTCATGTGACCTGTCTGAATCCTGGTCGCAAGCCAATGGTTCAATTCCTTCACCGAAGCTCCTTCAGAACCACGGTAATACAAGAAAGCCAAGACCTTATCTGGCAGCTTCAGGTCTGTCTTCAATATCTTCAGAAATCCGTTAAAGTCTTGAATCAATGGAATCCAAATCTTAGCTATTGAACTGACCAAGCTCTGAGCGGTCGAAATATCCGAAGTGTAATAGATTCTTATGAACTCTGTCATGACCCAATTGGTAGAAACCAATGAAAGTGTAGCATCTGAGTAGTTGGCATCAACGTCGCCTCCAGGGTGACCAATATCCCTCTTGTTTCTTATGTCTTATATGACTTGGAGAGGGCGAGAAAACCGTAACTCAGTTGCGGATTTCGGGAGACATCTCCACTAGTTCGTGGAAATGGGGATTTATCCTCTGATCCTAAGTATTCGCTTGGTTTTCTTAACGAATCTATGTTAGCGTGCGTGACAGGTGAACGCAGTGGGTGCACAATAGCTCTCAGTAATATAACGCTTCTTCATCTATGTGCTCTTTGATTTCTTCAAGGAATTCACTTTCCGCGGGTTCCCACGTGTAAATAATCAGATCTTCCATAGCACGCGTCATTGCCACATAGAACAGTCTTCTCTCTTCTTGCTTCTGATCTTGTCTTGGATAGTTCTCTCTTGCCGGCTCGTAGATAGAGGAATCCTCGATCTCACACGGAAAACCGTAAAGATCCTTAACGACGTTCAAGATGAAAACCACTTTGGCTTGCAGTCCCTTACTTTTATGTGCAGTCATCAATCGAATCTGGTTCTTTCTGGAAAACTCCTTGTCATAGGAGATCAAAATGCCTCTTTCCTGCGCCTTTTCAACAAAAAGCCTTACAATCCAAGGAAATCTGTATCGGCTCAGAACAAGTATGTCCTTCGGTGCCAATCCTTTGTTCACATACTCCGTTATTCTGTTCAGACAATCTTCAACTGTTTGTTTATAATACTCTGTTTCAAATGATCTTTTGTGAGTTGATCGAAGGACTTTGATTGGTTTCGTATCATTCCTGCAAGACAGTGTGATCTTTTGGATCTGGTTCCGTCCATTGTTCTTCATGAGTTCTGCACCAGCCTCAACTATTGTCTTCATACTCCTATAGTTTGTAGAGATTTTTGTTATTGCAGGACTAGGGAAGTATTCTTTGAAATTCACAATGAAGTTAAGGTTAGAACCAGCGAATCCCATAATGCTCTGCCAATCGTCACCCACACAGAACAACTTGCACGTGGGGTTTCGTTCCAACAACATTCCAATCAGCCTGTTGCGTTGCGCACTTATGTCCTGATACTCATCAATCAATATGTGATCGTAAGTATCTGCGCAGAGACCCGTGTCTTTCAGCAAAGCATCAATCGCTTTGTTGATCATGTCCTCAAAATCAATCTTGTTGTGCTTCTGAAGTTCTTGTTCGTAGTTGCGGTAGACTCCCAATGCGAGTCGCCCGAAAGCGTGCTGTTTCGAAGACCATTTTCCATTTTTCAGCTTTTCTTCGATTCTTTCAGGAGTCAAACCATACGTCTTTGCGTTCTTTATGAAATTGGCAATATCGTTCGGCGTTGGGTCCTTGTAAGTCGCCCAGGCGACTTCAACAATTTCCTCATAAGTCATGAGAGCAAATTCAAACTTAATGTCGAATCTACTCTGGAGCTTCTGAAGCACTCTCTCTCTGAGAAGCCCAAGGAATGTTTCTCTTTCCTTTTCAACATACTCATAAGCGAATGTTTCGACCAACAACTTGTTGTTCTGGTGGAACCATAATCTCTTTCTTTCCATGTTCTCTCTGTATTCTTCGGCGGATTGGTCAAACCAATCTGCCACTTCTCCTTTTTCGTTGATTCCCCAGTGTTCAATGTACAAATCATAGTTGGTCAAACGAAAGTCTGGCCTGAACTCAGCAAGATCTGGCTCATACTCGATCTTGATCCGTTCGTCATTGAGTTCATGCATAAGAAAGAAATCCATTATTTCCTTCTCGGCTTTGCTTTTGACCGACGTGTTATTGATCGAAACGTTGGACAGGATCTCTTTCTGCACAAGAACATTCTCTTTGTCTTGAGAGTTTTTTTGCCGATCATAGAAGGTTCTGACGTACTCGATGAAGGTTTCGTAGTAGTCCTTTTCGGTTTTCAGTTTACTTTCATAAATCTTGCATATCATTTCAGTTTTCTTGTTCTCGTCGATTATGCTTGTGTGTCCAAACCGCTGTCCCATGCTCGCTTCCAATAGGTCTTTGCCTAACTTGTGGAAAGTTCTCACGTTTACATCCATGATGTTATGTCGGTCGCGAAGACGCTGCTCGATTTCGCCTTTGGCCTTGTCTTGGAAAGCAATTGCCAAAATCCTGTTGGGCTTGATTCCATCTGGCTTTCTTTCTATCAAATACGCGATCCTTGTGATCAGCACCTCAGTCTTTCCAGAGCCAGCTGCAGCAACCACAAGATTATGTTTGTCATCTGTTACTATAGCATTTCTTTGTTCGTCGTCAAGAGAAAGTTTTGATTTATTGAATAGGTAACTGTATTCTCTTTTTCTTTGATCAACAAAATCCGCATTGTAATCGCTGATGAATTGTCGATGTTTTTCCAGCTCCTGTTTCCGCGAAGTCATGAACTCTTCGCCTAGAAACCCTTGAGATCCGTAGTAGACAAGATCCTCTTCAAATGATTTGAGACTGGAAAGAAGACGTTCTCTCTCGCCGTAAACAAGGTACGTGCCACTGCTGTTGACTCTCAAGAACTCTTTGCTTATCGCATCTTTTCTCTGCGTGAGCAAATTTCTGGAGCACACCATGAGGATCTGCCGATACTTTTCCAGAATGTCTTGCAGGGCGCCACTTTCTTTCAGAATCGTGAAGTCCTGCAGAAATGATCTCAGAATCAGCATCCACTGCTTCTGTTCAACCGCGTTTAGAAGAATATCGTTCTTGGAAATCTCTTCGATCTGTCTGTATGCAACCTCTATTTCTTCGAGCCTTTCCTCTATTTGCCTTATGATTGACTTTTTCTTCTCCGTTAGTTCGGAGATTCTTTTGTCTGCACCTCTGCCTATCAGAAAGCCGATCAAGAAAAACCTTAAGACTCTTCTTAGTCTCTTCAGTCTGTTCTGTATCTTGAGTTCGTTAACGCACTTGTGTAGATCCTGAACGGCCTGATTAATATCCATGATTCTCCCGTAATCACCGCAGAGGACTTGGTCGCACAAACTACGTAATAGTTGCTTTCAGTAAATAGGCTTTGGGCAACATAGAATTGTCTGATGCTTTGACCTCTCAAAAACAGAAAAAGGAGATTGTGCAGGACATTTTTCCATTCGCTTCTCACAATGCGAATTTGCACCATGACTTGGGCAGTTTGTACGTGTTTTCTCTTCTTAGAGAGGCACATTATCGTTAAATAGACACTTGGACAAAACTATTGATAGGAACAGGGATCGGCAATGACTGACAGCGTTTATGAACGACTTGCGGAAGCTTTGGATCGGCTTCCGAATGGTTTTCCCAGGACTCCCTCGAACGTCGAGTTAAGAGTTTTGAAGAAGATATTCTCGCCTGAAGAGGCCAAGATTGCAGGTCAACTAACTGGATCCACAGAATCAATCGTTGAGATAGCTCAGAAACTTGGTTTTTCTGTTGAGGAAGCGCAAGCGAAACTGATCAAGATGGCCAAACGTGGGTTTGTGTGGTATGAGGCTGAGAAAGGAAAGCCATCCTTCAGACTCGCACCTTTCGTAGTTGGAATTTACGAGGCCCAACTGGAAACCATGGATCACGAACTAGCTCACCTCGTCGAAGAATACCTCGCAAATGGCGGTGCCGTCGGCATTATGAAGCCTCAACCAGCTCTTCACCGCGTCATTCCAGCACAGAAAGCAGTCAAGTCCGAGTTGATTCTCCCGTACGACGATGTTAAAGCAATACTGCTAAATTCCAAATCCTTCGGCCTGCGTGATTGTGTTTGCCGAGTGCAGCAGAAGCATGTCGGTCACAAATGCGAATTCCCATTAAGAACCTGCCTCTTCTTCTCAGAATACGAACGCCCTCCGCACAGGTACACCATTTCTAAAGAAGAAGCATTAGCCTTCCTCGACAAAGCCGAAGAAATAGGCTTAGTCCACACTGTCAGTAACGTGATGAAGGGAGTCGGCTACGTCTGCAACTGCTGCGGCTGCTGCTGCGGCATACTCCGAGGCATCAACGAATGGGGCATAGAAAACAGCGTAGCCCACGCCAACTACACCGCCACAATCGACCCAACCCAATGCCTCAACTGCGGAACCTGCACAACCAGATGCCAAGTACACGCAATAACCCAACAAAACGACGTAGCCGTCGTAAACAAACAAAAATGCATAGGCTGCGGACTATGCGTAACCAGCTGCCCAAACAACGCTGCACAACTCAAACGCAAACCCCAAAGAGAAATCATCAACCCACCAGAAAACTTCGCCACGTGGGAACACGAACGCCTGCACAACCGAGGACTAGACAAATAGCATACACTAACGCCCTAGCGCGTAGGGCCATCTTACTTTGAAATCCCGCAAAGACTTCTCACAACCCCCTACGACGTAGGGTGGAGGGTACTATTGACCTGTTCACAGCTCCAAGAAACTTGGCAAGCCACAGAGGCCCCCCTAGGGGGGGTAGGGGTGTTTTTGAACCTTTTTCAACCAAAAAACCGAACACGCAAGTAAGCATGCTAAGTCGACGACGCTTTGAGTCCTACCTAAAAAAGGGGGTAGGTGCTATTGGCTCAAAAAACGCCATAAAGAAAACAATGAAGACGTGTTTCTGCGTTGATTCTGCACCATCCAAAGGTCTCTCAACGTGCACAGCCCCAGAGATCACTTCATGGCCCATCTGTTATTTCTAATTCTTTGGCCATTGCTTTATCCTAGTTCGCTGCCCTTGAGTAGCGTTAGAGATCATTCCATACCCAACCGTGAAAGCGTTGCACACAAATCAGTCGGACCATCCAAGCGCAAATTCCATCGTCAAAACCTGAGGCGCACTCATGTCGACGGGCCTTTCATGACCCAATCAGCAACTCTTGCGTCTGGAACCGAGTCAGAATGTGGAACGTAAGGCTTAATGTCAACGATAGGTGAACCAAGCTCCGCGTCGAGTCCCTTAACCGTGAGATCACATCCTTCAGCTTTCAACAATTCCACCACACAAAGGCAAATCGGATTCGGACGCGAAGGACTCCGACAAGAGAAAACACCCGTCTCCACTTTCCGTCCATGCCTCTTCGGATACACAAGCAAAGTGCGACGTTCTTCTGAATTGTCCCGGCGATGCGCCCAATACAAGACAATCAGATGCGAATACTCGCTTATGTTCCTCAAACCTTCACAGACCTCGGGAAACACCTCTATGTTCCTGACCAACCCATCCACTCTTCTCACCGTGCCGATGAAAGTTAGTCTACCCTTTCCAGTCAAAATCGGTCCACCATTCGCATTTTCTCCAGCTACAATATTAGACTTGCCTAACCAAGCGCACCCTACACAGCTAAGGACTAACCAAACAACAGGCAGAGGCCCTAGGGGGTAGGGGCATTTTGGCTGAATTTGCGCCAAAAAAAGAATCGGCAGACTGTTTCGCACCTGTTGGAGGCCCAAGTGTTTTGAAGGAATTTGCCACATCTTCTTCTGGCCACGCCGTCACAATTGATGATCAGCCAATCGGATGAATATCGGATAAGCCTTACTAGTCACATATCCGATAGACTATTATATCGGTTAATGCCTGTCTGCTTATGGGTCACGATTGATGTTGCTCAACAAGAAAATTCATCAAAGAGTGCTTGAAAAAAAGAGGAAACTAGACACACTACGACCTCTTCCTTCATCGCTTGTCGCAAGACTCAAAAAACAAATGATGATCGAGTACACATACAACTCCAACGCAATCGAAGGAAACACGCTGACCTTACGAGAAACACAACTGATTATCGAAGAAGGCATGACGGTCGGCGGGAAGAGCATAACAGAAACCTTAGAGGCAAAAAATCATCCTGAAGCCATAGAGTTCGTCGAAAGACTCGTCGACGCAAAAAGCGAGCTTACTGAAGAGGTCATACTCCAACTTCACAAGTTGATCATGTCAAACATCACAGAAGACGCAGGACACTATCGAACCACAGGAGTGAAGATAACCGGGGCAACTTTTATGCCGCCACCCAGTTCACAGGTCAAACCCAGAATCGATGAACTCTTGAAGTGGCTGAGAAAGAATCCCGACGAACTCACGCCAATAGAACTTGCAGCAGTTTTCCATCATCGTTTCGTTCAAATACATCCATTTTCAGAAGGCAATGGAAGAACAGCCAGACTGTTAATGAATGCACTGCTGATGAAGGATGGATATCCTTTCATTGCAACAGTTCCAAAGCTTGACCGCCAAAAGTATCTGAAAACGCTCGCGGAAGCAGACTCAGGAAACACCTCGAGCGTCATGAATTTCATAGCCAGATGCACAGAAAAGGCCCTGGACATGTATCTTAACGCCTTGGAGGAACCTGAAATACTCACCCTTGCTGAAGCCAGCAAAATCACACCCTACTCCCAGGAATATCTCAGCCTACTCGCCAGAAAAGGACTGTTAGGAGCATACAAACAAGGACGAAATTGGGTCGTGTCTAGACGAGAACTGGACAGATATCTAATGTCTGTCAGAAAAGAGCGTTAGAGACGTGCTTCTGACAATTCCCTCCCCTCCACAGTTAGGACATCCAAGGTAGCATGCCACTCTTTCGCATTCTTTTTTTGCGCAAGCGTACATGGTATTGAGGCGTTCTTTCCGTCAACATCAAACACAACAAACTGCAAAGCGCATCAATCGTACCTTCCATAGCCTATTCAAAGAACCTACAGAAGACAAGCAGCCTCCTAGGGGGTAGAAGCATTTTGGCTGTAACTACGTGAAAAAACTTGGATTGTCCAACGTTTCGTGTTGTGACTAAATCCAGTGGCAAATTTTAAATGCGCTTTGCATGACATAATGCGTACCATGAAGAAACTATTAGCAT
>Ga0315279_10009691_pt1 | contig 11434 bp, 9 predicted proteins | sample YL17G06_20_MG_FD_203694 | JGI IMG/M metagenome (GOLD analysis project Ga0315279, IMG submission 203694) | Sediment microbial communities from Yellowstone Lake, YNP, Wyoming, USA - YL17G06_20 | ecosystem: Environmental > Aquatic > Freshwater > Lake > Sediment | place: USA: Wyoming | collected...
TGCTGATGCGGTCCGCTGCTTCTACAGCACCGGCATGGACGCGTTGGTCATGGGCGACTACGTTGTAGTCAAACGGTGAGCCGCCATGAGGATCCTGATCCCAACTGTTGACTATCCCCCAATCAGGGGCGGCATTAGTTCCGTCGCCGTGCACGTGTCTCGGGAGCTCGCGCGGCTCGGACACGAGGTCACGGTAGTTGCACCGCGTTTCCCCGGAGTCGGCGCATTTGATCAAGCCGAGCCTGTCAAAGTGCTTCGCTTTCGCGGCTACCGTTTCGGCTGGCTGCGTCTTGTTCCGCTGTTGATTGGCGTGCGGCCCTATCTCAAGAAGTCGGATCTGATTCTCGCGGTCAACGTCGCCTATGGCGGGATCATCGGATTGTGGGCGCGGCGAGGCGGCACGCGTTACGTTGCATTCGCCTATGCTTACGAGTTTCTGAAATTCCGACGACGCCGCTTGCTCGGGGCGCTGCTCCGGCGCGTGTATTCCAACGCGCGAGGCGTGGTTGCAATCAGCAGGTTCACGCGCGACAACCTGCTGGAATTCGGCGTGCCCGCGGAGCAGATCGAGGTCATCCACCCCGGAGCTCCGGCAGTTTCCGCGTCTTCTCCAGAGGATATCGCGAGGATTAAGCGGCGATTCGCCATCGACGGAAGCCGCGTGATCCTCGGCGTTGGGCGCTTCGTGCCGCGAAAGGGACACATCACCCTCGTGCGGGCCATGCCCCGCATTCTCGAGCGCATCCCCGATGCCGTGCTGGTGTTGGTTGGTGAAGGCCCTTGCCTTTACGATGCCGTGTACGAGGCCAACAAACTCGGTGTACGCAACAGCGTTGTGTTCCCGGGATCGCTCTCGGACGATGACTTGGCCGGCCTGTATCATGCTTGTGAAGTGTTCGCTCTGCCGACGGGCGATCTCGGAGCGGGGCAAGTGGAAGGATTCGGACTCGTCTTTGCCGAGGCGCAGGCATACGGTAAGCCGGTTGTCGCGGGGCGTTCCGGCGGGGTGGTGGATGCCGTGCTTGACGGCGAAACGGGAATTCTCGTCGAGCCCGATCAGCCCGAAGCATTGGCGGACGCCATTCTGTCCCTCTTAGAGAATCCGGCGCGTGCGCACAAACTCGGCGAGAACGGACGCCGTCGCGTCGAAACCGAGCTCAACTGGACGCGATTCACGGAACGACTTCTCGAAATGGTGGAGGTTCGCCGACCATGAAGCGTTTCCGCGTCGCGCACATCATCACGCGGCTCTGCAAAGGCGGTGCGCAGGAAAACACGTTCCAGACGGTCCGGCTCGCGAACCGCGAACGCTTTGAGGTCGATCTCATCAGCGGTCACACGCGGGGCGACGAAGGCAGCATTGAAGACGCGGTCCGTGCCGCCGGGATCGGGATCTTGCGGGTATCCACCCTTGTCCGCAATGTCGCGCCGATGCGAGACCTCGTTGCGTTTCGCGCCTTGGAAAGCCTTTTCCGCGCGAACCGCTACTCGATCATTCATACGCATACCTCGAAGGCGGGCTTTCTGGGCCGCATGGCCGCGGTTCGGGCTGAGATCCCCATCGTGGTTCATACGCCGCACGGCAACATTTTCCAGGGGTACTTTTCCAAACCCATGACGCGCCTTTTCGTGGCGATGGAGCGCTACGCCGCCCGGCGAACGGACCGCATCATCGAACTGACGCCTCGAGGGATCGAAGAGCACCTCAATCAGGGCATCGGACGGCGAGAGCAATACGTGACGATCTTCAGCGGCATTGATCTCGGCCCGTTCCCACAGGCTATCGCCCACAGAGAAGAAACGCGCCGCGCGTTAGGCATCGCGCCCAACGAGTATCTCGTCGGGGCGGTCGGCCGGCTCGAACCGATCAAGGGCTTCGGTTACTTCATCGCGGCGGCCCGCCTCGTCGCGCAGCGCATTCCGCATGCACGGTTCATTGTCGCCGGACATGGGACGCTTGCATCGGAACTCCGTGCGCAAACGGCTGATTTGGGAGATCGCTTCCGCTGGCTGGGTCTCCGTGAAGACGTCCCCGACTTGATGGCAGCCATGGATGTGTTTGTTCTGCCCTCGCTGAACGAAGGCATGGGGCGCGTGCTGCTCGAAGCGGGCGCCGCAGGTACGCCGGCTGTGGCGGCCTCCGTAGGAGGCGTTCCGGATATCGTCCGGAACGGCGGGACTGGTATACTGGCGCCGCCTCGCGATCCGCGGGCAATCGCCGATGCGGTTTGCATGCTTGCGGAAGATGCGGATTGCCGGCGCGCGATGGGCCGCGCCGCCCGAAGTGCAATCGTGCCGGCCTATGGACTCGGCCAGATGGTGAGGCGCATTGAGGCGCTGTACGAAACACTGATACAGGAGAAGAAACTTGACGCCTGAGGATGTCTTCCTGTCAAAACAGCGGATGCTAGTGATTGCCCCGCATGCCGATGACGAATGTTTCGGCTGCGCCGGCACGATGGCCCGGATCAAACGCCTCGGCGGCGAGGTATACGTTATCGTGTGCTCGGTCGGCGACCTCAAACACTACGATGGAAAAGAGGGGATCGTGACGGGCTCCCGCCGCATCGAGGAACTCAAGAAGGTAATGGAGTTCCTCCGCGTGGACGATTGGGACGTGTTATATCGCGACGCGGACTCGCACCTGCGCCTGGATGCGGTTCCCCGCCGGGATTTGATTGCCAAGTTCGAACGCGACGGCAAGCTGGCATTGGATCGCCTGCAACCCACCATACTTGCAATCCCCGTCGGGTCCTACAACCAAGATCACGAAGCAGTGTTTCGGGCGGCCTTCACGGCGGCGCGGCCCGGTGTGCCGTCCATCAAGCCCTTTCAGCGGATTGTGCTCGGTTACGACAACACGTCGCTTTTCTGGAGCCTCGAACGGGAGAAGTTTCACCCCAACTTTTACGTCGACATAACGGAATTCCTTGGCGAGAAGCTTGCCGCCCTCGAAATGTACGAATCGCAGCGCAGGGACTCCGTCCATCACTCCAGCGTGCAGAACGTCGAGTACATCGCGCGTGTCCGCGGACGTGAAATCTCTGTCGACGCAGCAGAAGCGTACATGTGTTTTCGACATGTCCTGTGATGTGGCGGCGATACGTTTCAGTCTTTGTAACTGTCCAGCTACCCTTCCATCGTGTGGCATGGATAAGGCTGATTTGGCCGTGTTGGCGCCAAAACTCAACGGCTATGCCAGAAAACCGGCCAAATCAGCCTTATCCATGCCACCCCGGTCTGGGGGTCCTGGACAGTCACCAGTCTCTTAGCGTTTGCGCCAACGGCTCCCGAGTGCGACAATCAACACCGAGAGAAGGGCTGTTCCCAGTGCGCCGCCGACCGGCAGCGGGCCGGCGTCCCACAGTGTGGGATTCAAGCCCAGACCCTGAAGCTGAAACTCAGTAAGGTCCGACAGGCCGTCGCCGTCATAGTCGCTGGTTGCGTCGGCAGTGCCGAGATCGCCGAACCACTCGAGCTCCCACGAATCATCGATGCCGTCGCCGTCCGAGTCGATGAGATCGCCCGCGATCACAAACGTGGTGAAGTGCGTCGTGGTGAAGGTGACTGTCTTGTCGGATGTGTTCCTAGCCACGCCGGCAATGCCTGATGTCAAGTAGTCGGCGCCGTCATAATAGACCCCCGTGAGGCCTGACTCGCGCAGCCCCGCGATGCCGCCCGCCGTATAGGGCAGCGTCACCGTGACCGGGCTGCTGAAGCTCGTTCCGTTGGGCTTGAGCTCGACGCCGACGCTACTGAGCGATTTGCCGCCCGGAACCGAACCGGCAGGGATGACACTCGGGGTGCTTACCTCAAAACTTACTGAGGACGATGGCAGGCTACCCGCAGGGACCTGGACCGTCACTCCATTGAGGGCGTGAATGGTTGCGCTGACGCTGTTGGATACAGGCACGCTGCCCGGGTCATTCGGGTCGGTCCCGGCGGCCAGTTCCGCGCTGTCGGATACGCCGTCGCCGTCGCTGTCGACATCCGGCGGCGGATAGTTTGGAATCTCGGGTCCGTCGGCAACGAAACTCGTGAAGTCTCCGATGCCGTTGGAAGCAACGCCCACACTGACGCTCATCGCTCCGTTCAATGCGGCCTCTATGAACACGCTGTCCGAACCGTTCAACGTCAGGGTGGCCCTTTCCGTCGACGCGTTGTATTGAAGCGTAAAATAGTTGTTCGGAGCAGCCGGCGCTATGGAGTGAAGTGTCTGATACTGGCCAATCCAGTCCGTGAGTGTCACGTAGCCATCCGAGTCACATATGGCCGTGAGCTCCCAGCCGTCTCCGATCATGATGAGCCCGAGCCCGTCGCCGGCGTCCGGGTACGGTTGCAGCGTCATCGTCGCGCTTACCGTGCCGCTGCTCGAGATCGCGCTTCCTCCTTGTTCGAGCAGCGTGGTGTTCTGTCCCGTGAAATGGGCGTGGCCGCCCTGCCAGTCAAGATTGCCCGCCCCGCCGATCTTGTATGTCAACAGCCCCGTGTCTGCTGCAAAATCGATGGTTGTCGTGCCCGCAAAGACAGGTGCGGCCAACGCGAGTATCGTCAGACCGCCCAGGATTAGGAACGTTCGGTTCATCATAGTAGTTCTCCCATAAGTATTGAGGAGCATCTATCGGCGGAAAGAGCCTTCCCTCCTTCATGCGCGCCAAAACAAGTCGCCTCTAGGAAACCACATTCTGCTTCTTATGTCAACCCCTGGAAGAAATCCCGCGAGATTGCAGCTCTTGCAGGAGATCCAGCGCGGTCTCTGCAACCCAATCCACGGAAATGCGCGTCATGCAGCGAAAGTCCGTCTCGCACTCCGGTTTCTGACACGGCCCGCAGTCCACGTCCATGCGCAACACCCGGCCGCGTTCATACGGCCCTTCCGAATAGCGCGGCGACGTGGGTCCCATGATGCAGATTGTGGGCACGTGGAACGCCACCGCCACGTGGCGCGCTCCGCTGTCATTGCAGATCAGTAGGTCCAGTTGCGAGATCGTGGCTTTGAGCATTTGAATCGAGGGGCGCCCTTCGTCGCACTGAACCACGGGTGTCCTTACGGCCTTCAGGAATGATTCGCGGAGGGCTTCCTCGCCCGGCCCTGTAAGCAGCGCGCACTCGGCCTGCATCCGCTCGCCGAGGATATCGGCCACGCGCGCGAACCGCTCGACGGGCCACAGCTTGCTCGGGCCGAATGCCGCCCCCGGCGCAATGCCGACGCGCAGTCCGTCACTCTTGAACCGGGATCGCACGTCTTCCACGGCGACGGGATCCGCGCGCAGCTCCAATCCTAGGCTGTCATCTTCACACCCAAGGCGCCTGATTAGATCGAGATACTCCGTGGCCATGTATACGGGAACGATGACGCCGTTCTCGCGGTTGGGCGTAACGCGGTCGGTCAGCAGGAACCCGCGTCCGCCGCGGTCATAACCGATCCGCCGCGGCGACTCGGCCAGACGCGCCAGCAGGGCTGCCCGAAACGAGTGCGGAAAAACGATGGTCAGGTCCCGGGCGTACGGATGCAATCGCCGGCCCATGCGCATCATCGCAAAAAAGCCTGTATGCGGGTCAAACGGAATCCGCTCGATAATCCACGGCAGCCCCTCCAGCAGATCACACGCAGCGGCCTTTCCCGCCACGGCAATTGAACCGTCGGGAAAGCGCCGGCCCAGCGCCCGCAAGGCCGGGGTGCACATAGCCACGTCGCCGAGCCAGTTTGGCGCGAGCACCAGTATTTTGGGCGCCGTCTCGTTCATGAATTAGGCTAGAGGAAGAGAGGAAAAGAGGCTAGAGGAAGAACGAGGAAGTACAACTGATAAGCAAAACACTTGGAAGGGGTAAGAACGGGATCGTGAGCACGAATATTGGAAACCTCCAGCCTTTAGCCTCATCTTTCGCTAGCCTCTTTTCCTCTCTTCCACTAGCCTCTTCTCCTCTAGCCTCCTCCGTGCCTGTCGCGTTCCGCGTCGATACGTTCCCCGAGACGGCTCAAGAATTCCGATTCTCCGAGGGTCGTGCGGAACACCTTGCGGCTGTCCAACAGATGCCTGCGCGCAATGTCGAAAAAATCGGCCACCGCGCAAACCAGAATGGCAAGCAGAAAAAGGAAGAGAAGCCCAAGGTAGAATGCAAAACGCGTTGGGGTCTCACTCGATCGCAATACCTGCGCCCCCAATATCAATGCTACAGGAATGGCCAGGAGCAGATAGAAGCTTACCGGACGATTGGCATTAGCCCGCCGCAACCCCTCGCGAAAATACATCCACAACGTCTTCCGTGAAGGCAACTTCTGCCCTTCGTCTTCCACTCAGACAACCTCCTTTGGAGATTATACCACGGACAAGGGTCTCGGGTTTGGGGTTTAGGGTTTCGGGTCTCGGGTATGGGGTCCAGGGTTAAAAGGTTCAGGGAAGAGATGTGCAATCCAAAATCCAAATTCTCAGGGTGAGGAAGGGTCCGTTCGCAAGCGAGTTTCCGGAATGTTGTAAAACGTCTTCCTGGGAAGTATACTCTTGACTGGTTTCGCATCAATGTTGCGAGTACCGGGGTCCAAAGAACGGACGCAAACCGAGGAGGATTGCTCGAATGAAGCATCTGAAACCACTTACAAAGGCGCAGTCCACAGACGACGTGTCAGGCATCATCTCGCTGGTGCTCTCTTTGCTCAGTGCGCTTGCGCCCATCATTACGTGGCTCATCAACTCGAAACAACCTCCGGCGTAGGCCTCGTCGCTCGGCGATGCCAGCTTAACGGCCTGCGGGGCGGCGGTGCATTCCTGCTGTCCGCCATGGGTTTCGAACAAAGGCGCTTTCCCGCGGAAAATGATCTGTCTTTGAGCGTATTTTGATTGGGAGGCGCTCAAAGGGATTAGTGTGTAGGGTGGGTGGAGCGGAGCGGGACCTACCACCAGACTGAATACTGAGCGTGGCCCTGAGGAAGACGCCAACGCAAGGAAGCAAACACGATGCGTCACATTAGACCCGTCACGAAGGCTCAACTGGAATGGTTTGACCAAAGCCCCCTCGACATTCTCCTTGGTCTGATCCAGTTCCTGACGGCCGTCGTACCAGTTATCATGTCTTTTATTCAGGCAAAGCAGCAAGAACCGACCGCCTGATAACGGCATAATCGGCTGCGTGCCCTTGCCGGTCCGGAATGATTCCCGACTTACGTAACCGGGATAATCTGGGCTCGGCCTTCCCGGTCGTCTCGGGGCCGGCGTTCACATATCCTCCTCCTTTGCCGCGCGGGGTTGCGGCGGCCTTTGCAGGGCGTTGGCAGCCTGAGTATATTGGCTGCGAAGCGGAGGCGATTGGCAAAACTACCGGCGAGGAGAAAGGCACGTCATGGGCGTAGAGAGCACACCTCGCAATCGCTCGGGGTTTCTCAAATAAACGGTAACTGCCCACTGTTATTGTTATTCGGAAGACCCTTCATGGGGTTCATGGGGAAATGGCTCGATAGAAGGCAGGGAAACACACACATATGTCCGAGATGGACCTTGCTTTAGAGAGAATTGGCGTTCTCGTCAAAGACTTTCAGCGCAACGAGTCTCATTACAAATCCGCCAAGTACTCAGAGGCCGAAGCGCGCAAAGACTTCATTGATAAGTTTTGGATTGCGCTCGGCTGGGATGTGAACCACGACCAGCAGACCAACCCCTATGAGCAGGAAGTCAAAGTCGAGCGGAGCGTCGCAGCGGGCGGCAGTCAGCGCCGAGCCGACTATGCTTTCTATCTTGGGCCCAATTTTCACGATGTCCGGTTCTTCGTCGAAGCAAAGAAACCCTCTGTCGACATTGCGTCTAACGAGAACTACTTTCAACTGATTCGCTACGGCTGGAATAGCGAAACCCCGCTCGCTGTCCTCATCGATTTCGAGCAGTTCCATATTCTTGATTGCCGTTACAGGCCCGACGTTGACGTCGCCCTTAACCGAGTCGTGGCCAAGTACCACTACACCGACTACACCAAGCCCGAGAAGTTCGCGGAAATCTACTGTCTGTTCTCCCGTGAGACCGTTGCCGACGGATCGATTGAGAAACGCGCCAGGGAACTCCCCAAGCAGCGCGGCAAGGCCGTCCAACGCGGGCTGTTCCCCGGTGGCTACCAGAGCATTGACGAATCCTTCCTCGCCGAACTCGACGAGCACCGCGCCGCCTTAGCCCGCACCTTCAAGAACCGGAATCCGAAGCTCGACAGCGAGACGCTGACCGAACTCGTTCAACGTACCCTCGACCGGCTCGTCTTCCTCCGTTTCCTCGAAGACAAGGGCATCGAAGCGCAGCGCCTTGTGGAGCAGTTCGGGGACAAAGGCGCCGCCTGGGAAGACTTCATCGCCGCCAGCCGTCGCCTGGACGGGATCTACAACAGCATCGTCTACAAGCATCACGACATCCTCGACGGCGGCAAGTTCCGTGTGGACGACGAGGCATTCGGCGGTATCTGCGAAAGTCTCGCCCACATCAATTCTCCCTACGATTTCAACGCTATCCCGATCCACATCCTCGGCTCGATCTATGAACGCTTCCTCGGCAAGGTGATCGTTGCCACCGACAAACGCGTCAAAGTCGAAGAGAAACCCGAGGTCCGCAAAGCCGGGGGCGTCTATTACACCCCCGAATACATCGTCCGCTACATCGTTGAGAACACCGTCGGCAAACTGATCCACGGCAAGACGCCTGACCAGATCGCCGGGATGCGCTTTGCCGACATCGCCTGCGGCAGCGGCTCGTTCCTGCTCGGCGTCTATGACCTGCTGCTGAACCACCACGGCCACTACTACAACGAAAATCCTGGCAAGGCACGCAAAGGCGACTGCATCAAGCGCGACGGCAAACTCTACCTCTCGCTCCACAAGAAACGGGAAATCCTGCTCAACAACATCTACGGCGTGGACCTCGACGCCCAGGCCGTCGAGGTTTGCCAACTTTCGCTCTACCTGAAACTGCTGCAGGAAGAGACGGAAGCCAGCGCTCATCAATATCTGCTGGACTTCGAGCATATCAAGGAGATGAAGAAGCTTCTTCCCGACGTGAGCAAGAACATCGTCTGCGGTAACTCTCTTGTAGGCATGGATATTCTTGATGGTGAGCTACCCCTCGGCGGCCGGGAGACAAAGCTCAATCCGATGGATTTTGAACAACGTTTCCCCGAAGTGATGAAGCGCGGCGGCTTCGACGCTATCATCGGGAATCCGCCGTGGGGCGGTGACATCGACAAGCAACTCGATTACTTCCACCTAAGATATCCGGCCACGACACAGGAGCACACCGATAGCTTCAAACTGTTCATCGAACGAGGCCTTCGGCTCGTCCGCAATGGCGGTCTGACCTCCATGATCGTTCCTAATACGATGCTCCGGCAGAGAAGGCTAAAGGACGTACGGACTCTAATGGTCCAAAACCGCATTCGACTCCTCACCGATCTTGGTGAGGACGTTTTTCACGGCGTTGTAGCGCCCACTTGCGTATTCGTGATCGAGAGGGGCGAACCAATTCCGAACCACCCAGTTATTACACTGAGCGCAGGCCAAGTTCCTCCCGCGGAGAAAGCGGAGGCCATCGCCAAGAACTTACAAGCCACGGAAGTCATCGAGCAGCGCTGTTTCCTAGAGAACCCTGAGTTTGAGTTTACGCGAGTAGGCAAGGACTACACCGTGCCGGTAGTGCGCCTTGGACAGTTCAGAGAACTTGTATGCAAGGACGCAGGTATAAACTACCAGCGTGTTAGCGTGGGGATGCAGGAGAAGGGAAAGAGCGACTTGGCCGACCGGCTGTTGTACGAAGGCAGACGGGAGAAGCCAGAACACGGGATGTACTGGAAGGGCACCGATATTGACAGGTACTGGGTCGCACCGAAGACTATGCGGTTTTGCCGTCCAAACTACCGGGATTTCATTCGTCGTAACGAGGTGGTCCACCTTAACGAAGAAGTTTATGGAAGGACCCCCAAGATTCTGCTGAGACAGACGGCCGATCACATCATTGCCACCATTGACTACCGCGGAGTCTGGTTTGGTCGTAGCATTATTGCGATTGTTGCACCATCCACATCTGACTACCGCATGGAGTATCTCTTAGGGGTGTTGAATTCACGATACTTTGAATGCCTCTATGCGGAACTCGTTCAAGAGACTGGTCGCGTCTTCGCCCAAGTGAAGCTGTCGAAGATCAAACAACTGCCAATCCGAAAGATTGACTTCTCCGACCCCGCCGACAAGAAACGTCACGACGAGGTTGTGACAAAAGTAGAGGCAATGATAGAGGCGAAGAAGCAGATGGCGCAGGCGAAGACGGACAAGGACAAGGCTTACTACGAGAACAAGTGCGCCGCCCTCGACCGCCAAATTGACCACCTCGTTTATGACCTTTACGGTCTGACCGAGGACGAAATACGGATTGTCGAGGAGTCCCCGGAATAACAGCGGCATGTGAGACAACAAATCCGTGGGGTTGTCGAAGCGATTGCCGACCACGTTGCCCAGTGCACGCAGAAGGATATTCCGCCAGAACAGGACCGAAGCGCCAGCATAGAGGAATGGCGGCAAGATCGCTGCAGTTTGTCCTCTGAAATGCCGTTGCATCAGTTCCCCCTTTGAAGGGGGGGTAGGGGGATGTTGAGCCTGCGGTATAGATTTCTCCTGTGCTAGAAGAACATCCCCCTGCACCCCCTTCAAAGGGGGAACAGGACGGAGCGCTTCAAAAGGAGAATGGACATCCCCCTAACCCCCTTGTATCCACGCGTTTGCGTGAAGACGCGCAGGCCGGTGATCTCCGCTATCCCGGCGATATCATCGTCAACGAGGACCGTGTCCTCGCCGATTTGTATCGTTGCCATTTGCACTTCTCCTTTGAGGCGCGGACGTTCCGCGCTGGTTTCTGGGTGTGTATTGCCTATGCGGGCGCCTCGGGCCTTCGCTGCCGGAATCCGGGCCGCTTCCTGCCGCCCCGCGCCGCATGTGGCGCTCTCGACCAGCAGGATTTCCCCGATTATCATGAGGTTTTTGATGTTCCGCATCGGTTTTCCCCTCCGCCCCCCCGATACAGGCGCAACATAGCAGAAAAAATAGCAAGCTTTTTCTTTTGGGGGGCGCTAAAGGTATGGACGCGTGCGCCCGGCATGCGGCGTGTCCCGATTACGAGCACGAGCACGAGCACGAAATCGCGTCGAGACTCACTCCTGTCTCCTGACTACTTTTTCAAGGATCGAGCGAGTCGGTGTAAAATGGGGGAAGAACTACGTGCGTACTTACGACGGATGTATCGTCGCGGGATTGGGAATTCGAGGTTCGCACCGCAACCGGGAGAAGAGGAGTCGTGCGCCGGGCGCACGACAGGTAAACATGCACAGACTGGCGCCGCACGCACGAGTCAAGAGTTTTCTATGCGCCGTTCGCGGTATTGTTGTTGTCCTGCGAACTCAGCCCAACGCGTGGATCATG
>Ga0315279_10009692_pt1 | contig 11434 bp, 22 predicted proteins | sample YL17G06_20_MG_FD_203694 | JGI IMG/M metagenome (GOLD analysis project Ga0315279, IMG submission 203694) | Sediment microbial communities from Yellowstone Lake, YNP, Wyoming, USA - YL17G06_20 | ecosystem: Environmental > Aquatic > Freshwater > Lake > Sediment | place: USA: Wyoming | collected...
GCGGGCGGTTCAAGAAGCAGTCGTCCCTTCACAGGGACAGGGAACAGAGTTGTGCAAGGAGAGCACAACGGGCTGACAGAAGTTGGATCTGATGTCACCGCATGGGCCAACGTCCTGTGCACGCGCCCGGTACCCGGCCTTCATGGGCCATACGGGTACGCGGTGAACAATCAGGCGCAATTCGCGAGTAACCTCGCGAAAGGCTTCGCGAAACTTCGCGAGCCTCTTCGCGAATATCTCCGCGAAACTTCGCGATAACCTCGCGAAAGTCTTCGCGAGACCGGGCATCCGCCCGTGCGAACCGCCCCATACCAGAGCCACTTCTCGTGCCGGATCACGCTCGACGGCCGGCACCATCCCGTCACGTGATCGTGACGGGGTTCTTCAGCGCTGGAAGTGAGAGCAGAAGAGTGGCGTTCGCGCACGTGTTGCGTTCGGACAAGGACGGATCTTACATATGGCGAAGACAAAAAACCCGAGGAAGGGCTCCCTGGCCTACAGTCCCAGGAAACGTGCCAAGAGCCAGGTTCCGCGCTATAAGTCGTGGCAGGACTTCGATGGGGCACCCTTCCTCCAGGCATTCGCGGGCTACAAGGTGGGCATGACCCACGTGGTCATGGTCGATGACCACAAGAGCAGCCCCACCGAAGGAAAGGAGATCGTGATCCCGGTCACCGTCGTGGAGGTCCCGGCGCTCCGGGTCACGGCGATCCGCGCGTATATTGGGGATACCTTCGGGCCGAGGCCCCTGACCGAGGTCTGGTCAGAGACCCTGGACCCCTCGCTCTCGCGGCGGATCACCGTCCCGAAGGAGCATGACCGGAGTGCCATCCTTGCAGAGATCGAGAAGGGGATCGCATCCGGGGATGTCGTAGACCTCAGGGCCGTGATGCAGACCCAGCCGGGCATGGTCACGGGGGTTCCGAAAAAGACCCCCGAGCTCCTGGAGATCCGGATCGGCGGGGATAACCTCGCGAAAAGGTTCGAGTTCGCGAAGTCGGTCCTCGGGAAAGAGGTGAAGGCGATCGACGTGGTGAAGGTGGGCCAGTACGTGGATGTGACGGCCGTCACCAAGGGCAAGGGTACCCAGGGGCCGGTGAAGCGCTGGGGCGTGAAGCTCCGGAAGCGGAAGCACCGCGTCGGGCGGGCCCGGCACGTGGGAACCCTCGGCCCGTGGCACCCCCACCACATCAGGTGGCAGGTCCCGGCCCTCGGGCAGATGGGCTACCAGCAGCGGACAGAGCCGAACAAGCGCGTTCTTTTGATCGGCGAGGATGGCGGGGAGGTGACCCCGAAGGGAGGGTTCCTCCACTACGGCGAGGTCAGGAACCCGTACATCCTGGTGAAGGGTTCCATCCCCGGGCCTGCGAAGCGGCTGGTCAGGATCCGGCCGGCTGTCCGCCAGGGCGAGCACAAGTTCAGGGTCCCCGTGATCCAGCACGTGAGCACCCAGAGCAAGCAGGGGTGAGGAGCGGTGTTAGCAGAGCTACGGGATCTCAAGGGCGGGGTGAAGAAGAAGATCAGGCTGCCGGCGGCTTTTGACGAGGAGTTCCGGCCCGATCTCATCAAGAAGGCGGTCCTCGCCATCCAGAGCACCCGGTACCAGCCCCACGGGGCCCACCCCTATGCAGGCATCCGCACATCGGCCCACTCATGGGGGAGCGGCCGCGGGGTCTCCCATGTCCCCAGGATCAAGACCGGCTCCCGGGCGGCACGGGTCCCCCAGGCGCGGGGAGGGCGCGAGGCCCATCCCCCGAAGGTCGAGAAAGTCCTCATCGAGAAGGTGAACAAGAAGGAGAAGAGGAAGGCCCTCCTCTCTGCCATTGCGGCGACCACGAAGGAGGACCTGGTGAGGGCAAGGGGGCACCGGTTTGAGGCGAAGCTCCCGATCGTCATCGAGGAGGCCTTCGAGAAGCTCGAGCGGACGAGCGATGTCATCGCCGCACTCCAGGCGACAGGGGTCTACCCCGACGTGGAGCGTTCCCGGGCGAGCCGGAAGGTCCGGCCCGGCCGGGGGAAGATACGGGGGCGCCACTACAAGCAGAGGAAGAGCCTCCTTATCGTCACGAAAGGCGAGCCCCTCCGGGCGGCGAGGAACCTTGCAGGTGTCGACGCCGTGAGCGTGAACGAACTGAATGCAGAGCACCTGGCTCCCGGGACCCATGCGGGGAGGCTCACCGTCTGGACCGCGGGAGCGGTAAAGAAGCTGGGGGAGCTCTCATGATCCTGAAATACCCCTTTGTGACAGAGAAGGCGATGATGACCCTGGAGCGGGACAACAAGCTCCAGTTCCTCGTGGTGAAGGAGGCGACGAAACCCCAGATCAGGCGTGAGATCGAGAAGACCTTCGAGAAGGAGGTCGCCTCGGTCCGCACCCTGATGAACACGAAGGGGGAGAAGAAGGCCATCATCACCTTCGTCGACGAGAAGGCGGCCGAGGAGATCCTCTCCCGGCTCGGTATCATGTAGGTGGGAACGATGGGACACAGAATCCAGACACAGAACAGGGGCCGGGGCGGGCCGACCTATCGCGCCCCCTCCCACCGCTACCGCGCCGAGGTGCACCATGCGGGGAGGAACGACAGTATCACCCGGGGGAAGGTCCTCGATATCGAGCATGACCCGGCCAGGCACGGCCCCGTCGCCCTCGTCTCCCTCGAGGACGGGAGGAAGACCTACGTCCTTGCCACCGAAGGGACGGGCGTAGGGGACAGCATCGCCTGGGGCAAGGGTGCCGAGGTGAAGAGCGGGAACACCCTTCCCCTCTCGGATATCCCTGTCGGGGCCATGATCAGCAACATCGAGGCCAAACCCAACGATGGGGGGAAGTTCGTCCGCTCGGGCGGCACCCAGGCGCTCGTGATGGGCCGGTCCGACGACAACAAGGTCGGCGTGCGGATGCCCTCCGGGAAGCTCAAGTGGTTCAACCCCGGCTGCATGGCCACGGTCGGTATCGTCTCCGGCGGCGGGAGGGGCGAGAAGCCCTTCGTGAAGGCCGGGAAGAAGTTCCACAAGATGCAGACGACGGCCACCAAGTGGCCCATCGTCCGGGGGGTCGCGATGAACGTCATCGACCACCCATTCGGCGGCGGCTCGCACCAGCATGCAGGACGCCCGAAGACGATCGCGAGGGGAACATCGCCCGGAAGGACGGTCGGCTCCGTGGCCGCACGGCGGACCGGGATCAAGAAGAAGTGAGGTGAGCGGATGGTGAAGAGGACTCAGAAACGGTTACCCCGGCGGCGCGAGGAGTTCACGTACCGCGGGTTCACCATTGGCGAGCTCGTCCAGATGGCGCCCTCGGATCAGGTCAAGATCATGCCTGCACGGGTCCGGAGGAAGTTCCAGCGGGGCCTCACCCGGGACGAGGAGGACCTCCTCTCCCGGGTCCGGTCCGGCGACCCGAAGATCCGCACCCATCTCAGGTCCATGATCGTGATGCCCGAGATGGTGGGGAAGGCGATCGAGATCCACAACGGGAAGGAGTTCCAGAGGGTGGATATCCAGCCCGAGGCCGTGTACCACTACCTGGGGGAGTTTGCCCTGACGAGACACAAGGTCGCCCACGGCGCCGCGGGTATCGGTGCCACGAGATCGAGCAAGTACGTTCCCCTGAAGTGATGGCTATGGCACGGACAGGATATTGTATGGAGATCGAGGGCGAGGACATCGCCCGGGCGAAGGCGAACGAGGTGGACATCTCCCCGAAGCATGCTATCGAGATCGCCCGGTTCATCAAGAGGATGCGTACAGACGATGCGATCGAGTACCTCAACCGGGTGGTGGCCCTCGAGAAGGCCATCCCCATGCGATGCTTCCACAAGAAGGTCGCCCACCGCCACGGCCTCACCGGGTGGCATTCAGGGAGGTACCCCCAGAAGGCAGCGAAAGTGTACATCCGGCTCCTCAATGCGGCCCAGAAGAACGCGGAGTACATCGGCCTGGATGCGGCGAACCTGAAGATCGTCCACGTGATGGCCAACCGGGGAAGGTGCCATGAGGCATTCTTCCCGAGGGCCATGGGGAGGGCGACCCCCAAGAAAAGGGAGACCGTGAACATCGAGGTCATCGTGAAGGAGGTCGGCTGATGGCAGTCGAGAGGAAGTTCATCTCCGAGGGGGTCCGCAGGGTCCGGGTCGAGAAGTACCTTACGAAGGAGCTGAAGCGGGCCGGCTTCGGGGGGATGGACATCGCGCGGACCCCGCTCGGGACCCAGGTGACGATCTTTGCCGAGAAGCCGGGAATCGTCATCGGGAAGGGCGGCAAGGTGATCCGGCAGCTCACCCAGGACCTTGCCACCAACTACGGGGTCGATACCCCGCAGGTGGATGTCCAGCAGGTACCGAACCCCAACTTCAATGCGCAGATCATGGCCGAGCGGCTGGCAAGCGCCATCGAGCGCGGGTGGTACTTCAGGAAGGCCGGTTCAAGCATCCTCAGGAGGGTGATGGATGCCGGCGCCCTGGGCTGCGAGGTCATCATCGCCGGAAAACTGACCGGGCCGAGGGCGAGGGTCCAGAAGTTCATGGAGGGGTACATCAAGCACGCCGGGGAACCGAGCAGGACCGTGGTCGAGCGGGGCTATGCCATCGCGGTGAAGAAGCTCGGGGTCATCGGGGTGCAGGTGAAGATCGTACCCCCCGATGCGAAGCTCCCCGACACCTTCCTCGTCATAAAGAGGAAGGAGGAGCCGGCGCCCCCGAAGGTCACGGTCACCGAGGTCGGCGAGGAGATGGAGCCCGACCTCCCGGAGATCCCCGATATCCCCGGGGAGGAGTCCTGATGGCGATCTTCCGGGCCCGGGAGGTCCATCAGCTCTCGGATGTGGAGCTCCAGGAGAACATGGAGAAGCTCAGGATGGAGCTCCTCCAGAAGTACGGCAAGGTGAGCGCCGGCGGGGCGGCCGAGAATCCCGGACGGATCCGGGAGATCCGGCGCACCGTCGCACGGATACTCACCGAGCAGGGGATGAGGAAGAGGGCATGATCACGCCGGGAAACATCCTCCGCCACGAGCTCATCGGCCTCCCCGTGGAGGTGGTGCATGCGAGTAACCCCGCACAACAGGGGATCGCAGGGCGCATCATCGACGAGACCAGGAACATGGTCGTCATCGAGACCCCCCGGGGGACGAAGAAGATAGAGAAGGCCCACGCGACCTTCCGGCTCACGGTCCCCGACGGGACGGTGGTGGATGTCTCCGGTTCAGCCCTTGTTTCGCAGCCCGAGAAGAGAGTGTCGAAAGCGTCGAAGACGAGAGTCGAAGACGAGCGTCGCAGACGATCGTCGGAGACGAAGAAGAGGTTCTAGAGGAATACCATGGCAAAGAGTGTAGGACTGGATGTCCCGGCCCCGAAAGTGGAGTGCGAGGACGTCAACTGCCCGTTTCACGGCAGCTTGCCGGTGCGCGGCCAGGTGATCACCGGCAAGGTCGTGAGCGACCGGATGAAGGGAACAGTGGTGGTGGAGAAGGAGTACCTCCACTACATCCGGAAATTCAACCGATATGAGAAGCGCAGCTCGAGGATCCATGCCCATAACCCGCCCTGCATCCAGGCAAAGGCGGGGGATCTCGTGACCATCGCCGAGTGCAGGCCCCTCTCGAAGACCAAGTCCTTCGTGGTCGTGGAGGTAGAGAAGGCATGAAGGCGAAGCAATCCTATATCCCGAGGGCGTTAAACACGGGGACGAGGCTCGTCTGCGCCGACAACACCGGTGCCCGGATGGTCCAGGTCATCTCGGTCGACGGCTACCACGGCGTGAGGAGGAGGCAGCCGAAGCTCGGCCTCGGGGACATCGCGACCATCTCGGTGAAGAAGGGGACGCCGGACATGCGCAAGAAGATGGAGAAGGCCGTCGTGATCCGGCAGAAGAAGGAGTTCCGGCGGCCGGACGGCCTCCGGGTCTCCTTCGAGGACAACGCGATGGTCATCGTGAACGAGAACAATGAGCCGAAGGGTACCGAGATCAAGGGCCCCGTCGCCCGCGAGGTCGCGGAGCGGTTCCCGAAGATCGGGTCCATGGCCACCATCATCGTGTGAGGTGGGAAATGGCGACGACAAGTTCTCAACCGAGAAAGCAGAGGAAGGCCCAGGCGAACGCACCCCTCCACGAACGGGGCCGGACCCTTGGGGCACCCCTCGCACCCGCGCTCAGGGAGCAGTACAAGAGAAGGCACCTCCGGGTCGTGAAGGGCGACACCGTGAAGGTCCTCAGGGGCGATCACCGCGGCGAGGAGGGCGTGGTGGACGAGGTCGACGTGAAGCACTGTGCGATCCTCGTCCACGGGGTCTCGATCACCAAGGCCGATAACACCGAGGTCCCGAGGCCCGTGCACCCCTCCAATGTCCAGATCACGAAGCTCAACCTGAAGGACAAGCGAAGGAGCGAGAAGATCGGGGAGGTGGAGTGATGGCACACCTGAAGCGCTACGCGGCCCCGGACTCCTGGCACGTGAGCAAGAAGACGACCACCTACGTGATAAAGACGGCACCCGGGCCGCACAACGACTCCGCGATGCCGGTCGCCGTCTGGCTCAGGGACCACATGGCCCTTGCGATGACCATGCGGGAGGTTCGGCAGATCCTGAATTCCGGATCGATCATCATCAACGGCAAGGCCTGCAAGGACCCGAAGCGGGGCATCGGCGTCTTTGACATCATCAGTGTTCCTACCATCGGCAAGCACTACCGCATCCTCATGGACAAGCGGGGCAGGTTCCGGTCCATCGAGATCTCCCCCGAGGACGCGAAGACCCGGCTCGCCAGGATCCGGGACAAGACCGTGATCTCCGGTGGCAGGGTCCAGCTCAACCTCCTCTTCGGCGCAAACATCATCGGGGACAACAGCTACAAGCCCAGGGACTCCGTCGTCATCACCCTCGCCGAGGCTGATGGGAAGAAGCGCTTCTCCATCGTGGACCACTTCCCGTTTGCCGTCGGGAACATGGCCATGGTCATCGGCGGGAAGCACTCGGGGTCCGTCGGCCGGATCGTCGAGATCCGTAAGGAGGTCGGCGCCGTCCCGAACCGGGTCATCCTTGAGGACCCGGTCACGTTGGGGAAGTTCGACACCATCGAGGATTATGTCTTCATCGTGGGGAAGGCCGAGTCGGCCGTGAAGTCATGGGGGATTGAGGAATGAACCCGATGCAGGACCTCCGTATCCAGAAGATCGTGGTCCACATGGGGGTCGGGGAGAGCGGGGAGAAGCTCTCCAAGGCCGAGGAGATGCTCACGAAGATCACCGACCAGAAAACGGTGAAAGCGATCGCGAGGAAGACCCAGCCGGCCTTCGGGACCCGGAAGGGCTCCCCCATCGGCTGCAAGGTGACCCTCAGGAGCGGAGCCGCGGAGGCCTTCTTCGAGACCTCGATAAACATCATCGAGCGGCAGCTCGACGCAACCCAGTTCGATAACCAGGGCAACTTCTCCTTCGGTATCGAGGAGCACACCGACTTCCCGGGAATGAGCTACGATCCCGCGATCGGGATCTTCGGGATGGACGTGAACGTGGTCCTCGAGAAGAGGGGCGCCCGGATCGCGCGGAGAAAGGTCGACATGCGGAAGCTCCCGCAGAAGCAGCGGGTGAAGCGCGAGGAGGCCATCAGGTTCCTCCAGGAACGCTACAAGGTGGAGGTGCGCTGATATGGCCGGAGAACAGAAACAACAGATGAAGAAGTTCGGGAGGGGGGCATACCAGTGTCTCCTCTGCGGGCGGATGCAGGGACTGGTGCGCAGGTACCATATCATGTTCTGCCGGCAGTGCTTCCGGGAATGGGCCCAGAAGATGGGTTTCAAGAAGATGAACTAGGGGTGAAGAGACCATGGTCCGATCGAATCCCATCTCAGATGCAATGACCGCGATCAAGAACGCCTCAGATACCGGGAAGGCCAACTGCATCGTGGAGCCCGCGGGAAAGCTGCTCGGGTCGATGCTCCGCATCATGCAGGAGTCCGGCTACATCGGCGGGTTCGAGTTTATCGATGACAACCGGGGCGGCCAGTTCAGGGTCCAGCTCAACGGCAGGATCAACCGCTGCGGCGCCATCACCCCGCGGTTCAATATGAAGCTCGACGAGATGAAGCGCTGGGAGAGCCAGTTCCTCCCGGGGAAGAACTTCGGGATGCTCATCATCTCCACCCCCCGCGGCGTGATGGCCCACGATAACGCCCGGAAGCTCGGGATCGGCGGGGAGCTCCTGGGGTACGTGTACTGAGGTGAGGGTATGGCAACAACACGGAATGTGAAGATTCCGGACGGCGTAACCGTGCGGATCGAGGGAAACCTCGTCAAGGTCACGGGCCCGAAGGGGATGCTCATGCGGGAGATGTACTACCCGAACGTCTCCCTTGCCATCGCCGATAAGGACATGACCATCACCACGGAGTCCGGGAGAAAGAAGATCCTGGCCATCTGCGGTACCTTTGCAGCCCACCTGCAGAACATGTGTATTGGGGTGACGAAGGGCTACCAGTACCGCATGAGGGTGGTGTACAGCCACTTCCCGATCCAGCTGAAGATCGCCGGTGACCGGATCGAGGTCGGCAACTTCCTCGGGGAGAAGCGGTCGCGCTTCGCCCGGATCGAGAAGGACGTGAAGGTCGCCCTCGGGGCGGACGAGGTCACCGTCACCGGCATCGACAAGGAAGCCGTCGGGAAAACCGCCGCGAACATCGAGCATGCGACCCGGATCCGGGAACGCGATCCCCGTGTCTTCCAGGACGGGGTCTATACCGTCGAGAGGGCGTGAGGCGTATGGCAGACGAGAAGATGAGGCTCATCCGGATGCGTGCCGAAAACCGGGCACGGTTCCAGAGGAGGGGCATCCATGAGAAGAAGCGCCTCGCCGACGTGTGGCGCAAGCCGAAGGGGCGGCACAACAAGCTCCGGAGGCAGATCAAGGCCAAGGGTCCCCTCCCCCGGCCGGGCTACGGGAGCCCGGCCGCGGTCAGGGGGCTTCACCCGTGCGGCCTCTCGGACATCCTCGTGCACAACGAGGGGATGCTTGCACCCCTCGATCCGAAGGTGCACGCGGTCCGGATAGCGGCGGGCGTCGGGATGAAGAAGAAGATGGAGATCCAGAAGAAGGCCATGGAAGCCGGCCTCAGGGTCTTGAACCCGCGGCAGGTCCCGGAACCCGTGGAGGAACCCGTGGAGGAGAGCGGGGAGGTGAACGGCGATGAGTAACCTCTCCAACCAGAAGAGGCTCGCGGCGAGCGTGCTCGGGTGCGGAGTGAACCGGGTCTGGTTCGATCCCGAGCGGGCAACGGATGTCGAGGGCGCCATCTCCCGGGATGACCTTCGGACCCTCATCAAGGAGGGAGTGATCCGCGCCCAGCAGAAGAAGGGTGTATCCCGGGGCAGGGCACGGGAGCGGGATGCGAAGCGTTCCTATGGCCACCGCAGGGGCCCGGGGAAAAGAAGGGGGGCAGCAGGTGCCCGCAGGCCCAGCAAGACCCAGTGGATCCAGCGGATACGGGCTATCAGGAAGACAATGCGTGCCCTCCGGGACGAGGGGAAGATCGACCCGCACCTCTACCGGATCCTCTACCGGAAGGCTGCCGGCGGCCAGTTCCGGAGCACGGCCCACATGAAGTCCCAGGCCGAGATCCTGCAGGGGAAGGGGAAGTGACATGAGCACAGGACCACGCTACTTCATCCCCTTCCGGCGGCGCCGCGAGGGGCGGACCGACTACTATGCCCGGGGGAAGCTCCTCCTTTCGCAGAACCCGCGGATGGTTGTACGTAAGACCAACCGGGAGATCATCATCCAGCTCTCGGTGCCCGAGCCGGCAGGGGACAGGACCCTTGTTGCAGCTTACTCGCGCGACCTCGCGGGCTATGGCTACACGGGCTCGAGGTCGAACACGCCCGCGGCCTACCTGACGGGCATCCTCTTCGGTGCACGGTGCAGGAAGGCCGGCTACCCGGGTGCAGTCCTCGACATCGGCCTTGCCCGCGCCTCCCCGGGAGCCCGGGTCTTTGCCGCCCTCAAGGGTGCGGTGAAGGCAGGCCTCGCCGTCCCCCACAGCGGCGAGGTGCTCCCCGATGACAGCAGGGTCAGGGGCGAGCACATCGCGGCCTTTGCCCCCCAGCGGGTCGGGGACCTGGCAAAGAACGTGGATCAGGTGGCAGAGGCCATCATGAAGGAGGTGAGGTAGACATGGCAGAGATCGAGGGGTGGATCCCCCTCACCGGCCTGGGGAAGATGGTCGCGAGCGGCGAGATCACCTCCATCGACCAGGTCCTCGAGAGCGGGAAGCCCATCAAGGAGATCCAGATCGTGGATGCCTTCCTCCCGGATCTCGCTGACGAGGTGCTGGACATCACCATGGTCCAGCGGATGACCGACTCCGGCCGGCGGGTGAAGTTCCGCACGGTCGTCGTCGTCGGGAACAGGAACGGCTACATCGGCTTCGGCCAGGGGAAGGACGCCCAGGTGGGGAATGCCATCACGAAGGCCATCAAGGACGCGAAGCTGAACATCATCAAGGTGAACCGGGGCTGCGGGAGCTGGGAATGCGGCTGCAACCTCGACCACTCCATACCCGTCAAGGTCACGGGAAAGGCAGGGTCGGTCCGGGTGACGCTGAAACCGGCCCCCCAGGGGATCGGCCTCGTCACCGGCGACATCGCGAAGAAGGTCCTCGGTCTCGCCGGGATCCGGGATGTCTGGGGCTTCTCCCAAGGGGAGACCCGGACCACCATCAACTTCGCGAAGGCCACCTTCAATGCCCTCATCCAGACGAACATGGTTCGCCGGGCCCCGGGGGTGCGCTAGATGTACGCCATCGTCCAGGTCAGGGGCGTTGTGAAGACCCGCCGGGAGATCAAGGACACCCTCTCCATGCTCCGGCTTCACCACATCAACCACTGCGTCGTGGTCCCGGACACGCCGGAATATCTCGGCATGATCCGGAAGGTGAAGGACTTCGTCGCCTACGGCGAGGTGGACGCGGAGATCCTCTCGACGGTCCTCTCCACCCGGGGGCGGCTCGTCGGGAACCGGCCGCTCACCGATGAATACGTGAAGGCCAACTCCCCGTTTTCCACCATCACCGAGTTCGCGAACGCGGTGGCGGGCGGAAAGGCGGCCCTCAGGGACCTCCCCGGGCTAAAGCCCGTGATGCGGCTCCACCCGCCCCGGAAGGGGCACCGCACCCTCAAGCGGACATACCAGCAGGGCGGAGCGCTCGGGTATTATGGCAGGGAGATCAATACTCTCCTGTACAAGATGAGGTGACCACGATGCCGGTGAACAAACGATCCAAATACCGCGGGTCCCGCACATGCGGCGGAGGCACCCACAAGAACCGCCGGGGAGGCGGCTCCCGCGGCGGGAGGGGCTTCGCGGGCGGGTGCAAGCACCACTTTGTCCGCTACTACCTCATGGGAAGAACCTTCGGGAAGGACGGGTTCTCTCATGACCAGAA
>Ga0315279_10009693_pt1 | contig 11433 bp, 12 predicted proteins | sample YL17G06_20_MG_FD_203694 | JGI IMG/M metagenome (GOLD analysis project Ga0315279, IMG submission 203694) | Sediment microbial communities from Yellowstone Lake, YNP, Wyoming, USA - YL17G06_20 | ecosystem: Environmental > Aquatic > Freshwater > Lake > Sediment | place: USA: Wyoming | collected...
TGAGCGCCGCGCGGCTGCGCGAGGCGCTCAACCGCGCGCAGGAGCGGCTGGAGCAGGCGGATCTGCGCGCCGAAGGCCTCAGACAGGCACGAGCCGCCGCGAGCGAGTACGATCAGGCACGGCCGGTCGAGCGCCTCGAGCGGCTGCCCATCCGGCGCGGCGAGGAAATTCTCCTGCTGCCGGTCGAGCAGGTTGCGTCGATCGTGGCCGACGGCGAGCTGTTGCACGTCACGACGGCCAGGAACGAGCGCTACACGATCACGTACCGCCTGAAGGACCTCGAGGGCCGGCTCGACCCGGCGCGCTTCATCAGGCTCGGCCGGGGCGAGCTGGCGAACGTGGACCTGATCGCGCGGGTGAACGCGATGCCGGGCGGCACCTACGTCGTCGTCCTGCAGAACGGCCAGCAGCTCCCCGTCAGCCGGATCCAGTCGCGGATCCTGCGTGATCGGTTGTTGCGGCTGTGACTGCCACGCGTTGTGAGACCGTATCGCCCGTCCGCATGGGCCGCAGCAGGCGATTGGTCCCCCTCGATTTCTCGAACCAATGACTCGTTCGCTAACGACCGGCTCGCTGGACCATCAGTTCGAGGTCCTCCTTGAGGCTTTGGAGATCCTCTTCGTGCTCGACTTCCTGCTGCAGGATCGTGAGCGCGAGGTTGTGCGTCACCACGTCCTTGTCTTTCGTCGCATCCATCAGGCACTTGTAGGTGGAAATCGCGCATTGCTCGCCCGAGATGTTCTGGCCCAGGATGACGCCGACGTAAGGGTCCGTGGGCGCGTCATAGGCGCACGGGCTGATCGCAAACCAATCCTTCGGGTCCGGCACCGGTACGCCTCCCAGTTGGACGATCCGACCCACCAGCAGGACCGCGTGGTTCAGCTCTTCGTTTGCGTGCAGGTTGAGTTCTGCGGCGACGGCGTCCTTCATCGGTCCCTTGATCACCTTCGCACCCAGCCAGTACTGGTAATAGGCCAGCCACTCGCTGGCATAGGCCTGGTTCAGGAGCGCCAGCAACTGGTCGACGTCCATCCCGACGATCTCGCGGCCTCTGGTACCCATGATGGCCTCCTTCGCGTGGGTTGCCACGTCTGTCCGGTCGTGTGTCAACGATGGCCTGCGAACGATTGCCCCAGTCTACAACCATCGAGAGAGTCGTCACGACGCAAATCCGGGCATCTCGAGCCGATCGGCCACGCGCGGGTGCGGCCGGCCCCTCGTTGCTACAATATGTTCCAGCGGGTTGGGTGAATTGGAGCAATCTCAGCCACCACACGTGCCTCCGCACAGATTTCCTGACGGAGCGGTCAGTGAAGACGTCGTGAGTCATGCGCGCCACCAGCACGCGCCTCTGACCGATGGGGCGCTCGACCGGCGGCTGTGGGTGAGCGCAGGTCTCAACGTCCTCATCGCCCTGGCGGAAATCGTCGGGGGCTTGATGGCGGGCAGCCTCGCGCTGTTGTCGGACGCGACGCACAATCTGAGCGATGTGGCGGCGCTGGGATTGGCGCTGGGCGCGCGGCGGCTCGGCCGGCGTCCCCCCACGCCGCGGCACACCTACGGGTTGAAGCGCGCGGAGGTCATCGCCGCGCTCGCGAACGCGGTGACGCTGGTGGCCGTCACGGCTCTGATCGCGCGCGAAGCCATCTCCCGCTTGTGGCACCCCGTCCAAGTCGAGCCGGGGGTCATGCTCGCAGTGGCGCTGGTTGCTTTCGGCGCCAACCTCGGCTCCGTCCTGCTCCTGCGCCGGCACGATGCGCACGACGTCAATGTCCGGAGCGCGTTCCTCCATCTTGCCCAGGATGCGCTGGCCTCGCTGGCCGTGGTCGTGGCGGCCCTGCTGGCAAGGACTTCCGTCGGCTCCTACGTCGATCCGGCAGCCGCGTTGCTGGTCGGCTCGCTCGTGCTGGGAGGCGCTCTGTCGCTCGTGTGGGAGACGGTCCGAACTTTGCTCGAAGCCTCGCCTGAGAACCTGGATCTGGAGGCGCTCGTCGCGCAGGTCGCGGAGCGGTTCACTCCGGCGCGGCTTCATCACGTGCATCTCTGGGAAATTGCACCCGGCCAACGGGTGCTGACCGCGCACGTGGATCTCGGACAGGAGATGGACGGACAAAGTATCGAGGCGCTCTTCTGTCGTATCAAGACGGTTCTCGACGCCGAGTGGAGCGTGACCCACGTGACCCTCGAGCCAGAAGTGGCAGGATGCGGCGATTCACAGTTGCTGGGCCGGTGGGACGCCACCAGGCGGTGACCGCGTGAAGGGCGCCACCGTGATGTCTTTCAAGATGCGTTGGTGAGCGCGTTCAGCTGGCATTCAGTGCCCGGACTTCGAACCCGGCGTTCGACCGGCATCGTCGGCCTGCCCAGCCGCCGGCTTCTCCTTCTTGCCGTGTTTCTGGAGATATGCCTCGTGATGCGCCGAGCCCTCGCGGATCAGCGCGGCGCCACATCGAGGACAATTCACGCTCCGGCACGGCGTCCCCGCTTCATGGGCCTGCCGATGGCCGCAGCGCAGACAGATGCAAACCCCCTCCGACCCCATTCTCTGCGTCTGCATTTACGTTCCTCCTCACCCCGCAACTCGAGGCCGTCAACCGCCCTCGAGGCTCTCGGCCTCTACTCGCGGTGGAACCTCGTGTCGGCGACCGTCCGGTCGACCCGCTTGCAGTCCAGCCAGCTGGCCTTCGAACCGGGAAACGCGTCGAATTGCGGGACGTACGGCTTGATGTCGATCAGGGGCGTGCCGTCGAGCACGTCGATGTCAGCCACTCGCAGCACGGCGCCGCGCCGCTCGAGCAGCCGCACCACCGAGACGCCGATCGGATTCGGCCTTGAAGGCGATCGCGTTGCGAACAGCCCGTGCGGCACGTCATCGCGGTACGGCACGACGAGCGGGGCGAACGGCCCCGCCCGGTCGAACCAGTACAGAAGCCAGAGCCGTTCGAACCCCTCGATGTCGGCGAGCGCCGGCGCGTACTCCTCGCGCACGGTCACCGTTGCCTCGATCCCTTGGCCGAACACCGTCTGGATCGGCGTCCCTTCAGGCGTCTGACAAGGGGTGTGGATCGTTCCGATCACGGTGAGCGCGAAAGCGCCGCCGCCCGCCGGCCGTGTGTCGTCGCTCATGGGAACACTCAGCAGGCGGACGGCTCGCCGTGGTGCCCGTGCTGCTGTCCGTGATGCCCGCATGCGGTCTCGGGACTGACCAGGGGCAGCGTGCCCGCCCTGAACGCATCCAGCGTTTCGCCCACGGTCTGGCAGTCGGCGCGGAAGACCGTGATGTTCGCCGCCTGGAGCTTCATCAGGGCGCCCATGCCAATTCCTCCGACGACGATGCTGTCGACGGATTGTCCGGCAATGGCGGCAAGCGGCTGGCACATGCCGTGCTGATGATGACTGTTGTTGTTGGCGATGGCCCGGCACTGGCCGGATGCGGCATCGACAATCAGGAAGGCCGGCGCGGAGCCGAAGTGCTGGCTCACGCGACTCTCGAGGCCCTTGTCTTCGAGGACGGGAATACAGATACGCATTTGAGTTCCTCTTCTGGGGGCATATCACGTGCCGGCATCACCGGGGCTTGCTGAAAACGACTATCGAATGGAAGTACGCCTCGCACCGCGATTCGAGCCTCAGGCCGCTTGCCATGAACCATTCGACCGCGGAGGCGAGCGTGATCGGGCCGACCGGATGCTCCCGGCCTTCCGATTGATGCACGCGCGCGACCAGCGCGAGACCGTCTCGATCGAACTCGGCGAGCAGAATTCTTCCCGACGGCCTCACAACGCGGACCATCTCGGCGAACACCGGCGGACCGTCTACGAGGTGGTGCAGGACGTCCATCGCAACCGCCGCTCCGAACGCGCCATCCGGAAACGGGATGCGCCCCGCGTCAGTGGCCAGGAAGGTGATCCGGCCGGGCAATGTCTCCGCGTCGGCGTTCATGATCGCCACCAGTTGCTCCTCCTGGCTCACATCAACGCTGACCACCTCGAACTTGCGCCGCGCCAGTTCGATCGCGAGCAGACCCTGGCCCGAGCCGACGTCGAGGACCGGGCTCGAGATGCCCTCAGCCTGATCGATGATGAAGCGGACCGCCGCAGGGCGGTCGTAGCCAACCAGCTTGTAGGCAGCCGTCCGCTTCGCGTAGCGGTCGCGCGCCTCGCGCAATTGCTTCGCGACGACTTCGAGGCCGTTTTCCGTGGACCCCGTGTTCATGTCGGCCATGTCGCTTCGCCTCCTCCCATTGCGATTACTCGCCGGCGTCGGGATCAGCGCCGGGGAGTTGACGTCCGGCCTGGTCGCGATGGTCCGGCTCCCTGCCGCAGCACCGGCATCCCCGGCCGAACCGCCGGGCACCGCCATGGACCGGGCAAGTCGGGGGCGGCGCGGGGCCATCGACGGCCGCGCCGGCCTGGACGAGGAGCGCCTTGCCATCGATCAGGCACTCCGCGATCGTGGTTCTTGCGTGCGTCAGGATTCGTGCGAACGTCTGCCGCGAGATCTCCATGCGTTCGGCCGCCGCCTCCTGGTAGAGGCCTTCGCGATCTGCCAGCCGGATCGCCTCGAGCTCGTCGCGGCCGATCGAGACCCAGCCGACCGCGCAGGCGGGGCGGCCGATCGGCCGGAACCCGCGCACGTCGGTCGAGCAGCACACCCGTCGAGGGAGAAGAGGCCTCGGCATGATCAGTAATGAGCATATGCCCACAACTCCAGACAGTCAAGCGCCTGGCGATTCTTTGGCAAGGCGCCGCCAAAATGTTGCCGACGCGGTTGCAACGCCGGCGGCTCGGTGGATGCTCGTCCACGGCTTCATCGCCGGCTTCGGCTTCGGCGGGCAGGGGCTCGAGAAGGCTCACGGCGGGTTGGCGCTCGGTGGTGACCTTGGAAGATGTCTGATCACCGGACAGCCGAAACAGCGGCAGCGTTCGCGCGGTTCGAAATGACCTGCTGCAGGATCGCGCCCGCAATCTCGCCTGCGTTGTCGCCAGGTACGGTCCACACGGGCGTGCTCGGAGATCCCCACCGCGTCTTCACGGCATCCACCAGGGCCAGGCGCGCGACGAGGAGCATCGGGCCGTCGAAGCGGTTCACCAGGGCATCGAGCGCGGCGGCCCACCCTCCACCCGCCAGCTCGAGTGGCCCAACTTCATCGACCACGATCACGTCGGCGCCCCGCGCATTCATGGTGAGGGCCTCACCTCCGAGTTGAAGGCCCGCTCGCGTGAACTCGAACCGCGCCCACCTTTGTTCGCCCGGACCACCGTCCCGGCCTTCGCGGCACAGTGGCACCGTGCGGCCGGATGACAGGTCAACGAGGTCGAAGCCCACCCGGCGGCCACCGGCGAGAATGCCTCTCGCAAGGATGCCGCCTATGCTCAATCCACGCCGGCGAAGAGCATCGACAACTTCACCCGCCCTCGCGGTCTTGCCGCTGCCCGTTTCGCCCGTGAGGATCACGATTCCCTGGTGGCTGGCTTCGTGCGGCGCATAGAAGCTGTTCGCCACCTGCAGCATCGCGGCGAGCGCTGCGAACGGCCGGCGCCAGAAGCGCCGCTGATCCGCCAGCGCCGAGGTGAAGGCCGGCAGCGCACCGAACGCAAGGCCGAGCGCGTCGGAGAGTCCGTGCAGTCTACGCCGCTCGAGCCAGGCGAGAATTTGCGGGTTCCGGAGCTCGACGGACACCGCCGTGAAGCCAACGAGCACGAGCGTCGCCCTCAGCGCCATTTGTGCTCCGGCGCCGAGACCTTGAAGCAGGCCCGCCGTCCCGCTTCGCAGGCCACCGAGCAGCAGCCCTGCAAGCAGCAGTACGCCCGCGAGCTGGACCCAGAAGACGGGCCGGCGCAGCCGGGCCAGTGCCCGCGGGTATGTTCGAGACACGAGGGCCGCATAGCCGGCGACATAGATGACGGCAGTCCAGAGGGGCACGACCCCAAGAAGGACCATTCCTGCGACCAGGCCGGACGCGAACAGGATCAATCGAGGGATCGACCAGGCGTACAGCGTGCAGATCGCTGCCTGCCCGGTGTTCGATGCGTTCATCTTCCGGGTGATCCCACTCGTCCCGCCGCTGCCGGTGCGAACCAGGCGCATCCCCGCGACGGCCGCGAGGACGCCAATCAGGCACTCGCACACGAACAGCGTCGCCACGAGATCAAAGGGGCCGAAGCGAGAAACACCGAGCGACTTCGACGCATACGCGTAAGCGGCGACGTAGAGGCGAACCACGTTCGGACCGAACGCGATGAGCGCGCTGACGATCTTCTGGGCCAGCGACCAGGACACGGCAAGTGCGCCGCCCGCCCCGTAGCCGGCGGCATTCGCCCCGAACACCCTGACGCATGCCTGGAAGAGCAGGCCCTCGGCGAGGATGCCGACCATCGGTCCGAGGATCACCGCGCTCGGAGAAATCGACTTCATCAGGGCGCAGATGAGTGCCGTGCGCCATATCAATCCCCGAGCGCGCGACGCCCGGTGCCCGGCGGTCATCACGATCACGCCGAATGCGGCGAGGACGCTGCCCGCAAACGGGACGTTCAGGTTGTGGAGAAAGCTGCCGGCGACGATCTCGACGGCCGCCCAGAGACTGCCGAGGACCGCAGCTCGCTGCCAGACGCGTAGTTCGTCATCTCTCGCCATTGCTTCGCTAGAACCCCTTGCGCAGCAACCACGGGTAGTACGAGTTCGCCGTGTAGAGGGCGGAGGCGGGGCAGTGGCCGAGCACGCGATCCTTCACCACGAGCACCGTGCAGGGAGCGCGCCCGTGCTTCAGGAACAGGGAGTCGTGACCGACACAGAGGCCGACGAGGATGTTGAAGTCGGTCGCGTGCTCGTTGAGGATCATCGCCTGGGCGATCGGGCTGCACATCGGTTCGAACTCGCCGATGCGCACCTTCTGATCGTCGCGCAGGCCGATCGTTTCCTTCGGCGTGCCGCCCGCCTTGCAGACGACCGAGACGACGTCGAAGCCCTGCGCCTCGAGGATGCCGACGAGCGTCTGCGCCTCTTGCTGCAACCCGGAGCAGAAGGCGACGCCGAGTCGCCGGTAACCCATGCGGCGCGCGAACTCGCACGTCTCCTGCACGCGCGGCTTGACCGGGTGCAGGAGGTACGGCCCGGCGCCTCGCCCCGCGTAGCACTCGGCTTCCTGGATCGACGCCTGCCGCGCGAACTCGCGCGTCTCGGGCTTCTCGTACTCGCTCGTTGCGCGTGCGATGATCGCGGCGTCGAGAACTCCTGGACAGAACGGCGGCGCCTGCCCGTCGGGCGACCGGCACACCTTCACTTGCATTCCGCACTTCGCGCACTCGGGTTTCAAGGGTTGCATGTTGGTCTCCGCTCCACCATTCCCGGCAATCGACTCGCGGGAGAGCGACAGCCTGGACGCGGCAGCAGACATTTTACACGCCGGCGGGGATTCGGCCATCGCGCGAGGCGGTTCCTGATGGCCACATCGCGTGGCTGCGCACCGTGCGCTCGCGCAAGGCTCCCATTGAGTCCTCCGTGCTGCAGTTGACCGAGCGAGAAGACGACAGCCGATGCTACCACGGCGATCCGGGGGCTGCCGGTCACGGCCACGAAGCGCCGAATCAAGTAGCCGCGGAAGATTGTCTCCTCGGTGACAACCACGACGACGACGAGCGCAACGGCCAGCAGCAACTCCGCCGGGCCGCGGGCCGTGAAGAAGCCCGGCAGCGGCGTCGATGGCCTCCCAGCTGCCGACCGCCACGGTATTCTTTGCTCTTTCCGCACTCCCCCAATAGAATCAAATGTTCCGATGTTCACCGCCACGATGGACATTCTCTGGGACAGCCTCATCGACACGCTGCCGGTGATCCCGATCCTGTTGCCCGTGTACGTGGGACTCGAATACTTCTCGCACCACGGCGGCAGGGACCTGGTGGCGCGACTCCACATCAACCGGCGCAATGGTCCGCTCGCCGGCACCCTGCTCGGCATCATTCCCCAGTGCGGAATGTCGGTACTGGTCACATCGTTCTATCTGCTCCGGCGGGTGACCACCGGCACGCTGCTCGCGACCTACGTCGCGACATCCGACGAAGCGATTCCCGTCCTGCTGGCCAGTCGGAGTTCGCTGGGGCTCATTGGCGCGCTGGTGGCGATCAAAGCGGTCGCCGGCGTTGCCTGGGGCTATGCGGTTGACGCCTTGATGTCATCCGACTGTGATGTTCCGGGCAGCGATGCGGGAGCGCTGGCGCCCGAGAGGGCGATTCACATGGCCACGGTGCCGTGGAAGGAGATCCTCGTCCACAGCGTGCGGCGCTCGCTGCACATCTTCTGGGTCGTATTCGCTGCCACCGTCGTCATCGCCGCTGTCCTGCAGGCGTCATCGGCGGCACAATTGCTGCGCCTGTGGGAAATGCATCCCTATCTGCAGGTCGTGCCTGTGGCCGTGTTCGGTCTGATTCCCAACTGCGCGGTGTCGGTCGCGATCGTCGAGGCCTTCCTGAAGACCGGCCTGTCGCCGGGCGCGGCGATTGCGGGACTGTGCGCGGGGGCGGGCTTCGGTCCGATTCTGCTCTTGAAGGACGCCGACAGGCGAACCTCCGTCCGCATGCTCGTCCTGACGCTGGGCGCGGCAGTCGTCACGGGGCTGCTGCTCAACTGGCTGTATCCCTCGTTCGGCTGGCGGCGCTGATGCCCTCGGACACGAAGTGAGCGCCGCCAGCCACGTCCAGTAGCTGCGAGTTCCGGTAAGGGGTGCTGGAGGTTTCGGGTCCGCTCAGGAGCGGGTCGCCGTGTCGGTGGCCATCGTCGAGATCAACAGGCTGTACCCGGGTTTCGGGGCGGTTGTCGCGCGGCGTTGAACCGCCTGGCCGCGGCGATGAGCCCCGTCGCCCATTGCGGCGTCGCGAGCGCGTGCAGGTGGGTGTAACAGGCGAACGCCTGGTTGACCACGACCCCGTCGCGGCCGGCGACGCAGCCGGCCCCGCGCAGGACCGCGCAGGCGGTCGGGACGGCGCCCGGGGCAGCGAGCACGCGCGAGTAGTGAAATTCGTGTCCCTTCAGCGCGGTGCCCTCCGCGAAGAAGGGGTTCGGGCGATCGACGACGAGCTGCGTGTAGCCGTGGCCCTGCGGCGTCGCCTGCACCTCCACGTCGAACGGCAACACGCCCGCCATCGGGTACTTCCGCCGCTGCCACCAGATCGCTTCTGACAGCAGCATCAGGCCTCCGCACTCCGCGTAGATTGGCAGGCCGCCCTCCGCGGCCTGCTTCACGGACCCGAGGAACCGCGCGTTCGAGGCGAGCGCGGTGGCATGCGTTTCCGGGAAGCCCCCTCCGATATACAACGCGTCGAGATCGGCCGGCAGTTCCGCCGCGGTCAGCGCCGAGATCGGCACCAGCCTCGCGCCCGCGGATTCGAGCGCTTCGAGATTCTCGGCGTAGTAGAACGTGAAGGCCGAATCGAGCAGGAGGCCGACTCTCACGAGGGGCGCCACGGGGCCGGACTCGCGGCCGGGCAGCCGCGCATCGAGCGCCGGCGCCTGGCGCGCGAGCGCGAGCAGCCGATCGACGTCGAGCGCCTTCACCACCTCCCGCAGCTCGCGGCCGAGGTCGTCGGTTTCGGAGTGCTCCTCCGGCGTGACGAGCCCGAGATGGCGGCCGGGCAGCAGTCGCCCGGCGTCCGCCCGGGCGACGGCGCCCAGCACGGGCAGCTCGCACGTGCTCTCGATGGCCTCGCGCAACACGCGTTCGTGGCGGGCGCCCGCCACGCGATTGAGCACGACGCCCGCGAACCACACGTCGGGATCGAATGCCTGGCAGCCGAGCACGCAGGCCGCGGCGGTGCGCGTGACCTTCGCCGCATCGACGACGAGGACGACTGGCGCACGCAGCAGCTTGGCGAGCTGGGCCGTGCTGTGGGTGCCGCGCGCGTCGCTGCCGTCGTAGACGCCGCGGTTGCCCTCGATGATGTTCACCCCGTCGCCGATCGCGTGCTCGACGAACGAGGCGCGGGCGACGTCGGCCCCCATCAGGTACGTATCGAGGTTCCTGGCCGGCTGCCCGGTCGCCCACCTCAGCCATGCCGTGTCGATGTAGTCGGGGCCCTTCTTGAAGCCGCACACCGGGATCCCGCGATCGCGGAGCGCGAGGGCCAGCCCCACCGACACGAGCGTCTTCCCCGAATCACCGGCGAGGCCGGCGAGGACGAGGCGGGGAAGGGTGCGGGTGACTGACTGATCCATGTCGTCCAGCCTTCGCTCGCCCTTGGCGAGCTTCGGCTTGGCAAGCCGAACGGTCGCGCGAAGGCTGCCCGCCGTAGCTGGCCAGCGTTCGTGCCAGCGAGGGCGGGCGAAGGTCCGACGTCGTTCGAATCGTGGCGCCCGGCTTCAGCCCTGCGTGCGAACCGCTACCACGATCTTGTAGAAGAAGGTCAAGAGCAGCGCGCCCGTGGCCCAGATCCCGACCGAAATCAGGTTCTCGACGGCCGTCGGGGCGTAATCGACCACCTGGTCGAAGGGCGTGGGCACGAAGCCTGCGACAACCAGGGCGGGGCCCTTGTCGATCCAGAGCGCGACGAACACGGCGCCGGCGGCGGCGGCGAGCAGCCGCTCGTTCTTGCGCAGCCGCGGCACGACGAGCAGCACCAGCGCGACCGCCGTGAGCGCAACCGACGTCCACATCCACGGCACGAGGCCGCGATGGCCGTCCAGGCCCGCGAACAGGTATCGGAAGTGCGCGGCGTGTTCCGGAATCCCGCTGTAGAAGGCGGTGAAGAGTTCCATCAGCAGGAAGAACACGTTGGCGATCATCGCGTAGGCGACGATCACCGCCAGCGTGTCGATGGCCTGGCGGCCGACGTCGAAGCGTGCGACCCGGCGCAGCACCAGCGCGACCAGGATGAGCAGCGACGGTCCGGCGGCGAACGCCGAGGCCAGGAAGCGCGGGGCCAGCAGCGCCGTCATCCAGAAGGACCGCCCCGGCAACCCCGCGTAGAGGAACGCGGTCACCGTTCGGATGCTGATGGCCCACGGGATCGAGAGCAGGACGATCGGCCCGATCCACGCGGGCGCGGGCTCGTCGCGGCGCTCGGCCGACAGCGTCACCCACGCGATGAGGGCGTTGAGGACGAGGTACCCGCCAAGCGCAAGCATGTCCCAGAACATCAGCGAGCTCGGCGTCGGGTAGAGCAGGACGTTCAGCACCCGCGCCGGCTGCCCCATGTCAACGAGGATGAAGAGCGCGCAGGCGACGATGGCGGCGACGGCGAGCAACTCGCCGAGGATCGTCACGCGCGCGAACGCCTTGCAGTCGTGCAGGTAGTACGGCAGCACGACCATCACAGCCGACGCCGCGATGCCGACCAGGAAGGTGAACTGGGCGATGTAGAGGCCCCACGACACGTCGCGCCCGAGACCGGTGACGGCCAGGCCGGTCTCCAGCTGGCGCAGCCAGGCGGCAAGCCGATCACG
>Ga0315279_10009694_pt1 | contig 11433 bp, 8 predicted proteins | sample YL17G06_20_MG_FD_203694 | JGI IMG/M metagenome (GOLD analysis project Ga0315279, IMG submission 203694) | Sediment microbial communities from Yellowstone Lake, YNP, Wyoming, USA - YL17G06_20 | ecosystem: Environmental > Aquatic > Freshwater > Lake > Sediment | place: USA: Wyoming | collected...
GACCGAGCCTCCTAGAACGTTCCGTGAAGCCTGCCAGTGGACAGTGTGGTACCAGATGATTGCCCGCATGTACAACGGCAGCGGTTCGATGGGGCAGATTGACGATTGGCTTAGACCCTTTTATGAACGGGAGTCCGCAGCTGGCACCCTCACTGACGAAGAGGCAATCTTCCACCTTGCTTGCCTGTTACTCAACGATACTCAGTATTACCAGCTGGGAGGACCCGACGCTGAAGGCAAAGACACAACGAACAAAGTGTCCTTTCTCGTTTTGGAAGCAGTTCATAGGCTGAAAGCACCAGCGAACATAGGCGTACGGGTCTTTGACGGTCTTGATCCTGAGCTGCTCAGTAGAAGCGTTGAAATCATGTTCGAAGACAAAACGGGGTTCCCCAAGTTCCTTGGAGACAAAGGACTAGTTGAGGGCTTCGAAAAAAACGGTTATTCGGCGCAGCTTGCCCGCCAACGCATCTATTCGGGTTGCCACTGGTTCGCAGTCCCAGGACGAGAATACACTTTAAACGACTGCGTAAAAATCAACTTCGCCACAGTTTTTGAGGTTGCCTTTTGGGGCATGATGAACAACGCCGACATTAAGCCTTGCGTCCACGAGCTGTGGCGCAGTTTTGAGAAGAACCTGCGTCGGGCTGTAGAGGTCACCAAGGAAGGGCTTGACTTTCACATGAAACACATGCATCAGGTCTTCCCTGAGCTGGTTTTGGATTTGCTGTGCTATGGCACGTTAGAGAAAGGCTTGGACGCATCCAACGGCGGCGTAGAATATTACAACCTGTGCATAGATGGGTCAGGTCTTGCTACTGTCGCTGATTCTTTCGCCGCGGCTGAACAGAGGGTCGAAAAAGAGAACCGATTAACGTGGCAGCAGCTCGCTGAACACATGAAAAACGACTATAAAGACGCAGAGAATGCACGGTTAATGTTGAGCAGCATCCCACGGTACGGTCGCGGAGGCACACGGGCAGACGAATGGGCTGTCCGCATAGTTCAAGCTTTTACGCGGTTCGTGAAGGAGAAGCCGACCCCAGCGGGGTTCAACGTGATTCCTGGGCTGTTTTCGTGGGCATCCATGATTTCGATGGGTCAAACAGTTGGGACTACACCAAACGGTCGACATGCTTACGCTCCTATTTCGCATGGGGCTAGTCCTGATCCGGGTTTTCTGAGAGGTGGCAACGCTCCTACTGCTATGGCTGTGGCTGTTGCGTCCGTCCAGTGCGGTTATGGAAACACTGCGCCGTTGCAGCTTGACATGGACCCAGGCTTAGCAAGTGGCAATGACGGCGTCGCAAAGGTTGAAGCTCTAATAAAGGGGCACTTTGAATTGGGTGGAACCATGATTAACATGAACGTCATTGACAAAAAACAGGTTCTCGAAGCCCATCAAGACCCGTCTAAACATCCAAACCTGATCGTACGTGTGACAGGCTTCAGCGCATACTTCGCGAGCCTTTCTAAGAATCTTAGGCAATTAGTCGTGGACAGGATATTGGCTGAAGAAACTTGAACTTGCGTCTAAAAAAAGATTTCAACCTAGGAATTTTCAAGCTCATTTTAATTTTTTTCTTTTGAGCATTGCGTATAGGGTTGTCAAGTTTTTTGGATAGAATATGTTAAAAACTAAAGTTTATTGCGAAGTTTAAGCGTATTTCAGCCTTCTTTCCGTAGGACAAAAATGATAGCTAAAATAGGCTACAGACAATTTTTAACTAAATATATAAACATTTCACGTAATAAAAAGAAGGTTCGACGGTCATTCTGTAGAAGCGACTTTACCTTTCTTTTGACTTTCTTTCACGTTTCTCATCTGGGGATTTAACTTCGTCTTTTATGGCTCAACCTTTTCGTTCACTTAAGTTCACCAGGTGCGGAGATGTCCAGTATACGAGTTATAACTCGTATGTAGAAACTAATAGAATTAATACAGTCGAAATGACAAGAATTAAAGTAGGCAAAAGATAGACCATCGAGACCTTGATTAATGAAGAAGCTCTTTTATTCGCAAACTTTCTTAGAGGTGAATGTGAAACGTGGATTCCCAGAATCACTTCCATTTAGTTCCCTCTTAGCGCGCGCATACAAAGCATGATTTAGCATGTGGGGATATCCAAAATTCCAGCCTTACATATAGAAGAGCTAGCTAGCACAGAGACTTAGCCAAAAGCGAATACATTTACATACGATGTTCTTTAACAGCAAAATCTGGAATTTTTGTGAACAACCATGGAGATGATAGATTCATTTATTATCTATACTGGCTAATTGTGTGTGGTGATTGAATTGGGTATGAGTGGTACTAAGAAAAAACCAATGACTAAGAAGGAAAGGAAAGAAAAGAGAAAACAGCGTAAAGAGAAACCTTCGAAGACACAACAGTAACACTTAAAAAAACGTTTGAAGAGACAGGTAGTCTCTCTGATTTCGTCACCGTTTGGGGATAAAATTTTAATTTTCACATGTTACTGCGATTGGTTGATGCCCAAAAGATTTGCGGCAAGAAGTAAATATACCTTCAAGTGGACTTTACCATAAAGAACAAGAATAAACAAGAGCAGTGAAGCAGATAGACATTCGATGAGAAGCGGTGTTCCTGTGTGAAACATAGATGCGTAGAGTGCTGCATCAAAACGAGAATGCCGCTTTCAAGTTTGGACATAAAGAGAATCTCGAATCTAGGCTATCAACCCGAATTTTTTGCGATTAAAACAAAAAAGGGATGGCATCTAAAGAACAGCTCTGGAAGATGCGTCTTCCTATTGGAAGACGGCTGTAAAATATATCCTTATAGACCTGAAGGCTGCCAATTATATCCCTTGGTTTACGACGAAGCCTCACTAAAAGCCGTAATAGATCATTTATGCCCTTCCCGCTACGAATTTAAGGTCAGGAAAGAAGACGTTAAAAAACTGAAGATCCTACTTGAAAGGCTAGAAGAAGAAATGAAGATGTAGTAGTATAGAGATTAAATTTTAATCTTTTTCTTCTTCTTTCTTCTCTTCTATTATGTATTGTATGCTCTCTACTCTACTCACACACAAAAACACAAACAAGGAAAGTGAATTCTCAGATTGAAATCTAAGAAATTTTAATATATGTTTGCGTTTCTTTGTTTCTCATCCGACAACAATCTCTTTAAGCTTGATAAGAAGTCAGTATGGGAGAAACCTTTTTGTGGGATGAGGGAGAAAAAAGACCCAAACCAAAGAAAGCCCTAAAGAAAATGGTATATCAGAGAGATAAGGGCAAGTGTCGTATATGTGGAGCCAAAATTGACCCTTTTAATTTTGAAATCGGTCATAACATCGCTCATTCAAGGGGCGGAAAATTGACCTTAAAGAATGCTATTTTACTTTGCCCTACATGCAATAGGTCAATGAGAACGCTTTCACTTAAACAGGTTAGGAAAGAACTTGGCTTGCCAAAAACTCCAGAAGAGAAAACAAAGAAGATTCTTCAGAGGTTGAGTTTACGTGAACTTCGTTATCTCGCAAAAAATCACCGAATCAAATTGAAGGGCAGAGCATCTGAAGGATTCTTCAGCGAAACTAAATTAGCTCCATCAAAGCGTCAATATGTCAATGCTTTAGCCAAAGAATTAACTGAGGAACAAATCAACAGAGAACTAGAACACATACCAAAGCAAGAACCTAGAAAAAAACGAAAGAAGAAAGATTAAATTTTAATCCCCCCACACACTTTCCTATTTTCTCTTACTCTTTTATTCTTATTCTATCTCTCTCTACCTTACTCCGTATCACGTATATCGTGTATATCACACACAAGAAGCTAGCTAGCTAAAAAGAAGAAGAAGCAATTTGCGAAAATTGGGAAATAACGCAATTTCCTTTGGGGAATAAAAGTCAACAACCCGTCTGGAGATTCTCCATTGAGCAAGGAGATCGATGAAAGACTAATTTTAAGCAGATAAGCCTAAACTAGTCTTCTCCGTCTTCCCAGTCCTCTTCTTCTTCCTCTTCTTCCTCTACTTCCTCTTTTTCCTCTTCGCTCAAAGTGTTGTCCTCCAAAATTAGCACTTTTAGGTAAGACTATAGCGCTATTAATAAACGTGTTGATAGTCAAGCATAGCTAGCTAAGAAGAAAAAAACGTTCAAAAAGAACATGAAAAGTATAAAAATAAGAAGTGCCTAAGTTTTCGTAACGAAAAACCAAAACAAAAAAGTGAATAAAATGACATATAAGCGAAGTAATAGAGAATCCCGAAAGACTCATCGAAGACACCCTAAAAAGAAGGAAAAAAGCTAGAGAGAATCGTATCTCTCCTTTCTAACTTTGTTTTTGTGTGATGTGATATGTGATAGGTGATATGTGTGAAGGAGAAAGAGAGAAATAGAAAAATAGAACGCAATAGAGACAGCAAGAATACGCAAAAAATTTTGAGAGAGAGAGAAAAAGATTAAATTTTAATGGTTGGTAGTGATTACATCTACCAGATTCGTTTAGGATATTTTAGGCAAACTATTCAAGTTCTCTTCCTCATATCCCAACTTTTCTAAGAATAGATCGACAACCTTATCGGGGGAAACTTTTCTAGCATCAAGATGGCCAATTAGAGAAAGCTGAAGTCCAGAAACCTCTGAGTCATCAAATATAACTGGTAAGATATATCCGCCAAGTTGATCTATTTACCGAGCTATAGCACTTCTACGCTCATGTGTAGGCCAGCCTTTTAAGATAGAAACTCTAATCTACAACGCATAGTATTTTTGGTTGGCGGTCAGGTTTTGAGGATTAAATGGAAAAGCGGCGTTCAGGTCGAGTATGGAAACGTCAAAATTATGCTTGACCCTCAGAACAACCGTCTCAGCCGCTGTCAAGTTTTTGTGAGCCACGGTCACTTCGACCACTCAACCGCGTTCAGAACGGACGAGATGCCCAAATACTCTTCGCAACAAACGTTCGACCTCATCGCTAGCTTCGGAATACACCCCGAAAACTGGCAACCCTTGACAATGGGAAAGAAGGTCGTTTTCGACGATGTTGAGGTTGTTCCCTACAACTCTGGTCACGTCTTAGGCTCCTACGAGTTTGACGTTAGGACGCCTGAAGGAAACGTGCTTTTCACGGGAGACTTCAATACCGAATACACGAAGACCATGAAACCCGCGGAACCCGTGCAATGCGACATACTCGTTTTAGAGGCAACCTTCGGCTCTCCAAGTTTCGTTTTTCCCCCCGAAGACGCAGTAGGCAAGGAAATGGTCGACTGGGCAAAAAAAATAATAAAATCAGGGAAAATCCCCACTTTCCAAGCTGACCCCCTTGGAAACGCGCAGGAAATAATAGGCATATTCAGAGAATCGGGCATTCCCGTTGTTACGCACTGGAAGGTTTCAAGGATTAACCGTATCTACGAAGCCCACGGGCACAAGCTTGACTATGTGGACGCAAAAACGAACGAAGCCCAAGAAATCACGGACTCAGGCAACCTCGTCTACGTGACGCCTAAGCAGCTAGACCTTCAGGACCATCCCGAGTTTGTTCCCGCCCTAGTTTCTGGATGGGCGTTGTGGGCTCGGAAAACAGCCTTCCCGCTGAGCGACCACGCCGATTTTCCGAGGTTGATAAAGTTCGTTGAAGAATGCCGACCCAAAGCCGTGCTTACGTGTCACGGAAGTAGGTTCAGCGACACCCTTGCCCACTATATCGAAAAGAAACTCGGAATCAGGGCGTACCCAATCGACCTTATTCCCACGAGCCTTCGTTCCGAGAATCCTAAACACCAAGTTCAGGAAACTCTTAAATGAAGCCCGAGACAACAACTCGTCAAAAAGGCGAATTAAGGTGGTTAGACCCGTAACCTTCACGAACCAAGGGCAGCAACTAATGGGCGTCCTCCACGTGCCAGACGACCTGAAACCAGAACAGAAGGTTCCCGCCATAGCCATGTTCCACGGGTTCACGGGGCACAAGTCTGAAACTCACAGGCTTTTTGTCCGCATCGCCAGAGCCTTATGCAGTGCAGGGTTCGTTGTTTTACGTTTCGATTTCAGGGGTTCAGGAGACAGCGACGGCGACTTCGAGGACATGACCGTAGCAGGAGAAGTAAGCGACGCAGAACAGGCAATAACGTTCCTGTCAGGGCTGCCTGAAGTTGACGACAAAACCGTAGGCGTCATCGGATTAAGCATGGGCGGAAGAGTCGCAGCCATCCTTGCCTCAAAAGACAACCGCGTGAAGTTCGCCGTATTGTACTCCGCAGCGTTGGCTCCGTTAAAGCAAAGGTTTTGGCAAGGTTTAAACAGCGAAACCATCGGGAAGCTCGAAAAAGGCGAAGCCGTCCAGCTTAACGGCGGCTGGTATATGAAGAAGCCTTTCTTCGAAACCCTCGACGACACCGTCCCGCATGAGGTTATGAGCAGAGTAAGGGTTCCCGTCCTGATAGTGCACGGCGACTCCGACCAAACTGTGCCTTTGGAAGGAGCCGTGAAAGGCTACGAAATCGTCAAAGACCTGAACAGCAAAAACGAGCTCTACATAGTCAAAGGCGGAGACCACGTCTTCTCAACAAGGGAACACACGCAGGAAGTCACCGAAAAGACTGTTGGATGGCTGAAAACGCTTGACCTAAAAGCTCTCGCACAGGAAGCTCAGAAAGAAGCGTTCGCGCCGTCAATAGACTACATTAAACCGTGGTTCCATGGTTCGCCGCAGAGGTTCAGTGTCCTCCGCAAGGGAAGCACAATAACCCAAGACGAGGAACTCGCCAGAGTGTTCTCCCACGAACCAACCCTAGTCAGCGTCTCAGACAAAGGCACAATAAAACATGATGGCAAAAAATCGGGATTCCTCTACCGAGTCACAGAAGACGTTTTCTCGGAAGACGTTCAACCCCACCCACGGTCAACCATGCAGCTGGGAAAGGAATGGGTTACGACGAAAGACCTTCAGGTTGAACAAGTGGGCGTAACATTCATCACCCCCAAAGAAATCCTTACAAACAAAGAAATCGCGAAACTGAAAGAAAAACTCAAACCGAAACCCAGCAAAACTTAAACCTCGTCACAATAAAAAGTCGAAATTCTTTTCGATAATCTTAAGCACCAACAGTTAACTTAACAATACACCATAGATTCATAGTTAATTTGTTAAGGCAGTTGGTCAAAATTGAAGAACGTTTCACAAACATTGTTTCATGCAAAACCCGATGAACTGGAATACCCTCCTCCAAGCGTGGACCACGCAAGCCACATAGCATACCTTACTTTAAAGGGGTACACGAAACTCGCAGCAGACCACATTCTTCACCCAGAAATGAAAGACCGCCTAGCAGAAACGGTCGGCAATGTGGTTCGCCAACTCACCCTCGCGTTTAACCAAGCCCTCCTCGAAAAAGATTCGGAAAAAAGCGTCATTTTATGCTCGAGAATCTACGACACCTTAGTGAATATGGCGCTGAACCTTGTTGGCTTGGAAACAAAAATTGTGGGATTCTCCGACGCTGAAGCTGATGTTGCTCTGTCACTATTGAAAACAGCCTTGAATGACCTTGAGACCCTTGAAAGAAACGGTGTATTCGGCGGAGAACAAAACGAGCCTTTGGTCGCAAAAGCCGTGGTCGACGGCGTCCTAACGGAAATGAAGACTGTGATGAAGGTTGTCTATAGACCACCGGGCGCCATGGTTGCTCATGCCGCAGAGGAGATCGAGATGAATTTGGACAACAAAAATATCATAGAATCTTTCCTAAACCTGGCTAAGCAACAGACTCAGGAGAACATCTATTACAAGTGGAGCGCATCAGGGGCGGGCAAGTTTGGCAACGACTACGCCTTGGGACTTAGGTGGCTGCGCCATTTAGGCTTCGTTCAGGTCTCGACGAACCCGTCGCTTGCTGCAATAGCCTATGACGATGATCCTGCACAGTGGGAAGGCTACAGAGGAGAAGACCTGTGCCCCGATTTCAGGACCATCGCGAAACAACACGCAGAATTATTCACAAACCATGTGGCGCTTGGGGACGAAATAACTGCGTATGCAACCGAGGTTAGCATCTGGCGGAACCTTGCAGTCTTCAGACCAATCGCGATTGCCTCAAACATGTTTCACGGGATGATCAGCCTTCAGCTTAACCCGAACATCGCGGACAACTATGAAGAAAGCGTCAGGTGCGCCCTGAAATTTTACGGGGACGCGGAACAATTTCTTAAGCTGTACGATGCTTACTTGCTGTGGGGCTACTCCGGGAACGTGGAGCGGAGCAGACCGAACATTGTGTTCAAGGTTGCAGGCAGCTCTCCGGCGTCAATCGATGTTACGAGGAAACTTGAAAGCCTCGGCGTGGGCACAAACAACACCGTCACCTTCACGGTTTCCCAAGAAGTCGAACTCATACTGGCCAAGATGGAGGGAAGGGCTGAAGCAGCCAAGAAGGGCGTCCCGTTGACGACCGTGTACGAAACGAACATGGGCGGAAGACTTGATGACCACGTGAGAGAAGTCCAAGCTGAAACGCTCATAAATAGAACGCTTGAAAAAGTGCACGACAAGGAGAAGGCTCTGAAAAAGCTCGCTGAAGAGCTGGGGGCATGGAACGAATCTGCACAGAAAAAGAGTTTAGTTGAAAAAGTGGCAGTTGTCAGCAGCCGAAAGTACCTTCGTCCATTGAACAAAGAGCCTTTGGTCAGTTTCCTCGCAGACCACAATGTGCCTTTCAGCTCAGAAGAACAAGTGAAAACTTACCTTGAAACTTTAGAAAGCGACATTAGTTACTGCGGAATCCTCGTCACGAAAAGAGTTTACGAAATCTTCTTCAGCGCACAGAACAGGTCGAATTGGATTGTGTTCCTGCAACGGAAGTATGGTTTAACGATGAAGCAGGCTGAGGAGGTCATGAGGGGAATCGACGTTCTTCCAGCTTCTAAGAGGCATCCGAAGGAAACGTTGCTTACTTTGGCGAAGGAAAACATGACGCACACTGAGTTCCCGAACCACCAGACAGCGGTTGTGACGGCAAGCTCCGAACCGAGCTTTAAGGTTGAAGATTATTGCGAATCTGTTTTGAAGGCAGTTGACCCAGAAATCCTTGACAGATTGACTAAAAATGCTTCTGACATCAAAAAAGTCGTGGAAGAATCCTACGAAGTAAGCGCGCGTCAGTCAGAAATTCTTAGAGAAGCAAAAATACCGAATCCTGAAAAATATGGTTCCAGAGGACTCCTGCCAACGCAGTGGGGAACCTTCGGGGCGACCGTGAAGACGATGGACGAGTTCTCAAACAGTTACGAAACGTTCAAGACAAAATGCGTCGAGTTCGTTAGAAAAATTTCTGGAGAAAACTAAGTCCATCAGCTGTCTTCGTCTAGGCTTTTTGTAAGGTTCGCCTTCAGAATCTTGGTTGCCCGTTTAACCGCAGACTCGAAATCGCCTATTCCGTTTATCCCTGCTGCGGTTGAGTGCCCGCCTCCCATCCCTTGGAGGTATTCGCCTAAAGGCTTAGCTAAATCAGTGCCAACGTGGAAGTCCGTTTTTTTGTAGAATTCTTGGTCTGACCTGATGCTTATCTGCAGTTGGTCGTCTTTCTGTCCACCAACCATCGCCAAATGGGCGCCCGTCTCGACCAGTGCCCTTGCAGCTGAGGCTTGGAATGACCTTACGTTCGAAAAGATGATTAGCCAATTGTCGACTTTCAAAATCCTCAGTCTTCTGCTGGCTTTAAGCCGAGCAATGCGTTCAGAAAGGTCAATGGGAAGAGAAAGGTGAGATAAAGTTTCATGGGCATTCACGCCAGCATCCATCAAGTCAGCTACAGTCTTAAAGGTATGTGAGTTTGCCAGAATGAAGTGCTTCGTGTCGAAGGCTATTCCGAGGAAAAGCGCCTCTGCTTCTTCCTTCGAGGGTTCGATGTCGAGCTCTTTGAAAAACCCGTACACAATTTCGCACGTAGACGAGGAACCTTCATCCGAGATGCAAAGGGCGCCGATTTTTTCAGTCTCCGGGTGGCTTGCGTGGTGGTCAATGACGACAACTGGCGAACGGGCTTTTTTCACTTTTTCGCCCCATTCTCCAAGTTGTTTCACGGTGTTCGTGTCCAGCATCGTTATGATGTCCGCATCTTCAAAGCGTGGTTCGCTGGCCAAAACGTTGATAGGTAAACGGGTGGTCAACGCTTTTGACAGTTTGCTCATGCCTTCAGGGCAGGCAATGTCAACTTTTACGTTTGGCTCCAATCGTTTCAGGAGTCTTAAAAGGGCGAATGCTGAGCAGAGGGCGTCTGGGTCTGCGTTTTGGTGACAGAGTAAAATGATGTACTTTGGTTTTACCTTGCTTATTAGTGACTTTAGGTTTTTGACTGACATTTTACTTCACTAATGTACTTGTCTATAGCCTTGAAGGCAGCCTTGACTGCTTCTTCAGCTAGTCTTTTTTCATCTGTGGGCTCCTTCATGCGAGAAAGAGTCAAATCAACATCTACCTCGACGTTTAGACCTTCGGATTCTTCTAGATTCACTGAAATCGTCAGGTCAGATATTTCCTGGTCCGAAACTTTCGAGGTTACGTATTTTCTAGCAGCGTCATCAGCTATTGTGCACAGTTCTTCATACAAATCGTCAGATGGAAGGGACCTGCGTGGTTCATCCAAAACTTTCACCGTTAGGTGGAAGAGAGTGGACGTAAATCTTTCTGAAGTCTATCGTTAAGGTCTTTAATCTGAGTTCGAAGCCGTTCTTCCTGTTTGCCGAGGACAGAAACCCTCATGTTCGAAAGTTCTTTCTTTTCCTTGAGTTCATCAGTAACTTTCGGTTTTTCTGACTTTATCAAAAGTGAGCCAACTGACTTGTAGATGACGCCGTCGTCGGCTGTTTTTTCAAGCTCACCTAACGCTTGGTCAACCTCTAGGAGTTCAAGTTCGACCTGCTGCTTCTGGGTCAAGACGCTTTGGAGCGTTTGCTGCAACTGCTGTAACCTCATTAACCGTTCTTGAACAGCTGGAGGAAGTGCTACACCTTCACTCATAATCATCCAACACCGTCGTGCCTGTTGTTTCGGTTGTTCACCATTAGTATGCATGGCTTTAATTAAAACGTTTCCCAGAACAAACCATGTCAGAAAGTGTTCCCCAAAAACTGCGTGCAAAAAAAGGCGTGCGCGTGTAAGATTCACAACTCCATACATTCCGCTATTTACACAACAGGCGTAAGGTGGATGCCTTGCTCGTTAGATGAAATGTTGTATATTCCAGTTCTTGGCTGCACGCCATAAATGAACAAGCTGCCCATGATGTCCTTGAAAACAAAGTGCACATTAGCCAGCTTGGTGATCATTTCGACACTCTTCATCCCACGCTTTACTACAGCTATGAGTATTTCGTTATTCTCGATGGCTCTTGAAATAGCCTCATCCAAAAGTTTCAATGTGTTTTCTGCTCCGTAAAGGGTTTCGTAAGTGTCTAATCCT
>Ga0315279_10009695_pt1 | contig 11432 bp, 8 predicted proteins | sample YL17G06_20_MG_FD_203694 | JGI IMG/M metagenome (GOLD analysis project Ga0315279, IMG submission 203694) | Sediment microbial communities from Yellowstone Lake, YNP, Wyoming, USA - YL17G06_20 | ecosystem: Environmental > Aquatic > Freshwater > Lake > Sediment | place: USA: Wyoming | collected...
CCGGCGAGAGCATGGGCAGCGTGATGTGGCGCAGGAGGGACCAGGGGCTGGCGCCGTCCACGCGGGCGCTCTCATACAGCTCCTGGGGGATGTTCTGGAGGGCGGCCAGGAGCACCAGGGTGGTAAACCCTATGTTCAGCCAGATGGTGGTCAGGGACACAGCCATGAGGGCCGGGCCGCTGTCCCAGGTCTCCCTCCATGCCGGGTCCGTCAGCCAGTTGACGCGGGGGAGGTCAAACTGGCCCAGCGCCCAGTTGACGATGCCGGCGCTGGGGTTCAGGAGCATCAGCCACATGACTGCCGCCACCGCCACCGAGGCGGCAATGGTGGAGGAGAAGACCGTGCGGAAGAAGAGAGACCCTCGCAGGCGCTGGTTGGCCAGCAGGGCGAACACCAGCCCCAGCATCATCCCCGTGGGCACCGTGTAGAGGGCGAAGAGGACGGTCACCCCTAGGCTCTTACGGAAGTCTGCGGATGTCAGCACCTCCCGATACTGGTCGAAGCCGACGAACTGCTGGCCGTGCCCGAAGGGGTCGCTAACGAAGAAACCAAGATAGATCGACTTGACGAGGGGATAGAAGACGAACGCGCTGAACAGGCACAAAGGGATAGCGAGGAAGAGCATGCCGCCCCCGAAGCGGGACAGCTCTCCCAGCCAGGGATACCTCCGCCTTAGAGGAACCGGTGCCGGGAGCGCCGCTGTTGCGGCGTCGCTGCTCTCCATCAGGCCAGCCTCCGCCCGCTAGCTCGATCGAAGAGGTGGAGGTTCTCTACCAGGACGGTGAGGGGGACTATCTCCGCAGGCTTCAGCTTCACCCGGGCGTCGAGGCGGGCTACCAGTGCGGCGTCGCCCCGCGAGAAGGTGACGTGGGCCTCGTTGCCCAGGTACTCCACCAGGTCCACCATCGCCCCAATGGTAGCCGACACGGCGCCGCTGCCCTCGTCGCCACCCACGTACAGGTGCTCGGGGCGGACGCCGACCATGACCTCGCCGTCGGACGCATCCGTGGCGCCTTGGGCCTGCTGCGAGTTCAGCCGGAAGCTGCCCACCTCGCTATCGGCGAAGAGATCGCCGTCGCGGGTCTGCAGGCGGGCCGGGAAGAGATTCATGGCCGGGCTGCCGATGAACCCGGCGACGAAGATGTTGCCTGGTCGGTCGTAGACCTCCTGGGGCGGCCCCACCTGCTGAAGCACCCCCTGCTCCAGGATGGCGATACGGTCGCCCATGGTCATGGCCTCCACCTGGTCGTGGGTGACGTAAATGAAGGTAGTCTGGAGCAGGCGGTGCATCTTGACAAGCTCGCCCCGGGTCTGCACCCTCAGCTTGGCGTCCAGGTTAGAGAGGGGCTCGTCCATCAGGTAAACGACGGGCCGGCGGACTATGGCCCTTCCCAGGGCCACGCGCTGCCGCTGGCCGCCGGACAGCGCGCCGGGCTTGCGACGGAGCAGCTCCCCAAGGCCGAGGTTCTGGGCTGCCTCCTTGACCAGCGTGTCGATCTCGCGGCGTTTGAGCCCGCGCATCCGCAGCCCAAAAGCGATGTTGTCGTAGACGCTCATGTGGGGGTAGAGGGCATAGTTCTGGAAGACCATGGCCACGTCGCGGCGCTTGGGCTCCACGTCGTTCACTATCTGGTCTTTGATGAGGATGTTGCCCTTGGTGGGCTGCTCCAAGCCAGCCACGATGCGCAGGGCGGTGGACTTCCCGCATCCCGAGGGCCCTAGAAGGACGATGAACTCCCGGTCGTAGATCTCCAGCGAGAAGTCCTTGACGGCGACGACCTCGCCGAAGAACTTGCTTACATCGTCGAAGGTTACGAGGGTCATGGTTTCAAACAGGGGTCGCACACCGCCGGCCTGCGATGCTCTGCAGAGAATCTGACAGGTCGGCGTCCCGCCGTCAAGGGGTCTGGCGCCTCAACTTGCCGTGACCAGCCCACCGGCTGGCGCAGACTTGCTCCTCTCGCCCCCTGATCGTCCGAGCGTAGTTTACTACATGTTGGCTGCCTCTGGGGATGGTCGGAGGAAGATGAACCAGCCATTTCCGTTCCCACTGCCCTGAGGGATACCCCCTTCCTCTCCCCGGCGTACTCCTTTGGCCACAAGTGATCGTCCAAACATCTACAGATTGGCCGAAGGCTGCCGATATAAGACATCGGGTGCTGCTTCCCGCCATCGACGGGGAGCTGTACCCGTCACAAGAGTCGGGGCAGGTCCCGGCACGAGGATTGAATCTGCGCCAAGGAGTCGGCGACCCCCATTTCTTCTCCGTTCGCCGATGACGCTGGCGCCAGGAGGGTAGACAGCGTGGAGGCGGCCAGACTTCTCGCTATTCTGCGACGGTGGTGGTGGTTGCTGCTGCTGGGTATCGCCCTGGGCGGCGGCGCCAGCTACGTCGTCAGCAAAGCCATGACGCCCATCTATCGGGCATCGACGACTCTCCTAATCAACCAGACTCAGACCCCTGGCGTCATCGCCTACAACGACATCCTGACCAGCGAACGCCTCACCAAGACCTACAGCGAGCTCGTCACCAAGCGGCCGGTGCTAGAAGAGGTCATCAGCCTCGTCGGGCAGCCCAAAGACGCTGAGACCCTGCGCGATATGGTCAGCGTCAGCGTGATACGGGACACACAGCTTCTGCGCCTGTCCGTGGAGAGCGACGACCCCGCCCTGTCCACCATCCTGGCCAATGCCACCGCGCAGGCTTTCATCGCTGAGAACGACATGAAGGACTTGAGCCGGCCAGGCGGCGTCAGCGTAGTGGAGCTGGCAACGGAGCCCACCAGCCCCGTCAAGCCCCAGGTCGGCCTTAGCGTGGTCCTGGGCCTCATCGCCGGCCTGGTGGTGGCTGCTGGCCTGGTTCTCCTCATGGATTACCTGGACGACACGGTGAAGTCCGAACAGGACGTGGAACGGGTGGCAGGCCTCACTACCCTGGGCTTGGTGGCGCGTTTCGGTCGGCGGAGGTCCCGCCAGCCCGTGAGCGCCTACGGGTCGCGGAGCCCGGCCGCCGAGGCCTATCGTGCCATCCGTACCAGCGTCCAGTTCGCCACCATGGACCGGCTGGGGCAAGTCCTGCTGGTAACCAGCCCGAACGCCGGCGACGGCAAGTCCACCACAGCCGCCAACCTGGCGGTGACCATGGCCTCCGCTGGCAAACGAGTGGTGCTGGTGGATGGCGACCTACGCAGGCCCTCTCTGCACCAGATCTTCAACTTGGAGAACAGGGTGGGCCTCACGAGCGCCCTCCTCTCTGGCAACGGCGCCCGCTCCTGCATCCAGCCGAGCGGGTTTGATGGCCTTTCGGTGCTGACCAGCGGGCCGCTGCCGCCCAACCCTTCGGAGCTTCTCTCCTCTTCGCGCATGCGCGACCTGATGGAGGCGATGCGACGGGAGACGGACGCGGTGATCATGGACAGCCCACCCGCCCTGGTGGTCACCGATGCCACTCTCCTGGCAGCCCTGGCCGACGGCACGGTTCTGGTGGCGGAAGCCGGTCGCACCCGCTCCGCTGCCCTGCGCCAGGCCGTAGACGGACTGAGCAGGGCCACCGACCGCCTGTTGGGGGTTGTCCTTAACAAGGCAGGCCGCCGGGCGGCTCCCGGCTACCGTCACTACTACCACGCCGATGATACCGCCCGTAAGCGCAAGTCATCGCGTGCGCGCACGGCGAGTTCAAGGCAGGAGCCTGTCGGTGCGGAGGAGAAGGTCGCCTAGGGCTGGCAGAGGCGAGGACAAGCGCCAACCTGGGTGCGGCGCTTGCGTCCTCGGGCCTGTCGGGCCGTCAGGAATAAGGGTGATGCCTTACCCAGAGACTCGGCGGCCCTGCCGATAACCCTTTAGAAGTACCCGGCAGGCCGGGCTTGCCACCTGAGGAGTAGGCAGAAAGTGACATGGATGCCCAGTCGGGCTCGCTGGAGGTGGGTGCTGGCCACAGCAGCCCTGGTGGCCGTGGCGGGCGCTGTCGCCTGGGTGCTGGCAGGCAATTTCGGTGGCGGCGCGCCAGAGCCGGAGCTGCTGGTGGTGCCCACAGTGGCGCCTCGGCCCACAGCGACGGCGAAGCCAACCATCACCCCTGCCCCCTCACCCGTAACGGCGCCCCCTGTCCGCCTGCTGATACCGGCCATCGGCGTGGACGCCCCCGTCACAGTGAAGGGCCTGCGGCCCGATGCGGTCATGGACGTGCCCGATGGGCCGGAGGATGTGGCCTGGTACAACTTCACGGCCCGCCCGGGGATGGCCGGCAACGCCGTCCTCTCCGGTCACCTGGACTATCACAACTACGGCGCGGCCGTCTTCTGGCGGCTGAAGGAGCTAAGCGAAGGGGACATGGTCGAGGTGCGTCTGGCTGATGGCTCAGTCCTGCGCTACCGGGTGTCCCTCAAGTTGTCCTACGACGCTCGCATGGCGCCGGTGTCGGAGATCGTGGGGCCCACGAGCAAGGAGGTTGTCACCCTCATCACCTGTGGCGGCACCTTCGACAGCGGGTCCCGGAACTACAGCAACCGGCTGGTGGTGCGGGCGGAACGAATCTGAATCGTAGGGAAAGGAGGTAGTCATGAGAGGCATGTGGAGGTGGGCACGGAGCGGTATCGTGCTGGCGCTGGGCGCCCTGGTGGCCTGGATGGCCCTTCCCGGCGGCGCTCAGGCGCAGTACCCGCCGCCCACCGGTAGCGTCACCCTGTCGGTCTCCAGTGCGGCGCCTGCGGTCGGCGAGAGCGTCGTCCTCGGCGTCCAGATCGTTAGCCCGACAGGGACTCCGGTGGCTGGCGCGTCCTGCTCGTTCGCCATCACGGAGCAGCCGGGCGCCGACGCCTACGTCGTGGCCGGGCCGGTCGCCACTGATGCCGCCGGCATGGCCGAGACGACGCTGGACGTCGGCAGCACGCCGGGCCTGATCAGTGTTCAGGCCCAGTGCGGCGAGCTCTCGGCGCTGACCAGCGTGGTCGCTGGCGCTGCCCAGGCTGTGGCTTTGCCCGCCACGGGCGAAGGGTCGATGGCCTCGAGTGGCGGGTCCTTCCCGTGGCTGGTCGCCCTGGCTGTCGGAGTCGTTCTGGCGCTGGCCGCAGTGGGCGTCCGCCGGGTGGGCTCTCGTCGCTCAAGCTAAGAGAGACAGCGCACACTCTTTCGTTTGGCTAGCCTAAGGGGCTCAGGGCGGGCTACAAGTACCCCCGCCTCGAGCCCCCACGAGGGCAGGGAAGTGCTCAGGAGGATGCGGGCCAGATCGTGGATGGCTCTTGGCCTCGCGGCAGGGACGCTTTTCCTCGCCGTTGCTCTGGGCCTCCACTACCGAGCTCTCTACGCCGACGTGGCAGAGGGGCGAAGCCTGCTGCTCGAAGCCCAGGACATCCTCGAAACCAGCCGGCTGGACGTCGGCGAGGAGGACCTGGCCCAGGCCGATGATCGCCTGGTGAGGGCGGGCCAGCTCTTCGATTCGGCTCAGCGCCGCCTGGACCGCGACCCCTTTCTGAAGGTGGCTGGCCTTGTCCCCCTGGCCTCAGACCAGGTAGAGGCGGGTCGGGAAATGATGGAGATCGGCGTTGAGGCTAGCCTGGCGGGCCGCCTGGCAGTGGAGGCCGCCCGCGACTTCGACGCCGTGCGCATGGAAGAGGGGGGCACCCTTCCGGAGAAATCGGTGGTGCTGCTGGAGCGCGCGAGGCCCGAAATGGACTCACTGGAGTCGTGCCTGGCCGCCATAGACGAGCATCGAGATCGCATCGACGAACACGGTCTCCTGCCCCCTCTGGCGGCCGCTGTCCGTGAGCTGGACAAACAGCGAGAGCGGGTTCGTGAGCTGGCGCAGGACTACCGCCGCGCCCAGGAGCTGGTGCCCGCGGCGCTCGGCTTCTCCGGTCCCCGGACCTACCTGGTGCTGGCCCAGAACAACGCCGAGATACTGCCGACCGGAGGGCTCATCTCCGTGTACGGCCTCATCACCGTCCGGGAGGGGCGCATCGAGAAGATGTTCTTCGAGGACGCCGTTGCCTTCGGCGAGCGCTGGACGAAGGCTGGCAACTACGCGGAGCCGCCGGGCCCCCTGGCCAACTACCTGCTGAAGGGCTGGAGCTGGAACCTGGCCCTGGCCAACTGGTCGCCTGACTTCCCGACGGCGGCCCGCCAGGCCCAGTGGTTCTTCGAGGCGGGCGGCGGCCAGCCGGTGGACGGCGTCATCGGCATTACCGTCACTACCCTGGAGGAGCTTCTCGGTGTCACGGGGCCCGTGGACGTGCCCGAGTACGGGGTGCGCGTGACCAGCGAGAACGCCCTGGACGTCATTGAGGCCCACACCCGCAGCCCTGCCCACCCGGGCGACGACCGCAAGGCCATCGTCGCCCTCATCGCCGACGAGGTGCTGGAGCGTGTCCTCCACGCCCAGCCCTCCCAATGGTCGCCTCTCTTGGACACGCTGGAGGAGGTTGGCGACAGCAAGGACCTCCTCATCTACCTGAATGACGCCAACGAGCAGCGCCTGGTGGGGGAGATGGGCTGGGACGGCGGCCTCCGCGACGGCCCTGGCGACTACCTGATGGTCGTCGATGCCAGCGTCAACAGCACCAAGCTGAACATAGCCATAGAGCAGTCCCTCCGCCTGGACGTGACCCTGGATGAGCTGGGGAATGCCCGCCACCAGGTTACCCTGGGTTACGTGAACAACCTGCCGCGCTGGCAGGAGGGCCGCGACCCGGAGCTGGTGCGCCGGCTCATGCTGGGCGGCACCTACGGCGGCTACGTCCGCCTGCTGACCCCGCCTGAGAGCCGCCTTGTTGCTGCCACCGAGCGGGGACGCAGCATCGGCGTGGAGGAGATCTCCGAGGAGGACGGCAAGACCGTCTTCGGCCGGTTCTTCGCTCTGCCCTCGGGCCAGGACAAGGCCCTCCAAATCGAGTACGTCTCCCCCACCATCGTCGATACAGGGCCGGGCTACTGGGAGTACCGGCTGTTCATCCAGAAGCAGCCGGGGGCGGCGCCCATGCCGCTCCAGGTGAGCTTCTCGCTGCCCCAGGGCGGCCGAGCGCTGTCGCTGGAGGTGGACGGCAAGAGCCAAGGCCCGGTATCGGAACTTACCCTGGACCTCCGGCGGGACGCGGAGCTGGTGCTTCGGTTTGAGGTAGAGCCGATGGGGTGAAGGCAGTTCTTCTGGATCGTGACGGCGTGATCAACGTTGACCACGAGGGTTATGTGACCTCCTGGAGCCAGTTTCGGCTCCTGCCGGGAGTCCTTGAGGGACTTTGTCAGTTGACGGCGGCCGGATACCGGCTGGCCGTGGTCACCAACCAGGCCGTCGTCGGCCGGGGGCTGGCCTCCGCCGCGGAGGTGGAGGAGCTTAACGCCCGCATGGTATCGGCCCTGGCCGAAGGCGGCGCCCGTATCGACGCTGTGCTCTACTGTCCCCACGCTCCGGAAGAGGGCTGCGTCTGTCGCAAGCCGCAACCCGGCCTGCTCATCGAGGCCGGTCGCCGCCTGAATGTGGCCCCGACCGATACCTGCGTCATCGGCGACTGGGTGGACGACATCGCGGCGGCCCGCGCTGCTGGCTGCGCCGTGCCCATCCTGGTGCTGACAGGCCGTGGCCGTCGAGCCCTGCCCCTGGCGCGGGCGGTCGGCCTGGGCCCCTTCCTGGTCGCTCGCGACCTGCTGGCGGCGGCGCAGGCCATCGTCTCCTGGGACGGCGACGATGTGGTGAAAACGCAGGCATCAAGGGAAGCGTTCAAGGCTTCAGGGAGGTATGCACCATGAAGGCGATGATCCTGGCCGCTGGCGAAGGAACCCGCCTGCGGCCTCTCACAGAACACTGCCCCAAGCCCATGCTGCCCGTAGGGGGGAGGCCGCTGCTGGAGCATCTCCTGAAGCTGTTGTGCAGCCACGGCGTTAGGGAAGTGGCCATCAACCTCCACTACCGCCCCGAGGCAGTGACTTCTCACTTCGGCGATGGCTCCGGCCTGGGGGTGAAGATCGCCTACTCCCTTGAGAAGCATCTTTTGGGGACAGCCGGCGCCCTGAGGAGGATGGCTTCCTTCCTGGATGACACCTTCATCGTTCTCTGCGGCGACCTGCTTACGGACACTGACCTGACGTCGCTGGTCGAGTACCACCGCTGGCGTGGCGCCGTGGCCACCACGGCCCTCCACCGAGTGGAGGAGCCCGGTCGTGCCGGCCTGGTAGACGCAGCCCCCGACGGGCGCATCTTCCGCTTCGAGGAGAAGCCGCCCCGGAGCCGTCGCTTCACGAACCTGGCCTCCGCCGGCATCTACGTCTTCGAGCCCTCGGTACTGGCTGAGATCCCCGAAGGTCGTCCCAGCGACCTGGGCCACGACCTGTTCCCGTGCCTGATCGGCAAGGGCCTGCCCGTCTACGGCCTGGAAGGAGTGGGACAGGTGCTGGACATCGGCTCGCCCGAGCGCTACGCCCTGGCCCAGGTCATGCTCCCCTCCCTGGCTCTGAACGGGCACAATGGCCGGAACGGCGCTGTCATCCCCTTCCCAGCTCGGCGACAGGCCCCCTCGACGGTAACGGTTCCGAAGCCCAGCCAAGGGCCGAACGGGGCCAGGGGCGTCATCGCCGATTTCCTGGCGGAGGCGCGTGCTGTCTTGGAGCGTGTCGATTCTCCGGACGTGGAGGCGGCCGTGTCCTTGCTGGTGACGGCGCACCGGCGTCAGGGAGCCGTCTTCGCTGTGGGCAACGGCGGCAGCGCTGCCACTGCCAGTCACCTGGCCAACGACCTGGCGCGCAGCACGCTGCAGAACGGCGGGCCTGCTTTGCGCGCCTTCTCCCTGAGCGACAACGTGCCCCAACTGACGGCCTGGGCCAACGACGCCTGCTACGAGGAGTGCTTCGCCGCCCAGTTGCGGGCCTATGCTCGTCCCGGCGATGTCCTGGTGGCCGTCTCAGCCAGCGGCAGCTCGCCCAACATCCTGGCGGCCGCGAAGGAAGCCCGAAACATGGGCCTGGGCGTCATCGCTCTCACGGGCTTTGGCGGTGGCCGGCTCAAGCGCCTGGCCGACGCCGCACTGGTCATTGACAGCTATGAGTACGGGCAGGTGGAAGGCGCTCACCTGGTGCTGGTCCACCTCCTGTCGAAGATGGTCGTTCGGGCCGCGGCGCAGGGGTCCCAAGAGACGGAAGCGCCGGCTGCCCCGACTGCTCGCGCCCGTCCGTCCGTCAGGCCCGCCGAGGTCCTGGCAGGCATGGAAGCGGCTGGGTAGACGATGCTCATCGCGCGGGCGCCAGTGCGCATCAGCTTTGCCGGCGGCGGCACCGACCTGGAGGCCTACTACGCCGAGCACGGCGGTATGGTGGTGAGCACCACCATCGACAAGTACTTCTACGTCTTCCTCACCCCCAACCACGGAGGCAGCCTCCAGCTCACCTCCTCAGACTACCGGGCCTTCTACCGCCATGCCAACGGCCATCTCCTCCTCTGGGACGGCGACCTCCGTCTACCCAAGGCCGTCCTCCATGAGTTCGGCATCGATGAAGGGCTGTCCATTTTCCTGGCCTCGGAGGTGCCGCCAGGAACCGGCCTGGGCAGCTCCAGCACGGTGGCTGTGGCCCTGGTCAAGGCCCTGAGCACCTACGTTGGCAGGCCCATGTCGCGTTGCGAGATAGCGGAGCTGGCCTGCCGCATCGAGATCGACAAGTTGGGGGAGCCCATCGGGCGCCAGGACCAGTACGAGGCCGCCTTCGGCGGCATCAACGCCATCTACTTCGAGGCCACCGGCACTGAGGTAGAGCGCCTGGAGATATCGGTGGCCGCGCGTCGGGCGCTGGAAGCGAGTTTGCTCCTCTTCTTCACCGGGTCCTCCCGCCATGCCTCGCAGATCCTGCGCCAGCAGAGGGAATCGATCAGCCGCCGTGAACCCGTCGTCGTGGAGTCGCTCCACTTCATGAGGGCGGCTGCCTTGGAATGCCGGCAACGGCTGCTGGCTGCCGACGTTGAGGGCCTGGGTGCCTTGCTTGACCGCTGCTGGAGCGAGAAGAAGCGCCTGGCCCGCGGTATCTCTAACCCCCAGATCGATCATTGGTACGAGGTCGCCCGTAGCCACGGCGCCCTCGGCGGCAAAGTGACCGGCGCAGGCGGCGGCGGCTTCCTCCTCCTCGTCTGCCCGCCGGAATGCCAGACGGTCCTGACTGAGGCCCTGGAGCGGGAAGCGCTCTACCGGATGGACTTCCACCTTGAGGACGCCGGTGCCAAGGTGCTGACCAACACGTCGTCCTGGCTGCGGATGGAGGCGGCTGTTGCCTGACTTCAGCGACTCTGCGCGACGTGACCGCCGGGGACGGGACATGCTGGCGCCGATCCTGATCGTCGTTGACGCCTGCGCGATCGGCTCGGCCCTGGCGCTCGCCTTCTACTTTCGCTACGGCAGCGGCCTCTGGCTGCGGCGCTCCCCGTTCGATCTAGAGGTCCTCTTGGTCTTCGGTGCCCTGGCCGTGCCGGCCTACCTGCTGCTCCTGGCCCTCTATGACCTCTACGACCGCGACTACGCTCTGGCTGGTCGGGGCCAGTTCGAGCGGCTGGTGAGCGCCTGCACCCTGGGCCTCGTGGTGGTCGTGTTCCTCACCTTCCTGGTGGAGGAGCAGCTATCGCGGGGGGCCGTCCTCCTTACTTGGCTCTTCTCCATGCTCCTCCTGGGCAGCGGGCGCTGGGCCGTGGGCCGGGCGGTCGCCTTCCTGCGAAGGCGAGGCCGTCTCGCCAGACGAGTGCTCATCGTGGGGGCAGACGCTCCGGCCCTGGCCCTGGCTCGCCGCATGGCTGGCGACGGCGACGGGGTGGAGGTGGTTGGCTATCTCCATGACTTCCAGCCTCCCGGAACACCACTTTTCGACGGCATTGAAGTTGTCGGTGACCCGACGCGCCTCGAGGAGTGCGTGCGGCGCTACGCCGTGGACGAGGTGGTGGTGGCACCGACGGCGGTGACCTGGGAGAGCCTCAAGCGCGTGCTGGAGTTCGCTTCGCAACATCGTTGGCCGCGGGTACGCCTGCTTCCCGGCCTATACGATGCCCTGACCACGGGCGTCAAGGTCACCTACGAGTGCCGGGTGCCCATGATGGCCCTGGAGCCCTTGCGCATCCGGGGGCCCGAGGCGGTGGTGAAGGGCCTCATCGACCGCGCCGTCGCCTTGTGCTTGTTGCCCGTGGTCCTGGCCGTCATCGGCATCGCCTGGGTGGCCTCCATCCTCGATGGCGCGGGCCAGCCCCTGGCAACAACGATGGTGCTGGGCCGCGGCGGCCGGCCCTTCGGCCTCCGCTCCCTGCAAAAGCCTTCTCAGGAGCAGGCGGTTGGGTCCTGGCGCCGGCGCATGGCTGGCAGCCGCCTGGGCAAGCTGCCGGCGCTTCTCAACGTCCTGGCCGGCCAGTTGAGCCTGGTGGGGCCGCGGGCGGTGCCGGCGACACCCGGGTCGCACGTGAGCGTTCCCCTCTCCTGGGTGAG
>Ga0315279_10009696_pt1 | contig 11432 bp, 3 predicted proteins | sample YL17G06_20_MG_FD_203694 | JGI IMG/M metagenome (GOLD analysis project Ga0315279, IMG submission 203694) | Sediment microbial communities from Yellowstone Lake, YNP, Wyoming, USA - YL17G06_20 | ecosystem: Environmental > Aquatic > Freshwater > Lake > Sediment | place: USA: Wyoming | collected...
GCTTGCTGATGTCTGGCGGCGGGAAAGACGGCTGCGAACTGTTCGTGCCGGGTCGGTTGTGCCTCTTCGGCGAGCACAGCGACTGGGCGGCCCAGTACGGGCTGCACCCGGGCTACTGCCTGGTCATCGGCACCGACCAGGGCCTGACGGCCCGGGCGAGTCCGGCCGGGAGGTTCTCCGTCGAAACCGAACTGCCCGACGACGCCGGCAGGCCCAGCGGACGCCGGCGACAGATGAACTGCGACTGGTCCGCCGACACGCTGATGGCTGCCGCCAGGGACGAGCAGGAGTTCTTCCGCTACTGCGCGGGCGTCGCCCGGGAGATGTTCGATCATCCCGGCGTCGCCGGCGGGATCGACCTGCGGATCGAATCGTTCGATCTGCCGCTCCGCAAGGGCGTGTCGAGCAGCGCGGCCGTGTGCATCCTGATGGCCAAGGCATTCGACGCCGTGTACGAGCTTGGCATGTTCCCGCACGAGTTGATGGAGGTGGCGTATCGCGGCGAGCGGCTGACGGGCAGCCAGTGCGGGCGGATGGACCAGGCGTGCATCTACGGCAAGACGCCGGTCCTGCTGACGTTTCAGAAGTCCGCCGACGTTCGCGTCGAGCCGCTTTTCCCCGGTCGCCAGATCGAGATGTTCTTCGTGGACCTTGGCGGGCAAAAGGACACGGTGCGGATCCTGTCGGACCTGCACGCGGCGTACCCGCGCGACGCCGGCGTCCGGAGCGGCCTGGGGCCGGAAAACGAGCGGATCGTCCGCCAGGCCTACCGCGCGCTGAACAGCGGCGACGCGGCGTGGCTTGGCGAGCTTATGGGCCAGGCACAGTGGAACTTCGACCGCCTGGTCGCCCCCGCCAGCCGGGAGCAGCTTGCCAGCCCGCTGCTGCACGAGTTGCTGGCGTTCGGGCCGATCGGCGAGCACGTTTTCGGCGGCAAGGGCGTCGGCAGCCAGGGCGACGGCACGGCCCAGTTCGTCGCGCGAAGCCCCGCCGACCGCGCCGCCGCCATGGCCAAGATCTCCGCCGCCATGCCCGACATGCGGTGCTTCCCGCTGACAATCTAGGCCCCCATGGCGCCGCGGCAGGTGCGCGGGCGGTGATGCGGCCCTGGCCGACCTGGAGGGGCATCTTGGCCTGCGCGTCCGCGCCTTGCCCCCCGGCCGGCCGAAGAAGAACCAGCCTGCCGGGAAGGAAGGGCACATGAATGGTTATCGCCCCTATTTCCCCCCTATCTTTCCCCAGGCAATTCGTTGCCCAAAGCTGGTATGTACCTCGATACAGCGGGTAAGATGGCGACAACCATGGCCAAGAAGCCGAAACATCACGGCAGCATGCTGTTTACCCCCGATTACCGGCGGCGGCATCCGCATCTGATCCTGCCAAAGCTGTTGAGCCAGAAGGCGACGTGCTTCCTCTCCGATAATGATCCCCGCCTTAAAAGTGGCCTGGCCGCGCTGGCAAATTGGGCCGACCTGGCTGTGCAGGGTGCATTGCAGCAGAATGAGACAGTCCTCGACGCTGAATTCCACCGGGTGATATTCGGGCAAGCACTGGGCTACAAGACCGTCAGTGACGACCCCGAATCCTGCACGATGCAAAAGAACCCCACCGTTCCCGGCGCGGGGATAGCCGACGGGGCGCTGGGTTTCTTCGCCACGGGCCGAGAGTCCGCGCCGACCGTCATAATCGAGTGCAAGGACTCCAATACCGACCTGGACCACGACAAGTTCAACGGTCGGACGCCCGTCGGGCAACTCTCGGACTACATGGCCCAACTGCCGGACACGCCCTGGGGTATTCTCAGTAATTACGTGTCCATCCGGCTCTACCACCGGGACAGCCCCATGCGGGCCTACCAGGAGTTCGCGGTCGCCGACTTCAAGGACCCGGAAAAGGCCCGCGAGTTCCTGTACCTCTTCGAGCCTGACGGCTTGTTAGGCCACCCGCCGCTCCAGCGCGCCAGGGCGCTGGAGTTGCTGGATAAGTCCACCGAGCAGCGCCTCACCGTCGGCGATGAGCTCTACGTCTTCTACTCGGACCAGCGTTCGGACCTGATCGAAACCCTCATCCGCGAGCACAAGTATTCCCTCGACGATGCAATCCATGCAGCCCAGCGCCTCCTCGACCGCATCATCTTCATCGCCTTCTGCGAGGACCGGGGCCTGCTGCCAGCCAAGCTCATCGAGCAGACCTGGTCGAAAATCCCGCCTCTGGCCCGCGAGGGCGCACGCTGGCGGAACTTCCTGGATGTCTTCTACTTCATCGACAAGGGCCACAAGGCGCTGGACCTGCCCACAGGCTATAACGGCAAGCTGTTTGAACATGACAAGCTGATTGACGACCTGAAACTTGACGACGACAACGAGCGATGGACCAATGTTTTCAAGACCATCGGCGGTTACGACTTTCGCGACGAGGGCGAAGTCAACGTCGATGTCCTTGGGCACCTCTTTGAAAAGAGCATCACGGAGCTGGAAAAGCGCCGCGTACTGGGCCTGTTCGGAAGGCAGGCCGATCCCACTGCCGGGCCCACGATGCCCAAGAGCGCCCTGCGCAAGCGGTTCGGCATCTACTACACCCCGCCGCAATTCACCCAGTTCATCGTGGAAAAAACCGTCGGCCAATTGATCGCCGAGCGCGTCGAACCGCTGGAGGATGTCGCGGCCAGCATCGTCGCACTGCGGAAGTTGACGGTAGTGGACCCGGCCTGCGGGTCCGGGGCGTTCCTGATCGCCGCCTATGAAGTGTTCGAGTCGGCTTACGAGGTGATCCTTCATCGACTGCACGTGGAGAAGCGCACGGCCGAGGCTGAGGAGGTACAGCGCGAATACCCCGACTGGATTCTCGCCGACAACCTCTTCGGCGTGGACCTGTCCGAGGAATCGGTCGAGATCACGAGGCTTGCCCTGTGGATTCGCTCCGCCCGCAAAGGCAAGAAGTTGGCGGACCTGTCCAAGAACATTATCTGCGGAAACAGTCTCGTCGCCGACAGCAGCGTTCACGAGCGGGCCATGGACTGGAAAGCCGCCTTCCCCGCAATCTTTGAGGTGGGCGGCTTCGATTGCGTAATCGGCAATCCGCCGTGGGAAAGGCTCAAACTCCAGGAGCGGGAGTTCTTCGCCATCTCTTCGCCGAAGATCGCCTCGGCCGTCAACGCCGCCGAGCGCCGCCGGCTGATCGAGGCCCTGCGCACGGAAGACCCCGACCGATACACCCGCTACAACACGGCCAAGGGCGCGGCCGAGAATACGCTGGCCCACGTCCGCGGTTGCGGGCGGTTCCCGCACACGGGGCGCGGCGATGTGAACACGTACATGCTCTTCGCCGAACTCTCACGCCAGCTTGTGGCCCCCGATGGAATGATCGGCCTGCTGGTCCCCAGCGGCATCGTCACGGACGACACGACCAAGCATTTCTTCGGCGACCTGATGGAGAATAAGGCCCTGGCAGCGCTGTATGACTTCGAGAACAAGGAAGGCGTCTTCGCCGATGTTCACCGCTCGTTCAAGTTCTCCGTGCTCCTGATGAATGGGAAGGACCGCCAGACGGACGCCGCCGACTTCGTCTTCTTCGCCCGTAACATAGAAGACCTCAAGCCGCGCGACCGGCACATCAAGCTCTCGGCCCGCGACATGAAGCTGCTCAACCCCAACACTCGCACCTGCCCGATCTTCCGCACCCGTCGCGATTGCGAGCTGACCAAACGCATCTACCGCAACATCCCCATCCTCGTCGACAAGGACCGCAAGAAGGGCGGCAATCCGTGGGAAATCCGCTTTGTCCGCATGTTTGACCAGACGAATGACGCGGAGCTTTTCCGCGACGCCAAGTCGCTGACAGAAGACGGATTCCATCTTGACGTCGGGCGCTGGGTGCGCCTCAAGGATGTCTATCTGCCCCTCTATGAAGCCAAGATGATCCAGGCCTTCGACCATCGCGCGGCCGGCGTGGTCGTAGCCGACGGCAACTGGATGCGCCAGGGCCAGACCGAAGAAACGCCGTTGGTGCACCATCAGAACCCGGAGTTTGTCACCACACCGCGATTCTGGGTTGATGAGAAAGAGGTGCTCCAGCGCCGCGGCGAGAAGAAGGATGCTTTCCTGGCCCTGAAGGATGTGACCAGCCCGACCAATCAGCGTACCATGATCGCTTCGTTCATTCCCTGGTCCGGGGTGGTTAACTCCGCGCCATTGATCCTAACCACCAACGGCCTCACCTACCGCCGCTGGTCCTGCCTTCTGGCAAACCTGAACTCCTTCGCCTATGACTTTATTGCCCGGCAGAAAGTGGGCGGGTTGCACCTGAACTTCTTCATCGTCGAGCAGTTGCCCACGCTTGGGCCGGACCGCTACGTCGAGAAATGCCCGTGGGACAAGAAAGCCACGCTGGAGAAGTGGATCAGCGAGCGCGTCTTGAAACTGACTTGCACAGCCGACGACATGCGCCCGCTGGCGGAGGCGGCGGGGTTCAAGGAAGGCGTTCACAAGTGGGATGAGGCCGAACGCGCCCAACTCCGTGCCGAATTGGACGCGGCCTACTTCCACCTCTACGGCCTGGACCGTGAGGAAGTGGACTACGTTCTGGACCAGTTCCAGGGGGTAGTCAAGGAAGACGCCGCCACCGGCGGCCCCGGCCCCACCCGCCGGGCGATCCTGGAAGCGTTCGATGCCATGCGGGAGCAATAAAACTCGGAAATCCGGAAATCCGGGGGACACCTTATGGTCTTTCGATCTCCGCCGCCTTCCTGGGCCGGCCGGGCCTTGTCCGTTTCAGATTACCCCCACCGGCACGGCGTCGATGTTCTCGGCCAGGGGCGCGAGGTGGTCGCACAGGCACAGGACCGCGCGTTCGCCGACGAGCTTGTTCAGGCGAGTCAGGGCCTTGGGAGTCAGGGCGTTGAACGGCTCGGCCAGTTCGCCTGATTGCAGCAGTCTGTCAAGAAGCGGTCATAGTACATGGCGGGCTTCGGCTAGTTTGCAGTCCGATTGCATATTAGCCGAAGATCGGCGAGGCACCAGGCATCTGACTGATTTTCTTTGCCATTTGGCGCATAAGTATATGTTTTTAATGGTGATACCATTGTTCGCCCGTGTTTATCCGCCGGGAGTTTAGTGGATAACTCCGTCAGATTACACCAGATTACTCGCGGCGGCGGATGATTCTATAAAACCTTGTTAATAAAGCGTTTACACGGATTACCGTCGGGCCCGGCCCGGCCAAAAAGGAAAACTGCGAAACGAACCCATTTTGTCCCTTTCGCGCTTTTTTTCGCCCCTTCTTTTGGCCATTTCTTGCTGGCCTGGGCCTGGCCGATCCGCTACAAACGTAAAAGCCATGTAAAGGGCATGGCGAATTGAGCCTGTTCCTGAGCTTCCCGACTTCAACCACGACGGGGTGATTGAAGCGGCAGATATCTTCTGAAGCGAGTGCATCTCTGTCTAAACTCCCCGGCCCCCCTTGGGAAGGGCTACTACGACACCCCCGGGACCGCCTACACCGTGCAGGTCGTCGGGACCTACGCGTACGTCGCGGATGGATCATCCGGCCTGCGAATCATCGACGTTTCGAACCCGCTGGCGCCCATTCCAAAGGGCTCCTACGATACGCCGGGCAATGCCCTCGGCGTGCAGGTCATCGGCACGTGCGCCTACGTGTCGGACGGCACGTACGGTCTGGAATTGTTCGACGTATCGAATCCGGCCTCACCCGTCTTGAAGAACACCTATGACACGCCGGGCATAGCGACGGCCGTGCAGGTGGTCGATAATCTCGCTTACGTGGCGGATGGCGATTCCGGGCTGCGGATCATTAACGTCCAGCAGTTCGCGCCGCAGGTCTCGCAGATTGACGCGACGACCTTCCGCGTGCAGCTCGCCCCATGGGTGGGCGAAGGCAAGTATGCGGTCTCAATCGGTCCGTCCATCGCCGACCTGGCCGGCAACACGATGGACAAGGACGCCGACGGGATCGGCGGCGAGTCGCACGACGTGTACACCTTCACGCTCACTGTCGACAAGACCCTGCCGACGGCGCCGAGCAGCCTCAGCTTCGCCGACGACACCGGTTCGTCCGGCGACGCCATTACCGCCGACACGGAGCTGGTCTTCACGTGGGGCACGGCGAGCGACGACATCGGCCTGAATCGCTACGAGTACCGCCTCGACGGCGGAGATTGGACTGCCACGCCCACCTCGCCCAGGTCGGCCACACGTACGGTTACGGAGGGCTCGCACCTCTTCGAGGTCCGCGCCGTGGACAAGGCCGGCAACGCCGGGCCGGTCAAGGAAAAGTCGTTCACCGTCGATCTGACGCCTCCTTCGGCCCCCGCCAACCTGAAGCTGGACGGGGCGGTGCTGACCTGGTCGGCCGGGACGGACGAAAACGGCGTCTGGAAGCACCAGTACTCCATTGACGGCGGGGCCTGGACCGACGCGACCGGCACGTCCGTCGCCACCGCCCTGGCCGACGGAACGACGCACGAGTTCGCGGTGCGGGCGATCGACAAGGCTGGCAATGTCGGCGATGTAGCAAGTGCCACAATGACGGTGGACTATGGGCCGCGGATCAGCAGCTACGGGCCGGGCACGATGATCGGACCCGGCAACGATCATGTGGATCTGACCTTCAACGAGGCGGTCGATCCGACAACTTTCACGGTGGATGACGTGATCACGATGGGGGAGGTCGGGTACTACGACACCCTGGGAAACGCTTATAGCGTGCAGATCGTCGGCAACTTGGCGTACGTGGCGGATGACACGTACGGCCTGCGGATCATCAACGTGTCGAACCCTGCCGCGCCGCTCCAGGTGGGCTACTACGACACGCCGGGCTATGCCCGCGGCGTCCAGATCGTCGGCTCGTTGGCATACGTGGCGGATGACACGTACGGCTTGCGGATCATCAACGTGTCGAACCCGGCCTCGCCGGGCCAGGTGGGCTACTACGACACGCCGGGCTATGCCCGCGGCGTCCAGATCGTCGGCTCGCTGGCCTATGTGGCGGACGTTTCTTACGGCCTGCAGATCATCGACGTGTCGAACCCGGGCACACCTGCCCTGAAGGGCTCCTATGATACGCCCGGCACCGCGGTCGGTGTCCAGGTCGTCGGCTCACTGGCGTATGTGGCGGATGGGACCTCGGGGTTGAGGATGATCGACGTGTCCAATCCGGCCGCGCCGGCGGAAATCGGCTGTTGGAACACGCCGGGCACCAGTTGGAACGTCCAGGTTGTCGGCAACCTGGTTTACGTTGCCGACTACGGCTCCGGCCTTCGGATCGTTCAGACCAGTCAGGCCGTCCAGTCGGTTACGCAGGTCGATGCGACGACGTTCCGCGTGGAGTTCCAATCATCCATGATGGGAGGCGTGCATCAGGTCTACGTCGGCCCGGCCATCACAGACTTGGCCGGCAGCACAATGGATCAGAATGCAGACGGTGTCATCACGTTTACGCCAGCGGACGTGTTTGTATTCAGCGTGACGGTGGACTGGACTCCTCCGACCACGCCGGGCGCCCTGGCGATTTCGGAAGACACCGGCTCGGCCGGCGACGGCGTCACGACCGTTGGCGAACAGATCATCTCCTGGTCGGCCGCCAGCGATGCCAACGGCATCGCGCGATACGAGTACCGGCTCGACGGCGGGTACTGGCAGGCCACGACAGAACTGACCGCGACGTTTGCCGGGCTTGAGGAAGATGTGCACTTGTTCGAAATCAGGGCATGGGACAACGCCGGCAACGTGAGCCAGACGGCGTCGAAGCAGTTCACGGTGGATCTGACCGCGCCGTCGGCCCCCGGGGATCTGCGCCTGGACGGGACCGTGCTGAAGTGGTCGCCCGCGACGGATGCCAACGGGTTATGGGAATATCAATACCGCATCGACGGCGGCGCATGGACCAACGCGTCGGGCACGTCGGCCGCCACGGGTCTGGCGGACGCGGCGGCAGCCTCGTTCGAAGTCCAGGCCCTGGACAAGGCCGGCAATGTTGGGCCGGCGGTCTCAGCCGCCCTGACCGTCGCCTACGGCCCGCATGTTGTCAGCGTCACGCCCGCCGGGCCGAGCAACGCGGGTTATGTGGACGTAACCTTCAGCAAACCCATCGCCCCGGGCAGTTTCACCGCAGACGACCTCTGGTTCAAGCTGCAGCCCTTGGGCAGCGTGGGCGGCGCCCCGGGCCTTGCGTATGACGTCGACGTTGCCGGCAATCTGGCGTATGTCGCGGACTACCTCTACGGCCTGCGGATCATCGACGTGTCCGATCCGGCTGCACCGACGGAAGTAAGCCGCTGCGACTTGCTGACCAATCTCTATAGAATCCAGGTTGTCGGATCCCTGGCGTACCTGGGGACTGGATCCGGCTTGCGAATCGTGGATGTGTCCGACCCGGCCGCGCCGAAGCAAGTCGGTTCCTGCAATACGCCCTCGTATGCCTATGGCATTCAGGTTGTCGGCAACCTGGCGTATGTGGCGGGTTACTCTGCCGGCCTCCAGATTATTGACGTGTCCGACCCCGCCAAGCCGAAGGAAGTAGGCTCCTGCTCTACACCGACCTATGCCTGCGATGTCTGCCTGGCCGGCAATTATGCCTACGTGGCGAATTATTCCGCCGGCCTGCGGATTATTGACGTGTCCGACCCCGCCAAGCCGGCGGAGGTAGGCTATTACGACACGCCCGGCTATGCCTATGGCGTTCAAATGGTCGGCAATTTGGCGTATGTGGCGGATTACACGTACGGCCTGCGGATCATCGACGTATCCGACCTGGCCGAGCCGAAGGGAGCAGGCTACTTCGATACGCCCGGTTCCACCTACGACGTCCAGGTTGTGGGTTCGACGGCCTACGTGGCGGATTACGCCGCGGGTCTGCAAATCATCGACATTTCGAATTCGGCGGCCCCTGTCCTGATCGACCAATACGACACGCCCAACTTGACCCGCAAACTTGATGTCGTCGGGGATCTGGTCTACTTGGCGGACCGTGACGGGGGGCTCAGGATAGTCCGAGTTGATCAACCTGTTCAGGGAATAGACCAGATCGATGCGGTTACGTATCGGGTCCTGCTTTCCGAGCCTATGGCGCAGGGTTCGCGGCAGATTCAAATCCGCCCCCATATCACCGACCTCGCCGGCAACACGATGGACCAGGACGCCGACGGCGTCGGCGGGGAGGGGGCCGACGACACCTATGCGTTTACCATCACGATCGATACAACTCCGCCGACGGCGCCAGGCGGGTTGGCATTCACGGACGATACCGGCCCGGCCGGCGACGGCGTGACGACGGACACCCAGCCGGCGTTCACGTGGATCGCGGCTACGGATGCCAACGGTATCGCACGGTACGAGTACCGGCTCGGCGGTGGGGACTGGACAGCGACGGCGGAACTTTCGGCCGCGATGGCGGTGCCGCTGGCCGAGGGGGCACACACATTCGAGGTCCGCGCCGTTGACAATGCCGGCAACGCCGGGCCGACGGCCGTAAAGCAAATCACGGTGGACCTGACGGCGCCCGGTGCGCTGGCGGGCGTCATCAACGCCGGCCAGGCACAGCGGACGAAGATCGCGTCGATCAAGGCGAGTTTCGATGAGGCGGTCGTCTGCGATGCCGGGGCGTTGACAATTACCGACGCCGCCACCGGGCAGCCGGTTGACATCTCCGCCGCGGCGTATGACCTGGCCAGCCGAACGTGGAACCTCTCGGCCGTGAACCTGCCCGACGGGTACTACACGGCCCGAATCGCGGCGGCGGGCGTGCAGGACCTGGCCGGCAACGCGATGGCCGCCGACTACACCTTCACGTTCTACAAGTTGCAAGGCGATACCACCGGTGACGGTTGCGTGGACGCCGCCGACTACATCGCGCTCAAGCGGAACATCGGCCGCAGCGGCGCGGCCGCGTGGTCCGGCGGCGACCTCGACGGAGATGGCTACGTCGGCTGGAACGACCTGATGGCGACCATGGGATGCATGGGCACGTCGCTCGGCGCCCCGCCGCAAGCCGCCCCCGCGGGCGGCGAGTCGTCATTGGCAAGCACCCCGGCCGCTCAGATGGATTCGGCCCAGCCCGACGCCCCGAATGCGTCGGATTCAGTAGCTGCGCCGGCCCTGGCGACCAGGGAAGATGATTCAGCGTCAGCGGAACCGGCCTCGCCAATCGCTCCCGCGACAGACAACGGCGAATCCGATGTGCTCGCTATCGCCGCCAGCTTGTTCGACAGCCGCCTTTCGATAGACCCAAGGTGCAAGGCCGGCCGTGCCGTTGGACCGGCCAACACGCTGTCGGCGAAGTTACTGGCTGTCCGGCTGCGTCCGGTGTCGGCCCTCGCTCTGCCATCGCCTCGCTTTGGCAGGGCCGGCCTGGAATGCGGCGACCCTCTCGAACTGGCCCGGCCATGGCGGTCCGACGACTCGGTCGGTCGCGATACGCCCGGCGAACCGCTGACGATCTCGGCCTTGGACATCGCGGCCAGGCTCCACCGGGACCGGCTGGAGCATATCACGTTGGACGTACTGGCGGCGAGAAGGCCGTGATGGGCAAGCGTGCGACGCCCTGGGTATGGGGCGTCTTTGGGCCTGTTTCCTTCCGCTTCCCTAAACTCCCCGCCCGCCAAACGCCGATTTCTCTGCAATGGCTATTTCCACAGGGACCACATCCAGGCAGATAGACTGGCTGGCGCGCTGGGCGCTGACGGGCACGATGATACTCGGCATGATGGCCTGGTGGTGGCCCGGGTATCGAAGCTGGGGCTCCGCGGTGGCGGCCCTGACGCTGGTTTTGGCGCTTTGGCTGGCCGCCCGCATCGTCGCAGCCGACCGCGGCGTGCCGGGCCATCCCGTCCACCTTGTCTTGCTTGTCCCGGCGGGGATCATGGTTATGCACCTGGCCCGTGACGTCCTGGCCGCCAGGCCGGCTCCGCCGGGCAGCCTCGAAGGCGCCCTGGACATCTCCATGATCTACTGGCTGGGCCTGCTGTCGCTGGGCGTGCTGCTGACGCAAAGCCTGCTTCCTCGTGCCGCCAGCCATACCGTCGTGCTTGGCGCGGCCGGGGCGGCGATGATGCTTGGCCCGGCCGCCGCAATCCTGGGCGGCCCAACCGCGCCAGTCCGCACCGCGCTGGCCCTGCTGGGTTTTGCCGGCGTCGGCGTCTGGCTGACGATGCTCTGGGGCCTGGGCGCCAAAGGCGACCCCGACGCCCCCGCGGGCGCATCCGCGCCGCACCGCTTGCCCGGCGGCGCGTGCGTGCTCGTGGCGACAGCCGCGGCGGCGGCGCTGACGATCGCCGCTCCGCTACAGGCCCTGCTGGCCGCGGGCATCTTGGCCGCGACGCTGCTGACGGCCGGACTCGTGTTCCACGCGGGACGCGCGACGCTTCTGCTGGCCGGCGGAACGCTGGCGTCGGCCGTGGCGGCGGCACTGTCGCTGGTTCA
>Ga0315279_10009697_pt1 | contig 11432 bp, 10 predicted proteins | sample YL17G06_20_MG_FD_203694 | JGI IMG/M metagenome (GOLD analysis project Ga0315279, IMG submission 203694) | Sediment microbial communities from Yellowstone Lake, YNP, Wyoming, USA - YL17G06_20 | ecosystem: Environmental > Aquatic > Freshwater > Lake > Sediment | place: USA: Wyoming | collected...
TATCATCACTCCCTGACGCGGGTGTTGGGTGAATTTGAAAAGGCTCAAGACCCCTCGAATCGGGGAGACTTACGAGATCCTGCTCTCAACATACGACAGCGATCACAGTCCAAATGCAGCACCAATGGGCATAAGATTCCTGAGTTATGAAAGAATCCGCATCAGACTGTTCAAAGGCTCACGGACACTACAGAACATACTTGCCAGAAGATGCGCCGTTGCGAATCTAACAAATGATGCCATTCTATTCTACGGACTAACCTTCAAGGGACCAGACCTAAATAGCAACCTCTTCACAAAAGCTAGACTCGTCAACGCTCCAATGCTGAAATCTGCAGACGGACACATAGAGATGGAGCTCGTCAAGACTACTCAACACAAAGATGTGGTACTCGCAGAGCTACGCATCAAGAGATCCCATCTAAGACACGTAGTCCCCCCTTTCTACAGTAGAGCAGCACATGCTTTGGTCGAATCCACCATCCATGCTACGAGAATACACGAATTCCTAGTCCACAAACAGAAGAGGAAGGCTGCAAAGCTAATCCACATCATAAACCATTATAAAGAGATAATCGGCAGAGTCTCACCGGACTCAGACCATGAGCGTGCCATCAAAGATCTCCAAACAAGGATCAACCGGTGGAAGCGGAGTCAAAGTATCTGTTAAGACACCTTCCAGACTGCATTTCTGTCTAATAGACATGAATGGGGATCTGGGTCGCGTAGACGGCAGCCTAGGCGTATCAATTGACAAACCCAACTATGAACTAACAGCGTGGCTTAGCGACCAGACAAGAGCCTACGGGGACGACGCAGGAAAAGTTGAAGCAAAGATCAGGGACTTCCTATCAAGAGTCAACTCCAGAGAGAAAGTAACGGTCAAGGTTGACAGAATCACACCCTCTCATGTCGGCTTTGGATCAGAGACCCAACTTAGCCTTGCCGTGGCCTCATCAATAGCCAGAATTCTTGGTCTGCAACTCTCAGTTCCTGATCTAGCCAAGATCATGGGAAGGGGAGGAACTTCAGGGATAGGTGTGGCTGCATTCGAGAAAGGAGGTTTGATACTTGATGGAGGGCATAGCTTCGGAAAGGACAGAGAGAAGAAATTCTTTCTGCCGTCAAACGCCTCTAGCGCCTCTCCAGCAGGGATAATCGCAAGATATGATTTCCCTGAAGACTGGGGTTTCGTCTTGGCCGTCCCAAATGTTGACAGGGGCGCTCATGGCCAGAGAGAGACCGAGATCTTTCGATCATTATGTCCAGTTCCAAGCGATGAAGTCAGCAAAATCACAAGGATAATCTTGATGAAATTACTGCCATCACTTCTTGAGCGAGACATCGAGACTTTCGGCTCCGGCCTATCAGATCTGCAAGGCTTGGGGTTTGCCAAGGCGACAAGAAACCTCATGAATCCCGTTACCGCCAAATGCATCCACTTACTGATGAGTGAAGGTGCTTACGGTGCCGGGCAGAGTTCCTTTGGGCCAGCTGCCTACGGTCTCATCAAAAATAATGGAAAGGAAAAACACTTCCTTTCCATCATCAAAGACCTTCTCGATGATTTCGGGGGTGGAGAAGTCTTCTTCACCGGACCAAACAATACGGGGGCAAGCTTGTCATACGCCTAGCATGTCCACAGTCACAAAATTTCGACAAATATCTTGGTGGTAGACAGGAAGATCTTGAGAATCTTAATTGTCACAGGCTTACTGGCAAACAGCATCGTTACCAAGAGCTTGAGCGGAGCACGCTCGCACCGTTTTGACGCTGAGGTCTGCATCCTGCCTGTACCTGTAGCATCTCTAATGTCCCTTGAATACATAGCGAGTATGCTTGAGAAGAGGAACCTCTCTAACGTCGATCTGGTACTGATCCCGGGCCTGATCAAGGGAGATGCCTCGAGAGTAGAAAGGAGAATAAACGTGAAGACCCGGAAAGGGCCTAAGAACGCCGCCGACCTGTCCGCTATTCTCGAGGCTGCAAAGAAAATCGAACTCTCAACAGTGATTCCTGCAGATGAACTTGTAAGCAAGACCAACATGATTGACGCAGAGAAAGCACTCTTCAGGATTGAGAAAGAAGCGATGCTCAAGAGCGCCCGAGGCATAACGGCCCTCGGTTCCGGAAGGAAGAAGGTCCTAGTAGGTCCATCTTTTCCTATGAGAGTTCTAGCTGAGATTGTTGATGCATCAGGCCTGCCTACCGATGAGATCCAGAGAATCGCGCGGTACTACGTCATCTCTGGAGTTGACATAATAGATATTGGAATGATTGCTGGGGGCGGCAATCCAGAAGATGCGGCAAGAGCTGTAAAAGCCGTTAGGCGATGTACCGCGAAGCCAGTGAGCATAGACACCAGCGCTCCCGAGGAGATAGAAGCAGCGATAAGAGCCGGAGCTGATCTAATTCTCAGCATCAATGCTGAAAACATGAAAGACGTGGCAGCCTTCGCTACAGACAAGCCTGTAGTGGTAACCTCGGCAGGAAGACAACATAAGGTCGCCGAAGACCTCGAGGATCGCCTAAGACAACTTGACGTCAACATTAGAACTGCTCGATCACTAGGATTCAGAAGAATAATTGCGGACCCAATATTGAATCCGATCCTGACTCCAAACTCTGCCAAGTCAATCTGCGCCTACCTGCGATTCCGAGAAACGCATCCTGAGACGCCGGTACTGTTTGGTGCAGGAAATGTCACGGAACTGATCGACGCTGACTCCATCGGAGCCAACATGGTCCTAGCCGGACTTGCAGCTGAAGTGGGCGCAAATATTCTACTTACAACTGAGGCAAGCGTAAAAACCAGAGGATCCGCAAAGGAACTTGTCAGAGCAGTAAAGATGATCACCTTGGCAAAGGCTAGGAAAACTGCACCAGAAGACTTAGGAATCGACCTATTGACTGTGAAAGAGAAAAGGTGGAAAGAAGAACCCTACGTGTACCACAAAGGAATACGCCCACTTGTGGGTCAGACGGTTCAGAAACACATGCGCGATCCCCAAGGCTCATTCAAGGTGACCGTCTACCGCCGGGAGAATGAACTGGTCCTGGCACACTACCAGTACGGGCGCGTCAGGCCAGATTTGGTCATCAAAGGAAGCGATCCAGAAAAGATAATCCACACGGCAATACTCAGAAAACTTGTGTCCAGATTAGATCACGCATTCTATCTAGGCAGAGAACTCGAGAAGGCCAAGATCGCACTAGATACCGGAAGAAGCTACGTCCAAGACCTTCCAATTTTCTTCGGAAGAGAGAGTCCTGAATGACATCTCGAGAAGCCTTATCAGACGAGACGTAGGTTGCAGGTAGGAATCATATGGACTCAAAGCCGCGTTCCAAAGCAAAGACTACGGTTCTTATAGCTACTTTGGCAGCTGTCTTCGCAGTGCTAAGAATAATCCCAACCTTCCCCCTTGTAGGAGTCTCAGGAGCACGTTTCTCAGCCTCAGACTCTTTTGCCTCCCTCTATGGTATGATACTGGGTCCCTACGCCAGCGCAGTATGCATAACCCTAGGCACAATCATCGGTTTTCTCATTGGTCGACCACCGATATTCTGGGGATTTGACTTCATTCCGGCCGCCGTGAACGGCATCACTCTCGGTCTCATCATTCGAGGAAGGAGAAAATACGCAATACTGTTGTACCTGATGCTTCTGTTTCTCTTTGTGGCCCACCCATATACACAACTCCTGATTCCATTGTCAGCTGCCCCAGGGAAGGGTGCTTTTGAGGTTCCGTTTGTTTGGATGCATCTGCTTGGTCTGCTCATTTTGGCTTCTCCTATTGGTTCAAAATTGGAGAGGCTTATTACCAGCACCTCAATCGCTAACGTTACCTTAGGATTCTTGCTCTCATCATTTGTGGGAACCTTATCACAACATCTTACAGGGAACTTGCTTTATGCATCAATTATTCTTCCATTTCTCTCAGATCAGGCACGGACTGCAAACTGGGCAATTATCTTCTGGCTCTACCCAATTGAAAGACTCGTGATTGTGGCTATATCCACAATGATCGCTGTACCCATAATTCGTGCGTTGAGATCGCTGGGCTCAGTCTCCCAAGTCGCAGGAATCAAAACTACGGCAGTCCGGCAGCGTTAATGTCACATAGAGCCCACTTTCATGAATGAACTCTGGAACACTAACCAGCAAAATTTGAATGATCAGTGTGAGATCATAATTGATTCTTGAGGCTCTCGGCTTACTGTCCTTGGGTTTTGTTGTCGGGTTGAGTGGTGCTACCATTCCCGGCCCACTATTTGCGTTTACAGTTTACGACGTGACTAAGAAGGGAAAGATTACAGGGCACCTCGTCATGTTGGGGCATGTCATCTGGGAATCGATAATAATCCTGATAATTCTTCTCGGGTTTGGCTGGATAGTGCTGCAGAGTCGAACCGTAATCTACGTTCTGGGAGGCCCGGTCCTCATCCTGATGGGTATAGGAATGATCAGGAGCCGCGACAAGGGCATCACGCTGGAGAGATCAAGAACTAACTCTTCACTCCTTGGAGGAGTCTTTTACACCGCTTTCAATCCTACTCAGCCTCTATGGTGGGCAACGGCGGGGCTCGCCTTGCTCTTGAAGGGCTTGGAAGTTATGAGTCTGGCAGGTGTGGTTCTTGTGACTGCAGGCCACTGGCTCTCGGACTTTGCCTACTACGTCTTTGTTTCAATCATGATCCATAGGCATAGAAAAACGGTGATCCCGCATCAACTTCTAATCTCGAGACTTTTAGGAGGCTTCTTAACCGTTCTCGGCGGGTATTTTTTCGTCGACGCCTTAGCTAGACTTCTCGCCTAGGAAATCAATAGACGCCCGAAGATACGATCACAGTCTATCCATGATCTGTAGTAGTCGCGGCCTTTCACCGCTCGTGACCGAATGCCTGAAAAATAATGGGGAAAATGAGCGTCCTTTTCAGGACTTCTCGATATCCTTCTTCATCTTCAAGTAGTCTTCTCTTGCGATATCGCCTTTGCTGTATCTGAGATTCAGAGTATCCATGGCTGTCGGCACTTCCTCGCTTCTTATCTTTGGCAAGAATCGTTTGGCCGCAATTACTGCCAGCGCTATAACTACAAGTATCAAGATCAAGATCATTGCTAAGATCAAATAGGCCGTCGAGTAGTCTTGTTTCCATACAGCGCTCAAAGTCAAGGGCTGGTCCATTGTTACCTTTGTTATCGGGGTGGATGGGTAGGTTCTAGCAGGTCCGGTCCAGCTGTCAAATACGTATTTCCCACCTAGGGCTCCCCAGAACCCAGGCATATCGGCTTGAGGGCTTATGGATGCGGTCGCCTCAGATCCTTTGTCATACCATCCAGAACCTTGGGGCTGATTATAATCAGATTTCAGATCAAGATAGTATTGGGTCTGGTAGACTGCGACAGCTTTGTGAGGGCCGTTCATGGTAAGGGTGGGTGCGTTGGTTGTCATCTCAGAGCCATCAATGTTCCATGCCTTGAAGATGTTCCTTTCTGTACTTGAAGTCTCGACTCTCTCCGCGGTGGATATTGATACTGTTGAATCTTGTTGCCTCCAACCTGTCTTGTCAACGGACTGGCCGTAGGGGTTCTCGACAGTCAACATGTACTCTGGTGCGTAATAGAATGTGTGGGCTACCTCGACGCGAGGGTTAGAGTACGAATCTGGATAGTAGTACGGATAGTAGTAGACACTCGGGTAGTAATAGTAGTATGGACCTGGTGTTGTATAGTTGACGTAGTAATATGCCGCGGGAAAGTACGGGTAGTACGAATGGTAAGAATAGTAAGGGTAGTATGATCTAGAAGTCTTTTCGAGTGTCCAAGAAGAATCCTTGCAGTAGTATCTTATCCCTGAAGGGCCATTCACATACTCTTCAATCTGAATGACATGGGAGTCGGAGCTTCTCACCTCAAACTTCTTGGAGGAGCCTCCTGGAACGGACCCTTCTGAGTTACCGTCGATTTTGACCATTGCAGAATAATCTGAAGGTACACCTGAGACTGATACTGTTACAGAGTACTTGCCTGAGGATGAGTATGCAGAGTACGGATAATAGTAAGGAATATAGAAGTCGTTATAGGGCTGGGCTTTGACTTCCTGAACGGGGCTATTCACCAAGGCCGAAGAGAACAGTGCGGCACATATGCTGAGCAGAATTATCACGGTGGAGAACTTCAGTTTACTCACCATTTAAGAAACCAGAATCTCGGGATCATTTAAGGATAACGGGTGGAATATTCGAGAACTACAGAGAACTGAGCCTGATGGTTCTTGATCTAAAAAAGTTTAGGTAGGCTACATCAATTATCGATGTAGCCCGTTGTGCTTTCTAGTCCATGTCAGAGGGCCCTTCGTCCCCTCCAGGGGGTCTCGGTGGGCCGCCGCCTTCCTTGGGCTTGCTGGCAGCTATCACGTCATCTATCTTCAGTATCATTGAGGCTGCTTCGCTGGCTGACATTACGACTTGCCTCTTGACGGCAAGCGGTTCATAGACGTTGATCTTTGACATGTCGTTGGCTTTTCCTTCGTAGACGTCGACTCCTGCCCATTTCTCTCCTTTCTCATGTCGGGATCTCAACTCAACCAGCATGTCTAAGGGGTCAATTCCAGAGTTTTCAGCAAGAGCCATCGGTACCGATTCCAAAGCCTCTGCGTAGCTTATTACTGCTAGCTGTTCTTTTCCAGTGAGTTTTTCGGCCCATCTCTTCAGCTGAGCTGCAGCCTCAAGTTCAGGCGCGCCTCCTCCAGCGACTATTCTTGGATCGCGTACGACATCTCTGACGACGCAGAGGGCGTCGTGGATTGATCGCTCCGCCTCATTCACAATCCTCTCTGTTCCGCCCCGGACCAATATCGCTACAGCCTTGGCGTTCTTGCATCCTTCTATGAAGGTCATCTTGTCATCAGCGATCTTTCTCTCTTCGAAGAGGTCTGCTGTCCCCAAGTTCTCAGCTTCTAGGTCTTCTATGTTCGTTATTATCTTTCCACCGGTTGATTTTGCCAGTTTCTCCATGTCCTTCTCGCTGACTCTTCTTACTGCAGCTATTCCTTCTTTGGCTAGGTAGTGTTGGGCAACGTCGTCTATGCCTTTCTGGCAGAGCAAGACGTTTGCTCCTGAGGATTTTATTTTCTGAACCATGTCTTTGAGCATCTTCTCTTCCTCATCGAGGAAGGCCTTCATCTGTTCTGGTCTTTGGATGTTTATTTTTGCGTCGAATTCTGTCTTCTCAACTTCGATGGCGGTGTTAAGCAGAGCTATCTTGGGATTCTTTACGCTCTTGGGCATTCCCTGGTGGACTACTTCCTTGTCGATAACGATTCCCTTGATGAGTGTCGTGTCTGTGAGCGAACCTCCAGCTTTCTTCTCGACCTTTACATCGTCGACATCGGCCTTCCAGCCTTCGGGTGTCTGTTCTGCGACTTGGAGGATCGCGTCAACGCAGATGTCCGCTACGAATTCAGCGTTCTCTGAGAGGACTTTGCTTGCCTGGGATGTTATCGCGACATCTCTTAGGGCTTTTCTATCATTTGAAGCGACTTTGATACCCATTCCATCCAAGATCTGTAGGGCCTTCTCCGTTGCCTGCCTGTACCCGTCCACGATTACTATTGGGTGAACGTCTTTGTCTATCAATTCCTCAGCTTTTGTCAGAAGTTCGGATGATAGCACGACTGCGGTTGTCGTACCGTCGCCAACTTCTTGATCTTGGGCTTTTGAGACTTCAACCATCATCTTTGCCGCAGGGTTCTGCACATCCATTTCTTTGAGTATTGTTGCGCCGTCATTCGTTATTGTGACGTCGCCGAAGCTTGCAACAAGCATCTTGTCCATTCCTTTAGGTCCAAGTGATGAACGGACACAGTCAGCGACTACTCTTGCGGCTTGGATGTTGGATCTCAGTGCTTCTCTTCCAACGCTTCTGCTTGTTCCTTCTCTAAGGATCAGGACTGATTGTCCTCCAATCCTTGCAGGTATGAATTCAGCCATTTTCTTTTTCCCTCCTAATACATTGGCGGCATTCCGCCTCCCATTCCACCACCGGGTGGCATTGGTGGTGTTGGAGGTGACTTGGCCGCTGCTATCACATCATCAACTCTAAGGATCATTGAGGCGGCTTCAACAGCTGACCTTATTGCCTGTTCTTTCACTCTGATGGGTTCGATTACACCCTCAACCAGCATGTCTTTTGTCTTTCCGGAGTAGACATCAACGCCCATGCTGTAGCCTTTCGGATCGGCGTGGGCTGCTTTCAGGGCCACCATAATGTCTATTGGGTCGAGTCCCGCGTTTTCAGCCAGGTACTTGGGTATAGACTCCATGGCTTCAGCGAATTTTTCTATGGCTAGTTGTTCTCTTCCGCCTATTTTGACTGCGTATTCGTGCAGTCTCTTTGCCACTTCGACTTCTGTGGCTCCGCCTCCGGCGACTATCTTGTTCTTGTTTACTATGTCTGCAATGACGTTGAGTGCATCGTTTACTGCCCTTTCTGCTTCATCTAATGATCTTTCAAGTCCTGCTCTGATGAGGACGCTTACTGAGCGGGGGTTCTTGCAGTCTTCTATGAAGACCATCTTGTCCTCGCCTAATCTTCTCTCCTCTGCTTGTCCTGCGGTGCCAAGTTCTTTCCCAGTCAGGCCTTCAATATTGGTCACGACTTTTCCGCCTGTGGCCCTGGCTAGCTTCTCCATGTCAGACTCCTTGATTCTTCTGACAGCCATTATTTTTTCTTTGGCTAGGTAGTGTTGGGCTATGTCATCTATGCCTTTCTGGCAGAGTAGGACGTTTGCTCCTGAGGATTTTATCTTTTCAACCATGTCTTTCATCATGTTGGTTTCTTCGTCAAGGAAGGCTTTCATCTGATCCGGGTCGCTTATTCTGATCTCAGCGCTGAACTCTGTCTTTTCAACCTCTATTGCAGCGTTGAGTAGGGCTATCTTGGGGTTCTTTATTCTCTTGGGCATTCCTGGGTGTACAACTTCTTTGTCGACTACAATTCCTCTGATGAGTTGTGTGTCTAAGACGCTCTTTCCGATCTTCTTTACTATCTGGATGTTGTCAACGTCCGCTACGAGCTTATCTCCCCTCTGCTCGATCACTTGCTTGACTGCATCGACTGCTATTTCTGCGAGGTGGTCTCTCGCACCTCCAACGTTCTTGCTGTGGAGAGCTGTCATAGCTGCTTGTTTGAGTTTTGACTTGTCGTCAAGATCTACTGTCTGGGCGATTGCTTCTAGTGCTTTGACCGCTTCGTCTGCCCCCTTCTTGTAGCCTGAGACTATTGTCGTGACGTGGATGTTGTCGTCGATCAGTTCTTCAGCGCCTTTCAGGAGTTCTCCTGCTAGCACTACCGCCGTTGTTGTGCCGTCGCCAACTTCATCATCTTGGGTCTTTGCAACCTCAACCATCATCTTCGCAGCAGGATTCTGGACATCGATCTCACCGAGGATCGTTGCTCCGTCGTTTGTTACTGTAACGTCACCTAAGCTGTCGACGAGCATTTTGTCCATCCCTCTAGGGCCTAGGGTGGACTTCACGACTTCACTGACTATCTTTGCCGCCGTTATGTTTGAGCGCTGAGCTTCTCTGCCCCTGCTTCTGGTTGCTCCTTCCTTGAGTATTAGAACTGGTTGACCAGTTAGATATGCCAATACATTTCTCCTCTTGAATCATGACTCCATAAGTTTTGCCGAGTTGGTGTTACTACAAGTAACAATATATAAACTTTGCTTGGCAGCACAAGGCCTGACAAGCTACAACATAGTCATAACAATCTAGCAAGAATTCGGCAGGATTCAGGGTCGCTGACTCTGAGATGCTAGTGTTTGTAGCACGAACTATGGATGGTGGGCCGGGAGGGATTTGAACCCTCGACCACCTGCGTGTCAGGCAGGTATCCTAAGTGTCCTATGTATTCACATCCAGACTAGACGACCGGCCCATCCGGCAACATGTTTCCTACTATTCATGAAAATCAATCTTAAGCATTCGTCGTCTATACACATGTCAAAGTGTTGGTCTCCTATGGCCAAATTCATCTCTCCTCACGAAAAGTTGGAACCTTAGAGAAGGAATCGACTGCGCGGCTTGTGCATAGGGGAGGTCTTCTTAGACTATTCGTATGCGGTTAACCTTTTTGTTCTGCCACGCGTATCTTCTTATCCGCTTTGTAAGGCCATAGCCACATGCAGCACATCTTCTCCTTGTCAGGCCGTATGAGTGCCTACCACATCTTCGGCATCTTATGTGAGATTTGGATTTGCTTCTCTTACCGAATGACGGTGTACCTTTGGTCACGATATTTCTCTCCCAGTCAAATGATGAATTGAGAATCTTCTAAGACGGGCAGTCAGGTGGGTTCTGTTGCATCTTTCAGCGGTTTGGAGGAGGGCTGATCAGTACCACATTGTCGCCCCTGACTACCAGCGTCCCGAGTTTCTTTGCATTTTCACTCTCTGTGATGTCTTCAGCATCTTCCATTACAAGATTCATGTGCTGATCGAAACTGTACAGTTTTCCTCTGACAGTCTTTCCACCCTTTAACTGCACGAGAACGACTTTGTTAAGGCTCTCCTCGAAGATTTTGGTAGCCATCTCTGACATGGTGTTCACACTTTCTGAAGTCTATCTTTAAGGGTTTGAATGCGTCATTTAAGGATTGTCTTCAGATCTTGGTGATATGTTGTCCAATAGACGACGAACGTTGAGGAAAAGCGAGATCAAACCCCTTCTGCAAGAAATTTCGAAGTTTGGAAACAGCTTGGAGTTCGATGAGAAGAGGACCAGGACAGAAGTTATTGAGATTGAAAACCAAATGCTTGTTCTATTTGATAGCAGACCACTTCTCTTCAAGGTCGAGACGGCGCTTGTCCCAACTCTGTTCTTTGATAGCTACGTCTCATCCTCCCCGAAGATAGTGGTGGATAAGGGTGCAATACCGCACATATGCAACGGAGCTGATATTATGGCCCCTGGTGTCAGAGGGCTCGAAGGCACATTCTCTAGTGGAAGCTTTGTCGTCGTGATTGACGAGAATTACAGGAAGCCAATTGCTGTCGGAAGAGCTCTCTACGATTCAGGAACTTTGAGCACCATTGAACGAGGAGCCGTCGTGAAGACCCTGCACTATGTGGGAGATGCCATATACAACGCGTCTAAATCGATCTAGCCGCTAAGGGGGGGATCCACGCTCCAACCACATAAGTCAAGGTGTAAAAGAAATCAGGCTGAGAAGCCCTGAGACTACCTGAGTCTTATTGTCTCCAGGTTCTCTGGCGCCGTAGCCTTGATCCTGAAGAGGGCTGAGATTCCTCCAGCGATCTGGTCGCACTTCCTGTATTCACCATGATTAACTATTACTCTTGAGGGTCTCGAGGAGATTCTTCTTACGAACTCTATTAACTGGTTTCTGTCAGAGTGTCCGGAGA
>Ga0315279_10009699_pt1 | contig 11429 bp, 7 predicted proteins | sample YL17G06_20_MG_FD_203694 | JGI IMG/M metagenome (GOLD analysis project Ga0315279, IMG submission 203694) | Sediment microbial communities from Yellowstone Lake, YNP, Wyoming, USA - YL17G06_20 | ecosystem: Environmental > Aquatic > Freshwater > Lake > Sediment | place: USA: Wyoming | collected...
CAATTATCACACGTTTCCCCAGTGATCCCGCCGCGCCTCGAGGCGGAGTCGAATCGGTGAGCGTTAACCTCGTGGCGGCCCTGGCTCAGTTGCCGGATCTCGAATTGCACGTAGTCACGACAGACCCGAACTGTCCAGAGCCGAGCGAATCATGCTGGAACGGCGTTCCGGTCCACAGGCTTGCCTGGAACGGATGGAGGATGCTGACCTACGTGACCGGTGAGGGGCGGCGTCAGATACAGCGGTACCTGACGGAGCTTGCGCCCGACGTCATCCACGCCCACGACGTATACGGGCTGATGGTGAAGGGGATGCGGGTACCGCGTGTCTTCACAGTCCACGGCTTTATCTATGCGGACACGCTCTTGGATTCCAGAGCCCCAAGGCTCAGGTCTTGGCTGTGGAAACGAGCGGAAACCGCTGGCTGGGCGGACCAGCCCCATATCATCTCCATCAGTCCGTATGTTCGTGAGCGGCTTGCAGGCTTCACACGGGCGGTCATCCACGACATCGACAATCCGATCGCCGAGCGGTTCTTCGGCATCGATCGCGACGAACACGCCGGCCGGATCTTCTGCGCAGCCGCGATCTCCCGCCGCAAGAACACTCTCGGGCTCCTCCGCGGGTTTCAGCGTCTCGTGGATCGAGGTGTAGATGCGCAATTGCGGCTGGCGGGCGCGGTGAACAACGAGGAGTACATGCGGGCGGTGAGGGACTTCATCGCGCGAACCGGTCTTGAGCAGCGCGTCCAACTCCTGGGCAAGATCCCTTACGATGCCATCCTTCAAGAGTTGAAGCATGCGGCTGTCTTCACCTTGGTGTCATTGGAGGAGAACTCCCCGATGGCCATTGAGGAGGCCATGGCAGTCGGCGTGCCCGTTGTTACGTCCAACCGCTGCGGGATGCCCTATCTGGTGCGGGACGGGGAATCCGGTTTCCTTGTGGATCCGAATGACCCGGAAGACGTGGCAGCGCGGCTCAGGGATGTCTTGTCTGACCCTGCGCTCCGAACACAGATGAGCCAACGTTCTCGAGAGATTGCGAGGGATCGGTTCCATCCGTCGCGTATCGCCCGCCGCACGCGCGAAGTCTACTTGAGGGCGGTTCAGGATCATGCCAGGACACAGAACCGTGCTTCCTGCTGACGTGCACGTCCGGCCGTACCCCTATCCCTACCGGGCCATGCTGGCAATCTGCAGCGACTTGGACGAGACCCCGAACCGGGAGGTGTATTGGGAGACCCTGCGCTTCCTGAACACCGTGGAGATGACGGCGATGGGCCCTGGGGTCGGGCTCGAGGTCGCAAATAGCATCTACTTCCATGAGGCGTCCGGACAGTTCTCCTATTGGAGCACCGACGGTGCCGGCCGGGACATGATCCGGGTGCTGATCCGGAGTGGCCACATCGACTGTCTCCATTCTTATGGTTTTCTTGCTAGGACGCGCGCCGAAGCCGCCCGTGCCTTGGACGAGCTGGACAGGCACGGGTGTCGCCTTCGTGTTTGGGTTGACCACGCATCCGGTCCCACTAACTTCGGCCAGGACATCATGCAGGGCCACGGCGATGAACCGGGGCACCCGGCCTATCACGCCGACCTGACCGTGGCGCACGGTGTACGCTATGTCTGGCGGGGACGGGTCACCAGTGTCTTGGGGCAGGACGTGCGGCCGCGCTTGGGCCACCTGTTCCTCCCTCGGCACCCAATCCAGTCGTCGCGAACAATCACCAAGGAGTGGGCGAAGCAGTTCCTGGCCCGTTGCGGCAGCGAGAAATACGCCATGCATGCGGCTAACGAGTTGCTGCGGCTCGTGCGGTTGCGGGACGGCTCCCCCGTGCACGAGTTCATCCGGTCGAACCCGCACTGGGGCGGCGTAAGCCAGGGCGAAACGGCCCAAGGCATTGGCGAGGTGCTCACAGACGATTTCCTGGACCGCCTGACAGCCAACGGCGGGGTGTGCGTGCTCTATACGCACCTGGGGAAACTAGGTCGCCGGACTACTTTCGATGCGCAGGCCGTGGCCGGCTTTCAGCGCCTGGCCGAGGCCTGCCGGCAGGGACGCGTGCTGGTGACCACCACACGTCGCTTGCTGGGGTACTGCCAAGCGGTGCGCGAGGTCGCCGTCCGTACGGCGCGAAACGAGGGTGGCTTGTGGATTCATCTTGATACCGCAGGAGCGGGCCGCCCATACGGCGGAGGGCTCTCGCGATCCGACCTCGACGGGCTGACGTTCTACGTGGCGAATCCCGCCGCAACCCGCCTGACCGTCAACGGGCGGGAAGTCACCGATCTCAGCCGCAACCCCCCGGACGACACCGGCTCAGAGAGCGTTTCGATTCCTTGGCGCCGACTGGAGTTCCCGTGTCTGTGAACGTCAACCCGGCGCAATCGCCAGAACCCTTGCCGATCGCGCGTGCCGCGCAGGAGCGCGGCGCCCCCCATGGACTCAAACGCAGGATGCGGCGGTGGCTTCATGATCACCTAGTGCCAGGCGGAGTGGGCCCCTTTGCCGGACATCTCAGAGGGTGGCTTGCCTCCCTTGTTGCGTATGGCGTCCTGTTTCTTGCATACACCCTGACGTTGCTGACGGCGGCCTTCGGGCGGCTAGTTCCGCATCGCCGTTGGAGACCCACCGGACGCATCATGGTCACGGGGACATTTCACAATCCCGGCTGGTACCTATCGCATGTTGTTCCCCTTACCCGTTGCGGCATGGAGGAGGTCATTCTTGTGGTGGATGAGCCGCAAGCGCCTCTTGAGCATGTGCGGTTTGTCTGCCCGCCGCGGTGGATTGCCAAGGTCCTAAGCCGCGCGGTCGCCAAGGCGCTGTGGATGGTCGTCGCCGGGCTGCGGTTCAGGCCCGACTTGTACATCGGATATCACATACTGCCCGGCGCGTGCTCCGCACTGATTGCCGCTAGGCTGCTCGGTCGTCCCGCGTGCTACCAGATGACGGCAGGGCCGGTTGAGATCATCGGTGGCGGCTTCCACGCACAGACTCGGATCACACGAAACCTGGCCCAGCCGTCGGCTTCGCTCGAACGGCTGGCAATGGCTGTGGTTCGGCAGTTCGAGTTAGTTGTCGTGCGCGGCAGCAAGGCCAGGACATTCCTGTCCGAACGAGGGCTCAACGGCACGGTCGCGGTCATCACGGGCAGCGTCAACTCGCGGCTGGCGACAAACGGCCATCGACCTCTGGGCTTGGCATTTGTGGGGCGCCTGGAGGAAGACAAGCAACCGGTCCAGTTCGTCGAGATCACGGCGGCCGTCCGACGCACTTTCCCCGAAGTCCGGGCCGTAATGCTAGGCGCGGGGTCGCTCATGGATGCCGTCCGTCGCAGGGCTGACGAGTTGGGCGTGGCGGACTGCATCGACATCCTTGGAAAGAGGAACGACGTGGAGGCGTTCCTTGTCACGTCCAAGGTCTTCGTGCTCACGTCTAGGTCGGAGGGCCTGTCCATCGCCATGGCCGAGGCGATGGCCGCCGGCGCCGTGCCCGTCGTGGCCAACGTCGGCGAACTGGGCGACCTTGTCAAGGACGGCGTCAACGGCTTCCTCGTGGAGCCGAACAACCTCGAGCAGTATGCCGACCGGATCGTTGCGTTGCTGAGCGACGCCAATCTGTGGCAGCGCTGCTCAGCGGCCGCGAGAGAGTCGGCAGCCCGCGCCTGCAGCGTCAACATTGTCTCCAGGCTGTGGCAACATCACTTGGAGGAAGTGGTCGATCATGCCGCGCGTGCCCCCGCAACCTGAGCCTTCGCCAGGAACGCCTGCCCCCTCCCTGGTCGCGGTATCAACCGGGCACAAGGCTTATGCCGACGAACCGCCCTACTCGCCGGGGGTTCGCTACCCAGAGTACTCCTTCGGCGAGGCACTGGCGGAATGCCAGAATAATGGCCCCTATGAGGGTGTCCGGGACTGCCTGCACCTGCTGGGCTTGGACGCAGAGCGCTTCGATGGGCGAGACTGGAACCCGCTCCGGGGGATCATCAAGCGAGGCGACACCGTCGTGCTCAAGCCCAACTTCATTCGGGAGTTCCGCGAGACGCACGAAGGCCACGGCGACTGCCTGGTCACCCACGGGTCTGTTATTCGCGCCATTGTGGACTACGCCTACATCGCAGTGGGCGGACAGGGCCGGATCATCATTGCGGATGCCTCTAACAACGACGCAGACTTCGAGGCTATCTGCCGTATCACGGGCCTACGTGAGATCCAGGACTTATACCGTCGTCAGGCGGGATTTGAGGTGGAAGTGTACGACCTGCGTCCGGAGAGGGCCGAGAAGATCGATGGGGTCTATGTGGGCTACGAGCGCCTGCCGGGCGACCCGGCCGGTTATGTCAAGGTGGACCTGGGAGGGTTCTCGGCCTTCGCGGAGGTCAAGCATCTCTGCCATCTCCTGTACGGCGCGGAGTACGATACCGCCGAGTTGCGGCAGCACCACCACGACGACGTGCACGAATACCTGGTCTCGAAAACCGTCCTGACCGCCGACTGCGTGATCAACCTGCCGAAACTCAAGACGCACAAGAAGACGGGCCTCACGGCCTGCATGAAGAACCTGGTGGGCATCAATGGGAACAAGAACTGGCTGCCGCATCATCGCGAAGGGACCCCTTCGCAGGGAGGCGATCAGTTCGCCGATGACGGCCTCCTGCACCGCATCGAGAGGACCGCCGTCGCGGGGTTCAAATGGGCGTTCCCGCTCCTAGGCCCGCTGCGCCGAGCGGTCGCAGGACCCGCCAAGGCGGTCGGGCGGCGCATTTTCGGGGACACCAATACCGACGCGATCCGCTCCGGGAACTGGTATGGCAATGACACGACGTGGCGGATGGTCCTCGACCTCAATCGGATCCTCATGTATGGCGACGCCGAGGGCAAGATCCACGACCGGCCGATCCGCCAGGTCCTCAACGTGGTGGACGCCATCGTGGCCGGCGAGGGAAACGGCCCGCTTGACCCCACGCCGAAGCCCGCAGGGGTGATCCTCGCCGGATTCAACCCCGTGGCGGTCGACCTGGCGTGCGCCCGGCTGATGGGATTCGACTACCGGCGCATCCCGATGCTGAATCGCGCCTCCGACGGCCATCCGTTGCCCCTCTTGCCCGGAAGCCCCGAAGAGGTTACCCTTCATTCAGACAGTGCACAGTTCAGCGGACCATATGCCGACATGCGAGCGCTCCAGCCCGGCTTCACGCCGCACTTCGGCTGGCAGGGGCATATCGAGATCCAAGTGTAAAGTCATGAAGAGAGCACTATCACGCAAGAACCTGTGGGATCACCTGCCCCGGCCCGTGAGGCTTGCTGTCGGCCTGCCTCTGGCCCTGATTCCCCTTGGTTACTTGCTCGGCCGGCGTTTCCGGGAACAGTGTCATTTTGTGCGTATGGCGCAGTGGTGGCCCGTCGAGCGATGCCGTGAGTATCAGCTGCACGGCCTGCGGAGGATACTCGCTCTGGCCTACGACAAGACAGTCTATTATCGCCGCGCCTTCTCTGTAGCGGGCTTCGAACCGGGAGACCTTAAGTCCATCGAGGACATGGCGCGTCTACCGACCATGGATAAGAACTCGGTTCGCGAGAACCTGGAAGAGTTGTGTGCCCGCCCGGTGGACCACCCGAGCGTCGACCACTGCTCAACGGGAGGGTCAGGCGGAGTGCCGCTCTTCTTCTACATGGGCAGCGAAAGGTCCGCGATCGAATATGCCTATCTGATCGCCTCCTTTGGTCGTGCCGGCTACCGTCCACGGATGCCTATGGCCGTCCTCCGCGGACGGATCGTGCGCCCCGATGGCAGGGGATTGTACCACGAGTACGATCCGATCCTGCGGCACCATTACTACAGCAACTTCCACATGACCGACGAGAACATGGGCCGTTATCTGGCACACATCGCGACGATCGGCCCCTGTTTCCTGCACGTCTATCCGTCTTCGGTGGCGGCCCTGGCCAGGTTCATCCGCCGCGCGGGCGTGAAGGCCCCCGGCAACATCCGCGGCATCATCGCCGAGTCTGAGAACGTCTACGCCGATCAGCGGAAGATGACCGAAGAGGTCTTCGGCGCACGCATGTTTTCTCTGTACGGCCACTCGGAGAAACTGGTCCTGGCGGCCGAATGCGAGCACTCCTCCGACTACCACGTCTGGCCTATGTACGGTTTTTGCGAGTTGCTCGATGAAGCAGGCCACGCGGTGACAACCCGCGGCCAGCGCGGCGAGATCGTCGGCACCGGTTTCATCAACACGGTCGTGCCTTTCATACGCTACCGAACAGGGGACTACGCAACGTACTTAGGGGACCGGTGTGAGGCCTGCGGACGCCAGCACGTGATTATCCGCGATGTGGAGGGGCGTTGGCCGTCCGGGGCATTAGTCACACTCAGCGGGACTCTGATCTCCATGACCGCGCTCAACGTCCATGATGACACGTTTGTCCATGCAAAGCAGTTTCAGTTCTACCAGGACACGCCCGGACGAGCCGTGCTGCGGGTGGTGCCTGCGGAAAAGTTCGGCGAGGAAGACCAGCGGCGGATCCAGCACAATCTCGGCCGCAAACTTGACGGCCAGGTGACCTTCGCTATCGAACTGGTGGACTCTATCCCTCTGTCGCCTCGAGGGAAAGCCATTTACGTGGACCAGCGGATCACCGTGGCACAGCAGTCGGGACAGGAAAAGTGAACGCGCCCCCTGGCGACCGCTTGGCGGGAGAAGCGGGCTCATAGGCGCGCGCTCTCAGGCCCTACGTTCTCGGCCGGTTGCCTGGAGACCCCTTCGGGAGGAGGATCATGTACTCATGCATCCCTGACGTCTGCCGCGCGATTACCGCGCCGCGCGGTGAAGACCTCCTCCGGCTCATGTACGCGCTCTACCGGGGGCCGTCAACAGCTGAGGACGAAGTACTTGTCCGTGACTCTGGCCTCGTGGGATTGGCTCTCGGTCTAGGGTTGATCGAGGAGCCTGTGGCGAGCGGCCGTCTGACCGCAGCAGGATACCTTGTGGGGAATGTGGCGAAGGAGTACTGCTACTGGGTTGACGCCGGCCGGCGGCTACCTTCCCCGTGCCCGCCGGAGTCATTCTATGCCGGGAAGACGGTGCTCGACCTAGGCTGCAGTTTTGGGCGATGGCTGTGGGGGTTCCAAAAGGTCGCAGGGTCTGTGCTCGGCATTGAACTGCAGCAGGAGTACATTGAATTGGGGAAGGCTTTGGCTCATCGAGAGGGCATCCCGGTGCCACGGGTCTGCCAGGGATCGGCAGAGGAACTCGACCGGTGCGTGCCACACGGGTCGGTGGATTTCGTGTTTACGCGGCTTGTGCTTAGTTATGCCCATATTATGCCTTCCCTAAGAGGCATCTTCAACATCCTCCGGCCGGGCGGTATTGTCTGGATTCAGGTTGAGCCCCTGTTGCACGTGTTTAGGGATGTTTTCTCCGTCGAGAGAAACCACACGGTGAGAAGCCTGGGATGGAATATGTTCAGGTTGCTCAACTCCCTCCTTTGCACAGCTACGGGTCACCAGGCACAGATTAGCGTTCGCGGCCGCATGCACAGCGTGCACAAGCCTGCTTATCCGCCGCTGCGATGGTGGCAGTCAACGCTTCCGGCCATGGGTTGGGGCCCAGTCCATGTGATACAGAAATCCTCTGGGACGCTAGTGTTCTGGGCGCAGAAGCAGTGACGCCGCCTGACTGCCAAGATGCCGACGCTTCTGCGGAGACGGACAGCACCACCTCCGCCGCAACAGTTTGGCCTTCGCCTGCAGGCTGTTGACAGAGAACACCATGCAGTCACTCAACTGGTACATTGGCCGTCTGCGAACCATGTCGCCCCAAGAGGCCGTCTGGCGCATGTACGGCTCCGTGCGAGGAGTCGCCGACTGGTGTCTGCTGCCGCGACACCAGAGGCCAATTCCAGCGAGCACGCTCGAGAGCCGTAACGGCAACCGGGCCGGCGGCGAATTGCACCTGTCGGATATGGCCTTCGGCGAGTGGGCCGCCAGTCCTCCTTCGCTTGAGGCCGGCTGGGACGCGCGTCTGCGAGCCCAGGCCGACGCCATCGCCGACCACCGTCTATCGTTCTTCGACCTCGAAGACCGGCACCTTGGCGATCCCATCGACTGGAACCGCGACCACAAGCACGGCAAGGCGGCGCCCATGCGGTTTGCACCGTGGATCGATTACCGCGACTTTGCCGTCACGGGCGACTGCAAGTTTGTGTGGGAGCCCAATCGCCATCACCACCTGGTCATCCTGGGCCGGGCGTATCGCGCCACGGGCGACGTCCGCTACGCCGCCGCCGTCAAGGAGCAACTGGACTCCTGGCTGGAGCAGTGCCCCTACGGTATCGGGATGAACTGGCGGAGTCCGCTGGAACTGGGAATCCGCCTCATCAACTGGGTCTGGGCGCTCGACCTGATAGGCGATTCCGGCGTCTTCGACGAGGCGCTGCGGGCGCGGCTGCTGAACTCCGTGTACCTTCACCTGTGGGAGATATCGCGGAAGTACTCGCGGGGGTCCTCCCTCAACAACCACTTGGTGGGCGAGGCGGCGGGCGTGTTCATCGGATCAACCTACTTCCATACCTTGAAGCACGCTGCGCGGTGGCGGGTCCGCAGCCGCGAGATCCTGTGCGAGGAGATCCTCCGCCAGACGTACCCCGACGGCGGCACGCGGGAGCAGGCCATCGGCTATCATCTGTTCGTCCTCCAGTTCTTCCTCCTGGCGGGCCTGGTGGGCCGGTGGTCCGGCGAGGATTTCCCGCCGGCGTACTGGGAGCGGCTGGAGCGGATGTTCGCGTTCGTCGGCGCCCTGAGCGAAGGCGGCCGGACGCTGCCGATGTTCGGCGACGCCGACGACGGCTACGTCCTGGACCTCGGCGGCGAGCGGGGCGACCCGCGCCCGTGGCTCGCGGTCGGGGCCGTCCTCTACGGCCGCGCCGACTTCAGGGCGTGGGCGGGAGGCTGGTCCGAGCCGGCCCTGTGGCTGCTGGGCCGCGAGGGCCGCGAACGGTTCAAGGCGATCCCGCAGCCGGAGACGCCCGCGCTCGTCTCTCGCGCGATGTCCGACGCGGGCTATTACCTGCTCCAGTCCGGCCACCGCGACAGCCTGGACCGTATCAGCGTCGTCTTCGACTGCGGCGAACTGGGGATGGGGCCGCTGGCGGCCCACGGCCACGCGGACGCCCTGGCCTTTACCCTCCGCGCGTTCGGCGAGGACGTCCTCGTTGACTCAGGTACTTACGACTACTTCACATATCCCCCGTGGCGGGAGTACTTCCGCACCACCCGCGCACACAACACGGTCGTCATCGACGGGCGGGACCAGTCGGAGATGCTGGGGCCGTTCATCTGGGGGGCGAGGGCGACCGCACGCTGCCTGCGGTGGGAACCGAACTCCGCCGGCAGGACGGTCGCCGGCGAACACCACGGCTACACGCGCCTTGCCGACCCGGTTGTCCACCGTCGGATGCTGGAACTCGACGGCGCGAAACGGGAACTCTCCATCCGGGATGACATCCTGACCCGCGGCAAGCATGACGTCGAGGTCTACTTCCATCTGGCCGAGAACCGTCGCGTAACTCAGGCGGCGCCGAACCGCTACGAGGTCGATGTCGGGCCGGGAGGCGTCACCATCGAACTCGATCCGCGGCTGTCCGTGCGAACGCTATGCGGAAGCGAGGACCCCATCGGCGGCTGGGTCAGCCGCGGGTACCACCGCAAGACGCCGAGCACGACGCTCGTTGGCCACTGTGCCGCAGCAGGCAACACGTCGCTGGTGACCCGGATCAGGATGGGCCGGACCCGAACGCCGCAGGCCGCTGTGCCCGGAGCCTCATAACCATGAGATTGAGCAAAGACCAGCGTCCGATCCTGCTGGCGGCCGCAACGGCGGCGGTCCTGATGCTCATCAGCGGCGGGGCATACAGGCTCTTGGCGGGATACCTGGATCGCCCGACTGACAGCGTGCCCATGCCCCGCGGCACTCTGGCCAAGGCCTTCCCCATGCAGATTGGCGGCTGGCAGGGCAAGGAGAGGCCCGTCGAGGAGGCCGTGGTCGAAGGAGCCGACTGCGACGACTGCATCAGTCGGACGTACGCGCGAGGCGCCGAGGCGGTGCAACTGTGGATTGCGTACGGTGTCCGAGCGAGGGACCTCATGCCCCACAGGCCGGAGGTGTGTTATCCGGGGAACGGGTACACGCTTGAGGATACCCGTTCGCTCGAACTGCCCATCGGCGGCGGCCAGCGGCTGGAATGCCGGACCTACCAGTTCTCCCGCGGCGGGTTCAGCGCCGGCCAGATGACCGTGCTGAACTACTACATCGTGGACGGACAGTACAGCCCGGATGTCTCTCTTCTAAGGTCCAAGGCCTTGCGCGGCTCCGCCGGCATCCGATACATGGCCCAGGTGCAGATTGTTGCCTCCGGGGGCGGGGGATCGGCCTCGGAGGCGGCCTCCCGGTCCGTGCAGGCTTTTGCGGTCGACTCGGCCGAGGCCATTCGCGGCCTGATGCCCGATGCCGCCAAGACCCAACCACCGGTCGCGACGGACCTCGATCGCAAGAACACAGAAGGCTCTGGGCCGTAGGGGAAGCCATGGCGAAACCCCGGTATCCGAGCGACTTGAAGGCACTGCACGAGATCACCGTGAGCCTTTTCCAATCCTGGCTGGCGGTCGGTGTCGTCGGGCTCGCCATCCTGGCGTGGGCGTACTGGGCAACCATCCACTCACTCGCCAGGGACCTGTATGCGGACGACAACTACTCGGTCGGTCTGCTCGTGCCCTTCGTGGCGCTTTACCTGGTCTGGCGCGAGCGGGACGCCCTGCGCCAGTGCGCGTGGCGTCCCGCCTGGTGGGGAGGCATCGGCCTCATCCTCGCGGCCCAGGCCGCCCGCCTGTATGGGCTCCTGTTTCTCTTCGGGTCCGCCGAACGGTATGCCTTGGTCCTGACCGTTGCCGGAATGGTCCTCCTCATCGGGGGCTGGCGGGTTTTTCGTCGGCTCCTGTGGGTGCTGCTCTTCCTGTTCCTGGTCGTGCCGCTGCCGGGCCGGGTCCACAACATGATCAGCGGACCTCTTCAGACCCAGGCCACAACCGCGGCGGTGTTTCTGCTCGAGGTCTTCGGTGCGTCGGTGCACCGCACCGGGAACGTCCTCAGCGTCAACGGCGCGGAGGTCGCCGTGGCTGAGGCCTGTAGCGGCCTCAGGATGCTGACAGCCTTTGTCGTCGTCGCGGCCACGCTTGCATTCCTGGTGAAACGGCCCCGCTGGCAGAAGGCGGTCCTCGTGATTTCGAGCGTTCCAGTTGCGATTATCTGCAACCTCGCGCGCCTTTGCATCACGGCCGAACTGTTTGCCATGGGTTTCGGCAAGTTGGCGGAGACGTTCTTCCACGACTTTGCGGGGCTCATGATGATGCCCCTGGCCGTCCTGATC
>Ga0315279_10009700_pt1 | contig 11429 bp, 11 predicted proteins | sample YL17G06_20_MG_FD_203694 | JGI IMG/M metagenome (GOLD analysis project Ga0315279, IMG submission 203694) | Sediment microbial communities from Yellowstone Lake, YNP, Wyoming, USA - YL17G06_20 | ecosystem: Environmental > Aquatic > Freshwater > Lake > Sediment | place: USA: Wyoming | collected...
CGGCGTAGGCATACCCAAAGATAACAAAGCAAAGCTTTTCACTGAGGGTTTCACTACTGGCAAAGGTTCAGGCTACGGGCTTTACCTGATTAGAAGGATGATGGACGTTTATGGCTGGGCAATTAACGAAACAGGTACGCATGGCAAAGGAGCACAATTCACCATAAACATACCAGAGGCTAAACCGGACGGAAGACAAAACTACAAGCTCAACTGAATCGCGCACGCGCGCTTCTGGCCAAGGCCTATTCTTCTGGCCCGATTACGACAGCCCGATTGTTTCGCCCCTGTAGACTTTGAATTATGCTTCACCACTCAATTCCCCCCTTTATCTGAAGCAAATACCTCCCTACAGGGAATAGGTTTTAGGCGCGCTGCGAGATAGGGCTATTCCGGCACGCACGCTAATGAGCTATGATTCAGATAGATTGCTTTGATACTAGGGGCAATTTTAAGAACTAGTCTCTAATAAGATTGTTTGGATAATATTGAGTCGAAGTAGTGATTCTCCTCTTGAGAAGGATTTTGAACGTGCCTCTTCCGATGAAGAAGAAGCAATTGCGTTTCTAGCCAGCATAATCCCCCAGAAAGACAAAATCCGAATTCGAAAGGAGATTGAATCCAATCCTGATTTCGCAGCTAAACAACACATGTTCCTAGGCATGACCACTAGAAATGCGTTGAGAGTAGGTGGTTTCCACTATATGCCATATACAATGGACGTCATATGGTTCTCTTGGCTCAAGAAAGCAGTCAATCTGCCTGAGGACAACATAGTTGTTACAGATTCTGTCAGAGGAAGGATTAAGAAATATCGAGCAAGCATCAAGAGACCTCCATTGCGTCCTCCATTGGGTCCAAAGGAGATTGAAAGCGTAAAAGAGCAGTTGGAAAGGCGACACGGCATAAGACTACCAGAGATTGATGTTAGATATTCTGACAACATTACACACGCCCTGAGCATATCCGTTGGAGAACTTCCTCCTAACAAATCCTCAGTCACAGAAGCCAGACTTGCTGACAGCACAAGCAGTTGGCTCAAACTGGAAGGATTGAAGAGCGGTGATCTGGACGCATTTGATACCTCGAAATTCACCATCTTTCTGCCGAAGAGATACGTGAATTATCCTAGCGGGCTCTATGGAAGCGTATGGCACGAGTTGGCTCACGCAGCTGCACTTGCTCTTGACTTGAAGGACAAGGATTTTGAGGAGAGCTTTGCTGTGACCTACAGTTTCATCGGATTACTACTAGGCGCAAAAGAAGGGAACTTCTCGCTTGAAAAAGCCTTTGACCAAATAGAGCTTTCAATAAAGAGTGCAAAGCATTCTTTTCCCGCGACTCCTCATCATTGGTCACTGAAGCCGATCGAAGCTCACAATCCAGGTCTGAAATTTCGGAACAGAGATATGACTGGACTTCTAGCAGAGTTGGATAAGACCATCGAAGATATTGTGGACACCGATAAGGAAATCTTTGAGATAGTTCAAGAACGGAAACTGAAAAGATATGAGAAACCTTTCGTTATCATCCTAGGCACTGTTGCATTGGCGTTGCTAGCAATCTCTTTCGTGCTTTCTCTTCTTCATGTAGTTTGATGTACGGAGAGAAGAATCGGAAAATCTCCTATTTCCTACATGCTTTTCTTCAGGATTGGTATCATTTAGGTAGATGTTGGTGTGTTCCAAGATAAGATGAAGAGCTTCTAGGATGTTTCTGGAAAGAAATCGCCACAACCCCCTTAGTAGTCAGAGCACACGCGCGCGCATGTGTGTGGGTTCTAGAGTTAAAGCATAGAATGGCGTTTCATAGTGTATTATATGGTTCTTCTGTGCAGTTTTTCTATGAGTGGTCATGTTGGAGAAGGATTCTAAAGCCGGCTTGCGTGAGAAGTGGAATGAGCTATTCAAGGAGTTGAAAAGTGAGTGGAGGACAATGTGGCGTGAGCGTTTTGATGACAGTGTAGCTGCGGAAGGCATTGCTGTGCAGGATTATTCTTTGCTCTCTACTGAACGCGGAACGATTGTTGTTGCTACGAGGAAGTATAAGGCTCAGGATTTTTTTGAGATCGTGGAGCGACAGCGCATGCTGTTAGGGATTGATGCTGATGCGGGACATGCTAACCCTTTTGTGGGAGGATGGACCAAGTTCGCTAACCGAACTTTGAAGGTGCAGCCACGCTTCAGGAGCCGAAGGGCCCGTGAGATTCCTAGCGCAGACGAGAAGGCACCTATGCAGCAGAAGAAGAAAGGTGGCAGAGGCTGGATACATCGATTCTAAAGCCTTACATGATTCCGGTCCGACATTTAGCGCAGATCAATATTCGGTGGAAACAGTTTCTCTTGAATTATGTTGATGATTTATCTCTTCAAATTGCGAAATTTATCAGACAATTCAGGTTTTCAAGACTCTTTTTAAGCGAACAGAGCTGCTTACACTGTTTCCACGGTCAACTTGGCTGACTTACGCATCATATCGCATGGTTCGCGCAGCGGTTAAAGCAAAGTTAAAATATCCCACCTGTAACTGTATTAAGCTTACCTTCTAGTCGGTGAGAAAGGATGGAGAACAGCACGGGCTCTCTCGTTGAGCTTCGAAGTGCTCCCATAAGGAGCCGAATCGAGATCATGGCGAACATCCTGAGTGAGACGCGTTCATCTCCTGGCGGGTTGAGGAAGACGCGGCTGATGTACAGGTGCAATCTTAGCTTTAGGCAGCTTAAGATCTACTTGAAGCTCTTGCGAGAGAAAGGTTTCCTGAGCGTTACCGTGCTAAGCTGTGAGAACAAGAATGCGAGCGGAAAGAACGGGAAAGTTGAGGTCTACAAGATCGCGGAAGACGGTTTGTCCTTCCTTAAGGCTTACCATGATTTGAAGCATCAGCTGCACGAGGAGTTCTTAACTCGCTGATCGTTCTTCTTCCCTGTGGATATCCATCAGAAATCTGCTTATGTCTTCTTTGATTTTGGCCTCTTTGCCACGTTTGTTTAGCAATATGAACTGGTGTGCTGCTAGGAAGCGCATGATCTCTGCAGTCTCTTGCCTGCCACGGTTCGTTCTTTTGACGATCTCGTCTATGCTGTGCCATGCTTTGTCTGTGGCTAGTACTTCAAGGATCTGATCGATAGGTTCCAATTTTTGTTATTCCCCGCTTTCAGCGCTAGTTTGCTGTTAGTCTGAAGATAAAGAGTTTGTGAAAACTCGTCCTATAAAACGAGTATAAGCTTTTATGGAAATCGCATAGCAGTGATACAGACATTCTGCTTCGTTTCTACAGCATCTGCTGGTACTTTCTTATAGAGAAAGAGGCTCGAAAATATAGAATTTCGGCATAGGCCGAGTTTTCTCAAGTCTTAAGAACGCTGGCGCCTATTGACAAGGTTGTTGCCATGATAGTTCAACCATGATGATGAGCTTTCCAATCTGCTTCCGTTCAGGGAGGGATTTGAGAGCTTCAGCTTTTTTGGAAGTGTCAGCGTTTGGGTCAACATAGAACCTCAGTGGAGATTCTTGCTGAGATCCTAGTGGCAGTTAAGAATGGCTCCAGAAAGACGAGAATTATGTACCAGGCTAATCTGAGCTTCAGGTTGTTGGAGAAATATCTGGATTATGCGTTGAAAGCTGAGTTGATCGCTGTACCGTCGGAAAATACCCGTACTTATCTTGCTACAATCAGAGGACGCGAATTCCTTGAGAAATATGATAAGTATTCAATGCGTAACAAGCAGTTAGAGGATATGTCGAAAGCATTAGCTAGAGAAAAGGCGATGTTGGATAACTACATGGCAAAAATGGCCGATGCTGGGCCGAAAAGCTCTCTTTTGAAGCAAGACAAGATGATGAGCGCTTCAGTCTGATTTACCTGAACGTTGAAGAGGGTTGCATTTGGCAACGTTGAAACCCGTAGCCTTGATGTTTCTCATCTTATGCTGCTTGATCGCTCCTTGCACGTGCACGGCAAGTGGCAGCGAAGTGCAAGCCGCGCTTAGCAGGGCAGAAGTTGGCGCCGGATCTGCCTATGGATCAGTTGTTGAGGCTGAAACGGCTGGGGCAAACGTTGCAGATTTGCTGCTGAGGCTTAATGATAGTCTGAGTATGCTTGCGAAGGCTCAAGTCCAATATCGAGTCGGCAATCTTGATCAGGCGCTCAGTCTGGCCAATCAATGCTTTGATAGTCTGAGTGGAATCGAAGCTGAAGCTAGCATGATGAGGGAAACAGCCATCTCGAATGGAAGCCAGCGAACCTTGATTTCAGCCTCTTTATCAGCATCTGCTATTGCCCTAGTCTTGGCTTCGTGCTTTTTTGGTTGGGTTCTGTTCAAACGCAGATTTCTTCGTGAACTCATGGAAATGAAGCCGGAGGTGCAAGCTCGTGAATCTGAGTGAGTATCGCGCATTGTTCATCAGCTCAACCATGATTCTGATGCTGATCGTGGCTTCGCCTACTTTGGGTCTTGTGGTTAGCCTTCCTTCTGGAGAGAGGTTTTCAGAGTTGTGGCTTCTAGGCCCAGATCATATGGCTGACAACTATCCTTTCAACGTGAGGGCTGGAGAAGAATACGACGTGATTGTCGGCGTGAGTTGTCACATGGGTAGATCGGCGTATTATGCTGTTTACGTGAAGCTTAGGAATCAAACTGAGCCTCTGCCGAACGCTTCTGCAGCAGTCGCAAGCCCAGTTGGCCCTGAGTATGAGTACAGGTTTGTTGTTGCAGAAGGTCAGACTTGGGAGTCAAAGTTGATCTTCGCGTTTTCAGACGTTTCGGTACATGACAACGTGACCCTAATACGGCATTTGTCCTTGAATGGAGTTACGTTTGAAGTGGACTCTACTAGTCTTTGGAACTCTGATGGCAAAGGTTTCTTCTATCAGGTCTTCTTTGAACTCTGGATGTACGATACTGAAGCCAAGAGCCTCGAGTACAACAATAGGTTCGTTGGACTGTGGCTTAACATGACAGTCTGAAACCTTGAAAGACAAACCAATAGCAATCGCTAAGGAGTGCGCACCTTTTTGAACTTCATCTAGAACGTTGTTATGTTTCTTGGTCAGAAGATTTACAGAAATTGGGCCATGGTTTTTCATAAGTTATATTACTAGTTGCATCACCCTTTTTCATCAGGAGTAATGCAAGTGCTCGTTTAGCGAGCGAGCGCGCACGCCAGCGGCGGTTGCTAAGTGATGCAGAATCTGGGGGAGAACGGTCTAAGAGTCGGAGTAGTTATTCCCACCCTGAACGAAGAGGCCAATGTTGCCTCGGTTCTCAGCAGACTGAAGGATCTGGGATATCTTGAAATTCTGATTATTGATGGAAACTCGAAGGACAACACGGTCGCAATTGCAAAGAGCTATGGGGCTAAAGTTGTTTCCCAAAACGGAAACGGCAAAGGAGATGCTGTACGTCAAGTATTCAACAACGGTTACCTTGATGTTGATGCAGTTGCGTTGATGGATGCTGATGGATCGATGATGCCTGAAGAGATACCTCGCTTTGTCGAAGCTTTGAAAACCGGGGCTGATGTGGTGAAGGGTTCCCGCTTCAGAAAAGGCGGATACACCTATGACATGAGTTTCATACGAAGAATGGGGAACTCCGTATTTTTGATGTTGGTCAACCTCTCTTGTCGGGTGCGCTACACTGATTTGTGTTATGGATTCGGAGTCTTTACAAAGAAAGCAATGAGGGACATCGCGCCCATTTTAAGATCCACGAACTTCGAGATTGAAACAGAGATATTCATAAAAGCCAAGAAGCTGGGCCTGAAGATCGCTGAAGTTCCAAGCGTTGAACTGAGAAGAAATCACGGGAAATCCAACCTAAAAGCCTTAGGGGACGGACTTCGTATCCTAAAGACTATCTTCCGAGAATCTATCCAGAAGTGAATTTGGCATAGCGCGGCGCAGATCTAACGCGAGATAGACTCATCTCGCATAAGAGTGTGTTCTTGACTCTTTGGTGACTCAGTTTGCGAGTTTCTGTAGTTGTTTCCACGTATAGCAAGCAGAAACTCAAGTATGTAATGGATTGCATTGGCTCTTTGACGAGGCAGACGCTCCGGCCAGCTGAGACCATTCTTGCCTTGGACAGGAACGAAGCGTTAGTTAGGTTCTACAAAGATCAGATGCCTGCTTATGTTAAGATCGTTGTTTCGGACGGATATGGCCTTTCACGAGCTAGAAACACCGGTATCAAGAACGCAAGCGGGGACGTAATTGCTTTTATCGACGATGACGCAATCGCTGACGAGCAGTGGTTGGAAAACCTGGTTGTAAACTATGACGATGCAAGCGTTTCGGGCGTGGGAGGATTAATTACTCCTCTATGGAAAGGAAAGCAGCCCATCTGGTTTCCTGAAGAACTATTTTGGATCGTGGGTTGCTCCTACAAAGGACTTCCGGAAGAAAAATCTGTGGTAAGAAACCTGATAGGTTGTAACATGTCTTTCAGAAAAAGCGTCTTTGAGAAGGTTGGTTACTTCCATGAGGGAATGGGAAGAGTGGGAAAGAAGCTCTCTGGTCATGAGGACACCGAGTTTTCGGTAAGAGCTGCAAGGAAGATTGCGGAAATCAAGATCGTTTATGATCCGAGCGCGAAGGTTTACCACAGAGTTCCTCGATCGAGGACAGATCTCAAGTATGTTGCGAGAAGATCTTATGCTGAAGGTTTCTCAAAAGCAATCTTCTCAAGCCAAGAAGCGAATGCTGGAAAGGCATTGAACGTTGAAAAGAACTACTTGAGGAACCTGCTTTCGGCAAGTGTTACTGATAGACTCTTCGGAAACCATGATTCAGGCAGCATTCTTCAAATTCCAGTATTGCTATTCTCAACTGCAATGGTTCTAATAGGGTATATCGTTAGCAAGTGCATGTGTACCCAAGAACAATCCTCGTCATGACACATTTTGCATTGTGGTAATCATGCGACATGAAAGCAGTGCAAATCAAGTGAGCATTGTCAAGTCTTCATATTCGACAGCATACGAAAATCTATCCAAGGCCATATCACTTGCAGGTGGATTTCTTCCATCTGGCAGAGACAAGATAGTCATAAAGGTGAATCTTTGTGACGCGAGAACTCCTGATACTGGAGTGATTACTCACCCTGTGTTTTTGGACGCTGTTCTAAGGTATCTAAGAGAAAGATTTGGGGACATTCGTATTCTCGTGGTTGAAAGTGATGGTCGCGTAGTTCTCGCCGATCTTTACGCTAAGTGGTTTGGGATACTCGCAGTGATAAACAAATGGAATGCAGAGTGGCATAATCTATCCAAAGAAGAATTCGTCATGAAAGACATACCGCTAAAAAGGATCAGAAGACTCCCCGTTCCGAAGCTATTTGAGAACTCGTTCTTCATCACCCTGCCCAAGCTGAAGACAAACATTCTTACCACGATCACATGTTGCCTCAAGAATCAACGAGGTTGCAATCCGATGTTGAACAAGCAGCAGTTTCACCAAAATATACATGAAGCCATTGTTGCTGAGAACCTTGCTGTGGGAACCCCAGACTTCTGCATCGTAGACGGCATAGTTGGGGTAGGTGGCATATGGGGGCCTTCGTTTGGCGTTCCAATACGCTCGAACCTTATAATCGCTGGAAAAGACGCTGTTGCCGTTGATTGTGTGTGTTCAAGGATTATGGGGTTTAATCCTAGACGAATTCGCCATATTCAGTTAGCAATCAAGAACGGTTTAGGTTCGCCAAGATGTGAGATCGTTGGAGAGCAGATTAACCGAGTAAAGAAGGATTTTCAGTGGAGTGGCTTACAAGCGACTCTCTTTCGGCTAGCACAACGCATCCAAGATAGAGAACGCAGGAAAATGAGAAAAAGGGAATTACCATGAAAGTATGCGTTATAGGGTGCGGTGCAGTAGCAAGAAGAGCGCACATACCTGTTTTCCAATCAATTCCTGGCGTGGAAGTTGCCAGCGTAGTAGATACCAATGAAAGTCTGGCAAAGCAAGTATCTAAGGAATTCGGAATCAAAGAATATTACACTGATTACAGACGGGCATTAAGGGACGATATCACATTAGCGAGCATATGTACGCCCAGCTTCACACATGCCGAGATCGCTATTCAAGCTGCAAAACTCGGCAAACATGTTCTTGTGGAGAAGCCATTAGCAATGAACGTGAAAGAGGCAAAGGAAGTCCTCAACGCTGTGAATCATAGCAATGTGCAGTTATGCGTAGTTTTTAACTACAGGATGGTTCCTGCAGTTCAGCAAGTTCATGAACGAGTCAGATCAGGGAATATTAGTCGAATTGTCTCGATGGTAGCTACAAGTCATACACAATTCCCGATTTCTTGGACGAGAAGTACATGGCTATATCACTATGGAGGCGCACTCGACGATTTCGGTCCACATATAATCGATCTTCTGCTCTGGTTGAACCCGTCAAAACTGGAAACAGTATCTGCAGTCGGAGGAGATTTCACGGGCGATTTTGGCTTCATAAGCCATATTTACGTAGCCATGCGATTCCACGATACTTCCCTCGCAGTTGCAGACATATCTTGGTTAACAGACCTGTTCACGGTTAGTATCGATGTCCATGGAACCGCGGGGCGCATATTTTGCGACATTAAAGACAACTACCATTTCGAAACACACGGTCAGGTTGACTCGCCAATCGCAGAGTTGGCTTCAGCAACACGAAAATCCATCAGTAAGCTGAAAGGAATCTTTACTGGAGAGTTCTTCAAAGGCGGTATACAGTATCACTCGCAAACAATCACGAAATACGTTACTGCGATTGAGAAAAATCAGAAGCCGCCGATGAGCGGCGAAGAAGCATTGATTGTAACAGCCGTCTTAGAGGGAGCAAAGCGGAGTCTCAATACGAGAAGTGCTTTGCACATTGATGATGTGCTTCGCGAAGAGATGTCAGACAGATAACGCAGCCTCGTGTAGCAAGCGACTGTGCATGGGTGAGTGAATAACTGACTATGAGAAGAATCAAGATACTCGTCACCGGAACAAATACTACTTTGGATAACGGAGAAGCGGCAATATCCTCAACTGCCATCAAGGGTTTAATGGACGTTGTTGGAAATGTAGAATTCGCCATTGGCTCGACGGACAGAAAAACTGACTGTGAGCGCTGGCGTAAGATGTTGCCAAAAGAGAATTCAAGCATAAACGTTTTCGGTATAGATTCACCTAAAATTCCCCGAAGTGTTCGGGCGATGCTTCTTGTCGTGCTGTATTTTCCCATGTGTTGGAAGGCTGATGTCTGTTTGGATATAAGTGGAGATGGATACAGTGACGTGACTCAGCACGGAATGTTCGGAACGATTTCTCACAGTATTCAACTTCTTATTGGGATCTTGTTAGGTAAACCCGTCATAGTCTATGCACAGTCAATTGGTCCATTCAAGAACAGATTGACCCGATTTCTGGCAAGATTCGCATTGAATGGTGTTGACTTGGTAACCGTTAGAGAAGATTTGACTGAGAAATATCTTGAGAGACTGGGCGTCAATAGAACTAAGTTGATGCTAACGGGAGATTCAGCGTTTCTCTTGGAGCCAGTTTCTCCTCAAGAGGCTGAATCAATTTTGGCTCATGAGCATATCTGTTCCGGAGATCATGTTCTGGCTGGTATGGCCGTAAGCCGCATAATTCATCGATGGGCATTTCCTAACTGCAAGCGTTCCGCGAAGTATGACACATACACTGACGTCATGGCAAAGATCGCGGACTATATGGTGGAACGGCTGGGGGCAATAGTGATTCTAATATCTCAAACCGGCGGGGATTCGGCTCGCCATGACGATCAAATCGCAGCGGTTCATGTGTGGAAGAAGACTAAAAACAAGGATTGTGTGAAAGTGATTCTCGGGCAGTACGTTCCACAAGAAATAAAGGGTATTATTGGACACTGTCAGTTGATGGTGAGTAGTAAAATGCATTCCGCGATTGCTGCAGCGTCAATGTTCGTTCCAACTGTTGTCTTGGCATACAGTCACAAGACTCATGGAATTTTCGGAGAAAGATTAGGTTTGGAGAAACTAATTGTAGATCTAACAGAACTCGATTCAGACGAGGTTCTTGCCCAAACAAGATCAAAAATCGATCTTGCTTGGGAGTCAAAAGACGAAATCACACATTCCTTACGAGAAAGAGTTGCAGTCGAAAAGAAGAGAGCGCTTATGAACGTTCATGTTGTAGCAGACTTCTTGAGATCAAAGTGTTAACCGAGGCAGTCAAAGTATTATCGTTCATGCGTTCTGCATACTTTTAGCGCAGTCCTTGATTTCGAATCCCAGACGGGCGTTTGAAGAAGCGTTGCTGGGAATAGCGCAAGTTCTGAACATGCAGATATTAGAGACAGGCTTTCGAACTTTGATAAGGAGAGACCAGATTCCATCAATGTTTACGAGATAAGCGATGTGCAGCTATTTCCAAAGAAGGATACGATCATGTATGTCGAAGTCGAGACAACCTGAATCTGCAAACGTACGGAGAATAGTGGAAGATGGCCTGTGTACAGGATGTGGCACTTGCGCTTCCATGTGCCCACTCGGAGCGATTCATCTGAGAATAGATAAGACTGAGCAATCTTATTTTCCAACAATCGATGAAGCAAAATGCAATAATTGCTCACTATGTGTTCGGATCTGCCCAGGCCATGAGGTTGACTTTAGGCAACTAAACCTCGAGATCTTTGGGAAAAATCCATCAGCCAACATTACCGAGCTTCTCATAGGCAATTACAGAAACTGCTATACTGGATATTCCACTGATTCTAAGATACGATATGACTCCTCCTCCGGGGGGATGATCACCCAACTGCTGGTTCTTGCATTGGAAGAGGGAATTATCGACGGAGCTTTAGTTACAAAGATGGACAAAGAAAGACCTTTAGAGCCGCATCCTTTTATCGCGCGGACACGGGAAGAGATCTTAGAAGCATCTAGATCCAAATACTGCCCAGTCCCCGCAAACGTTGCTTTACGGGAAATCATGAGGAAAGATGGAAAATATGCAGTTGTTGGGCTTCCTTGTCATATTCATGGGCTTAGAAAGGTAGCGCAGCTCAATGGAAAACTGAAAGAAAGAATAGTCCTGCATCTTGGTCTTTTTTGTACACGTAATGACAGTTTTTGGATGACTCGATACCTTCTTTACCGCCTCGGGGTTGAAGCGAACGACATTGCTAAGATAGACTATCGAGGTAAAGGATGGCCCGGAACGTTGAGCATTAAATTGAGATCGGGTAACGAAATAGATTGGCCTCTTAATGGATGGACAGGTCCACATAATTTCTGTGTATTTACTCTCTCTCGTTGCTTGTTGTGTTGTGATGGTACTGCTGAATTGGCGGACGTTTCATTCGGCGATGCTTGGCTGCCTGAATTTCGAGAGGATAGAGTTGGCAGATCAATCATCGTATCAAGATCCCTAATTGGAGAAAGATTT
>Ga0315279_10009705_pt1 | contig 11425 bp, 9 predicted proteins | sample YL17G06_20_MG_FD_203694 | JGI IMG/M metagenome (GOLD analysis project Ga0315279, IMG submission 203694) | Sediment microbial communities from Yellowstone Lake, YNP, Wyoming, USA - YL17G06_20 | ecosystem: Environmental > Aquatic > Freshwater > Lake > Sediment | place: USA: Wyoming | collected...
GCCAGGGGCGGCGTGGCCGACGCTGCCCGGCTGGTTGCCGCGGGAGCGCGTCGTGTGGCAGGCGCGCAGCTACTTCGCCATTCCCGTGCCGCTGACCGGCGGACGGAGCGGACAGTGACCGGTGTGCGACGTCGGATCCTCGCCCTCTCCGCACTCGCCCTCACCTGCTTCGCGCTCGATGCTGGCGCGCAGAGCGCAGCCGCCATCGGCCTGGGCCTCGCCCTGTCGAGCTACGACCCGACCGGTCCGCTGGGACAGAGCGCCACGAGCATCGGCCCGTTGATACGAATCAACACGGGCAGCGGCTTCGGCCCGACGATCGGCTTCGACTGGTACTCGGTCGGCGTCGAGACGACGGCGGGCGGCCAGCGCGTGTACCTCGGCAGGGTTCGCGTGAGGCCGGTGATGGCCGGGGTGGCCTACAAGTGGAACCGCGGCAAGTACTGGCTCTCGGCGTCGGTGGTCGGCGGCTACGCCTTCGCCAGGCTGGCGGTGAACGACCGCGCGCGCCCGGTGCTCCGCTCGGGCCTGGGCGCCAGTGTCCTGTCGTTCGACGCCGGGAACAGCTTCGTCTGGCGGCCGCAGCTCGGACTCTGGTACGACGCCGACGCGCGCGTGGGCATCACCGCGTCGATTGCCTACATCGGTGTGCGGCCGATGCTGCGAGTCGCGTTCGACACCGGCGTCCGACAGACGAGGCTCGACGCGGCGTGCACCGTGCTGACGTTCGGGTTCGTGTACGGGGTGTTCTAGTGGCCCGTATCAGATGGTTCGGCAGTGCACGTCCGGCGCTGCGAACCTGCTGCCGCGGGCCGCGAGGTAGTGGTCGGACGGGCACGAAGTCCGCCACCGGTCTGAAGACCGGCGGTCCCACATGTGAGCGAAGACCGGCGGTCCCACATGTGAGCGAAGACTGGCGGTCCCACGTGTGAGCGATGCTACCGCTGGACGCGCCCGCTCTGGTCGCCCTCGGCCAGCCGATCCACCTCTGCGATGGTCACGCGGTTGAAATCGCCGGGGATCGTCTGTTTCAACGCGCTGGCCGCGACGGCGAACCGGAGAGCCGCAGCGGCCGGGCGGCCGGCAGCCAGCGCATAGATCAAGCCGGCGGCGAAACCGTCGCCTCCCCCGATCCGGTCCACCACGGTGACGTCGTACCGCTGGCTCTCGTGAAACTCACGGCACGGCCCGTCGTAGAGCACCGCGCTCCAGCCGTTGCGGCTGGCCGAGAAGCTCTCTCGCAGGGTGATGGCGACCTGCCCGACGCCGAACTGGTCCGCGACGCGCTCGGCCACCATCCGGTAGCCGCCGACATCCAGGTGCCCGCCCGTGAGGTCGGCGCCGGGGACCTCGAGCCCGAGTGAGGCCTGGATGTCTTCCTCGTTCGCCATCAGCACGTCCGCCCGGGCAGCCAGCGCGCGCATCACCTCTTGCGCGCGCGCCCGGCTCCACAGTTTGGCACGGTAGTTCAAATCCAGGCTGACCCGGACGCCGGCCGCGTGCGCCGCTTCGACCGCCTCGCTAGTGGCGTCGGCGACCGACGGCCCAAGTGCCGGCGTGATCCCCGTGACGTGAAACCACGCGGCGCCGGCGAACACGTCGGACCAGGCGATATCGCCCGGTTTCACGCCGGCAATCGCCGAGCCCGCGCGGTCGTACACCACCGTCGATGCCCGCTGGCTGGCGCCCGTTTCGGCGAAGTAGATCCCCAGCCGGTCGCCGCCTCGTTGCACGAACGCGGTGCGCACGCCTTCGGCGCGCAGGGCGCTAATCGCGGCGTCGCCGACGGGGTTGGCCGGTACCCGCGTGACGTAGTAGCTGTCGAGGCCGAAGTGCGCGAGGCTGACCGCGACGTTCGCTTCGCCTCCGCCGAAGGTTGCCTGCAGGTGCGGCGACTGGAAGAAGCGCTCGAACCCCGGCGGGCTCAGCCTGAGCATGATCTCGCCGAAGGTGACAGTCTTGATCGCGTTCGCCATCAGTTGCTTCTCGCTGCCCGCACCGCGGCCACGAATTGCCGTGCCCGGTCGGCGATGGCGGCGTAGTCGCCCGCATCCACCGCCTTTCGATCGACCAGCGCGGTCCCCGCGCCGATGGCCGCGGCGCCGGCGGCGATCCAGTCTCCGGCGTTCTGCAGCGTGACGCCGCCGGTCGGCATCAGCTTGATGTCCGGCCACGGGCCTCGCAGGTCCCTGAAGTAGGCCGGCCCGAGCGCGGTTGCCGGAAACACCTTCACGATGTCGGCCCCCGCGTTCCACGCGGTGAAGATCTCGGTGGGGGAAAAACAGCCGGGCATCACGGCGATGTCGCACTGGTGACACAGGTCGATCACCGCCGGGTTGAGGACCGGTCCGACAATGAAGCGCGCACCGGCGAGGATCGCGGCGCGGGCGGTCGCCGGGTCGAGAATCGTGCCGGCGCCCAGCGCGAAGTCATCCGGCAGCGTCGGCGCGATCTCCTCGATCAGCTGGATGGCGCGCGGAACGGTCATCGTGATTTCGAGCGCGCGGACGCCTCCGGATCCGAGCGCGTCGATGACCGCGCGGAGGCGGGTCGGATCCTTCAGGCGGATGACGGCCACGACGCCGACCGCCTCGATGATGCCGATCACATCCTGCCGTCGCTGTGTCATGTCGGTGCCTTAGTGGCCCAGTTCCTAATTACGGCGGCATTCGGACGGCGATGCATCCCTCCTCCACCCCAACGCGGCTGCCGCGTTGGGGACCCCGGGGCCGACTGCGTTGCTCCTCGGTCGAATATTCCCGATATTCTCGCTCGTCGCGCCTTGTCAGCCGGGCGCCTCGCCGTCCTCGGTGCGTCGCCGTAATTAGGAACTGGGCCACTCAGCGCGCGAGCCAGCCGCCGTCGACCACGAGCACGTGCCCGTTCACGTAGTCGCCGGCGGCGCACGCGAGGAACACCGCGGCACCGGCCACGTCCTCGGGCTCGCCCCAGCGGGCGGCGGGAATGCGCTCCAGGATCTGCCGGCTGCGTGTCTCGTCCTGCCGCAGGGCCAGCGTGTTGTCGGTCCGCATGTACCCCGGGGCGATGGCGTTCACGTTGATGCGCCGCGGCGCCCATTCGTTGGCGAGCGCCTTGGTCAGCTGCGCCAGGCCGCCCTTCGCCGCCGCGTACGACGGCACGAGGATGCCGCCCTGGAACGCCAGCAGCGATGCGATGTTGACGATCTTGCCCGGCGCGCCGCGCGCGATCAGCCGCCGCCCCACCTCGCGCGCCAGGCGGAACGCCGCGGACAGATCCACCGCGAGCACGAGATCCCAGTCTTCGTCGCTGTGTTCGGCGGCCGGCGCCCGCCGGATGGTGCCGGCGTTGTTCACGAGGATGTCGATCGGTCCCAGCGCCGCCTCGGCCTCGCCGACCAGGCGCGCGGGAACCGCGGGATCGCTGAAGTCTCCGCTCACCACCGCGGCCTGCCGGCCCCGCGCCCGGACCTGGCAGGCGACGTCCTCGTCCAGTCCCGGCTGAACATGGCAGACGACATTCGCGCCCGCCTCGGCGAGCGCCAGTGCGATCGCCTGTCCCAGGCCACGCGAGGCGCCGGTCACCAGCGCGGTGCGGCCGTCGAGGCGGAAGCGGTCGAGAATGGTGGTCATCTTGGATTCGCACTCCTTCGGTATGTCGTTGCGCCCTCCGCCTTCCGCCCTCCGTCCCGTCTTCCGCCCCCCGCCTTCCGCCTTCCGCCTCCGCCCGTCAGAAAGCGCCCGCCGCCAGTTTTCCCACCTGCAGGCCGAGCCAGTCGCGGGCGTTCTCGAACGAGACGGCCCGGACCAGATCGTCGAGCAGGTGACGATCGCCGGGCAGCAGGCCCGCCTTCACGTCCTCGCCGAGCAGGTTGCAGACCAGGCGCCGGAAGTAGTCGTGACGCGAATAGGACAGGAAGCTCCGCGAGTCGGTGACCATGCCGACGAAGCGCGAAAAGAGGCCGAGGCTGGACAACACGCGGATCTGCGCTTCCATCCCGTCCTTCTGATCCAGGAACCACCAGGCCGGCCCGTACTGCAGCTTGCCGGGAATCGATCCGTCCTGGAAGTTCCCGATCATGCTCGCAAACACCTCGTTGTCCCTCGGGTTCAGGTTGTAGAGAATCGTCTTGGCGAGCTGATCTGTCTCGTCCAGTCGATCGAGGAACCGGGCCAGCGGGCGGGCCGTGTCGAAATCGCCGATCGAGTCGAAGCCGGTGTCGGCACCCAGGCGGCGGCGCTGGCGCGTATTGTTGTTGCGCAACGCGCCCAGGTGATATTGCTGCACCCAGCCCCGCGCGTGATCCATCAGCGCGAGCCGGTGCAGGAGCGCCGACCGGTACTTCGAGATCGCGCCGGCATCGGGCGCGCGCCCCGCCCTGGCCGCCGCGAAGGCGGCCTCCACCTCGGCGTCCGTCCACGCTTCCGCGTACATCTGCTCGAGTCCATGATCCGACAGCCGGCAGCCGGCCTCGTGAAACGCCGCGTGCCGTTTCTCGAGCGCGGCCACCAGTTGCTCGAACGTCCCGATCGACATCGCCGCTGCCGCTTCCAGGCGGTCCACCCACCCGCAAAACGCCGGCCCGTCGTCGACTGCCAGCGCGCGATCCGGCCGCCAGGCCGGGTAGACGCGGGTGTCCGGATCGAGCCGGGCGGCCAGCGCGTGATGGTGCTCGAGCGAATCGACCGGATCGTCGGTCGTGCAGACGACCGCGACCTTGAACTGGCGAAGCAGGCCCTGCGCCGAGAACGCCGGGGAACCCAGCTGTTCGTTGCACCGATCGAAGATTCGGGGCGCGGTCTCCTCGCACAGGAGTTCCTCGATCCCGAACGGCCGGCGCAGCTCCATGTGCGTCCAGTGGTAGAGCGGATTGCGCACCGTCCAGGGAACGGTCCGCGCCCAGGCCTCGAATTTCTCCCGGTCCGACGCGTCACCGGTGCAGAAGCGTTCCGGCACGCCGTTTGTTCGCATCGCGCGCCACTTGTAGTGGTCGCCCTCCAGCCAGATCTCGGTGATCGAGCGGAACCGGTGGTCGCCGGCGATCTGCGCGACGGGCAGGTGGCAGTGATAATCGATGATCGGGAGGTCGCGCGCCACGCGGTGATAGAGGTCGCGCGCGATCGTCGTCTGCAGCAGGAAATCGTCGTGGATGAAGGCGGTCATATCAGCGATTGGCCGAGCCGGCATCCGCGCGGCCGCGGTCCAGGCCCGAGCCGGATCCGGAGAATTCGGGCTGCACGTTGACGACACCGAACTGGCGGTCTTCGAGCTCGCGAATGGCCGCCATCATCCAGACAAACCCGATGGTGCAGCCGGGCGCCGCCACGTTCGGGTGGTACCCCTGCGGCATCAGCACGACGTCGCCCTCGCGGACGATGGTGACCAGTTCGGGCTCCGTCGGATTCGTGTAGACGAGTTGCACGGCGAACGCGGGCGCCGGCATGTCGACGTAAAGATACGCCTCTTCGAGCATGTGCGTGTGCTCGTGCGGCGGCCACGACGTCCAGTGCCCCGGTTCACTGAAGGTGATGCCCGCGACGATCCGGCCGGCCTGGACGTTCTTCCCCAGCAGGATATTGATCGTGCGCCCCGAGGATGGGCCGCCGGCGCGGAAGTGCAGCCCGGGATCGCGCTGGATTTCCGCGAACGACACGAACTGCATCGGGTACTGCCCATCCACCGGCGCGGCGATTTCGGCCAGGTCGCAGCCGTCTGGCGAGGATGCCACCTGAAACGCGGTTGCGCGCGGCACGTAGAGCGCGTCGTAGGGCTGCATCTCGAATCGCGCGCCGCCGGCGTGCACGCTCGCCCGCCCCTTGAGGCACACGAGGCCGGTTTCGAGCGTGCCGGGATCGACCGCAACCGGCTGGTCCGATGGGGCGAGGCGAATGCGCCCGTAGTGCAGGTGCCGCGCGGCGGTCGCGCCGGGGGCGACCGACCGGGTGCGGCCCGGCCGGGCATCGGTCCCGCGGATGATACAGGTCGCGGCCGTGATCGGGTGGATCTCCATGAGTCAGGTCCTCGCGTGCAGGTCTGGTCAAGCCAGTTTGCCGTCATAGTCTACAAATGGGACACCCTCTTTTCAACTGCAACCGCCGCCCCACGGGGCGAATCGAGGAATTGACGCAATTTCGGCGTGGAACGCCGGGCGGCCCGTCTGTTATGATCGGCGCGCCGCCGCTTCGCCGGCTGGCGTCTTCTATTCAATTGGTCTGTCCACTGTGCGAACTGGAGGGGCCAACGTGCCGCACTACGAATCGTCCCGGCGCGTGTTCCTGAGACTCGCGGGTGCGGCCGCGCTGGGGTGGCTGGCGCCGTCGCCGGCCTTTGCCCGCGGCGCCGCCCGGGACCTGGCCGTCGGGACGCTCTGGGCGCCTGCCGCCGCGCCGGATCCCTGGACCACGGTCGATGCCATCCTCGCGCGCATCAAGCCTCCCGTCTTCGCGAACCGTGACTTTCTCGTGACCGATTTCGGCGGCGTCGCCGACGGGCAGAAAGACTGCACGGCCGCCATCCGTCACGCGGTCGCCGCCTGCTCCGCGGCCGGGGGCGGACGCGTGGTGGTGCCCGAGGGAGCGTTCCTGACCGGCGCCATTCACCTGAAAAGCGGCGTCAACCTGCACCTCGCCGACGGCGCCATCCTGCGCTTCAGCCGCGACCCTCGAAACTACCTCCCCCTCGTCTTTACGAGGTGGGAAGGCGTCGAGCTGATGAACTACTCGCCGCTCATCTACGCGTTCGGCCAGCGCAACATCGCGGTCACCGGGCGCGGCACGCTGGACGGCCAGGCGAGCGACCAGTACTGGTGGGGGTGGAAAGGCGGCGCCGGGCGCACGGGATCCGACCAGTCGGCCGGACGCCAGCGGCTGATGGACATGGGAATGAAAGGCGTGCCCGTAGCCGCCCGGATTTTCGGCGAGGGCCATTACCTGCGCCCGAACTTCATCCAGCCGTATCGGTGCGCCGGCGTGCTCGTGGAGGGCGTGACGATCGTCAATTCACCCATGTGGGAGATTCACCCGGTGCTGTGCAGCAACGTCACCATCCGCAACGTCACGATCACCAGTCACGGACCCAACAATGACGGGTGCGATCCCGAGTCCTGCCGCGACGTGCTCGTCGAGAAGTGCCGCTTCGACACGGGAGACGACTGCATCGCCCTCAAATCCGGGCGCAACAACGACGGGCGCCGGCTCCACACCCCGGTCGAGAACGTCGTCATTCGCGATTGCGTCATGGCGGACGGTCACGGGGGCGTGACCGTGGGCAGCGAGATCTCCGGAGGCGCGCGGAACGTCTTCGCCGAGCGGTGCCGCATGGACAGCCCGCAGCTCGATCGCGCGCTTCGTATCAAGACCAACTCCGTTCGTGGCGGGCTCGTCGAACACGTCTACATGCGTGACGTGACGATCGGCCAGCTGGCGGAAGCCGTGGTCACCATCGACTACTTCTACGAAGAGGGCGACGCAGGTCCGTACGCACCGATCGTCCGTGACGTCGAGGTGCGCCGTGTCACCAGCGGCAAGAGCAAGTACGCCATGCGGCTGCGTGGCTACCCGCACGACCCGATCCAGGACGTCCGCCTGGTCGATTGCACGTTCGACGGCGTGTCGGATGCGGACGTCGTCGAGAACGTGCGCGGGCTGAAACTGGCGAACGTGAAGATCAACGGGAAGGTCAGGAACGAGACCATCAGCAGGCAGGAGCTGTCAGTAGCGAGTAGCGCGTAGTTGGAAGGAGTGAGGCTGCTCGCTACTTCGCTCCGGACACCTTGCTCCACCGCGGATAGTCCTTCTCGATCAGGTCGGCAGGCCAGTCCCCGTACCAGCTGTAGTTCGCGCGACGCTCGTACTCGATTTCCGCCAGGCCGTACTTCACGACGCCGTCGCGCCCGGAGAAGATGGGGCGATTGGTGCCGATCTGGTAGAAGCGCGCCCACAGGCGGGAAGCGGACGGGTCCTTCTCCACCGCCGCATCGTCCCGCTGGCCCGGAACCGGCCCCGCGGTCCGCACGACGCGAATGCCCTTCAGCTCGACCTCGCGCAACCACGCGACCGCGCTCTCGATCGCCGTGATGATGCGCCGATCCGGTTTCTCGATGCCCATGAGGAACCGCACGATCTCGACGCTCTCGCGCCCGCTCAGCGACACGTGCTCGTAGTTGCGCGCCGGCCGCGGCTCGAGCGTACGCTCGTCGTGCTGCGCGCACCACGCCGTCAGCCGGCCGTTGACGCGCACCTGGGTCTCCAGGATCACCTCCACGCCGAGCGACACGGCCTGCGCCGCGCGACGGCGCCGCGAAGCGTCCACGAATTCGAAGGGCGCGCGGTTGTCGGCAATGTCGCGCAGCAGCCTCATCACTCCGATCGTCGCATCGTCGTTGAAGGTGATGTGCCGCGAGTAGTTTGGGCGCAACGGGTAGAACTGCGGCCAGCCGCCGTTCCGATACTGCGAGGCGAAGAGATAGTCGAGCGCCTCGAGGAACGCCGCCCTGAATCGATCGAGCCGCGAGGCGGCGAACACGCGCGCGAGGTAGCGCATCTGCGTGTACGTCGCGCCGTTGTCGATCGTCGAGTCGGCCTGGTCCTTCTCGTCGGCGACCCGCGCGCGCTCGGCGGGTGGCAATGCCTGGGCCATGTCGATGTTCTTCGGCCAGCCACCCGTACGCCGCTGGTACAGGAGGACGTCGTCGGCGATGCGAATCGCCTCCACGCCGCCGTACCAGGCTTCGGGTTGCGCGAGGCAGTCTTTCCACGCAATCTGGGCACTGGCGACCGGCACGAAACCGGCAGCGATGAACAGGAACGTCAGGACCGACCGCAACCGCGCGATACGAGACACACGACACCTCCGCGGGGCTGATGCCCTGCCATGCGGCGGGCCCGAAGGTCCGCCCTGCAAATCGATGACGTCAACCTCGGGCATCTGCTCCCGTGGGCCGGTTGCCGGGCGGAGCAAGCTCCGCCCCTACGGACTGCGGGCGGTTGTGAACTGCCACACGGGGCCCGTCACCACGGCCGATCCCGTCACTTCGTCCACGCGCCAGTAATAGATCGTTCCCGGGCGCAGCGTGCCGGTGTCGTAGCTGGCGACGGCGCGCTCGGCGCGAAACGCCGGGGGGTTCGCCGTGTCCAGGTGCACGCGATGCGTCCGGGCGTCCCGCCCCGCCGCCCACTGCAACGTCGTTCCCCTGATGCTGACGTCGCGAGCGGCGACGCGCGGCCGCGGCACGGCAGCAAACGGCAGCACCGCAGGCATCGACGCCTCGGGATCCCAGCGCCCCCGGAACGTCCATGCGGCGGTCATCTCGCTCGCGCACGGCGCGCCGTCTGCCTTCGCAAGGTTGTCGGCGAACCACGCGATATCGCCGCCGTCACGATGGCAGTTGTCGTAGTAATAGCGCTCGCCCCACTGGTACGACGCCGCCGGCGACGCCTGGTAAATCGGCCGGTCGGCCATGTTGGCCGAGAACTCGCAGTCGAGCAGGTAGAACTGGCCGTCGCGGTGATTGCGCCCGAGGGGAAAGCCGGCCGCGCCGTCGAAGCGCGAGTGGCGAATGACGAGCTTCTGATCCTTGTCCCTGCTCCCGTCGTGCCAGATGCTGGCGCTCGCCGTGTTGTGGCCGAAGAACCGGCTGTCGGTGATGTAGCACCAGCCGCGCGGGCAGACGTAGTCCACCCAGCCTTCGAACGAGCAGTCGGCGTGGTAGTACATCCCCGAGTCGGTGTTCCACAGGCTCAGCGTGTCACCGCCGTCGGCACTGACGGTGGCGTGCAGCAGGACGATCCGCGTCGCCTTGCCGCCGCTTCGGATCGCGAACTGGTGATCGTGGTCGGCGTGCAGCTCGCCGTAGTTGTTGCGCACGGTCAGGTTCGCGATGACCAGATCGGTCACCTCATCGCCGATGTTGACGACCGCGGCGCCCCAGTCGCTGTCGTGGTTCACCCGCCAGTTGCGCCGCAGTTCCGCGTACACGATCCGCGTCCGATCGCGGTCCTCCCCCATTAGCGCGACGTGCGGCGCGTTGACGTACACCTTCTCGGCGTAGGTGCCCGCCTTGACGAGGATGATCTTCGTCGCATCGTTGTCCCGGGGCACCGCGTCGAGCGCCGCCTGGATCGTCCGGAAATCGCCGCTGCCGTCCTGCGCGACGACGATGTCCGCACGTGCGGCCGCAATCGATCGACCGGGTGGCCGCTGCTCGCGCGTGCGCGTGACGGTCGCGGACGGGCGATCGACGAGGGCCCCGGCGCCCGGGCCCTGCGCAACGAGCGCGATCGCCAGCAGCGCGATACTCCTTTGCGCCATCATCACCGTGACTCCGTGATCGCCGGACCCGCGGCGGACCTTTCACGACGATCCCGGCGCGTGCGGTCGCGGCGATCGGGATCGCCCGTCAAGTATATTCTGGTAAAACCAGTTTGCAACCGGCGGAAAGTCGGCTATCATTCGGCCGGTCGCCCGTCCGCTCAAGACACCTAACGTTTTGCACCGATCCCGGCCATGAAGAATCGACGGCCATCGAGCCGGCCAGGCCTGAACGGCGCGCAGGCGGGGCCAACGCCGGGCAAGTGGACAAGCCATTTCAACCTTGAAAGAGGAGCGGTGTCATGGCTGCCGTAAAACCTTCGGCGCTCCCACGCTGGGCGGCCCCTGCTCTGGCGCTGGTCTTTCTCGTCACCCCGGCGCGACGCGGTGACGCCCGGCAGGCGGCCGCGCAACCCGGTCGCAGCGACCCGGCGTTCACGCAGCCGTCGCTGGCGCCCGGCGTCGACTACACCGTTCCCACCGAGGACGAGATCCGGCAGGTGCTCGACCGCATCCGCCAGTACTTCGAGCGGTCCACGCCGTACCGCATCATCGACGTCGCAACCGGGCAGCCCCTCGCCGATCTGAACACGCCGTCGAAGGCCGCCGGCATTGATACGCGCGCCGGGGAGTTCAACGACTGGACGTACTCGATGGGTGTCGTGCTGGCCGGGATGCTCCACGCCACGGACGTCACGGGGGACCAGCGATTCCAGGCGTACGCCCTCCGGAACTTCGATTTCATCTTCGATCACCTCGACTACTTCCGCCATCAGGCGGCGGCCTTCGGGCCGCGACCGGCCGGGTACCGTCGCCTGCTCGACATGCGCGAGCTCGACGACTGCGGCGCGATCGGGGCGGCGCTGGTGAAGGCCTACGCGAAGAAGCCCGATGCCCGCTACCGCGCGACGATCGACGTCGTCGCCGACTTCATCAGCAGGAAGATGCTGCGCCTGCCCGACGGCACGCTCGCGCGGCCGCGGCCGCAGCCCCTCTCGCTCTGGGTGGACGACCTGTACATGAGCGTTCCCTTCCTCGCGCAGATGGGGCGCCTCACCGGCGATCGCCGGTACTTCGATGACGGCGCGCGGCAGGTGCTGCAGATGTCGGACCGGCTCTTCGATCGATCGAAGGGCCT
>Ga0315279_10009706_pt1 | contig 11424 bp, 11 predicted proteins | sample YL17G06_20_MG_FD_203694 | JGI IMG/M metagenome (GOLD analysis project Ga0315279, IMG submission 203694) | Sediment microbial communities from Yellowstone Lake, YNP, Wyoming, USA - YL17G06_20 | ecosystem: Environmental > Aquatic > Freshwater > Lake > Sediment | place: USA: Wyoming | collected...
GGCCAGACCAGCACCGAACAGCATGGGGCCACCTGAATAGTTATTAGGTGTTGCCCCTGCATGCCCTGTGTCGTAGTCTTCTGTTCGGCAGCGGATCCGCTCGACTCGAAGCGCCCCGATTTCCGCTATCGAAGTCGGCACACGCATACACAAAACCCACAGAACCGGGGGAGGGGCACCATGGCGACGGTTCAGGAGCGACGGGACTCCGCGGGGGCCGTGAAGTACCGCGTGCAGATCCGACTCCGAGGCTACCCGCCGGAGTCAGCCACGTTTGACCGCAAGACCGATGCGAAGCAGTGGGCCCAACGTGTCGAGAGCGACATGCGTGCGGGACGCTACGTCAAGACGGTCGAAGCGCGCAGGCATACGTTCGGCGACATGATCGACCGCTACATGCGCGACGTGCTGCCGGCGAAACGTCGAGGCACCCGTGAAGTGCAGTCCGCGCAGTTCGAGTGGTGGAAGAACCGGCTCGGCGACTACCTTCTCGCGGACATCACTCCCGCGATGATCGGCGAGCAGCGGGACGAGCTGGCCGCCGGCGTCACGCACTACGGGACCAAGCGGTCGCCGGCCACCGTCTCGCGCTACCTCGCCGCGCTCGGCCACTGCTTCACCGTTGCCCTCAAGGAGTGGGGGTGGGTGGAGGACAACCCCGTTCGGAAGGTCACGAAGCCGCGTGAGCCGAAAGGTCGCGTCCGGTTCCTCTCCGACGAGGAGCGGGCGCGCCTGCTCGATTCGTGCCGCCAGAGCCAGAACCCGTGTCTCCACGCGATCGTCGTGATCGCTCTGAGCACCGGCATGCGCAAGGGGGAGATCCTCAACCTCACGTGGGACCGGATCGACTTCGACCGCGACGCCATCGTGCTCCTGCCGGAGGACACGAAGAACGCATCTGCCCGGGTGGTCCCGCTCGTCGGCCGCGCCCGCGAGGTGCTGGAGGAACTCCGCCGGACGCGCCGCCGCGTCGACACGGACCTCGTGTTCCCGTCAATCAACGACGGCGACGGGCACGTCGCGCCGCTCAATATCCGGAACGCGTGGCAGGCTGCGCTGGAGCGCGCGGAGATACAGGACTTCCGATTCCACGACCTCCGGCATTCCGCAGCGTCATACCTCGCGATGAACGGCGCGACACTCGTCGAGCTGGCGGAGATCCTCGGACACAAGACGCTCCAGATGGTGAAGCGGTACGCGCATCTGACCGAAGCGCACACAGGCAAAGTGATGGAGCGGATGAACAGGGCAGTATTCGGCGACTGAGGAGGAGACGGACGATGGCTTCCGACGGTCAATTCGACGGTGACGAGAGCGGGCCGGTCGCTCTGTATGCCCTCGCGCAGGAAAGGTGGGGGCAGATGGTTCGCGAGGAGACCCGGTTGCAGGCCTCGCTCCATCTGCGTGAGGTCCTTCCCGCACACTACACATGGGCGCTTGCGACTCCGAGAATCCGCTTGGTGAACATGCTGCTCCTGGACGCAGAGCTCCCGCCGCTGACGGCGCTCGATCGTGGGACCGCGACCGAGGTATGTCGGCAGATCATCGGGTTCACGCGGCATCAGATGGCCGTCGAGGCGATCAATGATGGACGTCTTCCAGCCGAGTGGGACGAGAGAGACGGTGACTGGAAGGTGCAGCCAGAAGAATACCTGAGATGGCGGAAGACTGATCCCGTCTGGCGCTATAAGGGATCAGTGTGGCCATCCTTTGGGTTCCTGCGCGCGGGTATTGATGTAACCGATGGCCACAATGCGGATGGCAGGCATCCCGCCAAGCGGTCAAGAGGATCGAGAGAACGCCCCGACGTTGCGGAAAGACACGCCCGCCATTGGGAGGAAGTACTGGGTGCTGCCTTGGCTTGTCTTGCGACATGGCCGGATCTGTGTCGAACGGAAACAACAGATCGCTTCAATCTCGCCGCTCTCATCAGGTTGATCGAAGAGAAGTCCGGTCTCTTCTGGCCGGACGAGTTGACTCCACCTCTAGACCGAGACACCATCGAGAAGAGAATCCGTTTGTGGCTCCGGAAAACTCGACAGAAAGGGGCTCGGTAGCGCAGAATCCGGATTCCTAAGCATTCCGTCCTGTTTCCGTCCTCTATGCCGCCCTATCCTCTCTGCAACGGCATCGAGTCGTGGTGACTCGTTCCGATGCAGGGAGAATGGTACGATGCCAACCAACACGCTACCTTCCGCGACGGAAGGTCCCCGAACACGGCTCATCCCGCTCACGCAGTGGGGTGAGCATCATTCCTGGCCGCCGCTCGGCGGCCTCCGCCACCTCGTCTTCCATGCGAACTCGAATGGGTTCGACCGCGTCATTCGGCGCGTCGGGAGGCGTGTGCTCATCGACGAGGACGCGTTCTTTCGGTGGGTGGACGAGCAGAGCAACGGCGGGAAATGAAACGTCCGGGTGAGCGCGCGAACGCTCACCCGGACCCACCACCGGAGCGGGCCATCGGGACCGTTCATGCGACTCGATGGCCCGCCCGCACCAGAGGACTGATACAATGCAATCTACACCAGACCTGCCTGAACGGCAAGCACAGAAGGATTGGCCCGTTCCGTTGCCTCTCGAGGCGGCGTCACGCCCAGAGTGGCCACGCGACGTGTTCCCCGAGCCCGTGAACCAGTTCGTCGAGGCCCTCGCCGTTACGACGGAGGTCCCCATCGAGCTGCCCGCGTTGATGGTCCTGGCCACACTGTCCGCCGCTGCGTGTCGGCGCTATTGGATCAGGACGAGACCGGACCACGAGGAACCCCTGAACGTGTGGGTGTGCTGTGGTCTTCCATCGGGCTCCCGCAAGACGTCGGTGCTCGGACGCGCCACGGCACCGCTGGTCGAATGGGAGGCCGAGGAACGGCGACGGATGACCGTGGAGCGCTCCACCCTCCAGCGATCGCAACAGCTCATCGATGCGCGCATCGAGGGGATAGGGCGGGAGGTGCGGAGAGAGGCGCTTTCGGTTGAGGACGCTGATCGGCAGGTCGCGGAGCTCGAGGCCCGGCGCCCGAGCCTGTCGGAGCTCCCGCAGTTGATCGTGGAAGACATCACGCCGGAGACCGTGCCGGTCGTGATGGCAGCGAATGGCGAATGCTGCGCCCTGATGTCGGACGAAGGCGGCCTTTTCGATACGATCCTCGGTCGCTACAGTCGTGGCGTGCCGAACCTGGACATCTACCTGAAGGGGTATTCCGCGAGCAGGCTGACGGTGAACCGCAAGGGCCGGCCTCCCGCGATCCTGGACAAGCCCCGACTGGTGATGGGGGTGTGTCCGCAGCCCGATGTCGTGCGGCAGGTGATCCGCAACGACACGTTCCAGGGGCGAGGGTTCGTCTCTCGCTTCCTCATCGCGCTACCGGTCAGCACGGTGGGATACCGGACTCTCGATCCTCCCCCGATGCCGGAAGCTGTGAAGCAAGCCTATCATAGCGTCCTGCGGTCCCTGCTCGCACAGTCAGGATCGGGGAGACTGACATTGGCGATGGACCCGGCTGCGGAGAAGACCTACATGGACTTCGGCCGCGCGCTCGAGCACGAGCTTGGGGAGTCCGGGATTCTCGCCCCCATCGTCGAATGGGCATCGAAGATGCATGGGAACGTCGCGCGGATCGCGGGGATCCTCCATGCCGCCCGGCACGCGATTGACGATCCGGCCAACTGCGTGGTCTCCGTACAGGATGTCGAAGCCGCGATTCGTCTTGGCCAGGCGCTGCGGGACCATGCGCTCCGTGCCTTCGATGCCGCGGGCGCGATCGAGGAGCTCGATGACGCGCGGAGAGCGCTCGACTGGGTGGAGGTAAGGCAGTCGCACACGTTCCTGCGGCGTCAGTGCCAGCAGGCGCTGCGATTCCGGTTCCGGTCGGTCGAGCGGCTCAAGCGGGCGCTCGAGATCCTCGAAGCGCGCGGCTACACTCGGAAGCAGCCGCGCCGGTCGGGGCCAAAGGGCGGCCGACCGAAGGAGGAGTACGAGGTGAATCCGAGCATCCTCGACTGACGCGGTGATCCCCATGCGGAAGGGGCGGTCGCTCTTCAGTTCCAGGCCGCCCCGTGCCATGCCTCCTCACCCTCGCGCGCGCGAGCGAGACTGGGCGGATGATCCGCGCGCGGGAGTGGCGTACCACGGTACCTCCTCACCCTCGCGCGCGCGAGAGACCGGGCGAGCGAGGTCAGACTTCCCGCCGTTGCTCAGGCGGCCCGGCGCTCACCGAAACCGGGACTTATGCATGTGCGCCGGCGGCGGCTACCGATGTCCCGTGCGCCGCACTGTCAACCGGCGAAGGCGGATGGTTGGCTGGTCCCAGGCCTTGCGGACGTACATGGCGCGGCTCCTGACCTCGCCCGCGCCGTCCGCGTAAGCTCCTGTGCTCATACCCCCTCGACAGATGACAGTGCTCCGACGACTCCTTGACGGTCCGAGCTTCCCCTCGTCAGCCGTCCCACTCGTCGCGTGGTATCGCGTGGAACGCGATCTCGACCGGGACCATCTTCTGCCGGATCACCGCTGCGCTCCACACGGTCGCGCTCTTGTCGCGACGATACCACCCGTATCTCGTGACGCCGTCGTCGTCGATCCATTTCGCCGCCCAAATGGTGACCGGTCCCGACCGGAACACACACAGGCCGCGCAAGAGACGGTGTTCCTTCACCCACGTGTCGAACGCTCGCCGCGCTTCCTCCCGCATGCTTGTCGCCCAGCCGCTTCGCCGAAGCGTCCAGGACGCAGCCACGAGGAATGGCAGGAGGCCCGGGTCGCTCCACTTCGACTGATGCTGGTGCGTCTCGAACACATAGGAGAGCCTCAGAAGTGCGTCCTCCTTGCGGTACAGGCACGGAAGCTGCTTCCGACGTTCTTCTGCGGGCACTCCGAACCGCGCAAGGTCCGCGTCAGAAAGCTTCCGACGACTCACCGGCTCTCGCATCGAACGGGTGAACGTCGCGGCGGAGATGCCGGTCCACCGCATGATCTCCTCTCGGGTGAGTAGATCCGGAAGCTCCTCGAACCTGACCCCCGGACCATCCAGCAATCCCATGGATACGTCCTCCTCGACTCACTGCCGGCGGACGGTCCGCACTCGCTCCGACCAGCGCGGCGAGATCCCTTTGCACTCTCGCGCACTCATCTGCGAAGAGCACCGCGAGCTCGGCATTGGCCCGACAGCTCGGGTTCCCCCACCCGGTGAGGTATTGCCCGGCGAGCCATAGGGGCCGCGGCGCAAGCCGATGTGCCGGCGGGTCCCCTTGACCGGCACGATGCTCTGACCACCGACTGCCCGTCGCGGTCTGGCCGGGCTCCGCCCACTCGTCGCATGGTATGGCGCGGAACCCGCCCTCGAGCGGGACCTCCTCCTGCCGGATCACCGCCGCGCTCCACACGGTCGAGCTTCTCACCTTCCGATACCACCCGTAATCGGCCAATCCGTCGACGGTCCACCGCGCGGCCCATATGGTGACAGGGCCGTCCCGGAACACGCACTGGCCGCGCAGGAGACGGTGTTCCTTCACCCACGTGTCGAACGCTCGCCGCGCTTCGTCCCGCATGTTCGCCATCCAGCCGCTTCGCCGAAGCACCCAGGACGCGGCCACGAGGAATGGCACCAGATCCGGGTCGCTCCACTTCGACTGGTGCTGGTGCGTCTCGAGCGTGTACGAGAGCAGCCCACGCGCATCGCGCTTGCGATAGAGGCGCGGAAGCTGTCTCCGGCGTTCTTCTGTAGGCTTTCCGAAACGCGCGAGCTCTGCGTCCGATAGCGTGCGACGGTCCACACGAAACGGCATCCGCCGGGTGAACGTCGCCGCGGAGATGCCGGTCAACCGCATGATCTCCTCTCGGGTCAGCAGATCCGGAAGCTCCTCGAACGTCACCCCTGAACCATCCAGCAATCCCATGGATACGCCCTCCTCGACTCCCATTCGAACGACTGGCGGCAATAGCAGACATATGTCTGGTATAAAGATAGCAAATGACACCCCTTTCTGCCACATCTGCACTGTTCAGTATCCTGTCACGAGGCGGTAAGCGGTATGCCCGGCGGCTCGCTCGCAGGCACTGCACCCAGTGTCAGCGACCGTCCGGACTCGCTCCGACCAGTGCGGCCAGATCTCCCTGCACCTTCGCGCATTCATTTGCGAACAGCGCGGCGAGCTCGGCGTTGATCGGATAGCTCGGCTTCTGTCGCCAGGTGAGGTATTGCCCGGCGAGCCATAGGTAGCGGTCGAGCACGCGGTCCGAGCGGGACATGCCGACCGCCTCCGCGAGGCGAGTCAGGTCGGTGACGAACGCGGCGTAGGGGTGATTGCAGGCAGGAGTGCAATTCCGTGCGCCGAGGTGATAGCGCACCATCCGGACGGCGTAGGAGTCCATGATCGGGAAGCGGTCGGAGTCGATGAAGAAGTGCGCGAACTTCGACGCGAAGCTCCGGTGGTGCAAGTGCTTCTGCCCCGGAAGCCACGGCGGCAGATCAGCGATGCGCTCGACGAGGTCGAGCCCGGCCGTCTCTATGTCCACGGTGTTCATGACCCCCTCGATGTGCTCCGCCATGCGGACGGTCGCGTAGACGTTCGTGCCGTAGAGGCTATTCAGCGCGACGACCTTCAAGAGCGTCGCCTCGGGACCGAAGCCGGGGAAGCGCTCGGCGAGCAGCTCGAGCGAGCGGTCGGTGAGCTCCCAGCGGGGGAGTTCGTCGTACAGGCGGTTTGCCGCCTCGAATTGTGTGTGCGAGAGCGAGACGTTCAGTTCGATGAGCTCCGCCTTTCCCATGGGACTCCTACGGTCCGCTTCGTCCGCCGACCTCACGTCGTCCGCACTTGTTCTTCCTCCACCGTGAGGTTTCCGCTAATCCCGAGATCGCGGAGGATCTGGTTTACGTCGCTCACAACAGAGCGGATCTCATCACCTCGGACGGTCACGACGAGCTCGACGTTCGCGCTCACCTGTCGGCCCGCCTTCAGCTTCGGGATGAGCGACGTGCCCACGCGGTTCCAGACCTCCGTCGGGATGCTTCCCTTCACCCTTAGAGTCGTGCTCGTCGGCAACGGCGGCTTCGGTCCCCCGCCGTCAACGGGAGGTGTCGGTGGGGGTGTGACGGCTCCGCCGCCCGGCGGCGTGACCGGCGGGGTAACGCCCGGCGGCACCTTCAGGGCCTCCGCCCGCTCTTTTGTCAGGAGGAAGACGCCCTCCTCGAACGCGATCTCGTCCGGCGGGATCTCCTCCATGAACCAGATCCGCTCATATCCGCCGCCCGCGATCAGCCCGGAGGCAAACCCGAAATCACCGTTCCGAACGAACTCAGGAGTCTTCTCCCGAAGGAAACGGTCGGGATCCAGGACGCGCGTCAGCGTGCCGTCGATGAGGCTCTGGCGCAGCCCCCTCAGTGGCCACGCGCCCAACTCCTTGAACGCAGGCGGCCAGTTCCGCTGAATGTAGCCGGCACCGGGCGACTCACTCAGCAGCGCGTTCGCCTTCATCGCGGCGACGATACGCCCCGCGAGCGAATCCCCGGAGCTCGCATGTCCAGCGCCGAGGTCAATAACGTCTATGCCGCTCTCCTTGCCTCTGTCGGCGAACATGACATACCGGTAGCTTGCCCACACCTCATCTCGAAGGTCGGTCTCGGAGGCTTTCACCTGCCGGTCGGCCTCGCGGCGATCTTCGGGATCGACTTCGTTCCCGAGGGCGCCCGAGGCGATATCCTGGCTCACGCGCCGCCACGCGAGCCAGCTCTCGACCTTGTTGCGGAGGTCGCGCCCAGGCTTCTTCACGCACCAGATGACCGAGCCGGGGTAGAGCCGATCCGACGACCCGCGCCGCTTGGTCCACTCGATCATGCGGTCGCGTGTTGCGCTGTTGCCGCTCCACTCCGTGTCTGGGTTGACGACGACGATCGTCAGACGAGGGACATCCGGCACGTCCGTGCCCGAGGTTGGGTAGTACATCACTGGCATGGTCCGTGCCTTGTCGAACTCCTCCCGGACCGCCTTCTCCATCGCTGGTCGGACGTCCCCGTCTGGATCGAGCGAGGCACAGCGGTCGTTCCACACCTTCTTCAGCGTCGGCTTGTGGTGAATGCGGAACCCATCGGAGCCGACCTTCCGGATGTAGAACGACCGGCGCTCAAGGGCATCGGCAGCGTTGTCGACGGATGCCGTGTCTACGTCCGGCTCGCCGAGAGCGAAACGGAGTTCGGGGAGGTGCGCGACCCGGTCGGCCTGTCCGCCAGTGGACTCGAAGAAGATCGCCGTCGCGGTCCGTCGGTGGATGTCGGCGAGGGCATCATTGGTGCCGGCGTCAAGCGTGCGGGCGTGCGCGTTGTCGCCCGCTATGTCGACGGTGATCGCCGCTTCGAGGCGCTGCTCGTTCAACATCCCGAGCACGACGCTCCGGAAATCGCGCACATCGAGCGGCGCCGATCCAAGCGTGATGAGAGGCTCTTTCCGCGCCTTCTCGTGTTGTGTGCGATACGCCCACGATATCCACTGTGCGAGCAACGCGAGCGTGCCGCGGGTCTGCTGGTACTGGGGGAGCGACTGCCACTTCCGCTGGAAGACCGAGATCGTCGCCGGGTGGAATGGGTAGCATGCCGCAAACCGCTGCCGCAGCCGCTCGCGCGCCTTCGTCTCGGTGAGCGCCGTATCGACCGCGGCCCACTCCGCCGGCAAGCGATCTCGGCGTTCGAAGCACCAACCGGCATAGGTCTTCGAAACCTCCGCGCGGATTTCCTCGCTGCCGAGGTTCTCGAAAAGGCGCCGGCGTACGACCTCACTGATCTCGCTCTCGTCATTGGCGATGAGATCGCGCGCGACGCGGTGGACGAGCTTCGTGATGCGGTTCTGCCACTGGAGGTCCCAGTCGGTCATCTCCACCTGGCTCCGCGGCAGGCTGATGACGGCGACGCTCCGGTCCGTGTTTCGCATCGCCTCGGTGAGCGTGTGGAGGAACGAGTGGAACTGCTCCGCGCTTCCCCGGTGCCGACTGACGTAGTTCAGCACCTCGTCGAAGAGAAGCACGACTGAACCGCCGGCGGCGGCGACTATCTTGCGGAGTGTCTCGGTGCCCGGGGGCGAATCCTTCGCGCTCGGTCCGAGGATCTCGACGCCTTCGTCGCCCGCGAGCTGCCGTGCGATGTCGATCCACGGCGTCTCCGCTCCGGGCTGCGGATCCCACGCCATCCCGACGAAGACCGCCGTCCGCGCCCGCGGAACCTCCGCGACCCCGGCGTGCCGGATGACCGCATCGATCCCCGGCAGCTCGGACGCCTTCCGCGCGTTCTCGATCATGTGGTAGATCGCCGTCAGCGCGTGCGTCTTCCCGCCGCCGAACTGCGTCAGGAGCGTGAGCACCGGCGCGGTGTTCATCGTCTCGCCGTTGAGCCGACGGAGCACGAGGCCGAGGTGCTCCATCAACGCGTTCGTGAAGACGGTCCGCGCGAAGAACTCCTTCGGGTCGCGGTACTCGTTCGGCGTGCTCGCCGACTTCGCGACCACCTGGTCGAGCGCGATCGCGAACTCCGAAGGGTCGAACGAGCGGCCTTCGCGGACTTCCTTCCGCGGGGTGACAACACGATACCACGGGGTCATGTCCTTGCTCCTCACGGGCGGCGCAACGCATCGAACAGCACGAGCGCCGGCTGCTTCAGTCGAGCGAGATTCGCGTATGCCACGGGCGCGTATCCTCGCTCCGCGGCGTAGAGACGGTATCGAATGCCATCGGTGACCACGACGTCGAGCTGCCCGCCGATCGCCGCGGCGTAATCCTTCCCCTGCTGGAGCGCCGCCTCGACGCCCGTGCCGAGCCGCTTCGCCTCGATGATGCAGCGGCATGTCTCCGGCGCACGCGGCAGGCTCACGAACAGTGCGACGTCGGTCCGTCGCCACTCGAGCGCGATCTGCTCCGGCCGCCACCCGAGCGCGCGGAGGAGCGGCACCACGTAGTGCGCGACCATCTCGCTTTCGCTCGGCGGTTCGCCGAACGCGCCCTCGTCCACGTAGAGGCCGACGAGGTCGTGCACCTGCGCGACGAGCCCGCGGATGAACTCCGGCGGCTCCCCGAGTTCCGATTCCTCCGGGGGGAGATCGGGCAGACGCCGGTACTGCCATCCGCTCGGCTCCGACCGGACGACCCGCCGCGCGAAGTCGACAACATCCGGACCGCTCACCTGCGAGAACGCCGGCGTGCTCCCGCCGAAGACCGGGTGCCCGAACGTATACACATCCGGCAGTTCGAGCCACCGGACCCGGCGCGCGTGTTGGAGATCGAGCCCGTGCACGTCGTCGAACTGCGGCAGATACTCGTAGCTGCCGGCGACGATGCCGACCGCGCAGATCGTCGCTTGGTCCGTCCGGAGGAGGACGATGTCGCCTTCCTCCGCCTCCTCGGCGAGGCGTCGCACCGGTGACCCGAACGCATCGCCGTAGCGGGTGCCGCCCGCGCGCCACGGCCCACCGTCGCCCGGACCGACGAGCGCGACGCCCGACCGGATGAGCGCGTCGGCGTACGAGCTGCCCCCGGTGCATCCGGAGACCTGCCACACCTGTGGGACAGACATCCCTGTCTGTCCTCCTTCTATCGGCCGCATCACGCCCTACCTCGGCATAGCGAGCAGCATCGCATCCACGAGCCGTTTCTCCTCGCTGCCGCGCGGGTAGAGCGCCGAGAGCGCGTTCGCGAGGCGGAGGAACTCCGGTCCGCGATCCTGCTCGGACTTGAGGAGCATCCGCAGCGCCTGCGACCGACCGCCCTTCTGTACCAAGGCTCCACCGGTTCTCTCCACTTTGGAGGCAAAGGCGCATCAGGTATCGTCTGGCGCGAAAAAGCGGCCAATCTCGCGCGACTGGGCGTCGACGTCCTGTTGTGAGTCGCCGAGTTTTGACGCAAGAACGTTCATCGCCGCGAAATGAGCAATTATGAAGCGCTGCAGTTCGTCCGGTGGAATGACTGAATCTCCGGGAACTCCTTCGTACCGACAGAGCGAGCGCACCACGAAACTCAGCGTAGACTGCGGGCCGACGTTCATGAAGTAGAACCAATACGGAAAGGCGCAGTCAAGCACGGCCATCCACTCGCGCACTTCGGGAATCACGTAGAGCTCGCGCGTGTCGTCGAGGTAGCCGTCAATCTCGAATATGAGCTTCCCACGCAGGCGCTTCGCAACCTCAGGGTTCAACATCTTGTCGAGCATTGCGAGCGCACGTCGTACGTCTCTCGCCTCAACTTCGCTTCGAGACCCCTTCACAATGAGGAGGTCAACACGGATTCCTGCGTATTCCCATGTTTCCACAGCGCCTTACCTCGGCATTGCGAGCAGCATCGCATCCACGAGCCGTTTCTCCTCGCTGCCGCGCGGGTAGAGCGCCGAGAGCGCGTTCGCGAGGCGGAGGAACTCCGGTCCGCGATCCTGCTCGGACTTGAGGAGCATCCGCAGC
>Ga0315279_10009707_pt1 | contig 11424 bp, 11 predicted proteins | sample YL17G06_20_MG_FD_203694 | JGI IMG/M metagenome (GOLD analysis project Ga0315279, IMG submission 203694) | Sediment microbial communities from Yellowstone Lake, YNP, Wyoming, USA - YL17G06_20 | ecosystem: Environmental > Aquatic > Freshwater > Lake > Sediment | place: USA: Wyoming | collected...
CGATTACACCGAGCCGGACAACTCCATCGAGCAGACCGGCCTGATCGGCGTGCAGATTCACGCGGGACCGCCTGCGGAAGCTTGGTACAAAGACATCACGATTCGGACCTTAGAAGCATCGAAGTGAGTGGGAGTTGTGCTGTGCAGGCAATCCAGTTGATCGCAGTGGTGTGTCTGATTATGGCTGGCAACGCAGGGGCTGAGAACGCGACTCGGCTGGGGATCTTCGAGGGAACGACTGATGTCGGCAAGGTGAGCCATGCCGGCGCAGTTGAGTTCCGCCCCGAAGCCGGTGAATATGTCATCACCGGCGGAGGCGCCAACATCTGGGGCAACGCGGACGCATTCCAGTTTGCCTGGCGCAAGCTGACGGGCGATGTCGGCGTGACCGCGAGTGTGCGCTGGCAGAAAGAGGGCGGCAATGCGCATCGCAAGGCCGGCTGGATGATTCGGCAGAGCCTCGATGCGGATTCGCCCTATGTCGATGCGGTGGTGCACGGCGACGGCCTGACCTCGTTGCAGTATCGCCAAGCGCAGGGCGGTCCGACGGAGGAGATTCAGGCTCCCATCAAGTCCCCGGCCGCCATCCAGCTTGAGCGTCACGGCGACGTCTTCACGATGTCCGTGTCGCGTGACGGAAAGGGATTTCAGCCTGTAGGCTCGCTCTCCGTGGTCCTGAAGGACCCGGTCTACGCCGGGCTGGTCGTCTGTTCGCACGATGATGCTGTCGCAGAGACAGCCATTCTCTCGAACGTGGACTTCAAGTCGCTCGGCCAGGCACAGACCAAGGAGCGGATCGTTGAGAGCACGCTCGAGGTTATCTTCGTACAGACGGGCGAGCGGTGGGTGGTCTATCGAGCCAAGCGGCATTTCGAGGCGCCGAACTGGTCGCCGGACGGCAGCTATCTCCTGTTCAACGGCAATGGACGGCTCTACACGATTGCGCCCACCGGCGGCGAGCCAAAGCTGTTGGACACTGGCGTGGCGACTCGGTGCAACAACGATCACGGTTTCTCTCCCGACGGCAAATGGCTGGCGATCAGCGATCAGCATGATGGGCCCTCGCTTATCTACGTGCTCCCCAGCACCGGTGGCATGCCGCGATTGGTCACGCCCTTGGGACCGTCCTACTGGCACGGCTGGTCGCCCGATGGGCGTACGCTCGCCTACTGTGCCGAGCGATCCGACAATTACGATGTGTACACAATCCCGGTCGCAGGCGGCCCGGAGCGGCGTCTGACCACGGCCGAGGGCCTGGATGATGGGCCGGAGTATTCGCCCGACGGCCGGTACATCTACTTCAACTCCGAGCGCACCGGTTTGATGAAGATCTGGCGGATGAAGCCCGACGGCTCGGAGCAGGAACAAGTGACTTCCGATCCGGACTATGCCGATTGGTTTGCGCATCCCTCGCCTGACGGCAAGATTCTGCTCTTTCTCTCCTACAGCAAGGACGTCAAAGGCCATCCGGCGAACGAGGACGTGGCCCTGCGGTTCATCTCGTTGCCTGATGGCAGGCCAAAGATACTGTGCCGTTTGTTCGGCGGGCAGGGCACGATCAACGTTCCTTCCTGGTCGCCCGACAGCCGATCCGTCGCGTTCGTCAGCTACCGACTGGTGGCACCATAACGTGGGAAGTGGGCAGACTTCCAACTTCCCACTTGAGACTCCTCCGGGATTTGCCGACGGGCGAATGGGCATCTTGCTCATACCGCTGCTTCCCGATCTCGCCCACAATCATCCCTAAAGCGGTAGAGTTGACCGTTCACAGTTCTCCGTTGGCAGTTCACTGGTAACTCTCCAAGAAGGGAGGTAACTTGCCATGGCCATACCGATTCGCAATCGAGCCGCTCCGCAGGGGGATCCGTGGTCCCCGTTTGACGATTTCGATCGGGCGATGAATCGCATGCTGGGCGACCTGTATCCCACCCGTGCGGAATATCCGCCGGTCAACATCTGGATGGGAAAAGACGATATCGTCCTGACGGCGGAACTCCCAGGCATTGAGTCGGATGACCTCGACATCTCCGTCCACGAGAATGTCGTGAGCCTCAGTTGTGCTCCTCGGGAGAAACAGCAGCCCCCGCAAGAAGACGTGACCTACCACCGGCGGGAATGCACGCACGCGGGCTTCAGCCGGAGCTGGCGCTTGCCGTTTGAGGTGGACCCGGACAAGGTCGAGGCCAAGCTTGAAAACGGCGTCCTGAAGCTCACCCTGCCGCAGTCCGAGGCGAGCAAGCCCAAGAAGATCGAGATCAAGGCGACGTAGAGTTGTCTGAATCGGTAGGGTGTGCACTGCACACCACTTGGCGTTGACGTCGGCGTTGGTTGGTGTGCAGTGCACACCCTACCGGCTCCTGAAGAAGGGAGGTTGCCGCCATGTGTGCGGACGCGAACATCCTGGAGAAACAACAGGCCCAGCAAGGGCAGGAGGTCGAGGCGACGCGGACCCGGCCCGTGTTCCTGCCGTGCACGGATATCTTCGAGCGCGAGGATGCGATGATCGTGGTGGCGGACATGCCGGGGGTTGGTCCCGAAGCGGTGGATGTGGACCTGACCGGCAATGAACTGACGATTTCCGGTCGGGTGGCCGACCCCACCATCGAGGGACACACGCTTTCCTCCTGGGAGTACGAGGTCGGTGACTACCGCCGGCGGTTCCGCCTCTCCGGCGGAATCGATGCCGATAAGATCGACGCGACGATCAAGAACGGCATTCTCCAAGTGGTCCTGCCCAAGTCCCAAGAGGCCCGGCCGCAGAAAATCACCGTCAAAGCCGGTTGACGGCATTATCCAGCCTTCTCATCTGAGGTTCGGTTCCTTCGTCATCTTTGATGGCGGCACGTGAGGCTCGTCCGTGCTCCAAAGGCAGGTGGATGGCCCTGCCCGCCTGTCCTTCCGCGGGCCTTCTTATCGGTCGCGATCGTATCCGTTGTCGGGGGACAGTGAACCGTTTTCAGCAAGGCGAGAGCTAAGAAAGGGGAATGGACCACCCTCTTAAGGTGCCGAGCCAAATGACCGAAGAAAGGGGGTGAATTAAGGATGATGGACGAGGGGCCTGATTCTCTGCTCTCGACCCATCGTCCTCCATCGGCAATGAGGGTCCGTGATGCAGACAGATAAACCGGTGCTGAGCAAGCTCTTTGCCGCCAAGAGTGACATGCTGCGCGGCGATTCCCTGTTCGCGGTGATCATCTTCGTGGTCGTCGCGCTGTTTCTCTTCAACCTGGTCGCCTCGATCTGGCACAACGTTGCTTTCCAGAAGGGGATTGAGCAGAAAGCGAGCGTCCAGCACACCAAGGCGATCGGCAGTGTGCTGGCGAAGGCGGCCGAATCCCTCATGAGTGCCAACGAACTGTCCATGCTTCGGCGGACGGTGGCCGAGACCGCGGTGGAGCACAATCTGCGTTCCTGCCGGATCATTCTTCCCGACGGCGCGATCCTGGCGGACGCCGACCCGGCGTCCATCACCCTGATCAACCTGCCGGCCTCCTGGGACGGGACGGCCCCGGCGTATGCCGAGGAGTTCTCCCGCCGGAGCATGCACTTTGACTACCCACTGACCATTCCGGGTCGGGGCAGTGCCACGCTGAAAATCGCGGCGGGGATCGACGACCGGCTGGAAGCGTCCCTGGCCCCGCAGACCGCCCAGATGGCCATTGCCTGCCTGGCCCTCGCCAGCATGTTGCTGGTCCATCGTCATTCCCGGTTCCGCCTCAAGGCGCTGGGGGCCATTCAGGAGATCCTGCTGGCAGTCCGGGACGACGGCGCGGACATCTCCAGTCTGGAGCTGGACCCGAAACTGGGTCTGGAAGCGGTCGCCTGGAACAAGCTGCTGGGAGCACGGCAGGACACGCAGATCCGCAGTGCCATTCAGCACGTCAAAGAATCGGTCCACGAGAAATCGGGAGCGACCGAAGCCCTGGGGGCCGCCTGTGACGCGGTGCCCTCCGGTTTGATCCTGGTCAACCGGAAGATGGAAGTCGAGCACGTGAATGGCGCCGCGGCGGTGTTCCTGCAAGCGGGGCGTTCGTCCCTGCTGCATGCCCAGGTCTTCACGGCCATCAAGGACCCGCGGATGCTGGAGGCGATCCGCGCGGCGGCGGAGAACCCGGCGGCCAAGCGGGCGGTCCTCGAAGTGGAGCAGGGGCCGACGGTCACCGCCGGCGTCCTGCGGTTCACGGTCGTGCCGATCCGGCAGGGCCAATTGCACTTCGCCCTGGTCACGATTGAGGATATTACCCAACAGCGAGTGGCGACCGCAGCCATGAACAGCTTCCTGGCCAAGGCCGCGCACGAGCTGCGTACGCCGTTGACCAATATCCGGCTCTTTGTGGAAGAGGCCCTGGAGCATTGCGAGCGGGATGCGGTGGCCGCGAGCCGGTGCCTCAATGTCATCAACGAGGAGACGCAGCGCCTGGATCGCACGGTCGCCGAGATTCTGTCGGCCTCCCAGATCGAGGCGGGCTCCTTCGAGCTCAAGCGGGACGACGTCCACATGGACGTGCTGCTCCAGCAGCTCAAGGTGGATCACGAGGCCCAGGCGAAGGAAAAGCGGATCGCCTATGAGTTCGATTTACCCCCGAAGCTGCCGATCCTGCAGGCGGACCGGGACAAAATCTCGCTGGCCCTGCACAATCTGGTAGGCAACGCCTTGAAGTACACGCTGGACGGGGGCCGGATCGTCGTGTCGGCCCAGGTGGAGAGCGGCCGGCTGAGCCTTGCCGTGACCGACACGGGGATCGGCATCGGCCCGGAGGAGACCGAAAAGGTCTTCGAGAAGTTCTATCGATCCCGGAACCCCTTGGCGGCCAACGTCAAAGGGTCGGGCCTGGGCCTGCCGATCGCACGCGAGGTGGCGCGGCTGCACGGCGGCGACATCACGGTCGAATCGGAGTTGGGCAAGGGCAGCACGTTCACGCTGATCCTGCCGATAGCGGAGGAGCCGGCCTAAGATGGAGATTCAGACACAATACAGGGGGGCCGTGCTGGTCGTGCGACCCTCCGGTCCGTTGACCGGCGCCGATGCGGACACGTTCAAAACCGCCCTGGAAGGCTTCCTGCGGGAGAATCTCGGGCGGGTGGTCATCGATGCCTCCGCTCTGCCTTACGTGGACAGCAAGGGATTGGAGTCGCTCGCCGATATGGCGGCGGAATTGTCCCTCAGCGGCAAAGGACTGAAGCTCTGTGCGGCCAATGACACGCTGCGCCAAGTGATCGAGCTGACCGGTCTGGCGCCGCAGTTCGAGCACTTCGACGACGCCAACTCGGCGGTGAGGAGCTTTCTGTGACAGAGCTGCGCACGGAAACCCGGTTGGGCGCGACCCTGGTGGCCGAGGGCGTCATCTCGCCCGAGCAATTGGAGCAGCTTCTGGCCGAGCAGAAGACGAACGGCCGCATGCTCGGGGAGATCCTCGTCCAGCAGGGAATGATCGACAGCACGCGCATGTTGCGGCTGCTGGCGCAGCAGCTTGGTGTGCCCTTTTGTCAATTGCGTCACGGGCTGGTTGATTTCTCTCTCCTGCCGCTGATCGGCGAGGAAGAGGCGCTGCGGCTGAGCGCCATCCCGATGTTCAAGGTGCACGACACGCTGACCGTGGCGATGGCCGAGCCGCAGTCGCTGCCGAAGATCGACCGGCTCCATCAACTGACCGGTTGCACGATCCGGCCCGTGCTGGCCCCGCGCGAAAACATCCTCGAATTCATCAAGAAATTCACCTCGGGAAACACGGACGTGGATTCTTTTCTCGCCTCCCTGTCGGAGAGCGAGGTGCAGGTCGTCGAGAAGGAGTCCGTGGACGATGGGCCGGCCACGAACCTGGACAGGATGGTCGAGGGCAGTCCCATCATCAACCTGGTCAACGTGGCGCTGCTGACGGCCATCAAGGACAAGGCGAGCGACATCCACATCGAGCCGGACAAGCAGGGCACGCGCATCCGCTACCGGATCGACGGCACGCTGCGGGACCTGATGAAACCGCCGCAGGGTCTGCACGCCGCGATTGTTTCGCGCGTCAAAGTGATCGGCCGGATGGACATTGCCGAGAAGCGGCTCCCCCAGGAGGGCCGCGTGCGGATCGTCGCCGATGGACGCGACATCGATCTGCGGGTCTCCAGCATGCCCACGCTGCTCGGCGAGAAGATCGTCATGCGCATCCTGGATAAAGCGAATCTGCGGATTCGCCTGGAGGATCTCGGTTTTCGCCATGACACGCGGGTGACGTTCCAGCGGATGCTGCATCAGCCTTATGGTCTCGTGTTGGTGACGGGGCCGACCGGGAGCGGCAAGACGACCACGTTGTATTCCGCCCTGGACCTCATTCGCAGCCCCGAAAAGAACATTGTCACTGTGGAAGACCCGGTCGAGTACCAGCTCGACATGATCAATCAGATCCAGGTGCACGAGGCCATCGGCATGACCTTTGCGCGGGCCCTGCGGAGCATTCTCCGGCAGGACCCCGATATCATCATGGTCGGCGAGATTCGCGACGAGGAGACGGCGCGCGTGGCGGTGCAGGCGGCCCTGACCGGACACCTGGTGCTGGCCACGCTGCACACGAATGATGCCCCCGGCGCCGTGGCCCGGCTGCTGGACATGGGGATCGAGCCGTATCTTCTCTCCAGTGCGATCAACGGTGTCATCTCGCAGCGACTGGCGCGGACCGTTTGCCCAAGCTGTGCGGCGAAGTACATTCCGGCCGAGAGCGTCCTGGCGGATGCGGGCCTCGCCGGCAAGCCGGGTCATCCGTTCCGCAAGGGCGCGGGCTGCAAGGCGTGTCACAACTCCGGCTGCAAGGGCCGGGCGGGCGTTTATGCCGTCATGGAGGTAACATCCGAGCTGCGCCGCATGATCCATCGTGCGGCGCCGACACATGAGCTGCGCGATGTTCTGCATAAGCAGGGCGTGTTGAGCCTTCGGGAAGAGGGGGTATTGCTGGCCCTGGACGGCAAGGCGTGCCTGGAAGAGGTGCTGGCGGTGACGCACAGCGAGGATGCGAGCGCTGAGCCCGCCCGTGTCGAGGGCGGCCCGCCCGCGAATCGCGGTGTCGAGAGCGACGTACTCCAACCGGCGGGGGTTGCATGAAGCTGGCGTACAAAGCGTATGATGGTGTGGGCAAGGCGGTCACCGGCATCGTCGATGCCGGGGACGCGGCGGGGGCGGCGGATCTGCTGCGGCGCAAAGGGCTTTTTGTGGCCGAGGTGAGAGCGTCGATCCCGACAGAGGGCAAGAAGGCGCCTCTGGGCCGACGGCGGTCCTCCCGTGGCCAGCGCATGAAAGACGTGGCGTGGTTCTCCCGGCAGATTTACGTTCTCGTCTCGTCCGGGACGCAACTGGCGGACGGTCTGCATGCGCTGGAGCGTCAAACCCGGCCCGGCCCCTGGCGCCAGGTGATGACCAGTCTGCGGACCCGCGTCGAGGAGGGTTCGTCGCTGGCGGCCGCGATGGAGCCGCACGGGGCCTATTTCGATCCGATCTACCGGAATCTGATCGCCGCCGGGGAGTCGAGCGGCCAACTGGTGCAGATGTTCGACCGCTTGGCCGCTCTCAAACAAAAGCAAATGAAGATCCGCAATTCCGTCCGGGGGGCCCTCATCTATCCCGTGATGCTGATGACGGTGGGCCTGACCATTTTCGCGATGCTGCTGCTGTTCGTGATTCCGCGTTTCGCCGGGCTGTTCCAAACGATGGCTGTCCCGCTGCCGGCGAGCACCGCCATCCTGTTAGCCGTCAGCGACGCGTTTCGCAACTATTGGTGGCTGATCCTGCTGTTGATGGCGGGCGTGGTCGGCGCCCTGGTCCTCTTCATGCGTACGCCTCGGGGCCGATTGTTCTGGGACACGGCGATTCTCCGCCTGCCCTATATCGGGTCGATTGTCAGAAGCCTTTCGACGGCGCGAATCGTCTCTCTGCTCGGCGTGCTGATGCAGGCGCGGATCCCCGTGCTCGAGGCCCTGCGCCACGTGCGGCAATCGACCGGCAACATCCGTTATCAGGAGCTGATCGCCCGGGCGGAGGACGCCGTCGCGAAAGGCGAGGCGATGAGCGCCGCGTTCGATGACGTGCGCCTCATCAATCCGTCCGTCTACGAAGCGATTCGCAGCGGGGAGGCCAGCGGCGAGATCGACCGGCTGTTGTTCACCATTTCGGGGTTCCTCGACGAGGAGAACGAGGTCATCGTCCGATCCTTGACGACCATCATCGAGCCGCTGATCCTCGTCGTGATGGGTGTATTGGTCGGGCTGATCGCCGTTTGCATGTTCACGCCGCTCTTCGATCTCGCTTCGATGACGCAGCAGGGAGGTGGAGCATGAAAATGAGTCGTTCCGCGCCAACCGTCATAGGGATTGACGTGGGCAGGCATACGATCAAGGCGGCTCAGCTCCTGGCGCAGGGCGGACAGTATCGCATCTTTGCGCTGACTCTGCTGCCCCGGCCGCAACCGGAAAAGGAGATCGTCGCCGCCGATGCGCTGGCGATCAAGAATGCCATGAAACGGCACGGCTTCCGCGGCAACGCAATTGCCATCGCCGCGCCGGAGCACATATTGCTGCAAGCGGCACTGGAGGTGCCCGCCAAGGTCGCCGGGGCGCCGGCGGAGCAAGTCATCCGGATGGAGCTGTCGCGTTTGCAGAATGTCGCCCCGGATTCCTTTGAAATGGCGTATTGGGAGCTAAAAACCCCGAATAATCCCCGGCCCATGACGCCGACCCTGGCGGTGGGCTGTCCACACGCGGCGGCCAACGCCCTGTTGGACCTCTTCGAGGGGGCGGGGTTTCGCGTGGCCGCCCTGGATGTGCGCAGTGCGGCCGTGGCACGCGCCTGCGGGCCGCTGCTGCTGCCGGCGCCCCAGATCACAGCCATTGTCGACCTGGGCTGGCGCTCCACGTCCGTGCTCTTCGTGTGCGGCCCGTCCCTGATCTACGAACGCTCGGTCCCGGGGGCGCCGGTCGGCGACCTCACCGCCAAATTCACGGAGGTCTTCGCGATTGAGCCGGCCTCGGCCTACCAGATCATCGGCACGATCGGTCCGGGTGACGACCAGCCGGCGGGGCCATACGATCCGGAGAGTCTGGACGTGATTCGCAAGCACGTCCGGGCTCACTTCGACAAGCTGCTGGAAGAACTGCGCGTGCCGTTGTCCTATGCGAATCACCAATTCCCGGGCGAAGGCGTCCAGCGGCTGCTGCTGATCGGCGGCGGCGCGGGCGTCCCGGGGCTGGCGGCCTATTTTGCGGCCGGGCTGGGCCTCGAGGTCAAGCGGGCAGCGCCGAGCGACCTGGTCGCGAGTCCGCCGGAACTGTTGGCGAAGGCCGGCAATCCGGCGCAGACCTGCGCGGTGGGCCTGGCACAATTCGGAGGGGCCGGAAGATGAACGATGTGAATCTGATCCCGGCCGGCCGGCTGGCGGGCAGACGCCGCCGGACCCGATTGTATGTGTGGGTGACGGTGTGCGGGGTATATGCCTCCTTGGTGGCCGCCGGGTCCCTGACGTTCCACGTCGCGCAGGCCGGGGAGGGCCGGAGCATGGCCGAGCACCTGGAGGCCGCCGCCCGGCAGATCGAACAGGATAATCGGGTGCTGCTGGAAGTTCGCCGGCAGTTGGCTGAGACCATGATCGCCCTGGAGACCACAACCGCGATTCACGGCCAGCCGGATTGGGGCAAGCTGCTCACGGGACTATCCGTCCAGGTCGGCGACCAGATCGTGCTCAGCCGTTGTCAGCTTACGACCCTCACGGCGGACAACAAGACCATCACGGCCGAAAGCAGCGGCTCGCTGCCCGCGCTGCCGCTGGGGGCATTCCTGACCGGATGTCGCCACACCCTGGTGCTGAACGGTTTCGGCAAATCGCAGGAGTCCGTCTCCCGGTTCGTTCTGCGGCTGGAAGAATCCGGTGCGTTCGACTTGGTTCGCCTGGCGAACAGCTCGCGTCAGACGTTCCTGAAGGGCGAGGCGGTGGCCTTTGTGGTCGAGTGTCATTTGTAGAGGAGCGCCATGGCAGCGCCAACGACGGCCAAATGGGGTGGATTACTCTGGATCGACGCCGCCGGAATCGGTGCGTGCGTTCTGGCGTCGCTGATTGGGTACGTGACGTTGGTGAATCCTTTCGTGCAGAAGCGGTCCGCGGCGGTGGGACTGCAGCGCGAGATGGAAACCCGGCAGCAGAAAGCCACGGAGCTGGAATCGGCGGTCGTGGCGGCCAAGGAGCGGCTGACCACTGCACGGCAGCAGTTGGCGGCCAGCGCCGTCCGGCTTGAGTCGGCCACGCATATCAACAAACGGATTGCCGGTGTGACAGAGTTCTTCTCCGGTTGCGAACTACACGTCGATGACGTTCAGACGGGCCGGGTGTCCAGCGGTCTGCAATACGATCTGGTGCCGATTACCATCCTCGGACGCGGCGGGCACCAGCAGTGCGTGCAACTCCTGCATGGACTGTGCTCGAAGTATCCCGACATGAGTGTCATGCGCATCGAGTTTTCCGGCAACCCGGCCCAGCCCGCGGACTCGGGGAAGTTCCGGCTCGAGCTGTTTTGGTACGCGGCTCCGAGCGGTTCGGCGCCGAAAGCGGTCTGAAGTGGGAGGCCTGCGAAGTTGAGACGCCAGCGGCGATTAGGTCCTGATTTATGAGCCTTTCCAAACGTCAGAAAACATTATCGGCAGTTTTTCTCATCGGTCTGGTCGCCCTGGTGGCGGATCGTACGATCCTTCGTCCGCAGGGTGGGCCTCGTGCGGCCTCGGCGGACCCCCTCCCGGCTTCCGCAGGAGGCGCGGGGTCTTCGGGCAGCCTGCCGGGGGCCCAAGAGAAGCCGCCCCTTACCGCCGCACAACGGTTGGACAAGCTGGTTTCCGGCAAGGAAGCCGGGTCCGAGGACCTGCGCGATCCTTTCTCTCTACCGCCCACTTGGTCCGATACGACCGCCGGGAACGGGGAAAGGACCACGGATCCGGTCGGGGGATTCGCACGGAGGCACCAGCTCAGGGCTGTGGTGGTACGCGGCGGAGAATCGTCGGCGCTGGTGGACGACAGCTTTCTGGTCCCGGGACAGTCCCTCGACGGTTTCACGCTCGTCGCGGTCGGCTCTCGTTCTGCCCTGTTCGAACGCGACGGCAAACAGGTGCTGCTGAATCTGGCAGGCCCATAGACGACGCGGACGAGCGGTCGTGCCGGGAGATTCGAGCGCGAGGATTGTCTCCGTACCAGTACTTAAGTACCGGCGCTTTGGCGTCGATATTCAGATCGAGGCATCGTCTCGGAAGAGGGTGAAGGCCCCAAGACACCGTGTGTTGTGTCTGCACCCTGATCCGCACGAGTCCACATGAGGCTTTAGGAGAATACAGATGAAAAGATGCAGGTGCACACACGGTGGGTTCAGTCTGCTGGAAGTCGTGATTGTGGTGGCAATCATCGCGATCCTGGC
>Ga0315279_10009708_pt1 | contig 11423 bp, 15 predicted proteins | sample YL17G06_20_MG_FD_203694 | JGI IMG/M metagenome (GOLD analysis project Ga0315279, IMG submission 203694) | Sediment microbial communities from Yellowstone Lake, YNP, Wyoming, USA - YL17G06_20 | ecosystem: Environmental > Aquatic > Freshwater > Lake > Sediment | place: USA: Wyoming | collected...
CGAGCGGCTTTTCTCTGCTCAGTTTCGGGGGAAGGCATCCTTAGCATCTTTTCGTCGGGGTTTCCAGCAGAAAGATGATGAGAAACAATCCTCGCCGTCTTTGGATATTCCTTATAGCTTTCAAAGTATTTTCTCGATGCCTCTATTGTGGCTGCTTCGGGGCTAGATGCTGGAAGCGTCATATCTTCCTGCTTTTCTGTGCCTTCATTGAAGCGAACCTTGAATTTTCCATCAGGGTTTCCACCCATTCTCACTTCGTGCATGTATTCAGGAAGAGTTTTCAGTAAGGCTTCGTACACGTGAACTTCATCTTTAGTCATGGAAACCCATTTTTGTCCTTCTAAGCTTCCTCTGTCCCAGCCGTAACCTGTTTCTGTAGGATGCTCTTTTCTGAAGACCTGTTCCTGTTCTTCTCGCGTTAGCTCTCTTTCAGGACTCCATGCAAGATACCTATTGCTTTTCATGAATTCTTCTACGTTCATGGGGAGTCCTCCACTTAAGCCGTTAGCAGTGCTTGTTTCGCCTTTCGGATTAACCGCAAGTCCAAAGTCAAACAGGTTTCTTACATTAAACCCGTAGTTTTTGTTGTTGTAGTCAGCAGAAACTTCTATGGTGGTTTCTTCTTCTTCTCCGTCAATGTCGGGGTTATACTGTTTACGGATTTTCTCTTTGAAGGAAAAAGCAACATTGTCTTTCGTTATGGCATATTTTGGGATTGTGTATGTTGTTGGTTTGTAACGCCTCTTTTTTCCATCTGGGTTTCCAGTAGAAACTGAGGGGTGTTGGCTTTCTGTTTGTTTCCAACTAGGGGGGAGCGAATTGTTTTCCCATGCGCCTCTGAAAAGGCTGTAGATGACGTCTTTTCTCGGCTGCTCCAGAGCTTTGAACTGTTCCACTGTCATATTCATGTCTTTCTTGAGCCAATTCTCAAAGTCCGTGTATGTTGAGGGAAAGCCGGGGTTTGACTTGAAGAACAGAAAGTTTTTCACAAGAGCCTGTCGCAGTTCTGGGGGGATCTCCCCGCCTTTCTTGATGGCCGCAGTTAAGTTGTCGATTAACACGCTAATTTCGGCTTCGGCCTCTTCCCTTGTGACATGATGCTCTCCGGGGTTAGAATGACGTGCTTCTGATTTCCCCTTAAGGCTAGACGGTTTTATTCCTGCGTCAAGCTCCATCGAGTGGTCTTCTCTACAAGCCATGCAAATCGGCTCATTTCCCCAGTAGAAAATGTAGTTGCCATGTTGGTCTTTCTCTTTGGTTCCCTCATAGCCGCAGATGACACAACGTTCAAGCTGTTCGCCAGAGTTTCCGCTGGAATGATTATCGGGGGGTTTGCCCTTATCAGATGTGAAGGCTGACTTACCACCGCCGAACCCGCATTTCGGACACCAATACAGGTTTTGCTGTCCCTCATCTTTGAAGACTTGGTCTGAACCACATTTCGGACAGCGTATCTCACTCGATGCGTTTTCCTCTGAGAGAGGGCTATGGTGTTCTGGCGTAGAGTCGATCTTGTTTGTGATCTGCTCTATCTTCTTCTTGATTAGATCTCGAACTTTGGATGCCAGCGGCTCAGCTTCGACGACTCCGTATTTTCCGATAAGCTCCTTCTCCAAACCCCACAGGAACAATCGCAGATCTCTGAGGTCGTAGTAGTCTTTCAGCGTCAGGCCGTCAACAATCGTCTCTCCAGAATTATTAGGGCCCCCGGGGGTGCCAGGATTGTGCGGGAATTTGTTGAGAGTCAACGGGGGACATGAAGGCCAATGAACGAACTTCTTGCTTTCATAATCGGTTTCAGAGCATGCTTGGCCTGCCTTAATCGGTTGATGACATCTATCGCAGGATTTCTCTGACAAAGTCGATCACAAACTAAAATAGTGTTTCTGTGCTTAAATAAATTGGTAACTCGGAGATGAATGCTCTAGCTCAGTCCTCAGATCCAGTCGGCTACAGGGTTGGAGAACCCGAGAAAACGAACGCCTTGAAGGTTCTGCAGCACGAAATAGTGGAAATGGGAAACGCTCATCTCCTGGACGACGTCGGAAAAGCATTCAATGTAGCTCCAACCTGGGACTCGATCAGCAACGCGATAACCGGGCGTTTCGGGTCTGACGCAGTGGCCATCTGGCTTACCGACACGAAAGAGCAGGCTGAATTTCACTACGGACCAGGAGAGGCCTACAAAGTCACCGTTCCGAAAGAAGCTATCATAATCTGCAATTTAGGCGAGGATGGAAAACTGTGGCTCTGGAGCAAAAACGCAACCATAGACGTATCAGAAGAAGAAGATTCCACTGTTGAAATTCGTTCTGATTTTGTCGAAGTCCGTTTCATAATGGATGTGCCTGAAACTACAGGCCTAGACGGCAAACGAACCGGCCCATACACGAAAGACCATGTTTACGTGCTGCCGAGGGAAAATGCCGACTTCTACGTGAAGAGGAGCCAGGCCGAACATGTGAGAGGGAAAGCGGCAAAGCCGACGCTTAAGGAACTGTTCTCAGGAACAACGTTAGACTCGTATCTCGAGCGCGCGCGCGCAAAAATGACGCTGTTTCCCAACGCGGAGAAAACCCATCACAGCAACGATGAGCCGCTTAAATCATTTGCCGATGAGGTTCCAGATGTCAACGACCCTAATCGTATCAACTACTGGAAAACTATTGACGGCAAGCAAGTCTACATGGAGGGTTGGTCCGAGAAGTGCTACGCTGGAACGGGCTTGGGCGAGTATGACACTGAGGGAAAACTCAACCATGCAAGGGATTTGACGCCTCAGATTCTAGCTAAAAAGGCAAAGGAAAAGGGACTGAGATTACTGAAAGGCGAGTTTATAGAAACGCCTGACAAGGACTTCGTGTACGGAGTAACCGTAGGCATTTTTGTGCAGGAGTCTCTTGTAATCAGAAAGTGGCAAATACGAAATAGGGCAGATGAGTTAGCCAAGAAGATCCGAGAGGAGCGCGCCAATCATGGCCTATGAAACACCACACCTTCCAACAAAGGAAGAGATCATTGCAAAGGCCATAGAACTTTTCCACGCGGACAACCCCCATCTGCCGACCATTACGCCTGAAGAATCAGAATTGAAAGAGGGCGGCTACTTTGAGCGCGCGCGTGCAGAGCTCATGAGCGGAACACGTTCCATGCTTGAGCAGTATCTAAGCCAACTCGAGAGCGAAGCCGACCAGGTCCGGACAGATCTAGGCATCGAGAAGCCTCTTCCAACGTCGGAAAGGCTGACGGAACTTGAAAATCAGCTTGCACGAGTAGAGGACCGGTACAAGACCACGAAGGAACGGCTCAAAGAAACAGAGGATGAGCTACGCAAGATTCGAGAAGCAAAGCCTTCACCTCCGCCCGTAGTTAAAAGTTATGATGATCTGAAACGGGAATTCGAAGGAAAAGACCTCATCGACGCCCTGGCCATATACGTGTCTAAATATCGTGGTCTGCAGAGAGATTACCTTCTCGAGGACTTGCACCGCTTCCTGGGAGAGCTGAAAGCAAAACTTTCGGAAGAGAGCATTTTCCGCTTCTACAAGGTTTATCCCAACTTGAAGCTTGACTTTGTTTCCATCGCAAGCCTAATTAGCTGGATTCCGCCGCCGCCACCGGCTCCGACAGGCCTAACGGAAGAACACAAGAAACTTCTCGAAGACCTTTTCAAAAGCACCTTTGTCGAAGCAGAAGCCAGCTATGCAGGGAAGCTTGTAGAGTTTAGAGTTGAGCTTGAACGGCTCCAGGAAGACATGAAGAATGAATCGTCCTCGAGGGCTTATCTGCTTTCTCAGAGAGCAATCGTCGAATTGGCAAGGAGCCTCATTCCATACAAGCCGCCAGAACCCCTTCGGCCTCCGGCAGCAGTTCCCGTACCCGTTCCAATAACCGCAGTGCCGATTCGAATAGCCATGGCTGAGGAAAGAGTTCATGCAATACAAGAGCGGATGTGTATTGTTTGCCGGGGCTATTTCTCGATCGACATGGATCTGATGAGGCGAGTCAGTGAAGGCACAACTGAGATGCGGGGAACAGGAAGAGTTCGCCTTGAACCTCCGATCCTGGAGTTTCCAGAGCGGTTCTACCACATGTGCCCGGACTGCTGTTTTCAACAGTTCGGATACAACGGCATCTACGACGCCTTGGCCTATCTGCTTGCCGAAGCAACACGATCAAACTTCAATAAAATCAAATTGACTAAGGACAAGTTGCGTGCAGTAGGCCTGGACAAGATGGATCTGGATGAGATTCAAACGTTAGAGGCCAGATATCGCGTGTCTTGAGTGTGTGTTTGTGTTTATGTGTTTATGTGCCCAGCTTCTTGATTTCCTGGAGCTCTTCAGCAATCCTCTTGATCGTCACCAAATCAATAACTGCATAGTCGCTTGTCATGCGGGGCTTCACAGGCGAGATCTTGACGCCCTTCATGTTGTCCTGAACGGTTTTAGTGTTCTTTGGTAACTCCATAACGTTACCATCTTTCCCAACAACCTCAGTCTTGCCAAAGTTGCCTCTATATCCGTGAGACAACCTGGCAAACAAAGCCCTGCAGCGACGCTGATGAATGCTAGGAGCATCACGCGAAAAAGGCCGCTGTCTCCAATAGCCCTTTCGTGTTTTAGTTGGTCGAACATACTCAAGTTCAGGCATGTCTGTCACATCGTAAACTGGTCTGGCTTCTCATCTGAAAGAACCAGTTCGCCAGTTTCCTCATCAATATGCGCTTTTCCCCAGGTTAAAGCGATACAACGTGGAATATGGGCTTTCCTACACTCGTCACAAACGGGCTTTCCGCAGTACGCACAAGTGAACCAGTTTTTAGTGTAGATCCGCTTTCCCTTCACCGTGTACGCTAATCTTCGCTCACAATCACAGCAGTAGATGTCGTCTGTCTCATCGCTGGGTTCATCCTTGAGGGGCCGGAATAGGTTCCACTCTTTCCGCATTTTCACTCGCCTTTTCCTGGCTATTCTGCACCTGCTTCATGATTCGTGCTACATACCCCTTGGCGAACGCGGCAATCTCATCTTCGAAGCCGTCAAGAACAATGGACAAAAACCCGCTTCTATCTTGGCCTATCGCATGGGCGCATTCATCGAGAAATTCTAGCCTGTCAACTGGAAGAGTAAAGGTTGTGCGTCTCAATGGGCGTGCAGGAAGGATTAATTTTCTTCCACGTTGCATAACATCAGTTAGATGCTCTTCCGTTTTTATATATTTCTTCAGAGCATTAAGACTTGCAAATAAAAATGGAGAATGAAGAAAGTTGCCAACCTTTAATTTCATGGGAACAGACATGTACATTCAAACCAAGCCGACTTTTCGCGGTTCAAAAGCACCAGTTCTCAAGAAAGTGCCATACACCGCCACAAACCCCACCATGAAGCAACGCAAGGCTAGAGCATGGCTGGCCAGAACAGCCTACGGCGCAAGAGGAACAAACGGAACAAACAGCAACACAGGTCACGGCAAGGCGGGACCCAACATCGCTAGGAAGATCTTCGACGCAAAGCCAGGCAAGGGCGCTCACGGCGGATATCACACGCTTCACGAGTACGCTGTTAGCAGACGTGTTCCTGAGAGCAGAATCCGGGATCTAGAGGCTGAAGCTGCCATCACAGTGCCGACTTAGGCACTATAATAGGAGTTGATGGCAGTGCCAGACTTTTCGTTGACCAAATGGATAGATCCCCTGTTCGGCTACTTTGCGACACAAAGCGGCATACCGATTGAAGAGTATGCTGCGGTTGCAGGCGGAGAAGGCATCGGCGCGGCAGAAGAAGTCATTGTTGACATGCTTTGCACTGGCCTACTTGGAAAAATCATTCAGCTTGCTACGGGCTTAGGATGCACTTTAGGCGCGATCTACAGCAAGGACTTGAGCCAGAGACTCAAGCGAGAACTCATCGTCTGGGGACAGCACAGCATCACAAGGCTCATTGATCCCACGCCAAGCGACCTCCTGGAACTCAGGGCAAACATTGACAAGCTTGTTGCAGGCCTGAAGCTAGGCGATGCCGGCAGAGTCACAGACGCCTTCCTGCGGAGTCCAGAAGAGTTGAAAGCCATGATTGCAGTCTTGACAGCTCCACTTGCTCCGCTGGCTATGCCTCCAAAAGCGCCAGTGACCGTGCCAATAGCTACAGTAACAGCAACGAGGGTTTTCGCATAGAGGATGGATGAAAAATGCCAGAGAAATTCAAATTGTATGACAGAGACTACGAGCTTGCAGATCTAGACTCCGATGAAATGTCTTACTTTAACCAGCAACTTGAAACGTTGTTCGGCACAGACGACAGTGTTGAACGCCAGATCATCATGGATAGGAAGGACTGGATTCTAGCGGCAGTTCGAGCCGTGAAAGCAGCAATCCCTCAACACCCGACGTTCAAGGGCGTAAATGCCGGCGACACAGAACTAGGCTTCAGCCCGATCAGACCGGTACACACGAAGCGAGGCGACGGAGTAGGCGCCACCAGAGACACTTGGGACCATGATGTCTCAGCGGAGACATGGGCGGACTGGCTTTGCAGTAGCACAGGGAACGTAGGCTATCTCTTGGACAAGCGTATGGGACAGATCATCCTGTACCTGAAGAGCTACCTTAGCCCGACACCTCTCGCTAGCGAGGTTCAGTTCTCAATAGGCCGCACCAAGTTTCTACCGTACGATTTCCGTAGCATGAGACTCGGAGACAACAAGCATGGTATGGCGATCTATCCGCTTCCAACTATGTTCGTGATGCCCAGCACTGACCAACTGTTCGCAGACTTATTCGCCGATGTGGCAGGTACGGAAAACCTTGCACTCGGCGGCTTGTCAATCGGCTTAGGCGCGTTCCTAAAGGAAACCACAAGCGTAACGTGGCAGACGTAGTTTCTGCAATAAAATCCCCCCTCTTTCTTTCGGGGTTAAAATCAGAATAGAAGAAATCCTTGCAATAAAAGGTTAAGGAGAAAATCAAAGATGTACGAAAAACAGACTCATAGAGAATTCTTCCTCGAAGAAGGCTATCTTTTCGCATTGCAATTTGACGAAGGCTGGGTGGTCTTCCGCGTTAAAGGCTGGGAAGACGCTCCCCTGAAGCCTTGGAACCTTGGCAGTTGTACGGCACTCGATAACCTCGACGCTTTCGACGAAGTAGAGGACAGCGACAACAGGCACTATCTTGAACCGCACATCAAAGAAATAGTGAAGCATATTTTCTGGGGAGTCAGCCCGCCGAAAGCACGGATATTCAAGGAGTATCCAGCGCGAATACCCAGAAACAGCCTCATATCAGTAACGCGTACGCTCACTGGCGACATAGGCTACATTGACGGAGACGAAAGCCCCTACGAAGGACCGTTCAGCAGTCGCACAGAACTGTTCACGCTTCATGACTTGTGGCCGCAGTTCCAGGTCTACAATCCGCTGAGGAGAACGATGAACTCTGTTGAGATGAGCTTCGACATCCGCAGCTACACATACAACCTAATGAAGGACCGCACGCTGATAGGCGACTGCCTGCTCGGACAGCGTCGATGCAAGAAACACACGGTTGGCGGAATCGACAAGCCGGCCAGCATTCCCGCTTGGCTTAAGGAGCTGATGCCTTCAGGCATGCTTGAGTGGACAAAAACACTACTGGAGAGTCCTTAGCATGGTGAGAAAAGAAGATCTTAAAACTCAACTAATGGCCATAGGCACGGCCGCCGTCACTGTGACCGGAGCAATCCCCATCAACAGCATACGCGGAGTCTACGGGGTAAAACTCTCGGAGCTGGCAGGATCGGTAAACAAGGTTTACATGGATAGCGTATTAGGCGCCACAGTCACCCAAGTCGAACTCTTCCCCCTGGTTGCAAAGGAAGTTCAAGACTGGCCCGGACAAGAACTCACCGAGAAGACGTTGCCCCTCTGGCAGGTTGAGGAAGCGATTGCTGACCACATACAGTTTACGGCTTTGGCGGCAAGCGTTGAAGTCACCATACTGTATGCGGATGAACACGCATAAAACAACAACTTTCCCCTTTTTCTTTTCTAGACTGTCATCGAGACAGCCAATGAAATTTACGGTTCAGGGATGGAGAGGGGAGGTGGCATGCGACTGAAGAGCCTTTGGCCTTTCGCTTGAGTACTAGGAGAAAGGAAAAAGAATGCTGTCTCCCCCCTCAGTCAACATGCCACAAAACAGGCTAGACTCACATGCCGTACATAAAACTTGCTGTTAAAAAAAGGGAAAATTTAGATGCTTATGGTTTTGGCTCTTTCCTTCTCTACCTGTTCGATCAAGAACCGCAACGCGCACGCTCGCTCATCCGTTGACGTTTCAAGTTCGTCTGTGAGGTTGATAGGTTTGCCGCGAGTGGTTTTCCACAGGCGAAGCCATCGAATCTCCTCTTTCACTACGATGAAGATTACCACTGAACCGCCGATCAGTAGCCCAAAGATTCCGCCGAGTATTCCGTATGCGAGTATGCCCCAGATGAATCCGACGACAGGACAACACAAGCCCATTCCCGTCGCCATGATTTCCAGAGGCACCTGAAGCACTTCTGCGGCTATCTTACGTAGCACCCGTAGGTGAGATGCCAGCATCCAACAAGCAGCTCTGACAGAAAGATTGCGGCCAGAACTATGTTCACAGGCGTCAGACGAAGTTTGAACATTCCTTTTCACCTCCCCTGTTCCTCCTCTCCTAAATTGGCAATGTGAGCTTATATGGAAAGTTATATTTAAATTGCTATAGAGCTAAGTTCTGTAACAATTCTCTATACGGAAACCTTTTCCGTTTCAGATGACAAGAAAAAGGGAAGACGGCGTTTCTGTGAAAGAGCCTAGCCCGTCAGGTTGACCTTGTTGTCCATGTACCATTTAAGGTCGATGGCAACTCTTTTCATGCCGTCTAAACTCCAGTTGATACTGGGATCAGTCAGAGAGTCAATCATCAATTTCAAATCATTGAGATTATGTTCGTATGTGTTACGCTTCGTTATAACATAAGACAAACTCTGTTCCAACTGGTCATTCTCGCGCTCAAGAACTTCCCGCTTCTTGATTCCTTGAGCGTTTAGTCCGGACAGGTAAGACGTTTCGGAAAAGTCGTGAATGCAGACGATAAAGAGAACAACGGACAAAATAGCAACTACGACATGGGATCTTCTCATAAGTTCACCTCCCTTCAACATCCTCAAAAACGCTGGGAAAGCCTCTCCTACGAATCAGGATGCGGTGATGAAGTTTTCTCTCGAGAGCCTCTGCCGGCAGCTCCTCGCTGGACCAGGCCTTTCCCCGCATGGCCCGTAGCCTGATTTCCTCGTTTGACTTGGCATCCCGCTTCAGGTCTTCGAGATGGCCGAGCCATAGGTCTTCCGTCACCAACTTGTAGCTGTGGCACTCTCGGGGGATCTCTTCCTGCCCTTCACGCGTCTGCACGGTCGGCACCATGCCCCCGAGGTAGCCGCAGAGCAAGAGCGGATTCCGGTTCCAGGGATAGCAGCCGTTCAGCATGCAGCCTTCGCAGAACTCGAACGGAAACGGCTTCACCCTATATTTGCAGCTCATCAATTTCACCAAAAAAAAGGGGAAATTCTCTTTACTCCCAGTTCTCCTCTTCGTCCCAGTTGTCACCGGGTTCTTCAGGTTCCTTGGGTTCTTCCTGCATCAGACGTCTCTCCGAAGTCTCAAGTATCGCTTTCATCGCGTTCTTAAGAGTTTCTAGTCAGCCTCATCATCGGTGTCGCCCTTGTCCGGGCCTGTCCAGGGCTCAATGAAGAGTCTCTTCTCCTTATCGCCTATCTTGAAGGACACTTTGACTTTGACTGCGTCGGCTCCTCGCTTTGTCCTCTCGTAGTCCCTGAACGGAAACATGCTATCTTCAGCCAGGTCCAGCGGTACGTAGATCAGGTATTTGCCGTCTTTTCTGCGGAACAGTCGTCCTCTTCCTTCACTTACCATTCTAAAATCACCTCGCTCCATATTTTTCATGTCAATTTCTAAAGACATGGCGAGTTATATTTAAGACCGTATGAAAGAATGTACTAGAAGAAACTTCTATGTGTAAAGCCCATATCCTTGTCTTATCCAGCACCTACCAACGAAACATCGTCAACCCAGGCATCCACAACACCAGGACTCTTCAACCTTATTCCCTTCACTTTTCCCTTCGCAGGCTCAAGTACGAGTTTCAAGTTACAGGCTAAGAAGTTAGCTGTGCCGCCATAGAATGCGAGGTCGGTTGTGGAATCGTCTTCATAGATGATCTGTGCTCCAGTACCCCATGCTGGAGCACCCAGCGGCATCTTATAGTATAGCGTGAATGAAGAAATGCAAGCTTGATTTATTGGAGTGAAGTATTGTACTATTGCACATGATGAACCGGCAACTAACTTGAGTGAGTAGGTGCCAGTCTTGCTTGTAGAACTGTCTACCAGAGCGCCTGCTGTCTCCTCAGTCCAACCGGTAAGGTCTCCTGTTTCAAACCCGCCATTCACTATTTGTTCTCCGCTTGGGCAAGCAACCATGTTGAGAGTGAGAGTGCCCCCACATGTTACTGTGAGAGTCGTAGACTCAGCAGATGGGTCAGCAACAGAAAGCTTTCCAGAAGTACCCCAGCTAGAAAAAACTCCGCCATCTCCAGACGCCCATGTTAAGGTATAATCACCTTTTTCAAGAGTTGCTTTCTCTCCATTATGATAGTCTACACCATCAAGTTCAACCATGTGTGTAGCATTAGGCGTTGTGTCTGCTTGAACAACGATCTTTATAGTGCATAAACCTGTTGCGCCTATGCTTCCCATGGTTCGAAGCCCAATGCGCCTGCTCACAGTCTAATCCTCCAGGTAGCAGAACCAAAGCTCGTACGGCGACGCTGAGCCTTCAGTCCAGACTAGAGAGATCTTGCCGTCTTGAACATCCTGACTACAGCTCAGATAGACGGGCGTGGCGTAAGTGTGATCACTCGTGAACAGTCCAACCGGGTTAAGCCAGGCTCCGCTCTTGTGGATCACCTGAATCTCTCCGCCCGAAACATAGAACACGTACAGCTTGCCCCCAGCTCCGCAGGCGATGACAGGGTACGAAGCGCCGGAAGACACTAGGATCTTCTCGTTGCTCCAGGCATCACTCTCATACTTGCGATAGCAGAGTTCGCCAGTGGATTTGACGTAGACAAGGTGAACGCGTTCAGGGTCTCCTGCTGCAACTACTTCGCTACAGCCGCAGAAGTCGCTGAAGCCGGCGCTCAGAGTGGCTAGGGCAGTAAAGGAAGAGTCTAGGCTAGAGTTCTCGGCGATTTCGCACCAGTAGAGAATGTTGTCGCCGCCCTTCAACAAGCCAATCAAGTCGTAGGGCGAGCTGGACTTGTAGCGGAGAACCTGAGATCCCCCAGAACCCGTATCACTATAGGAAACATCAGTGCTGGAGCTCACGATCGTAGC
>Ga0315279_10009709_pt1 | contig 11423 bp, 5 predicted proteins | sample YL17G06_20_MG_FD_203694 | JGI IMG/M metagenome (GOLD analysis project Ga0315279, IMG submission 203694) | Sediment microbial communities from Yellowstone Lake, YNP, Wyoming, USA - YL17G06_20 | ecosystem: Environmental > Aquatic > Freshwater > Lake > Sediment | place: USA: Wyoming | collected...
TCGGCGGTGCCGTCGGCCTCTACCACCTCACCTTCCACTGGCGAGCGAGGCGGCCAGCCGTCGCCGTGGGCCGCCTTTGCTGGGGCGCCCTCACCGTCACCATCATCGCCGCCGCCTTGGTCTACACAGTGGCCGCCACCTTCGAGCGAACCGGCGGCTTCACCAACGCTCGCCGCATGGACGGATTCGTAAACGTGCAGACGCAGTACCCTGACGAGTACAACGCCATCCGCTGGCTGAATGACAACGTCAGTGGTGCCCCGGTTATCCTCGAGGCAGTAGGCGATGGCTACACCGATTATGCCCGCATCTCTTCCCGCACTGGCCTGCCCACCGTGCTGGGCTGGCCTGGCCACGAACGCACATGGCGGGGCTCGGAGAAGCCCTTCGCTGGCCGCCAGGATGACGTGGCCCGAGCCTACGTGAGCACCAGCCCGGGGGAAGCGAAAGAGATCTTGGATAAGTACGACGTGGAGTACGTATACGTCGGCCATCTGGAGAAGGAGAAATACGGTGAGGTCGGACTGGCCAAGTTCGCCACCTTTATGAACGTGGCCTACCAGAACGACAGCGTCACCATCTATCGGATGCACAGGGAGGTAGAGACTGTTGTCCGCACCCCTTAGAGTGACAGCGAGGCGATGGCGCCCATGAGCGAATACACCGATGGCAGCCCATCCACCCAGTCTTCAGGAATAGTAACCAGGGCACTGGCGGCAGCGCCCGCCCTGTCCGTCAGCCTGGAGACGGTCGTCTGGCTGGCCGTCATCGGCTTGGCCGCTGCCCTGCGCCTGGCTCGCCTGGAGCATCTCCCCCTGGCCATCGACGAGAGCGTCCGCGCCTTCGCCGCCTGGCAGACATCCGAGGGCGATATCCCCGCCAACTGGCCGGGCGATATGACCGCCTCCCTCACTGCCCACCTCTTCTCCCTCTTCGGTTCCAGCGACCTCCTGGCTCGCCTGTTGCCAGCGCTGGCCGGATCGGCCCTGATCGCCCTGCTCTGGCCCCTATCGCGATATGTGGGAGGTTCTGCCCTGGCGGCAGCGGGCCTGCTGGCCTTCTCGCCACTTCTCGTGCATGTCTCCCGCAGCGGCTTGCCCTACAGTATCGGCACTCTTCTCTCTCTCACCATGGTCTTCTCCCTCTTCGCCTACCTGCGGACACGAGGCCCCTTCTATCTCTTCGCCCTGATCCTCAGCCTGGGTCTAGCCCTGGGCAGCGACCCCGTTTCGGTTTCCACCGCCCTCATTCTGACAGCCTTCCTGATCTGCGAGATCGTCTGGCGGCGAAACCAGGACGTGCTGGACGCCATGAGCGCCATCAGGCGGAGCCCGTCCTTGCTCATCAGCGGCCTTCTCTTCTTCCTGGGAACGCTAGAGCTAGGCATCACCCGCTTCGGCACCTCCGTCGATCGCCTTAGCCTGCCCGGCCTGCGGCAGTGGGTCGACATGTTCGCGCTGCCCCGCGACGATTTGCCCTGGCATTTTCACGCCGGCATGCTGGTGAGCTACGAAGCGCTGCTGCTCCTTTTCGGCGGGGCGGCCTACCTGTGGCTCTTGAGCCGTTGGATCGCCTCCAGAGGCGAGGATGTGTCCCTCTTCCAGCGTTTCCTCTTCTTCTGGGCCAGCGGCGCCGCCGTCATCATCGCCATCACCACCCGCCGCGAGGCAGGACAGCTTGTCCTTCTCCTTCTGCCCCTTGCTCTCCTGGCCGGTAGCTGGCTGGAGAGGGTGGCCGCCGAGGCCGACCTCGCCTCCCTCAGCCGGATGGCTCTCTACCTGGCACCGGTGCTTGCCCTGGCCGGCTATATAGCGCTCATCCTCTGCCAGTGGGCTCACGCTGGCTCAGTGGGCTCGACAAGCGAGAGAGTAGGGGTGATCTTTGCCCTGGCCGGGGCGACAGCCCTGATATGGATCGCCTGGAATACGCTGGGCCGTCAGGCAGCCGCCGGCTCGCTGGCCCTGGCGCTGGCGCTGCTGGCGATCTTGACCATCCACGGCTCCACGTCTGTGATGTACGGCAGGGGCAGCGAGTTTCTGGCCGCCGAGCGAGTCGATGCCCGCGTCTTCCAGTTGCAGCAGCGGCTGGCCGCCATCGAGGCCGAGACGCCTGGGCCGATCGCTGTCCACGAGTCGTTTCTTCCCCCTCTCGGCTGGTATCTGCGAGATGTGAAGGGCGTGGTCTTTGCATCCCAACCGGCGGAGGACGCCGTAGCCATTGTTGCGCAGTCCGGCGAATCAGCCCCCCCTGGCTTCCACCGGCAGGAGACCTGGTCCATAGCCGAGGGCTGGCTGCCTGACTCCATCGATCCCCTGAACTGGTGGCGATGGCTGGTTTACCGTCAGCCCTGGGGTGACCTATCATCTAGGGAAGCGGACTTGATGGTAAGAATCAAATGAGCGACCAAACATCCTCCTCGCCTGCGCTGACGACCTCGGCAAGCCCGTTCGAGCGCCTGGCCTCCCTGCGCCTGAGGCTGAGCTGGGAGCTGGCTCTCTATGTTCTGTTCATTGCGGTAGGCGCGGGCCTTCGCTTCTGGGACCTGGGAGCGCGCGCCTTCCACCACGACGAGAGCCTGCACGCTCAGTACGCCTGGTATCTGTTCCGCGATGGCACCTACCATCACGACCCGATGATGCACGGCCCCTTCCAGTTCTTTGGCATAGCCTTCAACTTCGTTCTCTTTGGAGCGAGCGACTATACGGCCCGCATTCTGCCCGCCCTAATGGGCACCGCCCTAATCGGCGTACCTTTCTTCCTGCGGCGCCAGTTGGGACGCTCCGGAGCGCTGTTCGCTGCCGGCCTCATCGCCTTTTCGCCCACCCTCCTTTACTACAGCCGCTTCGCCCGCGGCGACATCCACGTTGGCCTGTGGACACTGGGGCTGGTGGTCTGCCTCTGGCGCTACATCGAGGAAGGCCGCCACCGCTATCTGTACATCGCCGCCGGGCTCCTCGCCCTCAGCTTCGCCACCAAAGAGGTCACCTTCCTGAACGTTGCCATCTTCATCACCTTCCTCGACCTGTGGATAGCACAGACTCTGGCCGACCAGATCAGGGAGCGCCACCAACTCGACCCGCTGGTTGCGCCTTTCTTGTTCTTGGCCCTAGTGCCCTTTGCCTGGGCCATCGTCGCCCTCTGGCCTTTCCTGAGCGAGGAGGCACGCCACCGCATCGGCCTGGGGGAGAGGCCCCGCGCCGCCGACTTCCTCCTCATCCTGGGCACGCTATCTCTGCCCCAGTTCGCAGCGGCCATCCAGATCCCTCTCGAGTGGCTGGGCCTCGCAGGCGAAAACGACTGGTCCAACCACTTGTTCACCCTGAACCTGGGGCCGCTGGGCGGCAGCGAAAAAATGACCGTCGAGGAGTTCACCGGCTTCCTCACCGTGACCGCCCTCATCGCCGCGACGGCGGTGGTCGGCCTGCGCTGGAACTGGCGCTCCTGGCTCATCGTGGGAGCGATCTTCTACCCCATCTTTGGCCTCCTCTACTCCACCTTCCTCACCAATCCGCACGGCTTTGGCTCTGGCATATGGAACTCCCTAGACTACTGGCTGGAGCAGCAGGGAGAGCAGCGCGGCAACCAGCCCTTCTACTACTACCTGGTGCTACTGCCCGCCTATGAGTTCCTCCCCCTGCTCTTCGCCTTTGCGACTGCGGGAGTGGCCCTGGCCAAGGCTGCCTTTGGCCCCAACACCGCCGAGGGCCACTGGGCCCGCATCATCTTTAGCATTGCCGGCTCGCTGGCCATCCTGGCTCTGACCGCCGCCGCCAGTGGCATGTCGACGGTCGGCATGGTACTGGGGGTGGCAGCCCTGGCCCTGCTGGTCTTCAGCCTGCGGGTCAACCCCTTCCTCCGCTTCCTGACCTTCTGGATGATGATGGCCCTCTTCGCCTACTCGGTGGCCGGCGAGAAGATGCCCTGGCTTAACGTGCACCTGACGCTGCCGGTGATCATCCTGGCCGCCTACGTCTTGGGCCAGCTCTGGGAGCTAGCCCAGGAGGGAGAATGGCGCCTCCGCATCCCCAGCTACACCTGCCCTCTGCTCGCGGCCGCCCTGGGAGCGGGAGCCGTGGCCTTCGGCGTATTCGGCCCCAGCGACGGTATGGTGGCCCCCATCTTGGTCGGCCTGGCAGCGGCCCTCGCCATCGCCGCCCTGGCCATCACCCTGCGGGGGCGGGCGATGGCCGTGGTGCCTCTGGCAGCGCTGGTTGGTATCCTCCTGCTGTTCAGTGTTCGGGCGGCCTGGATGGCCAGCTTTCAGGAAGGCGCCGGCGCCGATGCCCGCGAGATGCTGGTCTACACCCAGACCTCGCCCGACGTGCCCAAGATTCGAGACCAGATCGACCAGTGGGCCGCTCAAACAGGCCTGGGCAAGGACCTGCCCATCGTTGTGGACGACGGCGGCATCGCTTTTTCCTGGCCCTGGGTCTGGTATCTGCGCAACTATCACAACGTCTCCTATCCCAACTTGAGCGGCGGTCAAGACCCACCCACCAACGCCGTCGTTCTGGTCACCGTCGACAACGACGCCGCCATGCAGTCCCACCTGGAGGGCTACGGGCCGGGGCAGCGCTATCCTCACCGCTGGTGGTTCCCCGAGACCTATCGAAGCGTCGAGATCGGTAAGGATGGGAAACGCAAGAACATCTTGACCACCTTCACCGACTTTGTGGCAAGCCTGGGCGATGGCGATACCTGGCACACCTGGTGGCGCTACTTCCGTGACCACGAGCCACCGGAGCCCAAGGGCTCGGCGGATGCGGTGGCCTATTTCCCCAAGGAGTTCACGCCGGAGGAGGTCGTCAGCACAGAGGAACCGGCCGAAGCGCCTGAGGCCGATAGCGAGGGCAGGTTCACCTTGGGCGAGCGGGGCTCCGGCCCCGGTCGATTCATCAAGCCGGCCGGCCTGGCCGTGGACAGCGACGGCAACCTCTACGTCGCCGACAGCGGCAACGATCGCGTCCAGAAGTTCGACCCAGAGGGCAAATTCATAGCCCAGGTGGGTTCTCCAGGAGATGGCGAGGGCGAGTTCAACGAGCCGTGGGGAGTGGCGGTGGACAGCCAGGGCAACCTGTACGTCGCCGACACCTGGAACAATCGCATCCAGAAGTTCGACCGCGATCTGAACTTCCTGGCCCAATGGGGTAAGCCAGCCTCCGACCTCATTAACCCCAAGGCCTACGATTTCTGGGGCCCACGCGATGTGGCCGTCGACTCCGAGGGGAACGTCTGGGTCGCCGACACCGGCACCAACCGCATCATCAAGTTCGCCAGCGACGGCACCTTCCTGGCAAGCTTGGGCAAGCCCGGATCGGAGCCAGGGCAGCTCCGCGAGCCCGTTGGCATCGAGATCGCCGCCAACGGCGACATCCTCGTGGCCGATGCCTGGAACAGACGCATCCAGCGCTTCGACAGCCAGTTCAATACGGTGGCCCAGTCCCCCATGCCGGGCTGGTTCCCGGATGACCCGTCCACCAAGCCCTATCTGGCCCTGGCCCCCGACGGCAGCGTCATCGCCAGCGAGACCACCCGCCATCGCCTCCTGCGCATCGGGGCCGACGGCCAAATCCTATACATGCTGGAGGGCATCGGCGAGAAGGCCCTGTCCAACCCCACCGGCCTGGCGCTGGACAACCGGGGCTTCCTCTACATCTCCAACAGCGGCGCCAATCAGATCCGCCGCATCCCCCTGACCGACATGCCTGTGCCCTAACCTCGCCCCCTGCGACGGCCTGCGTTGCCCCACCAACTGCCCCCACCCTATAATGATGCGTACCCTCTTCAGCCGGGAGGAGAAGGCGGGCCAAACATCTTGCTGCGCAACCGTCAGCTTTGGATTGGCATCCTGGGGACAGCCCTCTTCCTGGGCTTGTTCTTTGCCTTCACCGACCTGCGAGAAATGGGCGAGGCCCTGGCCGACGCCAACTACTGGTGGTTCGCCCCCGCCGTCGCCGTCTGGTTCGTCTCCGCCTGGTTCCGCTCCCTACGATGGCGCTATCTGCTACAGCCGATGGGCAGCTTTTCCGCTCAGGCCCTGTATCCCATCATTATCATCGGCTACATGGCCAACAACCTCCTGCCTGCTCGAACCGGCGAGCTCGTGCGGGCCTACATCATGGACAAGAGGCACAGTCTGAGCATCATGGCCACCCTGGGCACCATCGCCGTGGAGCGTCTATTCGACGGGCTGGTTCTGGTCGTCTTCCTCATAGGCGTGGGCGCCTTCGTCGGCCTCAGCCGCGAGCTGGGCATCCTAGCCGCTGCCATGACCGCCACCTTCGTGCTGATCTTCGCCCTCTTTTTGTTCATGGCCTCTTCCCAGGAGCGAGCCGAACGCTGGCTGGCAAGGCTCCTCCGCTTCCTGCCAGCGCGAGCCCAGGAGAAGGGTGGTCAGTGGGCTAGCTCGTTCATAGTGGGGCTAGGCGCCTTGCAGAGCCCCTGGCGCATCGCTGCGGTACTGATCACCACGGTCATCGCCTGGGCGCTGGAGTCCACCATGTACTTCATGGTGGGCATCTCCTTCGACCTGGGCGAGGCTTTCCCCATCTTCATGATGGTGGCGGCAGCAGCCAACCTGGCGATAACCCTTCCTTCCACCTCGGGCGGCGTCGGGCCCTTCGAGCTCCTGACGAAGGAGACGCTGGAGTTTGTGGGCGTGAGGGGTGGGGTGGCGGGTGCATACGCCGCCGCCCTTCATGCCCTGGTGCTGCTGCCGGTGGTGGCCGCCGGCCTGCTCTTCCTGTGGGTGATCAACCTGTCACTGGCCGAGACGCTACGCCGCCTAGCGCAGCCCAAGCTGGCCACCAGCGCAAGCGTGGAAGGGGAGGGACGCGAATGAAGGTAGCGATCATCGGCGGGGGCCTGGCCGGCCTGACCGCCGCCTATCGTCTCTGCCAGCGGGGCTTCCAGGTCCACCTACTGGAGGCAGAGCCCAACCTGGGAGGCCTGGTGGGCACGTTCGAGATCGGCGGTAGCCGCATCGAGCAGTTCTATCACCACATCTTCTCCACCGACACCACCGTCACGGCCCTGATCGACGAGCTGGGCCTGGCCGACCGCCTGATCTGGCGGGAATCGAAGGTGGGCATCTTCTACGATGGCCGCGTGTACGACTTCGTCACCCCCCTCGACCTGCTGCGCTTCACCCCCATCTCCCTCATCGACCGCCTGCGATTGGGCCTGGTGGGCCTCTGGCTGCGACGACAGAAGAACTGGCGACCGTACGAGAGCGTCACGGCCAAGGAATGGATCATCAAGCACGCCGGCCAGCGCAACTACGACGTCGTCTGGGGGCCGCTCTTGCGGGGCAAGTTCGGCCAGCGAGCGGACGACGTCAGCATGGCCTGGTTCTGGAGCAAGATCCACCTGCGCTTCGCCTCCCGCAAGGGAGGGCCGCGCCAGAAGGAGCAACTGGGCTATCTGATGGGCAGCTTCGGCCTGCTGGTCGACACCCTGGCCGAGCGCATCCGCCAGATGGGCGGCATGCTGGAGACGGGGCGGCCGGTGCAGCGAGTGATCGTCGAGGATGGGCGGGCCGTCGCCCTGGAGACAGGTGGGAGGAAAGGGGAGAGGATAGCCTGCGACGCCGTCATCGCCACCGTCCCCAACCAGACCTTCCTCGGCCTGGCGCCCCAGCTCCCCCAGGACTACGCGACCAAGCTGGCGGCTGTGCAGTATCAGTGGGCCCTCTGCCTGGTGCTGGCCCTCAAGCAGTCGCTATCGCCCATCTACTGGATGAACATCAGCGACCGCTCCATCCCCTTCCTGGCCCTCATCGAGCACACCAACTTCATCGAGCGCTCCCACTACGGCGACCGGCACGTGGTCTATCTCTCCAACTACCTGGAGGAGGCCGCGCCCCTCTTCCAGATGGGGATCGACGAGCTGTGCGAGCTCTACTTCCCCCACCTGAAGCGCATCAATCCCCAGTTCTCGCCGGAGTGGGTGGCCGACCGTTGGCTCTTCCGCGGGCCGTTCGCCCAGCCGATCATCGCCACCCACTACTCGCGCTCCATCCCCGAGCACCGCACGCCCATCGATGGGTTGTATCTGGCCACCATGAGCCAGATCTACCCCGAGGACCGCGGCCAGAACTACAGCATCCGCCTGGGGGAGGAAGTGGCGACCATGCTCGCCACCGACCTGGAGCGAGCGCACGGATAGCGGCGAAGGCGAGGGGTGCCGGGAGCTAGCAGCGGTTGATCCCCAGGCTCACCCTGCAGATCAAGACTTCACTGCCAGTTTGCCGGTTGTATAATGGCCCCAAGAGCGTCGCGGGCACCGTTCTGATGCGGACAAGCGCGGTGGGTGCCGACCGCCCAGGCGCTGACTATGAGGAGGAAAGAACGCATCGTGGAGACCGAGTGGCCATGCCCCAAGCCCGGCGACGACCGGTGTGTGGCCGCGCAGCCGCACCTGGATGCTAGCCATCGTCTGTGGCACGAGAGCGCGCACGAGGAGGGCATCCGCATCCTCCAAGCGGCACTGACTGAGTGTCCGGACTGCCCCACGGCCAGGCGGTACCTCGCGCAGCATCTAATACCTTTGCAGCGCTGGGCCGAAGCGGAGACTCAGCTGAACACGCTCTCAGCGGACGGGCTTGGAGCTGATCCCCACGCGTGCTACCTCCGCGCGGTGTTGCTCCGAGAGACCGGCCACACCGCCGACGCGCTTGAGCCGCTCTCGGTTTTCGCCGCGGCACGCCCACGCGACCACTGGCCCCAGCTCGTCCTTGGCGACCTGCTGTGGCGCTTGGAGCGTTACGGGGAGGCGCTCGCATGCGCCAGAAGGGCCATCCGCTTGCGGCCGGACTACCTAGACGGGTACCGCCTGGCTCTCGACATCCTAGTCTTGAGGGTCAGGCGAAGGCAGGCGACGCTCCGCCTCCTCGCTAAGGCTCGGGACGTACAGACCGACGACGCCGCATTCTACGTGACGCTCGGCAACGTGTACTACGATCTTGATCACGCCGACGACGCGCGCGAGCTGTGCGAGCGAGCCCTTAGTCTGGATGACGGCCTGCCCGAGGCCTTGTGCCTGAGCGTCAGGCTGGCCGGACAAGCGGAGAACTACGAGTCCTGCCGTGACAAGCTGATCAGGCTACGCGATATAGATCCCGACCACGGTCCCTTCTGCGTAGCCAACCTTGCGCGGGTGCACGCGAAGGGGCTCCGCGAGTGGAGACAGGCTATCGAACTACTCATTGAGGCCCGGCAAACGTACCCGGATGACGCATACGTCAGAGAAGTAACCGACGAGGTGATAGCGGCGATCGTGGAGGGCCTGCGGAGAGCCGAGGCGGGCAAGAAGTGGAAGGCGCGCTTTCAGGAGATCCGCCACCGTCATGAGTCGGCCGCCAGGATCTTGGCCGCCATGCTCCCTGACGAGCGCGGGCTTCCGATCACGCTAGCCCTCAGCGAGGGTGAGGGTCAGCGCGTTGAGTTCATGCAATGCTTTCCAGGACAGGCCCGCGATCTGGCAAAGGAGATCGCCGCCTTCTCAACCAGCAACGACGGGAACATCTTCCTAGGCGTCCGGGATGATGGCACCGTTTGCGGCGTTCCCGGGTTGCAGTCGACGGAAGGTAAGGATCGACTGCGCGACCGCATAGCTGGTGTGAGCGGCAATGGGGTCAATCCCCCCGCCCAGGTGGAGGTCTACTTTGTACCGTCGCAGGACCACACGGTCGTCAAGATATTTGTCCCAAAAGGCCCGGACCCCGTGTATTACGTGGATGGCAGGCCATACGTTAGGCATCTGGACCAGTCCCGGCCCGCCAACCCTGCAGAGGTGGCCCGGTTGATGGCCCGCCACTTCGGCGGCCAACTCCTATGACCACACCTCTGCGCCGTCAGTACCTGGAGATTAAGCGCCGCTTCCCCCAGGCCATCGTCTTCTTCCGCCTGGGCGACTTCTACGAGACCTTCGACCAGGACGCCGAGCTCGTCTCCCGCGAGCTGGACATCGTCCTCACCTCGCGCCCCATCGGCAAGGGGCAGCGGGTGCCGCTGGCCGGCATCCCCCATCACGCCCTCGATGGCTACCTGGCTAAACTAATCGCTAAAGGGCACAAGGTGGCCATCTGCGAGCAGGTGGGCGAGCCCGCTCTAAGCGAAGCGAAAGGCCGCGCCCTCATGGAGCGCCAGGTGGTGCGCGTCGTCACCCCCGGCACTGTCGTCGAGGGTGATCTCCTCGATCAGCGGGCCAACAACTACCTGGCCGCCCTCGCCCTCGAAGGCGATCGAGCCGGCCTCGCCTACGTGGACGTGAGCACAGGCGAGTTCGCCGTCGCCCAGATAGACGCCGAGCTCCTCCCCACCGAGCTCGACCGCCTGCGCCCCGCCGAGCTGGTGCTCCCCGAAGGCCAAGAGCCACCCGAAGGCCTCCAGACGGCCGTCAGCCACCTAGAGGCCCATCGCTTCCAGCCGGAGGCAGCCGCCGAGCTCCTGCTGGCCCATTTCGGCGCCGCCTGCCTCGACGCCTTCGGCTGCGCCGACCTGCCCCTGGCCGTGGCCGCCGCCGGCGCCGTCCTCGCCTACCTTCAGGACAACCAGCGCGCCGTCCTGCCTCACATCACCCGCCTCACCACCTACAACACCTCGGCCTTCATGACCCTCGATAGCCAGACCCGCCGCAACCTCGAGCTCTTCGCCAGCATCCGGCATGGCCCAGGCACCGCCTCGCTCCTCTCCACCATCGACCTCACCAAGACCTCGATGGCCGCTCGCCTCCTCCGCCGCTGGCTAGGGCAGCCTCTCCTCGACATAACCCACATCCACCAGCGACAGGACCGGGTGCAGTTCTTCTTCCAGAGCGCCGTCCGCCGCGGCCAGGTGAGCGCTCTCCTGTCCAAGATGCCCGACCTGGAGCGCCTGCTGGGGCGCATCAGCGCTGACCTCGCCGCGCCGCGAGAGGTGGTGAGCCTCCGCCGCGGGCTGGCGCTGGTGCCGGCCCTGCGTCAGACCATCGCCGGCGATGGGGGAGAGGTGGCGGAAGCAGACGACCTACTAGCCCGCCTTCATCCCTGTCAGGAGACAGCCGCCCTCATCGAGCAGGCCATCGAGGACGAGCCCGCCGCCAGCTTCGAGGAGGGCGGTGTCATTCGCGCCGGCTTCTCGCCGGAGCTGGATAGCCTGCGCAGCGTGGCCCGCGACGCCCGCCAGTACCTCGCCGACCTGGAGCGGCGGGAGCGTCAGCAGACGGGCATCAAGTCGCTGAAGGTGGGCTACAACAAGGTCTTCGGCTACTACATCGAGGTGAGCAAGTCCAACCTGAGGCTGGTGCCTGCCCACTACCAGCGGCGGCAGACCCTGGTGGGCGGCGAGCGCTTCACCACCCCCGAACTGAAGGAGCGCGAGTTCCAGATCCTCCACGCCCGCGAGCGCCAGGAGGAGCTGGAGGCCGCCCTCTTCCGCCAGGTG